>Ga0116153_10000548_pt1 | contig 45751 bp, 42 predicted proteins | sample AD_UKC028_MetaG_FD_89896 | JGI IMG/M metagenome (GOLD analysis project Ga0116153, IMG submission 89896) | Active sludge microbial communities of municipal wastewater-treating anaerobic digesters from USA - AD_UKC028_MetaG | ecosystem: Engineered > Bioreactor > Anaerobic > Digestate | place: USA...
AAAAACATGGCGATCGGTTTGTGATTCAACAGCCGCCGCCTCTGCCGCTTATCACTTCAGAACTCGATCATATTTACGGACTACCTTTTACGAGGGAATGGCATTCTATCTATGATAAGGCCGGAGGAGTTCCGGGTTTTGAAACGGTCCGTTTTTCAATCACTGCTCACCGCGGATGCGCCGGCGAATGCAGTTTTTGTTCCTTGTTCGCGCATCAGGGGCGGATGATCCAGAGCCGGAGCAAGGAATCCATCTTAAATGAAGTGAAATTGCTGGCTGGCAGGAAAGAATTCAAAGGAACGATTACGGATATCGGCGGGCCGACGGCCAATCTCTATGGGGCGGATTGCGAACAGTGGGAAATGTCAGGGGCATGCAAGAACAAACAATGTATGATGCCTACGAAATGCCACAACTTGAAGCTTGGTTATTCCAAGTCCATGGAGCTTTGGAAAGAAGTCATGGCGATTCCGAAAGTGAAGCATCTTTTTATCCAAAGCGGCTTGCGATATGACTTGCTTATCAGCAAGGAATCCGACGAATATCTCGAAGCGCTTTGCGAGAATCATGTGAGCGGTCAGTTGAAGGTCGCGCCGGAACATGGATCCGATGCGGTGCTTGCAGCCATGAACAAACCGCCTTTTAAGGTTTATGAGCAATTTGCCGCGCGTTTTAAAACGATCAACCAGAAAATTGGCAAAGACCAGTATCTTGTGAATTACTTCATTAGCTCACATCCAGGCTGCACCCTTAACGATACGTTGGAACTGGCCAAATACCTTGCCCAAAAGCATATGCAGCCGGAACAGGTCCAGGACTTTATTCCTTTACCGATGACCGTTTCGTCTTGCATGTATCACACAGGCAAAAATCCTTTTGACGGGAAGCCGGTTCCTGTCATCAAGGATTACAGAAATCGCCAGTTGCACCGGGCGTTAATCCAGCACAAACAGCCCAAGAACAGAGGACTTATTCTTGAAACTCTGAAAAAACTGAATAGGATGGATCTCATAAAACTTTTTTTAGGTGAGCCTGTGAAGCGGGGGCATTCATGAAACCTTATGATGTGATCGTGGTCGGTGGCGGAGCGGCAGGCATGACGGCGGCGATTTTCGCGAAACGCCGCGGTGCCTCCGTGCTTCTCTGTGAAAAAATGACGAAACTCGGGAAAAAACTTTTGATCAGCGGGGCAGGTCGTTGCAATCTACTGAACGAAAAACTGGATGCTTCCTTTTACGGGGCTTCTGCCAGAGAACTTGTTGCCAGGATCTTTGAGCAATTCGGTAAAACAGCCATTCTCGATTTTTTTTCGGAATTAGGACTTCCGGTCTGTTCGGATGAAACAGGCAGAATGTTTCCCGTGACCAATCAAGCAGCTTCCGTGCTTCGCGTATTGGAAATGGAACTGGAGCGATTGGAAATTTCTTCGGCATTAAACTGTGCGATCAAGAACATTGAAAAAACAGGGATGCATTTTTCTTTAAAAACAGAAAAAGGACAGATCTTTCACGCAAAATCCATAATGTTGTGTGGCGGGGGGAAATCCTATCCGGCATTAGGTTCAGATGGAAATTGTTACGCGTTTGCCGAGCAATTCGGACACACCCTCGTAGAACCTGTGCCGGGCACCGTATCTCTTGCAGCAAAAAACTCCTGGTGCCATTTGTTGCAGGGTCAAAAAATTCGGGCGACGGTGACGAGCCGGATCCAAGGTAAGGATATCCGAACGGTTTCCGGAGAATTGCTTTTTACAAAATATGGACTATCCGGAACGGCCATTCTCGATGTCAGCGACGAGATTTCTATCGCAATAAACCGTGAACATCTTCAGGACATTTATGTGATCACGGATCTCATCCCTTTTATGGGCGAGGTCGCGCTTGTGGAGGAGCTATCCCGCCGGTTTGAAAAAGGTATCGCGCGTTCCCATCTCTTGGAAGGGCTTCTGCCTTCCAGATTTTTCCTGCCTCTTAAAGAAATTCTTCAAAAAGCGGATGCTTCCACGATTGCCCATTTGCTGAAACATAAAGAATTTAAGTTGCAAGGGACTCGAGGGTGGAATGAAGCGGAATTTACGGCAGGCGGCATTCCTGCGGTTGAAGTAAAACCTGATACACTGGAATCCAAACGCCAAAGAGGTCTCTTTTTTGCCGGGGAGATCCTGGATGTGCAGGGCCGTCGCGGTGGGTACAATCTCGCGTGGGCTTGGGCCAGCGGGGCTGTGGCGGGCAACAGTATTTAAATCAGAACGTATCCAAAGGGGACAGGCAGTTCATGAATGCCTGCCCCCTTTTTTTTGAAGGTGTGCCAGCACTTCGATATGCTTGGTCCGCGGAAACATATCGAAGGGAACCACGGCTTGGATTTCATAGCGATTATTCGTGAGAATATGTTTTAAATCCCTCAAAAGAATCTGAAGGTCACAGGATAAGTACACAATATTTTCCGCGACAGCTTCTTTGCTTAAAAGTGTTGCCAACGAGGAAGCGATCCCGAGCCGCGGCGGGTCCATAAAAATCATGGTTCCTGGTTTTTGATTCGATAAAATAAAACGTGGAAATGTTTTCTCGACCTTGCCTGTGAAAACACCTGTCAACGGAACATTCGCCTCCTTAAAATTACGCCGGGCACAACCGATGCTGTGAACGCTTTCCTCAAAACAAAAGATCTCAGGCACCGTTGCGGCGGATAAGAGAGAAAAAGTTCCCACGCCGGAATAAAGATCGATAAAGCGGGTCGGTTTGACGGCCTTGACCCATGCCGCCAGTTGTTTTCCGATGAGTTCAGTGACGGGAATGTTGTTTTGGAAAAATCCTATGGAACTCGTCCACAAAGATTGGTTCCCGGCACGGATGCGGTAGATCCGTTCTTCATCGCTTGTAAAAATCCTGTTTTTTTCGTCCAATTTAAAACTGCGTCTTTCTTCCTTTCGACCTAATTGATGCTCAGCGGTAAAGATCTCTTTGAGGTGATCCTCTGCGAGCATGCAATGATCGATCATGACTTTGGAATAATTGTCACGCCCAATGAAGCTGAGCCGCTGCGGCTTGTTGTTTTTTTCGGTGGTCCGGTGGAGCGAAATGCTGTTGCGATAGCCGTATTCTTTTTTCCCGCACTGGATCGGGCTAAGAAGTTTCAGATCGAACTGGAGCGATTGTTGAAAACTCTCAAGCACCTGCTTTTCTTTCCATTTCAATTCCTCAGGATAGGGAAGGTGCTGATACTGGCAGCCGCCGCATCGTTCGACATAGGGGCATACCGGGATGATGCGGTGAGGGGAAGGTTCTAGGACTCTGAGGAGCGAGGCCTTGGCGTAATTCGGTTTTTCAATCAAGATGCGCACCAAAACTTTCTCGCCGGGGAGAGCGCCCTCTACAAAAAAAGCCTTTCCGTTTACAAATCCGAGGCCGTCGCCTCCGAATACCAGTTTTTCGATTTTAATTTCCATATCCATTAAACAGCCCTCATAGTATCCGGTTTGTCTTTCCATCGCCGGTGTCCCCAGAGCCATTGCTCCGGATATGCAAGGATTTGCTTTTCAAGGGATTCATTGAGCTTTTTAGTGACGAGATTTTCCCAATCCGGCTGGTTCATGTCGGCTTCAATCGGCTTTTCGATATGGATCTCATAATATCCCGAGGAACTTCGGAGACAATAGGCCGGAACAAGCGCGCAGCCGGTTTTTTCAGCAAGCCGTGCCGGGATGGAAGTGGTGGAGGTTTCCGTATCGAAAAAATCGATCCAGAGTCCTTCATCGCCGGCCCATTGGTCGATCAGGATCGCCACGCCATGATCGCTTTTGAGTTCTTTCAGGACAGTCCGGATGGAACTATTTTTGGGGATCGGGATCACGGTCATCACGCGCCGCATGGCGTCGATGGCTTTATCGATGTAGGGATTTTTGATGTCTTTGACCACCACGGACCAGGATCTTTTTGTGAAATAAGGGAGAAAAGAAAGATATTCCCAGGACCCAAGGTGGGAGATCACCAGCACGACACCGTTATGCTTCATAAAGGCTTCTTCCAGGAATTCATTGCCATATAGCTTGAAGCGTTTATGAGCTTCTTTTTTTATCTTTTCCACGATGAAAAGCTCCATCATGGAAAGAGAAGCGCTTTGAAATGCGGCACGGACGATCTGTTTTTTCCTTTTCTCGGAAATAGAATCCTCGAATGCCTTCGAGACATTCTCAAGGGCAATCCTCCGGCGCTTGCTGAGAAAAAGATAAGTCAGATCGCCGATGCGGCGTGCAATCCAATCCGAAACCTGGATGGGAAGAACCTTGGCAAGTACGGTTAAAATGGAAACGGTAAAATACTGAAGCAAATGGTTCATCAAAAAACCCTCGATCCCATCCTAGCACAGGGAAAATCAGATGGAAATTCTTTTGTCGGCATAGCCCAAAATTTTTAAAAGATCTCTTTTAAGAAAAATTCAACGTCTTCGCGGGTGACAACCTTGGGATTGGCGGCTGTGGAGCCGGATTGGAGGGTTTCCAGGATGATTTTTTCCTTCTCCAAAATGGGTTTTCCTCTAAAAGGTGAAGTGATTTCGAGTTCCTTGCAAGTAAGAGTGACTTTTTGGAGAAAATCCATACCGACCGCCTGGCTGAGGATCTCATATTTTTGTCTGATGACGGGAAGATTGAGCTTGATGGAAGGGGTGAAACAGATTGAGCAAATGAGTCCATGCGGGAGGTTATAAAGGACGCCGAGAGGATGAGCGATGCCGTGGATTACGCCGAGCCTTGAATGAGAAAAGGCCAGTCCGGAAAAAAAGCTTCCGATCAAAAGGGCTGCCAGATCTTCATCTCGGCCTGAAGTCAGGGCAGGGACAAGATGGTGGCTGAATAATTGAATGGCTTTCAACGCGAAGCTCTCGCTGAACCAGGTGGCATTTTTTGAAATGAACGATTCGTAGGCCTGAACCCAGGCATCCATGCCCGAATGGCACATGACGGAGAAAGGTAATCCATGAAGCAAGTCCGGATCCAGGATTACTTTTTGTGCCAGAAAATTTTTATCGCGGATGGAAAGTTTGACTTTTTTTTCCGAATTAATGATGACGGCATTGAGCGTTGCTTCCGAACCGCTTCCGGCTGTCGTCGGGACTGCAATAAACGGAATTCCTTTTTCGGTCAGTGTGCCGCCCTCCTGATAATAAGCGGGTTTTTCTCGGGCATGAAAAAGTCCTGCAGCAGCTTTAGCAAGATCAAGCACGCTTCCGCCGCCGATACCGACGATCCACTGTGCCCCGCAGGCACGTCCCTTTTGAATCACAGCACTGATCTCGTCCAAAGTGGGTTCCCCTTGATCGCGACAAAAAAGTTCGGACTTCAACTTTTCTTTTTGGAATATTTCCAAGACCGTATCGAGTCGTCCTGTTTTGTTTAGAGAAGCACCGTAAACAATCATGCCATGAGTGCCGAATTCTGCGGTCTCCTTGGCCAGTTCGATCAGGCCGCCTTTTTTAAAAAGAACTTTTGGAGGTATCAATATCTGTTGAGGAAAAAGGGGATTCATCAGTACTTGATGATGATGGCGGTAACGACGAGGTCTTCCTGACCGGCATTGCGGATCGAATGAGAAGCGCCTTTGCCTGTCAAAATGGCATCGCCGGCTTCGACAAGGAACTCTTGGTCTCCGTCGGTCATCATGCCCGTGCCTTTCTGGATGATATAAATCTCATCTTCATTTACGTGATCGTGAACGCCGATACTGGCATGGGGCGGTAAAACAAGTTCGGAGCAAAGGCGTGTGCGGGCCGTCATCTCTTCGGGCTTGAAGTAATGACGGATCTGAACCTCACCAGTCCCTCCCCGCATATTCTGACGGGTTTCAATCTCCTGTACCGCTTTTTTCTTCATCATGATGGTGAGGCTTCAAGGGTTAAAAAATAGGGCTACGATTTAAAAAGAAAATTTTTAAAAGCCCAGGGATTTTTTTTATCAAGGAACGCGTTCTGATTTTCCTGGAAAAAAACCTGATAATTTTTTAAAGGAGTCCAGTCTGATGCATCGGAAACAAAAGTACCGAGATAGGGTTTTGCGATGGCAAGGATCTCCTTGTGGGGAAGATCATCGGGAACGCAGACGCCTTTGTTGGGATGCTCGACCATCCACATAGCGGCCGAGATAACACCGATCGCCACCTGGATCGTAGTGGCGTTCTGGTGCGGTACGAGATTTCTTGCTTCTTCGATCGACAGGACGCTGCCTGTCCACCAGGAGTTGTATTTATGCCCCATGATCAGAGCCCCAAGGATATCCGACCCCTTGATGATCTCATCGCTCATGATGCGGCATTTGGGTTGCAGTTCGTAATTGCGGCACCGAAGCTCGTGAATGGAAGCGATGGTCTCGTTACACGGCATATAAACGTAATGAACGGTCGGACGGTAAATGGGTTTGCCGTGCCGCCAGACCGTCAATTTTTCAGAAATACTGAAGGCCTCGCCGTGGCGAATGATCATGCCAACAATCTCACAATTAGGCACCCAGGAACGCGCCCAGGTGTTCATGCCCATCTGGGAAAGAAAGATTTGGTTCTGCGGACCGTATTCAGGGACAGCAGCCAGGAGAGGGAGCTCTTTTTCATGGGTTCCCCAACCCATTTCGACCGGAGAGATCGCTTCCTCGCGTAAGCCTTCAATGCTCCAGGTGCCGACGAATTCATCGACTTCTTTGGGCTGATCTGTGATCTGGGTGTCCCGTTCGCTGATGTGGATCGTTTTGACGCCAAGTTTCATCGCCAGACGGTGAAATTTTTCTTCGTGCAGCAAGTGTTCCAGGTTCTGCCGCTCTTGTTTACGCGTCGACTTGTCATGAATGACCTTTTCTGCGATATCCAAAAGACCTTGCTTGGTGAAATGAGAAATAAGACCTGGATTGGCACCGTGATCGAGGACAGCCGTCACGGAATCATGATTCCATTTTGCCGTTAACTTGCGAATCTCCATTTGCTTGAAATAGAGCGATTTTTCCAACGGCGTTTTCTTTTCAATGTTGGCATAAGGGTCCCACTCCTCGACGGACGTGTTCATATAAAGAACTTTGTTGTCGTGGCACCAATTCAGCATATCCAGGGAATCGATGTTCCAGGCGAGGTCCAGGATCAGGCCGCCGGCCGAAACATATTTAGAAAGCGTTCTCGCGACATTGACGGGGCTGATCCTTTCCTGGGAATAACGGATCCCTTTTTTGATCCACGGGGCGAGCTCTTTCCGTTTGTCCGCGAAATCGATGATCGTGATGTTTTTGTAGGGGATCCGGATATGTTTGAGGAGGATCGGCAGAGTGCATTTGCCGACAGAACCAAAACCGATCATCAGGACTTTATTTTTAAATTCCAGCATAGGACGGATTATATTTTTTCTTTTTAGGTTCGGTCAACGACTTATTTCTTTTTTTTAAGAAAAAGATTCGGGAACCCTTCCGCAAACATGCGCCCGAAACCGCTGAAAATAAAACGTTCAAAAAGAATGATCAGGCCGATGATAGCGGTGAGAATGACTAAAGGGATCTGGGAAGCGAAAGAATCTTTTTCAAAAACGAGCTCATCATAAAGGTGGATGCCGCAAAGCACCAAAATAATCCCCAAGACAGTTACATATTCATGATGTTTGATAATACGTTGCCGGTCAAAAGAATCACGAGTGGCTGCCTGATAAGGTGATAAACGCGGAAAAAACCTTGGAACATTTTTACAATAAAGCTCATAAGGGGCGCCGAACTTTTTTCGAAGATCGTTTTCCTCGTGCTGAACCGTACTTTTATAAATCCACACAAACCCGATAAGAAAAATACCCATGATGATCCAATTTGCAACAAGGACGGCAACACCGAGTCCCAGAAAAAAATTACCGATATAAAGAGGATTACGCGTAAAAGCGTAAGGGCCGCTCATGGCGAGTTGTTTGCCTTTGCGTTCGACATAACCCAAGGACCAGAGACGTATAAGTTCTCCAATCCCCATCAGAATGGCGCCCCATCGATAGCTGGTATCATTGATATTGGTGTAATAGATCAAAAAAGGGATCGCGATCCAAGCAAGCAGGACACGGAGTTTTTTCGGACGAAACCATTCTTTGCGAAGCATAAATTCTCCTTTGATAAAAAGCGATTATACCCAATATTCCGCACATAGCGTTATAAAATAATCGAAAAAAGTAAGATTTTTTATGTTTTAGGCAAACGGCAAATGGGTTTCAGGCCTTTTTTCTGATAATACTGTTGATGATATTCTTCGGCCTTGTAGAATTCTTTTGCCGGCGAGATTTCGGTGACGACCGGATTATGGAATTTTCCGGAGCGCTGCAGTTTTTCTTTCAAAACCCTTGCGGTTTTTTCCTGTTCTGCATTTTGATAAAAAATCACAGAGCGGTAATTGTTTCCCACGTCAGGGCCTTGACGGTTAAGAGTTGTGGGATCGTGAATGCTCCAGAACAAATCGAGGAGTTTTTCATAGGAGATTTTGGAAGGATCGAATTCGATTTGAACCGCTTCCGCGTGACCTGTGGTGTGAGTACAAACCTGTTCATAAGTTGGATTTTTGACAGTGCCGCCGGTGTACCCAACCGTGGTCTTCAGAACGCCCGGCAAATTCTCAAAAGTGGATTGGACACCCCAAAAACATCCGGCACCGAACACGGCGATCTGGGTCATTTTTTTTGAATCTGTTTTAGGCGGATCTTTTTTCGAGAAAAGATAGGTATATTGGCCATAACCTTTTTTCTCCAAATCTTCGGAAGGAATGAATTGCAAGGAAGCGGAATTGATGCAGTAGCGGAGGCCGGTCGGTTTCGGACCGTCCGGAAAAACATGCCCCAAATGAGAGTTGCTTTTTTGGGAGCGGACCTCCATTCGGTCCATGCCATAGCTCGAATCGGGCTTTTCAATAGCATTATTTTTTTCGATCGGCTGGAAGAAGCTGGGCCAGCCTGTACCGGAATCGAATTTATCCGTGGAACTGAAGAGAGGTTCCCCGCTAATGGCATCCACATAAATGCCGGGCTTTTTATTGTTCCAGAATGCGTTCTGGAAAGCTGTTTCCGTCCCATTCTGGCGCATGATGCGGTATTGCTCCGGTGTCAAGAGCTTCCGGAGCTCAGCATCGCTCATCGGAAGGCTGCATGGCAGCCCCTTTTTTGGTTCATTCTTCGATTTTTCAGTCATAGAAAATCCCCCTTGTGTTCCACAAAGAAAAAGTCCAATAAACAACAGGAGTATCCCTAATTCCCCAAATCTCTTTTTCATACTTTATTGTAGCACTTTAAAGGAATCGCCGATGGGAGTACTTAGGGCAAAAGCAAATTATGATGCGGCGGAATGACTTAGCATTTCTTTTTTTATGGCAAAGAAAAAGGGAAGGGAGGTAAGTTCCAATGCGATCGCAAAAAAGATCAATCCCGCAAGCGAGCGGTCGTAGAAAAATCCCATCAAGGTACTTCCGGCGAGTACGGCAAGGCCGTAGGCGGTATTCAGGATGCCGTAGCCGGTGCCGCGTTTTTTAAGAGGCGTGATATCCGCGATCGCGGATTTCATAATCGTTTCATGACACGCCATGACAATACCCCATATCAGGATGCCTGGGATCACTACCCAGCGGTTTTCCGAAAAAGCCAGCAACGGAATCAAAATCGAAAACAAAGGAATGATGATAAGCGTTGAAAGTCCGCCGAGGTCGTTCCCTTTTTTTTCTTTCTGGACATCGTAAGCTTTTCCGATCACCAGGGCCGCCACGCCGTCAATTCCCATAGCCAGTGCGTAATAAAGAGGGATCTCAAAATCCGTCAGGATGTGACGCGCCTTGTAATGGAAGGCCAGCAACACGAAATTGACAAAACCCATCGTCGTAAGAAAACTGAAAATCGTATAAATCCAGAACACCTTCGGGAGCTTCTCCGGCTCGTTCTTTTTCTCGGTTTCAAGGGCCTCCGGATGAGGGACGCTTCGCCACGCAACGACCACGCAAAGCATCAAGAGCGCAAAGGGGATCCATAAAAGTCCGTAGCCGTGCTGGTAATCGGCGAGTGTCCGTTCCCCGGCACCTTTGATCATAAAAAAGAATGTGAAGATCAGCGGGCCTACGAGCGCGCCGATCTGGTCCATGAGCTCATTCAGCCCGAATCCGAATCCTGTGCCGACCTGTTTGGTAGCCTGCGAAAGGAGCGTGTCTTTGGCCGGGCTGCGCAGCGCTTTTCCGATACGTTCCACAACAATGAACAGAGCCGCTACGTGCCAAAGGCTTGTGTAAGCGAGCAAGGGAACCGCAATGATGAGCGCGTAACCGAGGATGGTAAAAAGCCAGTAGTTTTTGGTTTTGTCCGAAACATACCCGGAAACAAGGCGGATTGTGTAGCCGAGAAATTCTCCGATGCCCGCGATGATACCGACCATCACGGCATTCGCGCCGAGCAGTTTAAGATAAGGGCCGTTAACGCTGCGTGCACCTTCGTAAACAATGTCGCCAAAAAGACTTACGAGTCCGAACAATAAGATAAGCTGAAGTGCTTTTTTCTTGGAGTAATTCATGGGAGAAAGCCTACTGATTTTCTGCCGAAAATCAAATAGAATATAACACATAATGCATACGCCTTACGAAATTCAGGGAGCAAAATCATTGTGAATCAATCGCGATTTTTGAAGAACTACACTTTTTCCGTCCTTCTTCTCAGCTCTGTTTTTATCGGCGCCTGTCTTGGGTTCATGCTGAAGCAAAATGCTATGGTTCTAAAACCTTTTGGCGATATATTTCTGAACCTTCTTTTTACGGCCGTGGTGCCGCTTGTTTTCTTTTCAATTGCTTCGGCGATCGCCGAAATGTCCGATTTGCACCGTCTTGGCAATATCATGAGCTGGATGATCCTGATCTTTGTCGCGACCGGTATTATTTCAGCTTCCCTCATGGTTTTTGGTGTGATGATCTATCCGCCCGTCGTGAGCGGGCAACCGCTTCTCCAACTCCCGGAAACGGTCCATCAAACCGCAAACGCGTCTCAAATCGTAAGGGCGTTTACCGTGCCGGATTTTATCCACCTTCTTTCCAAACAAAACATGCTGGCCCTTATTGTGTTCGCCATGCTGGTCGGGCTTGCCGCGTCGCTTGCCCGTGAGGACGGAAAACCGTTCGTGAATTTTTTGGTCTCTGCCAATAAAATCATGATGCGCGTCATCAAACTTATCATGTTCTATGCGCCGATCGGCTTGGGTGCTTATTTTGCGTATCTCGTCGGAACTTTGGGGCCGGAACTTCTGGGTTCGTATTTACGGGTTGTGGCTCTTTATTATCCGTTGGCCATTCTTTATTTTTTTATCGGTTTTTCGATTTATGCGTTTCTTGCGGCCGGCAAAAAAGGATTTAAAACTTTTTGGGAAAATATCCTGACACCGTCGCTGACCGCATGGGGGACCGGGAGCAGTCTTGCGACCGTTCCCGTGAATCTGGAAGCTGCGGACCGGATCGGAGTTCCGAAGGATATCAGCCGTATTGTGATTCCGATCGGTGCAACGATCCACATGGATGGCACCTGTCTTGCCGCGATTCTCAAAATCGCGCTTCTCTTCAGTTTTTTCGGAATGGAATTTGCCGGCGTAGGAACGATCGCAACTGCCATCGGGATCGCGCTTCTAAGCGGGATGGTGATGAGCGGTATTCCCGGCGGCGGTTTTTTAGGAGAACTTTTGATCGTCTCTCTTTACGGGTTTCCCATGGAGGCTCTTCCGCTGATTTCGATGGTCGGTACGCTGGTGGACCCTCCGGCCACCATGGTCAATGCCGCGGGAGACAATGTTTGCAGTATGCTCGTTGCTCGTATCTTGGGAGGAACGAAATGGATCAGCAAAGGAAGTGAATTATGAACTTATGGGACAAATTGGCCGGGATATTCGGCAGGGAAGAGGAGATGCCTCAGGGGATTGCGGACCATGTCCTGCTTGCTTATCCGGTCATGATCGAACTGATCCAGAAATCTTTTCCGATCATGAAGCATGTCCGGGTATTGGATTTCGGTTGCGGGAACGGCCGTCTTTGTAAAAAGCTGCATGCCGTGGGATGCCGGGTCACAGGATTGGATACGTCCGAGGAGATGATTCGGACAGCCGGGAAAGGGTTGCCCTCCGGGGTGAATCTTGTTGCCGGTCCGATCGAAAAGATTGAAAAAGAAAAATTTGATGTGATCATTTCAAGTCTGGTTTTTCAGTTTATCCGGGAAATCGATGTGACGATCCGCCAGCTTGACCGATTGCTCAAACCTACGGGGCTCTTTGTGCTTTCCGCGTTCAACCCTCCGTTTGTTTCCAATCTTTTGAAAGAAAAGATGACATTCAGGGATTTCGACTCCAGGGAATTTCCCCGTGTCGGGACGATGGCGTTAGCGGAAAGCGACTCTGTACCTGTTTTTATCCGCGAGCCCGAAGAATACAGCAACTTTTTTGTGGAGCGTGGTTATAAAAAACTGTTGGAAGCTTATCCGCCATTTACCGAGGAATATCTTGAAAAACACCCTGTTCCCTTTCCGGTTCAGGACCCTGAATTTCTCATTTTAGGTTTTCAGAAAAATTAATTTTGCCAAAACTTCTTCAGAGCCGTTCAAAAAAGGATGAGATGGTCGATAAAACTTAGTGGCTTTCAGACGCGTGATGCGGTAAGTTATAGCTGTTTTAGACGGTTGTTTGAGGGAGGAAAGGAAGAAAAATGCCGGGCGAAAAGATATTAGCCATTGATGATAACCAAGATATTTTGGATTGCCTGCAAGTGCAGCTTAAGAGGCGGGGATATCAGGTTTGGACGGCAAATAACGGGGAAGAAGGTCTCAAAAAAGCCGAAAACGAAATTCCGGATTTGATTCTTCTGGACATCAAAATGCCTACCATGGATGGTTTGACCTTCATGCGCCGCCTCAGGAGATTTGAAGATCTCAGGAAGATTCCTATCGTTGTCATGACCGGTTATGAGCCGATGAGAGACATGTTCCAATTTGAAGGTGTGACGGATTTTGTGGTTAAGACCGGAGACATGAATGATATTTACGAGGCCATCAAAAGGAATCTGCACAAAATCCCGCAACAAGAAAATAAACCGACCCCATAGCCGTGTTTTCAGAGGCGGTTTTTAAAAATCCGGAGAAGCGATAAAAATTTTTTCAGGGTTGATCTTCCCGAAATACTTTATTGACAGCTCCTTTTGATGGGTATATATGAATACATACCCATAAAATTTTATTCCTACACATTCGGACATATAAATAAAAGACTGAAATAATCTCAAGATGATTACCATGAGCAGTCGAAGGATGGTTTTAAGAAGCAATGGCATTTTTCTTTTTTGCGCAAATTTCTCTTCATATCTTAGGGGCAATCGCGGGCTTTCTTTTTGAACAACACGGAGAAAAGGCGAACCGTTCGACGCATCTTTTAGCCTCGTTGGCAGGAACGGCAGGTGTTGTTTTTGCACTTTATATCCTTTTGACCGGGAAATCCTGGGTGCTTGAAATTGCGGGAAGCCTTCCGGTCGGTCCTCTCCGGTTGGAAGCGGATCTCTTTTCCGCCTTCTTTCTTTTTGTGATTTCTTTCCTTTCGCTTGCCACCTCTCTTTTTGCGATCGGTTATACCCGTGAATATCAGGGCAAATCCAATTCTCCATCAAAAAATTCAAAGGTTAATTGGACTAGTCCCAATACCAATCAATTTCCACAGTGTGGAAATTGGGGCAATCCTGACTACCATAAAGAAAAAGAAAATAAAAGTCAGGATAGTCCTGGCAACCTTTTGTCAAAAGAAAATGGATGCCAGGACAAGAAAAACATCGCCCTTTTGGGTTTTTTCTATAACCTTTTCATCCTGGCCATGCTTCTCGTGGTCACGATCCGGAACGCCTTTTATTTTCTCCTTTTTTGGGAACTCATGTCCCTGGCTTCCTATTTTCTTGTGATTTTTGAACATGAAAAACCGGAGACGCGATCAGCCGGGGTTCTTTATCTGGTCATGACGCATATCGGGACCGTGTTCATCTCGACTGCCTTCTGGCTTCTTTATATTCATACCGGCTCTTTTTCATTCGACTCATTCCGTGCCGGCGCGGGCTTTCTTTCGCCTGTTTTTAAAAATATTATTTTCTTTTCGGCACTTCTGGGATTCGGCACTAAGGCCGGGATCATCCCGCTTCATATCTGGCTGCCCAAGGCGCATCCTCAAGCGCCGAGCCATGTGTCAGCGCTTATGTCTGGCGTGATGATCAAGACCGCCATCTATGCGTTTTTGCGGTTTCTTTTGGATTTTCTGGGTGCCACACCCGGATGGTGGGGGAATCTGATCCTTGCCATCGCGATTGTTTCCACGCTTCTGGGCATTCTCTACGCATTAATGGAACATGATTTAAAAAGGCTCCTGGCGTTTTCCAGCATTGAAAATATCGGGATTATCCTTCTCGGAGTCGGCATGTGTCTTGCTTTTAAAACACAGGGGCAAACCCTTTATGCAGCCTTTGCGTTGGTTGCGGCTCTTTTCCATATCTTGAATCACGCTGTTTTCAAAGGTCTCCTTTTCCTTGGTGCGGGGGCTGTGCTTTCTGGAACTCACACGCGGAATATGGAACAACTAGGAGGCTTGATCAAGAAAATGCCTTGGACGGCCGCGTATTTTCTGATAGGCGCAGTCGCTATTTCCGCGCTGCCTCCCTTGAACGGGTTTGTCAGTGAATGGATGACTTTTGTTGCGATTCTTCTTGGGATTGAGACAGGAAGCACGGGCATGCATTTCTTTTTGCCGGTTCTGGCGTCGCTGCTTGGACTTGCCGGCGCTTTGGCTGCCACTTGTTTTGTAAAGGCCTTCGGGATCAGCTTTTTAGGGATGCCGCGTTCGAAGCATGCGACCGGAGCGCATGAAATCAGCGGTTCCATGAAACTGGGCATGGGGATTCTGGCCACGAGTTGTTTGGCGCTTGCCTTGTCCGCTCCGTGGGTTGTGAAAATTTTATGGAAAATCACGAATACCTTTTCAAATGTCAATCTTCCGATGGAAAGTGTTGTTCAGAAACTTTTTTTGATATCCCCATCAAAAGCGAGCCAATTTTCTCCTTTGCTTTTAGCCTTTATTCTTTTGGGATTCATATTTGGGTCCGCGGTATTGCTTCGGATCTTCCTGGGGAAACAAAAGGTCCGCATCGGGCCAAGCTGGGATTGCGGTATGCCCCGGCTGGAGCCGCGCATGCAATATTCCGCGACCGGTTATTCCAAACCGTTACGCAGGATTTTTTCTTTCCTTTATCAGCCGACCCGGCACGTGGAGCTGGAAGATGAAGGGCATGAATTGCTTCGCACTGCCCAACGCTTTGAAACAAAGATCACGCAGCCTGTGGATGAATGGGTGTATAAACCCTTGGCCAATCTTATTTCCAGTCTTTCACAAAAAGCCAAACACATCCAGACCGGCCATATTCAACTCTACCTCAGTTACATATTTATTACGTTGATTCTCCTTCTTCTTTTCTGGGGAGGGCATTCCTCATGATCTCCATTTTTTTTGCATGCGCCAAAGTGCTTTTTCTGATGGCCCTCGCGCCGTTACTCAGCTGGTTCATCAAAAAGATGAAAGCTATCTCGCAAAACCGTGTAGGTCCTAGCCCGGTGCAGGTCTATACGGACCTTTGGAAGCTTTTCCACAAAGATATGGTGATCTCGGAAGCCGCATCATGGATTTTTCACGCGATGCCTTTCGTGCTCTTTGCGTCGGTCCTTAGCGCAGCCTCTTTAACGCCGGTGTCCGGAGCAGTCTCTCTTTTTGGTTTTACAGGCGATGTGATTGTTTTTGTTTACCTCCTGGCCCTGGGACGTTTCTTTTTGACTTTGGCCGCGTTGGATACCGGAACCACGTTCGGAGGCATGGGGTCGAGCCGTGAGATGACACTTTCATCGCTTGCGGAGCCGGCACTTCTTCTCTCGTTTTTTTCTTTGAGTTTCCGGACCCAAAGCCTGTCGCTTGACGGGATTGTTTCGTATTTTTCCTGGCAATCACCCATTCAAATTTTATTTTTTACGAGCTTGGCGTTTGGCGCGCTTTTGATTGTCACCATCGCGGAGAGCGGACGAATTCCGATGGATAATCCAGCCACACATTTGGAACTGACCATGATTCACGAAGCCATGATCCTGGAATATTCCGGCCGTTATCTGGCTTTGATTGAATGGAGCCATCAGATCAAACAGATTATTTTTCTGACACTGCTCGCCAATCTTTTCTTTCCTTGGAATTTTTCCGGTATGTCTGGGTTCGCGGCTTTTGGCGTGGGCATCGGACTTTATCTATTGAAAATCTTTTTCCTGGCTTTTGTGATTGGCTGGATCGAGATTCATTCCGCGAAATTGCGGCTTTTTAGAGCTCCGGACCTTTTGGCCGTCGCTTTTGTCCTGGCCGTTTTGTCTCTTCTGGGACAACTCATCATCGGGAGGGGCGTATGAACACGGAATTCGTGCCCTCGCTGATTCACTTTTTCGGCATGATGCTTTTGATCGTTTCCTTTTGGATGCTGGCCGCTCCGCAGATCGGGGCCAGCATTCGCGCTTATGCCACCCATTCTTTTTTGCTCGCACTAATTACTGCTTTCATTGCTTTAACAAATCATGTAGAGCACTTGTTGATTCCCGCGTTCTTGACACTGGCTCTGAAAACCATCTTAATCCCGCAAGTCTTTTTCAGGATTATCCGCCGGCTCGGGATCCGCAAAGAGATCGAAAGTTATGTCAACATCCCGTTCACGCTGCTTCTGGCCGTGCTGCTCGTGTTTGTCTCCTTTTATGTGACAGGGGAAGGCAAGGTCCTGAAATCGGTTTCGTTTGGCGAATTTATCCCGCTAGCAGTCTCCACGATTTTTTTCGGCATGTTAATGATGACGACCCGCAAAAAGGCGATCAATCAGGTCCTCGGACTGCTCCTCATCGAAAACGGTCTTTTTCTTATGGGTGTGACCATTACGTTTGGCATGCCTCTTCTTGTGGAAATAGGGGTCTTTTTCGATGCGCTGGTGGGTGTGGTGATTATGGGTGTTTTTGTTTTTAAAATCCGCGGCGCTTTTGAAAGCATTGACGCGGACGATATGACGGTTTTGAAAGGATGAAGGCATGACGATCGATCACATACTTTGGACACCGCTTGCTTTTGCATTTCTGTGTCTGGTCCCTTGTCCCAAAAGGACCACGCGTCTGACCTTTATGGCCGGTGCGGCCGTGTCCGCGATCGGGGCCTGGTTTTTTGTTTTCGGGAATTTTTCAGGCCCGCGCATATTCGCGTTTAAAGAAAGTCTTATGATGGACGCCTTGTCCGCCGTTTTTGTCCTTTTGATCCCGAGCGTGGGACTGCTTTCCGCGATCTATGCGGGCGGTTATCTTTTCAAGGAAGGCGAGACCGGCATCCCGCCGGCCAAACTTCGCCGCTACGCGTTCTTTTTTCATCTCTTTCTTTTCACCATGCTCCTGACCGTGCTTTCCAATAATCTCGGGGTGATGTGGATAGCGATCGAAGGAACCACGCTCGCGTCATCATTTTTAGTGAATGTGGACGACAAGAAAAGTTCGATCGAGGCCGCGTGGAAATACTTGATTCTTTGCAGCGTGGGCATCGCACTCGCGCTTTTTGGGGTCATTTTGGTCTATTACTCTGCGGTCGAACAAGTCGCATCCGGGGAAACCGGGCTTTTACTTAATTGGAGCTTTCTGCTCGCCAAAGCAAAATATCTGGATCCACAGATCATCCGGCTTGCGTTTATTTTTGTTCTTGTGGGCTATGGCACCAAGGCCGGCCTTGCGCCGTTCCATGCCTGGCTGCCGGATGCACACAGCCAAGCACCCGCCCCTGTGAGCGCGCTTCTTTCCGGCGTGCTTTTGAGCTGCGCGACTTTCGGTATTTTGCGGTTTCATATCCTGACCAAAGTCGCAACGGATTCAGCATTTTCGGACACACTATTGATTGTCTTTGGCGTACTCTCGGTGGCCATTGCCGTACCTTTTATCATGGAGCAAGCGGATTACAAACGTTTGTTGGCGTATTCAAGCGTGGAGCATATGGGGCTCGCGGCCGTGGGCCTTGGATTTGGCGGCACGCTGGGCTTGTACGGCGCGATTCTCCACATCGTGAATCACGCGTTCACGAAATCCCTGCTCTTTTTCACTTCCGGTCATTTGTACTATTTCTTTCACAGCAAAGAGATCAGCAAGGTGAAAGGGATTTTCCGCAAAAACGCTTTTCTGGGAACGATATTCTTTTTCGGAGTTCTCGCCATCGCCGGCATGCCGCCTTTCAGCGTCTTCTTCAGCGAATTCTGTATTTTAAGCGCGGGCTTTTTGGCCAAACAATTTATTCCGTGCGCCATTCTGCTTGTTTTATTGGCGCTTATCTTTACCGGTTTCCTCCGGCAAGCGAACCGGATGACTTTTGGCGAAACCGAAAAAACCGAAATGCCTGCAAAAAGTTTTCTCATGGATAGTGTGCTTGTGGTCGGCATGATCGTGATCGTGGTGATGGGTTTTTATATCCCAAGGCCGTTGCAGCATCTGCTTCAGGAAGCGAGCCGCGTGGCTGGAGGAGTGGTTTCATGAAAATGGTCTGCGAAGCTTTGAAAGAAAAATTCGGGAATACGATCCGCGAACTGGAAGGCGGGACCGAAAAGCAATGTCATGTGCTTATCCCGCGAGACGCGATTCTGAAAACAGTCGGCTTTCTCACGGGACTTCTTCCCATGCGCCTTGTTTTTCTCTTTGCCTCGGACACACGGAAGGAAAACAAGGCCTTTACGCTTTCTTATGTTTTTTCCCATACGCAGCAGGATTCTTTTATCATCCTTGAAGCCAGGATCCCGGAAAACGATCCTGTGTTTCCTTCCGTCACTCCTTTTCTGCCGCAAGCCAATTGGCAGGAACGTGAGATTCAGGATCTTTTTGGCTTGGTCGCGGGAAACCTCCCGGATCCCAGATCGCTTGTGTTTCACGAGGACTGGCCCAGAGGCCATTTCCCGTTTAAAAAAGATTTTCAATCTCAACAAAAGATTCCGCGGGTTTCCGGCCAATACATTTTTGAACGCGTGGAAGGAGAAGGTATTTTCGAAATCCCGGTCGGGCCGGTTCATGCCGGCATCATCGAACCCGGTCATTTCCGTTTTTCCTCGGCCGGCGAAAGTATCGTGAAGCTCGAGATCCGGCACTTTTACACCCACAAAGGCACGGAAAAAGCAGGCGAAGGAAAATCACCGTCTCATCTCCTTTGCCTTGCGGAGCGTATCTCCGGAGACAATTCTTTTTCTCATGCCGCCGCCTGTGCACAGGCCCTGGAAACTCTGGCCGATATTCAAGTGCCCGAGCGGGCACAATTCCTTCGCGTTATTTTTCTTGAACTGGAGCGCCTTCACAACCACATGAGCGATATTGCCGGGATTTCCCTGGACGCGGCGTTCAGTTTTGGCGCAAGCCAGCTTATGCGGCTCAAGGAATCTCTTTTACGCATCAACGAACGGCTGGCCGGCACGCGCCTCCTGAGAAACGTCATCGCTTTGGGCGGTGTGCGAAAGGACATTTCTGGAGTCCAAAAACAAAGGTTTCTGGAAGAAATCCAGAAGATTAAAACGGATTTTGATTCGATCATTCAAATCCTCTGGCAGGTGGATTCCCTGGTAGACCGCATTGAAGGCACAGGCCAAGTCAAAAAGGAAGTGGCTGAGACACTTGGCGGCGTTGGCCCGGTCGCGCGCGCTTCCGGCGTCGACCAGGACCTTCGGCGCGATCATCCTTATGCCGCATATAAAGAGCTTTTTTTCATGGTTCCTGTGTTCAAGGAAGGCGATGTCGAGAGTCGGATGAAAGTAAAGATCCAAGAAGTCTATGAATCGTTCAAGCTGATTTATGACGCCCTTCACACCATGCCCGAAGGTCCTTTGTGCAGTGAGGCGAGGCCGATTTTGCCGCTGAAGAGCGCATTGGGTTATGTGGAGTCTCCGCGCGGGGAATGTTTTCATTGGATTGCCACAGACCGTGAAGGGAAAATCACGCGCTGGAAAATCCATTCACCCTCTTTTGTGAACTGGCCCTTGATCCAATACGCGGTCCTGGAAAATATCGTACCGGATTTTCCCTTGATCAATAAAAGTTTCAATTTGTCTTATGCCGGCAATGACCGGTAAGGTGGCTTTCTCGTCATCACGAGGAGCGAAGCGACGAAGTGATCTCTGAGATTGCTTCGGGCACTGCGTACCCTCGCAATGACAGAAACCTCCGGGTAAAAAATAAAAGGAGTTTTAAGTGTTCAGGATTCTTAAGAAAAACTTAGCCGTTGGAAAAGCAACGCTGCCGTATGCGCCGCATGCTGCCAAAACAACCGAAGGATTTCTCGGCGCGCCTGAGATCGATCCGGCCAAATGCACGCGGTGCGGGCAATGTGTGCTTCAATGCCCGACCAAGGCCTTAACGATCGCAGACCACGCAAAGGAAGCCAGGCGTTCTTTTTATATTTCCTACGGAGACTGCATCTTCTGCGGGCTTTGCGAGCCAGCTTGTCCGTATCAGGCCATCTCCTTCAAAGGGAAATTCGAACTTGCGGCCCGGACTAAAAAAGAATTATGCCATGAACTATCTTCCGCTTTGTCTGATGTCCGGAAAGACAAAGCCTTTGTTTCTACGGAAAAAATTTACTTCAAAAAAAAACCGGATGAAATCTCAGCCTTCCGGCAGGGTGATTTTGCTGACAAACTGACCCTGGAAGAAATCGGCGAGTCATTAAGCCAAAAGATTCAAAAACTTTTCGGCCGATCTCTCCATATCCGCGAAGTTGACGCGGGTTCGTGCAATGGGTGCGAAGTCGAAGCCGTGAATCTTTCCAATCCTATTTATGACGCGGAACGGTTCGGTGTCCATTTTGTGGCTTCTCCGCGACACGCGGACATGCTGCTTGTGACCGGTCCTGTGACGCGGCAGATGGAACTCGCGCTAGTTAAAACTTACGAGGCAACACCTTCTCCGAAGCTTGTGGTGGCTTGCGGGAGCTGCGCGATTAGCGGCGGCATGTTTGACGGAAATTACGCGGTGGCGGGCGGCGTGGATCGTGCGGTTCCTGTGGATATTTATGTGCCCGGCTGCCCGCCGCGGCCTGAAGCCATTCTCCATGGCATTTTCCTGGCTCTGGAAAAAAGACAGTAATCCTACCCAAAAAACCAAACTAAAAAATAATATCTCGAATCAAGTTTTATGCGGCAGGCTTTGGGTTTTGCGGAGCAGGCTGTGTTTCATGCTGTAGAAGAAATAAACCACAAATCCTATCAAGAGCCACACCACAAACCGGATCCAGGTAATCGTGGGGAGGCCGGTCATCAAAAAAATACAAGTCGAAACACCCAACAACGGAATGACCGGATTTAGCGGGACTTTAAAGGTCCGGTGCCTATGCGGTTCTTTGACGCGAAGAATGACGACACCAAAGCAAACAAGGACGAATGCAAAAAGCGTTCCGATGTTCGTCAGATCTACCATCTCATCAATGTTGGAAAAAGAGGCTGTTAAAGCGACAAAAAGGCCTGTCGCGATGGTGGTGATATAAGGTGTTTTGAATTTCGGGTGGACTTTTGAAAAAACAGGCGGTAAAAGACCGTCGCGCGACATGGAAAAAAAGATCCTGGATTGTCCCAGTTGCATGACCAGAAGTACCGCGGTTTGAGCCACCACCGCGCCGGCCGCGACGATGCCGGTTGCCCAATGGAGGTTGATATGCTTCATGGCGAAAGAAAGGGCTTCGGCTTTTTGGCTCGCCAGCGTGTCTTTGAGGATGGAAAACGGAACGAGTCCTGTAAAGACCGCGGAAACGATGATGTAAATAACCGTGCAGATGGCAAGCGACCCCAGAATCCCGATTGGGAGATCTCGCTTCGGATTTTTGGTTTCTTCCGCTACTGTCGACACGGCATCAAAACCGATATAAGCAAAAAAAACAATCGCGGCACCCGTTTTGATCCCCGCGAATCCGTTTGGTGCGAAAGGGGACCAGTTTTCAGGTTTGACATAAAAAAGTCCTACCGCGACAAAAAAAGTGAGCACGAGGAGTTTGATGGCAACCATGACCGAGGTGAAACGTGCGCTTTCCTTGATTCCGATCACAAGAAGCGTTGTGATCATAGCAACGATCAGGAAGGCCGGAATATTCAAGATGAGCGGCATTCCGAAAAGGTGCGGCGCGTTATGAACCGCGAACCAGGCTTTTTGGAGACCTGGATTAAGCTGTTCAAAAGTCATGCCTTGACTTAAGAGCATAGATGCTTTTTCAAATCCCTGGAACGCGGAACGGAAATCAATCGAGGCCCAGGGCGGTAACTGGATCCCAAAACCGCGAAGAAACTCCGTGAAATAACCTGACCAGCTGATAGCTACCGCGATGTTGGCGACCGTGTATTCAAGCATGAGGTCCCAGCCAATGATCCACGCGATCAACTCACCGAAGGTCGCATAAGAATAGGTATAAGCGCTTCCTGAAATCGGAACCATGGCCGCGAATTCGGAGTAACAAAGCGCGGCAAATCCACACGCGATGGCTGTGAGTCCAAAAGACAAAATGATGGAAGGTCCTGCGCCGGGTCTTACCAGATCTCCGGCTGCGGCAGTACCGATGACCGTAAAAATACCCGCACCAATAATGGCGCCAATCCCTAAAAGGATCAAATCCAGGGGGCCAAGGGCTTTTTTCAGCTGTTTGGCCGGGTCATGGGATTCCTGAAGGATGATGTTCAGGTCTTTGATCTTGAAAAGTTGATTGGAAAGTTTTTGTTTGTCCAAAGTCATCCAGCCTCGTTTATCGAGTATCTTGCCATGGAGGTTAAGAGCTTGTCAATTCGCAGGAAATGAAAGCGGAGAAAAAAGACAAAGCGCTTAAGGAAAATTATAAAACTTTTCAGTTGGATTCTTTCCAGATGTCGCCGCGCCGGCCGATTTTGATGACATCGGTGATCTTGATCTTCAAAACTACGAACCTCTCGGTCATCTCCAACTCGAAATGATGGCTTTTTTTCCCGGTCCGCACAGCTTCGATGACACGGTCCGTGGAGAACTTTAAAAGTTTTTTATCCCATTCTTTCAGTATTGCGTCAAAAACCTTTCCTCTTTCAATGAGTTGAGTTTTACCGTTCAAACGGTAAGCCTCAAGACTTTCGTAATCCATAAAAGAGACGGAAACAAGAGAGTTCTCCTTGAGATTGGTGATGGTTTTTCCGATGACATAATCAATCAGATAAATGTAATCACCTTTCGCGCGAAAAAAGAACTTGGGGGCTGTGTTTGGCACGCCGTTCCTGGTCGCCGTGGCAACGGAAACAAATTCTCTTTTTTCCAGAAGCTGTTCGATCTTTTCAGTGATTTTGGGCATGAATTCCTCAGTGAATTGAAATTATACAGTAAAATGCAAAAGATGTGCCAACTTCCGAGATCGACTAAAACGGTTGTTTTGGGAACTACCTTTAGAATTCAAACGCTCGATAAATTTCACATTAAAAACTAGTAGAAAAGTCCAAAACCAGTTATATTTTTATTAACCCTAAAAGGAGGTATATTTTTGAAAAAAACAAAGGAAGGTTTTACTCTTGTTGAAATTTTGATTATTGTCGTTATCATAGCTGTTTTGGCGGCTATGATTTTACCGAGGTACGTAGACCAATCTGAAAATGGGTATATAGCGGAAGCTCAATCTTTCCTTGGCAGTTTGAGGTCAGCGATTATCAAGCATATGGATTTAGGTGGTTTTGATGCATGGCCAACCATAGACAATGATCAGATGTCGGATCCGGCCGTTATGAATCCACTTGGGTTGCAGCCCTTACCTGCTCACCCGAATTGGCTCTATTGTTGTGGATGTGCAGCATATCCTAATGGGTGTTATGCCCAACGACTCACAACGGGAAAACATATAGGTGCTATCATTTACTTAAGTGAAGCAGGTGAATATAGCTGCGAAGGCCTCAATCCCTATACGCTCATCGATGCCAAAAGAGGTTGTAGAGCGTAATTGCGCGATGAGTGTTTTCTGCCGGGAGGGCAGACCCATTCATCGATCTAAACGTTCCATTTTTCAGATTTTATTTAGGCGGTTCTTAATATTTTTTTCGAGAAATAACCTTCCGAAGTTCAATGCGAAACACTTGTTACGTTATGAGGAATGAATTATAACTCGAATATGCTGCGAGGCCTGTACGTTCACATACCATTCTGTAGGACAAGATGCCATTATTGTCATTTTGTCACCACAGCAGAACTATCGCCGGTGCTTCGGGAACGCTTTTTTATCGCGTTAAAACATGAAATTCATGAAGCCCGAAGACGGTATGGGTCACTGTGTTTTGACACGCTTTATTTAGGCGGAGGGACACCTTCTTGCCTGAGCATCGCGGAGATGACGGATCTTTGGGAAACGGTTCACGCGCATTTTAAAGTTAAAGAAGGCTCGGAAGTGACTTGCGAGTGGAATCCCGGCGATGGAGATGAGGAAAAGCTGGCCGCTTTGGCGGCGCTCGGGATCAACCGTATCAGTCTCGGAGCTCAATCGTTCCAAGATTCGATTTTAAAACGGCTCGGCAGACGTTATCTCGTCAAAGATATATTTTCATCGGTTGAGAAGATCCGCACAGCCGGAATTTCCAATATCAGTCTTGACCTGATGCTCAGGGTCCCCGGCCAGAAATTCGAGGACTTTCACCATTCGCTTGAAACTTGCCTGGCATTGCAGGCCTCTCAGGTTTCACTGTACGATCTCGAAGTGCATCCGCAAACCGTGTTTGGAAAGCTTCAAGGACAAGGGCGGCTTCATCTTCCGGGAGAAGAGGAGCACGCGGGCATGTATCAGGATGCGATCAAAGTGTTGACCGGTGCAGGTTACGAACATTATGAAATCTCCAATTTTTCCAAAGCGGGTTTTGCGTCGCGTCACAACCTGATTTATTGGCGCAATCAGGAATATCTCGGACTTGGGCCGGGCGCTTTTTCTTATCTCAACGGCATGCGTTATCAATTTGCCGAAGGTTTGGATCGCTATCTTCAAAAATGCGAAGGCGCCGTTTGGCGGAACGATCAACAAGATGTCCTTTCAGATGCCGAGAAAGAAACAGAGACATTGATGACAGGATTGCGGCTTCGGGAAGGCATTGCCCTTTCGGAATTTCCAAAGATTTCAGGGTCCATTCTGAAACGGGTCAAAGAGTTGTGCGATGAAGAACTTTTGGAAGAAAAAACCGGAAAAGTCCGGTTCACCGATCGCGGGAAATTCCTTTCCGAAAGCGTTTTCGGGTTTTTGCTTCAAAAAGACGGAATTTCATAAAAAAGATTTCCATGGTATAGTATTGCCCCTGTGACGAGAGAAAATCGCTCACCTTCAAACAAGGAGCCGCACATGAAACACTTTGCAAAAATCCTCATTCTCATTATGGTCCTTTTGCCCGGATTCACGCCAGTTTATGCTGCAGAAAAAGTTGATAACAAGAATACGGAAATGGTCGTCGTCAATGCTTCGAAGATGTCGGCAGTTCCTAAAGTGCAAACTTCTCCGGTTCCCAATATCCCCAAACCTGTTGTGCTCAAACCTTTCACGCTGCCGGCGTCTCCGGTCAAAGTCACACCTTCTTATGCATCAGGAGTCGTTGTCAAAAGGGCTATTTCAGCGGCTGAGTTGACCGCGATGAGAGAAGCGGCTGTGGCCAATGCGCCCAAAACGACCGTGGCGAATCTCCAAGAAGCATTTAACGGAGAGAGCAATGCTTATGTCCGTTATTTAGCGTTTGCCCAAAAGGCGGATGCGGAGGGATACGGAAAAGCAGCCAGCCTCTTCAGGGCTGCTGCCATGGCTGAAAGAGTCCATTTGGAACGGCATGCCAAAATCATCAAAAAGCTCGGCGCCCATCCGGTCGCAAGGATGGAACCGCCGAATGTGAAAACCACGGCGGAGAATCTTGAAAGTGCTTTCAAAGGCGAAACCTATGAGAGCACGGTGATGTATCCTGGATTTTTAGCCCTTGCGGAAAAAGAAGGCAACGAAGATGCCGTGGATGCGTTTGAGGATGCCCAAGCAGCGGAAGCGGTGCATGCAGCTCTTTACAAGAGCGCGATCGATCATTTGAAGGCGTGGAAAACGGGCCGGAATGATTTCTATGTTTGTCCGGGTTGCGGCCATGTGGTTGAAAAGCTTAATTTCCAGGAATGCCCGATCTGCGGGACTGACAAAGGTAAATTTCTGACTGCCAAATAATTTTTATTTTAAAATTCCAGGCCGATTTCCTCATCAGAACCCGGCCTTTTTTATCCGCCTACGCAGTGTGACGAAGAAGCTTAGAGGGCGAAGGCGGGTGTTCACAAAGGGTCGCGGCTTACAGCCGCGATGCTTTATTTCTTCGCCTTTCCCTGACTCGCGACAGCTTCCATCGCGGCTTTGACCTTCTCCGGATCTCCCAAGTAATCATGCTTGATCGGTTTCAGGTCCTTGTCGAGTTCGTAGACCAGCGGGATGCCTGTCGGGATGTTCAGGTTAACGATCACGTCTTCGGGAATATGGTCGAGATATTTGACCAAAGCGCGGAGGCTGTTGCCATGCGCCGCGATCAGGACTTTTTTACCGGATTTGATCGCGGGTGCCGCGATCTCATTCCAAAAGGGAAGCACGCGGGCGACTGTGTCTTTCAGGCATTCGGTCAGCGGGACCTCGCTTTTTTTCAGACTTTTATAGCGCGGGTCAAAGGCCGGACTTCGCGGATCATTGGCTTCCAGCGGCGGCGGCGGAACATCATAGCTTCGACGCCAGATCTTCACCTGCTCTTCGCCGTACTTCGCGGCCATTTCCGATTTATTGAGTCCCTGGAGAGAACCGTAGTGGCGCTCATTCAAACGCCAGTCGCGGACCACCGGGATCCACATCAAGTCCATTTGATCCATGACATTCCAGAGTGTGCGGATCGCGCGCTTGAGAACGGACGTGAAAGCGATATCAAAGACATAGCCGTCTTTTTTAAGGACCCGGCCGCCTTCCTTCGCTTCTTCAAGGCCTTTTTCCGAAAGGTCCACGTCCGTCCAGCCCGTGAACCGGTTTTCCTTGTTCCAAACACTTTCACCATGACGGATGAGAACGAGTTTATACATAAAATTTATCTCCTTTAGAGGTCATTGAATCGAGCGTGATCGATGCGATTTATTCGACGACTAAGATACTGATGGCCTGGGGCAGCGGCACGGTGTTCGGGTCGAATTTAAGCGTCACATGATCTCCGTTTTCAAGATCGTCGAATTCGATCTTCTCGGAATTTTTCAGGACAATGGTTGACGGAAGAACATCTACCGTCACATTCTGATAAATGAAATTAATCGGATCCATCATCCACCGGACCGTCACTCTGTTCTGGTCCAGGCTAATGCCTGTGATGGAGCCTTCGACGGTCCGGAAGTTCCTAAAAGTATCTTCGCCATAAGAAAAAGGAACAGGGGAAAAGATCCCTAACGCGAATAAAAGCACGATCACGAAGCTGATTTTTTTTAACATGATTTCCCCTCCATTTTTTGGATTGATCACGAGGGGAATATATCATTTTATGGGTCAAAAAAAAAGGTAAAAGGAAAAGATCAGCGGTGGCTTCGGCGGAAAGAGGGGGCGATGTAGCCGCGGGACCGTCGGCCTCTTGAAAAGCGGGAACCCCCGAAAGAAGCGACCTTGACGGGTTTGTGTTCGATGAAGTTTTCCATCGGCATTTCAGGATGCTCGGAGATGGGAAGTGCTGTCCGCATGAGCCTTTCGATATCTTTAATGTCCTTGCCCTGATCGGGTGTCGCGAACGAAATGGCATGGCCTTTGTCGCCGATGCGTCCGGTGCGGCCGATCCGGTGCACATAGTTTTCGGAATCATCCGGAAGGTCATAATTCAGCACCAGTTCAATGCCTTTGACATCGATGCCGCGGGCCGCGATGTCCGTTGCGACCAGGACACGGTATCTTCCCGACTTGAATCCATCCAGGGCTTCACGTCTTTGGGCGAGGGAGCGGTCGGCATGAATCTCTGCCGCCTTGTGTCCCATTTCCCGGATTACGTGCGAGATCTTGCGCGCGCCGATCTTGGTCCGCGAAAAAACAAGGACCGTGCCGTGATACTGGGCGAGGATCTTGCCGAGCAATTGTTTTTTGGATTCTTTTTTAACGATGAAAACTTCCTGGGTGATCTTTTCCGCGACAGTCCCGGATTTCGCGATCTCAATATGCACCGGCAGTTTCATTTGGGAAGATGCGATTTTCATAATTTGGTCCGGCATCGTGGCCGAGAAAAGCATGGTCTGCCGTTCGCGCGGCAGTTTCCGGAGGATGATCTGGATCTGCGGGGCAAAACCCATATCGAGCATCCGGTCGGCTTCATCCAGGACAAGAATGCTCATGTCATCCAGGAAAACATACCGCTGTTCCATATGATCGATCAAACGGCCTGGCGTCGCGATGATGACGCGCGGATGGCGCCTGAGTTCCTGGATCTGGTTGTGCATGGAAGCGCCGCCGATCAGGACCGCGAATTTGATGTTCGGGGATAATTTATGAAGACTTTGATGGACTTGAAGTGCCAGCTCGCGGGTCGGCACCAGAATTAGGCCGCGGCCTTGTTTGGAAGCAAGCCTCTGGATCATCGGAATGCCGAAAGCCAAGGTCTTCCCGGTACCGGTCTGGGCGATCCCGATCACATCTTGTCCTTCAACCGCTAAAGGGATGGCCTTTTGCTGGATCGGGGTCGGCGTATGGAATTTCATCCGTCCCAAGACTTCCAGAAGTTGAGGCGCTATGCCTAAGCCGTAAAAACTGGCGGGTGATGGCTGCGCTAAATTAGGTGTGTTCACCCCGTTCAATCTCCTTGTGGTGCAAAGTTTTTATAAGATGCATGATCCCGAAAGGGCCTCATTTTGTGAAGATCTAACGGGGTTAATAAAGGCAGTATAGGGGCAATCCTTTCAAATGGCGAGATAATAAAAAAAGTGAAAGCCTTTGCTATTTGGGGTCCCAAGGGCCATGCTTTGAGAGAAGACAGGGACGTATTATAATGCCGTGATTACAAACGAGGATTTTGAATGTCAGAAAAAGTGCTTTGCGTTACGAATCTGAGCAAACAATACGGCGATATGACTGCGGTCGACGCTATTTCCTTTGAGGTGCACGCCAGGGAAATCGTCGGGCTTTTGGGGCCCAACGGGGCGGGAAAGACCACGACCATCAATATGATCCTCAGCATTCTCGAGCCGAGTTCGGGCTCGATCCATGTCGAAGGCATGGACATCGCGAAACAACGTTCTGCCGCACTTGCCTGTACCAATTTTGCGGCTGTTTACGCGCCTCTTCCCGGGAATTTAACGGTTTATCAGAATTTGAAAGTCTTCAGCCTGCTTTATGGCGTTCAAGATCAGGGGCATGGTCTCGAAGTCTTGATAGACCGGTTCGATTTAAAACCATTCCGAAACATAAAATGCGGTCTTCTATCTTCGGGCGAGCAAACACGAGTCGGCCTCGCCAAGGCCATGCTCAATCAACCGCATCTTCTCTTATTGGACGAACCGACCGCGTCTCTGGATCCCGCGGTAGCTCGGGATATTCGCCTCAAAATCCGCGAATTTGTGACCCAAACCTCGGCCGGAGTGCTATGGACTTCGCATAACATGTATGAAGTGGAGGCTATTTGCGACCGGGTCCTTTTTTTGTCACACGGCAAGATTCTGCTGGAAGGTGACCCAAAAATTTTACCGCGCGAATACGGCAAAAAAACACTCGAAGAACTTTTTATTACCGTTGCACGCGAACCTCTCTCTTTGGAAAACACGTGACGACGATGAATCTAAAACGTATTTTTGCGGTGATGCTTCGCCAGTTTTATCTTATGCGGGGAAGTTTTTCGCGTGTGGTTCCTCTTTTCGCCTGGGTGGCCGTGGATATGGTTTTGTGGGGATTTTTGACGCGTTATCTGAACGTTTCCGCATCGTCAGGGATCAATTTTGTTTTTATACTTTTGGGCGCCGTACTTTTCTGGGATTTTTTCATCCGTGTGATGCAAGGCGTGACCATGGCCTTTTTTGAGGATGTCTGGTCGCGCAATTTTCTGAATATGTTTGCGTCGCCGATCACCATTGCCGAATATATTATTGGGTTGGTCGTCTCCAGCATCGGCATGACACTGATTGGGTTGACCGCGATGATCCTGATCGCGGCACTTTGTTTCGGTTTATCGCTTATGGTTTACGGGATGATGATCTTTCCATTTCTTCTCATCCTCTTTTTGTTTGGTATCGCGATCGGTATTTTCGGGTGCGCGATCGTGCTCCGGCTCGGCCCGGCATCCGAGTGGTTTATCTGGCCGATTCCGGCGTTCCTTTCGCCGTTTGTCGGGGTGTTGTATCCCATTTCAACGCTTCCGCAATCGATGCAGCATGTGTCACATCTGTTGCCGCCATCGCATGTGTTTGAAGGCATGCGTGCGATCGTGACAGGAGGGACTGTCTCCTGGCCTCTTCTCGCCTGGAGCGGTTGTCTTGCCATCGCTTATATCCTTCTGGCATCCTGGTGTTTTACGCGGACCTACCAACATGCCGTTCGGACCGGTTTGATGGCGCGCTATAGCGTCGAAAGCCTCAGTTAATAGTGGCGGAAGCTGTATAAAACACTCATTGACCCTGCGGCCACAATCCCTATAATTATGCATCTCGAAAACAGCTTTATCGTTCTTTGAAAGTTACTAGCCCGTAGAGAATTCCCAAATTCTTACGGGCAGTACTTGGCGTATTTAACGACAAGTATCCCCCAACGGTGACGACGGTTACTTTAAAAGCAGACCCTGTCGCACTTGCGCATCGGCGCAAGTATTGAAGCGACTTATTGTTATACGTTAAATTTTCGCTCTTTAAAAATTCGATCCCCTGTAGCTCAGCTGGTAGAGCATGCGGCTGTTAACCGCAGTGTCCCTGGTTCGATCCCAGGCGGGGGAGCCATTTTTCCTGTGAAAAATGACTGCAGCGGCGGGGCTCAATGTTGGCCCCGTCCCTGCTGCCATTTTTTATAGAAGGTTTTCCAACGCCAGTCCTAATTTCATTAGAAGTTTTATAGCTTTTAGGGCAGGCGGGGGAGTCTTCTATGCAAAAACGAGAACTTCAGAAAATGGGGTTCTCGTTTTTGATTTTATGAGCTTTTAAATAAGAAATGTAGGTATGCTATTCAATATACCATTCCTAGAATTAGGATACCAATCGCTTCCAACGGGCGGCTTGCCCCTTGCCGAGACATTTTATCTTTTGGGAAGTCTGCATCTTGGATAAGACCTTTTTAATCATGATGCGGCTCACATTCAGGCATTCCTTTTCAATGTCTGAAATACTGAACTTGCCGAACTGCCGCTCAATAGCTGCTTGAACAAGGGCTGTTTTTGCCCCACGGGAAGGACTGGTGTGCTCCGCTCTTTCTTCAAATTCCTTATAGGCCTTGACCACAGTCCCGAGAAAATAATTGAACCAGGGCAAAATATCATGCTTCCCCTTATGCCACTCTTGAGAGCTTTTGTTCAATGTTTCGTAGTAGGTTTCTTTGGATTGCTCCACGATGCGTTCAAAGCTGATATATTTGCCTACAGAAAATCCGTGCTGGTAAAGGGCCAATAGCGTCAGGAGCCGGGAAACCCTTCCATTCCCGTCCCGGAACGGATGGATACACAGAAAATCCAAGATAAGACAGGCGACGGCATAAAGTGACGGAAATTTTAACTGGTCAATGCTGTGTTCGTAAGTAAGGCACAATTGATCGATGGCCGCGGGTGTCTTTTGTGCGCTTACAGGTTTAAAAATCACTTCCACTCTTCCGCTGGGATGCTTGCGGATAATGTCATTATCTTTTTCTTTCCACTTTCCCGCATCCCATGATTCCCCTTTGCACAGATGGTGAAGTTCCTTGATTATCTTCGCGTTTATTTTGAGGCCATCGTATTTTATGTGAATAAGATCAAGAGCTTTGCGATATCCTGCCACTTCTTCCTCCGAGCGGTCCCGGGGCTTGCTATGGCCTATGACAAGGGGTTTCAGGCGGTCTTTGTCAACTGTGACTCCCTCAATCCGGTTAGAGGATTCGGCGCTTTCGATCAGAGCCATTTCCGTAAGGGTTTTAAGGATTTGAGGAGCCTGTTTGGTATAAAGCTCCTGCTTGCCTTTGTATTCGGAAATAGCATTCATCAGCCACACGGAGCTCAAAGGCAGCTCTGGGTTGTCACTCTTGAACGAGTTCATTATTTTCCTCCTCTGCAGGTTGGAACCGGCGGTCATTAATAATATACTATTCAATATACCATTTGTAAAGCTCAGTATGCCATTGATCTCGGCTCAACACTTTTCAATAATGGATAACTGATCTTGGCTCGCAATTTAAAAGTTCTTGTTTCTGCCCTGATTCTCATCTAAAAAATAATTGGAAATCAGGACTGTCCCGGTCTTCAATTAAGTTTGATGAGGACCGGGGCTGACCAGTTCGGGGAGTTTTTATAAATAAAGATAGGCGTTACTTTTCCGATGATTAAATGTTCGAAGATCACGGAGGGGTAACGCTTTTTTTATGAAATCCTATATACTTGCCAACGTAAGTTTTTTTCGGCGCATCCTTCTCGCACCCTTCTTACGTCAAGTTAGCTTAAAACTCATTTTTAAGCTTATACGCCACGGGAAAAAACCGTTTTATTCGATTCGCGATTTGATCCTTTGCGCGGATTTTCTCCTCTCTTTTTTTATTAGAATGATACTTATATTGTTTTTTTTGAGAATCTTCAGATGGCATTCCTCGCTCAACCCTTATGACATTATTCTTTTAGTGTTGTTTGTTTTGTCACTAATGGTGCTGCAATGGGAAAAAGAAATGAAGGCGGTCGCTTTCTTAAAGCCGTTTCGCATCGACGATATTAATGTTGGAAGCGCTAAGCTGTTAAAAGGGAAGATATTACTAGGACACGTTTTTATTCAGAGAACCCCTGATGAATGGGATCAGAAGCGCATTGCCACGGTCTTGCAAAGGGTTGAACAAGCAACCCAATGGATCGAAGGGCAAGCTCAAAATTATAAGATGGAAGTTGTCTTTGATAACTTCCTTGTTCAAGAGCCCTTTTTGAGATTTTTAAATGCAATTCCTTGTCATAAAAATCGATTTCGATCATGGAATGCATTTGAAGCGATATTGGCAGACGCTGCGGAGGAGGTTGTTGCTCGTGCCAAAGAAAATCATATCGAAAATTTAATGTTAATGGCGCATGTTAATGAGGCTGTCAGATCTTATGCCGTTCCTAAGCGGCTTGGAGATGGACGGCCCATTAATTTTATAGAATACTGCGTTTGTTCGACGTTCTATTCAGCCGCTTCCTATGCGCATGAAATATTGCATCTTTTTGGAGCGGATGACTTTTATATCGAGTTCTACACGAAATTGGGAGATTATAGAAAGGAGTTCCTTCAAGGGTCTATCATGCTGAGCGCCAAATCACTCGAAGGAGTGCGGATCGACGATTTAACCGCCCAAAATATTGGCTGGTTATAAAGCATAAATGGTTCGAAGCCTCGATAGCTCTATCACAGCCGTTTTGAGCATATCCACTTCGCCCGTAGTCGTTAACCAGTTGCGAAAGTCCCCCATGCGAGGGAGATTTTGGGCCAAATTAATGGCTAGGGGGCTTAGACGGAGCGTGATATAATAACGCAATTGCTTGACCTTCCAATCTTCACTTTTCACATAACCATCACCAACCAGCACATGATTCTCTCCTTGCTAAGGACCGTCATGCGACAGAACTTCCGTGGTAACAAACGCTGCAAAGAAGCAGCGAGGAAGAAAAAACAGGAAGAAAAAAGAAACAAACGTCTTCAGAAACACGCCCTGCCGACATTGCAAGGGCCTGCGTTCACCGATTCTTCCGATAACATAACGGCAACCCAGGCTATTCCTCAGACAAAAATACTATGACATCTAAAAAACTGATCCGGCACGATCTTCTGTTCCATCCGGTCCACGGACTATGCCGCGTTGACATGATCACGAAGCAAAACTCTCGTAGAGATTCTATGCTGTGTTATTCCTTGGTCCCAAAAACGACGAGTAAGATGAAGGTCCGTTTCTTGGTTCCGGCTTCTGATCTGAAAACGTCGGGTTTTCATAAGGTGATTTCTATTAAAGATGCCAAAAAAATCCTGGATTATTTGAGGACCGGGAAGGATAAGGTTGAACAAAGCGATCAGACATGGACATTAGCACGGAATATTCTTTCTTTTTCTAAAAATAAAGTGAATACTCGAGACCAAAGGAAGCGGCAACAACTGGAGCATTCGGTCAAAGGGCTTGTCGGAGAGCTTGCCTATGTTCTCCAGATGAGTTTTAAGAAAACGGCCTTGCTCATTGGAAAAAATTTAGCACGAGTAGCCCAAATTGATCCGTTGGTCTTTGGCGCGCTGGATCGTGCCGCGGAAGACTGAAAATCACATTAAATATCACGCCGGCTTAAGAAACAGCCCCTCTTTAGAATCCTAATCGTTTTTACCTCTTCTGAAATCATTAGCCCAGGGCCCTGTTTCAAATTTTATTTTCTGAAGGATTGAGGAAAGCTGTCCTGACTTTTGATAAAATTTCTTAAGGATGATCAATGCGGCCCTCGTCTTTGATTTCTTTGAAAGGGAAAGAGAAAATAAAACGGTATAAGATTTTCAGTTCCTGGGCTTTTTTATTTGTCCCGTTTCTTTTTCAGACGTAACATGTTTCAACGAAGCTTGATAACAAATTATTCAGACCCAGCGTTAACATGGCATTTTCCTTCAATTGAAAATGCGGAGACCGTGAATGAAAAAGATTTTTTTTATCATGATGACCGTCATTGCAACCAGCATTGTGATTGAAATCTTTTTGCTGTATGGCATGATCAAAAAAAATCCCAAAAAGTACTTTTATTATTTTATTCATCCACACTCAGCTCAAAAAATGAATCCGATCGGAATTTGGGAAAATAACCTTTTGTTAGGTTACGCGCATATCCCGAATGCCCAAGGGGTACATCAAACTTCGGATTTTTCCGTGACATACCATATCGGACCGGAAGGCGAACGATTTATCCCCAAACCCGAACATCCTAAAGGACGCCTGCTTTTTTTAGGAGATTCTTGGACGTTTGGGCATGGGGTTCAAGATGACGAAGTCTACCCTTCGATTTTGGCCAAAGAGTGGCAAGATTGGTGGGTCTTGAATAAGGCGGTTATGGGATGGGGGACTGTGCATGCCTATCAGCTTCTATTACAAGAATTCAAGAGTGCGACACCCCCGGATGCGGTGATCTATCAGATGCTTGGGGATCATGTGGACCGGAATTACATCACCAAACAATGGCTTCATGTTCTTGCTCAATATGGCAGAAGCCATCCGCATTTTGAAGTGGTGCATGGGCGTCCGGAGTTTCAGGGCATTGTGACTCTTCCGCAAGGCGAAGATGGCGATCTTCCAGGATTTAGTAGAAAGAAAATAGAATTGACCCAAGCGCTTCTTAGAGAAATGAATCGATTATGTCGTGAAAAGAATATCCCCTTTATCGTTATTTTATTCTACGGCAAGCCTCCGGAGGCCATCTACGAAACTTTTAGAAAAGAGCATATTCTTTTTCTTGATCTCACAGGTCTGAAAACAGAAATATTCCCGCATGACGGCCATCCGAACTCTGAAGGGCATAAGGTTATGGCGGCAGCGATCCAAAACTCCTTCATTCCGTTGATGCTTGAAAAGACCTTAAGGCACAAATCTGTCGGAGATCTATAGGATGCGGCAACTCAAAAATCGTATTGACGAATCTGGTATTGAAACCTTCCTCTCGTACTTTCTCATTCATGTTTTTCAATCGTCAGTTCTAAACTCTCTGGTGCTTTGATGCTTTTTAGGACAGACAAACTCTTATGCCGGTTGCTTAAGCATGGTTGTCGCGCCGATTGAGGAAGTCGATGTCGCTTTCAGGAATTTTTGTCAGTGTACGCGCTGCTCTTTACAGGGGCTACAAAAGAAGTTGCGGTTGTCGATAAATGAGTATCCAAGAACGGTGAGGCATTATGGACTATAACAAAGTTTCGGCGGAGTATGATTCTTACAGTAAAGAAGCCACGAGCGATTGGCTGATCGGATATCCTAGGGCGCTGGAGATTTTGGAGCCGCTCAAAGGAAAAACCATTCTCGATTATGGATGCGGTACGGGCAAGGTCTCCAGGAGGCTTCGGGATCAAGGCGCACGCGTGATCGCTGTGGATATATCCCAGCCCATGCTGGATATCGCCCAAAGAGACGATGCAGTGGGGATCAATTACCGTCATATTGACAGCGGGGGCATTCATTTTATCGAGGATGCTTCGATAGATCATGCGTTTGCCGCGTTTGTATTCTGCAATATAGTTTCGCGTGAGGATGCGGTGTTGATTATGAAAAGCATCCAGCGCGTTTTAAGACCGAGCGGCCGGTTGATCATCCTGAACGCCAACTGGGAAGACTGCAATGGCAGGGAATTTATATCCTATAAATTCGACCGCATCGAAAATCTGGTGTCAGGACAAAAAGTAGGTCTTATTTTAAAATCATCGGCGCCCTTGAGAGTGGAAAATTATTTTTGGTCCGCACAAGATTATCAAGCCATGTTAACGGAGGCTGGGTTTCACACCGTCGCCTCTCACAGGCCGCTCGCCGAGAACCGCACCGTCGAATGGAAGGGGGAAGACAAGTACCCGCTTTTTTTGATTATGGAAGCCTTAAAAAGATGAAAAAAATGGAAAAAGAACAGGGTTTCATTCATTTTCCAGACCGATTCATGCTTGGAGTGGATCATCCCGGACACATAAAATGGTCGTAATGGTCAAAGGTTTTTGATTCGCCATTCATTCAAGAACCGCGATCAACGCAGGAACAGAAACATAGGAGGCGAACATGCATAAGCTGCAAGAGCCCAATCTCGCAAGAAAAATCTTAGGGAGTATTTTTGCGCTTGTTTCATTAGTCAATGTGATCGCTAATATTCTTTGGCTTCAGAGTGGGGATGTTCACAAGCCCCAATTTCATTTTGTGATGCGTGGCGGGTGGAACGGATTTTGGTTTGTGACAGTCATCGCGGTTCTCTTGGGAGCGTTGGGGCTTTATTTGCTTATGACGAAAGAACCCGTCCTGGAATCTAAAAATAAAACAGTATTGTCTGAGGAAGAAAAAAAGAACTTAAAAAAAGACCAGCCTAGAAACCTTTTGTTGTTAGCGCTTTCCTGGAGTTTGCTTATTCTGAGTATGTTTTCTTTGAATTATCTATGGATGACAGTGGGAATTTCGGGTGTTTTCTGTGTCGGGGTTGCTGTGTTTTCAAAACGATGCCCCAATTGCGGGTATCGATTGGTCTATTCAAACCAACTGATACTTCCAAGATCCTGCCCGGGATGCGGAATAGAGCTCAAGTAGCCACAATGCTCTTTTCTTTTGCAACAGAAAACACAGATGCCGCCCATGCTTGATGGGAATCTTAAAAACCAATCACGAAAAAATTTTTTCTCTTCACTGGTTCTCACTATCGCAGCATTAGCGGCCTATTCCAATACGTTTCACTGTCCTTTTATCTTTGACGATGTGCCCGGCATCCTAAACAACATTTATATCCGTCATCTCTGGCCGCTTTCCCGTGCATTGTCCGCGCCTGCCGATACGAGCGTTGCCGGCCGGCCGTTGGCCAGTCTTAGCCTTGCGATCAATTATGCGATCAGCGGCTTGAATCCGTGGAGCTACCATGTTTTGAATCTCATGTTGCATATCGGCTCCGCTTTTCTGGTGTATGTCATTCTCCGCCGGACATTTTTACGTTTGACATTTATCCCGCAATCTAAAATAGGTCCGTGGCTTTTTTCGCTGACGGCCGCTATGTTTTGGCTTGTTCATCCGCTCCAGACGCATGCCGTGACCTATGTTATTCAGCGCGCAGAGCTTCTGGCGGGGTTTTTTTATTTTGCTACCCTTTATGCGTTCCTCCGGAGTTTGGGTTCCCAGCGGCAGGTTCTTTGGCAAACCATCGCCATTTTTTTGTGTGCGCTGGGAATGCTCAGCAAAGAAGTCATGGTAACATGCCCGGTGATGATTTATCTCTATGACCGTTGCTTTGTCGAAAAATCCTTCGTACGTCCTTTTAAGAAGCGGCCGTGGTTTTACACAGGATTGGTGCTGACGTGGGGCATCCTCATTCTCCTTCAATGGTCTGGTCCGCGCAGTCAGACCGCAAACATTCATTTTCCTTTTTACACGCCTTGGCTCTATTTTAAAACTCAAATAGGTGTTGTGTGTCATTACCTTCGGTTGAGCGTGTGGCCGTACCCGCTGGTGCTGGATTATACGGGTTGGAAGTTTGCGTTAAGCCTAAAATCAGTTCTCCCTCAGGCTTTAATCCTTTTTTCTTTGGTGGTACTGACGCTTTGGGCGCTCATCCGACGACCCTTGCTCGGATTTTTAGGGGCGTGGTTTTTTATCATTTTGTCTCCGTCATCAAGTTTTGTGGTGCTGCTCAGCGATGTTGTGGCGGAAAAGAGAATGTACCTGCCGCTTCTGGCTGTAGTGGTCTTCTTATTCCTGGTTGCGGACTGGCTGTTGGGGTGGGCGGGCCGGTGCCGGGCATGGTCCGACTCCAGGCTTAGAAAAATATTTATTGGTTTTGTAACCCTCGTGATTTTAGGATCCATGGGATTGACTTTCAGTCGTAATCAAGATTATCAGTCGAATCTGTCGATCTGGCTCGATACCGTCCGGAAGCGGCCGGATAATGGCAAGGCCTGGAACAATCTCGGGTTGGCTTACACAGAAAAGGAAGGATGGGCCAGCGAAAACGCCTTACGTAGTTATGCGGAAGCTTTTCGCGTGGATCCGATCAATTTTTATGCCCATTGTAATTATGCGAACGCCCTCATGCAACGCGGCGAATTTGAAGAGGCGTTACAACACTATCAGCTGGCCGTGAGCCTGAATGAAAAAATCGGTGTGGCTCATTTTAATTTGGGCATTCTTTACCGGATTTTGAAGCGGGATGATGAGGCCATCCAGGAATTCACAAAAGCGATCCGGATTGATCCCGATGATGGTAAGGCACACCAGCAATTAATCGAAATTTATCGCGATCAAAAAGAGATGAACAAGGTTCGTGATCATGAAAACGAAATCCGCCGGATTCTTTCGTAAAAAAATTCCGAAAAAATCAAAACAACTTGATTTACTCCCGCCATCCTGTCTATAAAATTTCTCCGGTTGTTGCAGGAATCAGAAGGCGATGCTATTCATTTTAAATACTTCACAGAGACTCATCGCTGTATAATAAAACAAAACTTTTCGAATTGAACTTTGATGAAAAAACGAGACTCCAAAGAATCATCCATGGAAAAAATCACAGGCTGTTTTATGATGCTTCTGTTAGCAGGTATGCTTTTTTTAGGATGTGCCAAGACTATTCAGGAGACAAAGGCTACGGATACTGACACCGGGAATATCACCCAGTTTAAATTTACGGGATCCAACGTGAAGGTCGTGCATGGTTTTTAAGGTCCACGAGGCACACCCTTCAACAGAAGGGCCGCACACAACTCTTTGCTTCAAAAGAACCTCCCTCTAGATGTTCTCAGACAAAAGGTTCCATCTAAATCGGAATCTCCTCCTCTTTTAATAAATCGGTAATCATTCTTTTACCCGCCTCCAGCCGTTACTAACCGTTTAGTTTTACAGGAATTGAGGAACGTCAAGACCAACCCCAAAAAAGTCAATAGGCTCAGGATGGCGCCGACGATAAAGCTGAGGGGACGATAGTGAAATTCAATAATGTGGCTTCCTTTTTCGATAAAAACACCACGGAACATCAAATCCGCAATATAAATTTTTGCTTTTTTTCCGTCCACCGTCGCTTTCCATCCCGGGAAATAAGTATCTGAAAGGATCAAAAAGCCGGGATGATCGGACGTTGCCCTGATTTTAACGTAGTTCGCATCATACTGTTGGATTTCGGCAGACGAGTTGATCTTGCCCGAAACCGGCGTGAGGGCTTTTTGAATCAAAGGATCTTCGGGCCCTTCCATGATAGCAATCTCTCTCAAGTTTCTGCGGTGGGACTTCAATAAACTTATCGTTTCATTTTGATCGGTGGCAAATAAAGCTTTAGGAACGATAAACGCCCGCGGAAAAGCCGTGAGGCGCTCGTAAATATTCACCTCGTGAGAATAAATCAGCTTTTTCTCCTTGGGGTCCAGTTTTTTGGGGGCAATCGGTTCTGCCGGTGCAATTAAAAATCGCAGGTTTGCCAAATCCAAAAAAGGATTGGCAAAATCTTCCAGCCAAATTCGCAAGGTGGGCAGTTCCTCTGTTCGAAACCGGCCGGGGCTGATGAATTCATTGACATAACGCACAAACCGCTGAGGAATCAGCCCTTCATAGATGCCGAGATCATCGACGCCGAAGGCTGTTGCCGTATTGGGAAAAAATGTCCGTTCCAAACCGAAGGCCCTTCCGCGAGGAGTTTGTTTTTTGAGGAATTCGATGTAAGGCGTTTTGGGGAAAGCAGGATATTTGAAGGAACGCGCCGAGGGCATGAGAAAAAAAAGTTCAGCGACGAGCAATAACAAAATGCTTAAAGCCAGGATCTTGGGAACACGTACAAAAAAGGCGATCGCTAAAACAAGCACCAATAAAATGAAAACATAAGAAACAGATCGGAATATTTGAGGTTGGGTAAAATACGAAAGATAAAACACCAGAATGAGCACGATGATGCTGACTGGCACCAATAAGTTCTTAAGGGGAGTTTTCGATTCAGACAATCTTTGCAAACCGATGCCGGCAAGTACGGCCATTGCAAAAGCGAAGTCTTGCGTATAATGCAGTTCAAACCTTAATTTGTTCAGAACCGGTAAATAACCGATAAGGTTCACAGGCCAAATTCCGTAGCATTTCGATATCACAAAAAATGCCAAGCATCCAAAAATCACAGGATGCTTGTTCGAATTTTTCTTTAAAATGCCCACCCAGGCCATCAGAGAGATCATGATGCCGAGATAGCCGCCGTACCATAAGAATTTTTGATAGCTGTAAGTGAGGAGTTCTTTTTGAAAAAAGTACGGAACTAAAATTGTGATTGCTTGAGTGATATCATCTTCATACGTCACGCCAGTCAACGCATCATGGGAAGTCCAGCTGTTTTGGACGTATTCGATAAATGGCAACAAGAAGACAGCGGACAGTAAAAATCCGAGCAATAAAGCAAGCAATGTGGCTTGGAATGTTTTAAATTTGTGATGAGCGGCGTTTTCATTTTTTAAAAAAATGATTCTCAGCATAAAATAAAGCGAGACAGTCAAAAATGAGAACGCGATATGTTCAGGATGTCCCGATAGCACCACCCATCCCACCGCAAAAGCCGAGAAGATAATCGTTTTTAAGCCGGGCTTTTGGATAAGGATTTCCGCGGTTATAAATAAAAGCGGCAGCAACATGGACGTGTTCATGCCTACATTGACCATCCAGGTGATGATAGGCCCGCTGAACATGTAGGCGACTGCGGCTGTGATGGAAGGGACATGAGGATATCCCAGCAAGCGCATAAAAGCAAAAGTCAACATCCCTGCGATTAAAATCTGAACTAGGATATAAATGTCCCAGGCATATATTTCCGGGAACATATAAAGCAGTATGCCGAGCGGGAAAAGGACTGCGGATTGGCCTCCGGCAAAAAAAGGCATCCCGCAAGCCTGATGCGGGTTCCAAAGCGGGAAGCTGAATTTTGAAAAAGTATGTTTTTTGAACTCTTGATAAGGCTCCTCAAGAATCGCCGGTGTATTGTCCGTGTAGGGGATATAACTGGGGCGATTGTTTTCCTGGCCGTAAGGCCCAGACGGTAATGCTTGGGCGATGGTGGTGGAGCTTTTGAGGGTTTTATTGCCGAAGATCACATTCCCGAAAAAAAGAAAAACGAATAAAACCAGGAAGGTCATGGCCCCGTAGGGGCTTTGAAAAAATCGCTTGATCATTGCTCCTTAAGCCTTATGATTTTAATGGATAACACAAAGATCAGTTCGATGACTGCGGGATAACTGAAAAACGAAACTGAACCCGATTATTTCTTCCAGATCCGATTTTTTCTTTCCAGATTTTGACAGGCCGTAATGAATTTGCCCATCAATAACAAGTCCTCTCTGTGTTCTTTCGAGTTGTTCAAAGTGTGTATTTTTTTGCCGTCGATGACGAAATTCTCAGAAACAATGGAAGCGAAACCTAAATGGGGATTGTCCGTTTGTTTCCTTGAAAATATAGATGTGCCTAAAAAAGGATCTTCCTGAGTCTCGAAACCCAAGTAATGAACAAGACTGGGGGTGAAATCCAGCGAAGTCGCGTTATTCGCATTAAACGTAGGAGGCAAATCCCGTGTGGGATCATGGATGATGAACGGAATGCGATCCACAAAAAGCCTTTGATAGCCGGTTTGCCCGGATCGAATGAGGATGGAAGCATAGGATTCTTCCTGGAAGTGGGCGTGGTCGGAGGTGAAAATAATGATCGTGTCTTTCTGATAAGATGAGTTTTGGTAATAGCGCCAGAATTTTCCAAAAGCAGCATCAAGATTATGAATCGTGTTCAGGATACGGTTTTTTCCATCCCCGTATTTTTCACCATCCACACCCACATCCACCCAGGCATGGGTTCCAAGATTGTATAATCCGACAAAAAACGGGGGATTTTTTTCATGGTCTTTTTCGCGTTTTTTAAGGAATGCGATTAAGGCATCACACAGCTGATTGTCCGAGAGAGATTCCTTCATCTGGGTTGGGACCGTCGGATCTTTGCCTAAGGGTTTTGCATTGCCAAGAAATTCTCTCAACAATGCTTCCGCGGTCCAGACCTTATCGAATCCCAGCTGCCATAACATGTCATCCACATAAGCAGCATCCTTCAAGTGGGCATCGATAAAAATTGTTTCATAACCTTGGTTTTTGAGAACATCGGTGAGACAGAAGTAATTCTTTTTTGACCTTTGGCGGTCATCCAAACTCCATCCCATCCCACCCTCGCGAAAGGGATAAAGCGAACATAATTGACCCTGCAATGCAGGGTAGGTTGCCGCGGTATGATTGAAATAATTTTGTATAGCCATGGAGACTCGGGAAAAATCAGATAAGTTCGGCGTCAGATCCTTAAATGCAGCGCCGTAGACGCTGAGCGTTCTGGCAGAGAGACCCTCGATAAAAAAGATAATCATATTGGGCTGCCGCGGATTTTCGGTTTTGGATTTAAACGGGATTTTATTTTCAACCTTGGAACTTTTTATCAACGGATAATCGCTTGCCGCATTATAAGAAAACCCTAATTTTTTCAGGCGCTCTATTTCTCCCGGCGTTAAAGTTGAATCCAGCGGAATTTTTCGAATGAGCCTGTCATAGAGCGCGATGAGAGGGGAGGTGTGTTCCATGTTATGGATCCGAAAATAGTCGGTTCTTTGCAGCAGGATGGGGTCTGGCAACCATAAGGCATCCAACCAAAGTAATGCGCCGCTGAAAAGGAGCCAGAAGGATATCTTCGTCAACGTTCGAACAGAAGTCGTTTTGCTAAAGGTGGTTTCTGCCAATAAGGGGAAAAGGGCGCATAAAATAATAAAAACAAAAACCGCGGTAATATTCGGCAAGTTAATGACAAAGCTGATGTGATTAATATTGCTCAAGGCCAATCGCGAGGCGAAATCGCCTGTGCGCTGAATAAAAGTGATTTGTATAATTACTAATGCAATAAAGGTGCAAACTAAAAAGTAGCCCAGCCTTTTGAAAAAAGGTTTCCCGTTTATCAGCCAAGAGGTTGCCAGCAGAATCACGATCAATTCGATGATAAATTTATCGAAAAACATAATGCTGGCCGTGATAGTCGTGAAGTTTATCCCGGGAGTAAACAGATGGAACTGAGCGGATAAAACGGCCAGCCCTAAAGCCATGAATGCGGTCAAATAAACAAAAGCAAAAGCAATGCGTGTTTCAATTATTTTTTTTATCATGAAAAATCATCAGCGTCGTATGGGCGCATTTAAGAAGCAGTGTCCCTGTCGCATTGATTGAGTTGGCTCTGTTCTAAAATTGAATCCCAGAAATTGAAACGGTCAAATTTCATTATATTATAAACACGTGTGTTGCCATCATTTTAAATTATTTTGAGCGCTGAAAATAGTTCCCCATAATTTTTTAGCCAAATCACCCGGAAAACGGGGGGCATTTCGACGGAGACAGGCAGAAAACGTTCGTTCTGTTTTTATTGGGTTCGTGATAAAATAGACAGTAGGCAAGGTCAATCGTAACGCGCAGAAAGATTCTTGTAGAAAAAAAGCAATCGTTTCATGAGACAAAAGCTCTTATGGTAGAAAACACGGCAGGGAGAGGAAATGAATACTAAAAAAGATCATCCAAGGTTAAATCCGGAAGAGATAAGAAAAAGGGCTAACGCGATCTGGAAAAGAAAATGCCAAGCGCTTAATACGGCATTGGATGACTGGCTTCAGGCAGAGCGGGAGCTCAGGGCCCAAATCGGGATCGAACATAAAAAACCCTGTCAATATACGCCTGAGGAAATCACCCAAATAAAAAAACGGGCCGAGGCAATTCATGAAGAGAAGATCAAATCATTGCGTACGGCTTTTGATGATTGGATCGAGGCGGAGAAAGAACTTGCCGAAGAATTAAAAAACAAAAAGATCAATCTTCACGATCTTTTTGATATGTGGTTCAGCAGGGTGTCTCCCCGCGTTGCTTCCATGCTGGACGAAGACGCTGTGGTTCAAAAAAGCATTTTTGATGAAGCTTTGGGGAAAGAATATGTCGACTTAATGACAGAGTGCATGAAGTAAGCCATTAACATAGAACCCCTTTAGCTGGTCAAGGGAAGGGGTTGCTTACTCCGGACGGGCAGTGCTGTCAATTTAAGTTTAGAAGAAACATAACTCTACCGCTGATTTATAAGCTCAATCTCCCCCGAATCTTAAAGTCTCATTATCCAAAACATAATGGTGGATTCATATCCTCTAAATCTGCCTTTTCCGTTTGGCTGAAAGCCCTTTTTATTGATTCCCTTATTGGAGCGGAGAGGTGTAAAATTATAACTATCCTTAAAAAGCATCCAGCTCTCCTTTTTGGAGGGAATGCAATGAATACTCTGATTAAGGATGTGGCATTAGAATTTAACCGCAATATCCTACCGTCCTATTTTTTTGCCCAACCAAAGAAAATCATTTTTTCGAAACGAAAAAGACTTTTTAAAATGCCATGGATTTTTCCAAGGGAAGGTATGTTCGGGTGAGAAAATGCAGGCACTAAAGGAAAAATACAAAATAGGTGTTTTGGCCGGTCTTTTGCTTGTCGCCTCCGTCAGCATCTACATTTTTTATTTTGTCGTAAAAACAGAAATCATTTTCACTCCTTTGCTTTACATGCCGGTCATTTTGGCGGCCATGTGGTGGCAGAGGAAAGTCTTCTGGGTTGTTTTGGTATTAGTCGCGCAACTGCTGGCGGTCCATTTTTTCGCCGAAAGAAATGTTGTTGCCGTCATGAACGACAGCATTCGTTCAGTGATGCTCGTCGTGGTGGCGTCTATGATCAGCTTTCTCAGCGAACAAGTTAAAAGAGAAAAAGATCTGCTTGAAAAGGCAAATATCGAATCCGAAAAAAAGATCATCGAACGAACCGA
>Ga0116153_10000550_pt1 | contig 45670 bp, 37 predicted proteins | sample AD_UKC028_MetaG_FD_89896 | JGI IMG/M metagenome (GOLD analysis project Ga0116153, IMG submission 89896) | Active sludge microbial communities of municipal wastewater-treating anaerobic digesters from USA - AD_UKC028_MetaG | ecosystem: Engineered > Bioreactor > Anaerobic > Digestate | place: USA...
CGGGTGCGTGGACTTCCCCGGGGCCTTCCGCGCCCTGCGGTCGATAGGGTATCGTGGCTCCTACCTGATCGAGATGTGGACCCATCAGTCCCCGGACCCGGCCGCGGAGATCCGGGCCGCCCGACAGTGGATCCTGGGCCGGATGCGGGAAGGAGGCGTCGCGTAGCCCGCGGCGCTCGCTGGCGGCGCACTTCGTGTGCGCCTTCCGCTCCTACTGTCGCGTACTCGCGCCGATCAAGTCCAGCAGGGAGGTTATGTGAGAGCCCCGCGACGCGGGGCTCCTGGACTTGCCCTCCGCTCCCCGGAATCCTTCCGGCTCGCTCCGGGCCGCCTCGGGGCACTCGCGCCGCGTCCTGTGGCGCGTCCGCCCGCGGCCCTCACATGATCGGGCCGTGGGTGGATCGTGCCCCTCGGTTCAAGTCCAACAGGGCCCACGGTTGCCGGGGGCTGCGGTGTTACTGAGTCTTATGTCACTTATTCAGGGAATTTGGGCCCTGCTGGACTTGAACCAGCGACCTACGGATTATGAGGGCTAAGGGGCGTGGTTACACCGAGTAGCTCTTGGTACCTCCAGAGTACTCTAGACTACAGGATACATGTAATTCTGACTATTTCAAGAGTTAAGAAAATGACAGCTCAGGATTCTCCTGAGCTGTCCTGAACTACACCGAGCTATCTGGAATTGGTTTGGCACATTTTTTGTACAGTGGGGGGAATCGTCCTGGACTCTCCCTATCTCGCCTGAGCTACTGTGATTCCACTCGGGGAGTGTTCCCCAGCAGTTCGTCGATCTCCGCCTGGGTCATTGCGCCCGGGGCATTCCGATCCGCCGCTTCTGCCTTGTCCAACTCCGTACGCAGCAGGGTTTGGAGTTCAGGATCCCGGGGCGCGCCGCCGCCCTCCAGACGCTCGGCGAGGGCGGCCGCGTCCGTCCGATGGAGAGGATGCCGGGCCGCGAGGACCACGATAGGGCGGGAGCGGCGGTCCCCGCGGATCGCTTTGACCAGGCTCGAGGCGGATAGGCCGGAGGGAATCACGAGCCCGCCGGACAAACCGTCCTCCTTGGGCGCGAAGAGGCCCAGGGTCGAACCGCTCCATGCGCCGACCACGGTGGCGACCGCCCAGGACTCCCCGAGGACGGCACAGCGCCGGACGAAGCCCCAGGCTTCGTCGGTGGTACCGGCAGCGGCGGCCCGGACGGCGCGGGCCCGGAGACACAGGCCGCTCCAGCCCGGAGACGGTCCCAGGAGATCTTCCGCCGCTCTTTCCGGATCGTACCATGCGGGGACGGCCGGGTTTTCCCCGGCCCCGGGATCTCCGAAGGCCGCGAGGAGCAGATCAATCTCCCCAGCGGAAAAGACCTCGGTGCCCCGAATGGAGCGCGGGACGGCGTTTCCGGGAAAGGCGGGGGTTTGCCGGGATCCCAGGAACCCAGCCTTCCATTCAGCTCCCAGGGCCGAGCCCTGGTCTGCGGAATCTAAAACCAAGGCGAAGGCTTTCTCCGCATCGTAGGGCACCGACTCCTCCCGGTAGAGGTGGAGCATGCCGAGTAGGAAGTTCGTGAAGGGACCCGCCCGTCCCGTGTCCCGGACCCGGGATAGAAGGTGGAAGGATTCCGACATTGCGGGACCGGCAAGAAAACCGAAACGGAGCACTCCAAGCAGTCCTTCCGTCCCGCCCTTCTCCACTTCGAGGGTCGAAAGGTAATCCTGGAAGGCCCACTGGAAGGGATGGATCCGGCCGTAGGCGGATCGAAACCGGTCCAGGAGATCCACCGCTTCGCCCAGGTCCGGGAGCCCCAGGGACAGAAGCCCCCCGATGTAGAGGCTGTGGGCGTCGGATGCTCCGGCTCCTTCAACAATCTCCCGTAAACCCGGTTTTCCGCCCAGGAGGCGTTCGTAGTGGAGGGGCATGGTTCCCCGGATCAGGGCGTCCGCGATGGAACGACAGGGAGATTTCCGCTCCAGGAAGCTCCGGAGTTCAGATTCCGTGTCCCGCGAGGCGGTTTGGAGCAACACGGCGAAGAAGGTGAACAGGAGGATCCGGGTCGCCTCCCCGGAATCCTTCCCGACCGCCGCCCCGAGTCCGAAGGCCGCCAGGTCGCCCGGGGACATACCGTCGACGGCCAGGGAAAGAAGATTTCCGAGCACGGGATGGTCGATGACACGGGCGAGGTCTTCGATAACCAGGAGTCCGCTTCGTTCGGCCTCGGACTTCAGCGCCCCCAGGGGCTTCAAGAGGACCGGGAGGGGGGCGGAGGCGAAGGGGACGGCTCGGATCTCTTCCGGGCTCAAGACCATGCGTTCCTCCTATTCCTTCCGAGAACGTACTCGTTGCAGGTCATTCCGTCACCGTGAAGGTCGTCCGGGCGGACGCCGAGGCGGGTGGCCAGGATTCCGGCTCCGTAATATAGCGGGGTACTGAAGATCCCTGATCCTGTTTCCCCGTGTCCGGAAGACCGGGATGCCCGGGCTCGAAGGGCCGGGTGGAGGCGAAGGCCAGGATGGACTCCCTGCCGAGGGGAGGTGTCAGCTTAAAGGAATACCAATCGTCCACAGGGGGAAAACGTTGATCAGTACCGGCAGGTATCCATTGTTTCCGGACGTGGTCGCTCGGCCAGATCAATTTGGCCGTACCGTCCTCCTGGATGTAGTAGAGCCGGAGCCAGACCGGCCGGTCCACCGAGACCAGGATAGTAATTTCTTCGCCTATCCGGTACACGCCGCCCTCACCCCGGTCAACGTTTACGGAAAGATGGATACTCTCCGCAGCTTCGGCCAGCGCCTGTACGAGCCCCGGCGTGAAACCCCCGTCTCTCGCCGGATCAGGGGCCCAGGTGCGCAGGCCGTCGGACTTGTAGAGGATGCTTCCAGGTGCGCCGGGGCTGGCGTCCCAGCGGCCGTCGGGGGCGAAGGCCGCCCACTCGCCCCGGCCGTCGACGCTCAGGTAGACCAAGGGGTCACCGGTTTTTGGATCCCGCGCCTCTACAACGCCGTGATCGAGCATTCGATACCGGAGGCGGCCGGGCTGTACAAGCTCTTCGACTCCGAGGCTGGTTTTCTCCACAGCCCAGGACGGAGCTTCATCCTTGGCGGATTCTTTCCAGGAGCCGGTCTTCAGGTCCAGGAAGCCCGCGGCGCTAACAGTCTCGATAATCCTCCCGCCGCCGATATCCCGGCCGCCCCGGAACCCGCTGATCCAGGCCTCCGTGCCGGAGTTCGAAATGGCCAGCCTTACGGGATGCAGAGGCACCTGGTAGCGATTATCAGGGCGTTGAACTGCGGGGGCGGTCGCGGAGTCCAGGTGCCACAGGTGGAGGTAGTGATCGGAGCCCCTGGGAGCGTACGCGGCGCCGATCCGCCCGAAGTAGTCCGTCTCGAAGAGCTTGGGCTCGGAACCGTCGAGGTCGAGGATCCGACCGGGACGGCCGGTTCTCAGATCGAGCAGGACCACGGCGCCCTCGGCCAGGACCGCCGCGGAAAGCCGTCCGACGACACGGGGCGGAAAAACCCGGGAAAAGGTCTTTCGGAGATCCGAGGGAAGCGGGTCTTTATCCGCGGCCGCTGCCCGGGTCCCGCCCAGGACGATGCCGGGCGGCAGGGCCGGGACGCGCGTAAGGGTCCCGTCCTCCCCGGTGCCGGGGCCGCCCGGGTCCAGGCGGAACAGGCCTTCTGAACCGTCGACCCGGCCTCGAAGAAAGAGAACGCGTCCAGCAACAACGAGATAGGGGCCCTCCATCTCGACCCTGTGCACGGAGCGGACTCGCCCTGTCCGGACTTCGTACACCTTCAGGATATACCGCTCCGTGACGAACACCAGGTCCTGGTCGGCGCTGAAGGCCGCGCCGAAAGCCTGGGCGTTCGGGGAGAGCTCCCGGAGCACCAGGCCCGTGGACCGCTCGAGGAGTACTACCGGTCCCTGTTCGGCCAGCCCCGCGACGGCCAAGTCTCCCCGTGGAGACTCGGCGAACCAGGTCTCAAAACCGCTCAGGGTGCGGTGGAAGAGGAATTCACCAGATCGTGCCGCATCCTGGGCAACGGAGGGGAGGTGGGCGGAGAGGAGGAGGAGGAGGAAGGAGATGATCTTACGATGGAGAATCAAAGTTCGACTCATCCAAGCCTCCTCTCGCGGGCCGCGGGGGGATATATTCCCCCGCTCCCCCCTTCCCGCTTTTCTTCCGCCACGCCTCCGGCTTCGCGCCTCCGGTGGAGAGCGTAGGCAAGCGCGGTATAATTGCCGCGCCAGAGCTTGACCCGTCCGTCCTTGCGGACGAGTGCGTCATGGATGACAAGCCCGGGTCAGCGAATCTGAGGACGAACGAGACGGAAGCCCAGGTCCTCGCCGCTCCCAAAGGGAGCTCTCTGTCCTCGAAAGGCTACACGTACACCAATCGCATCTTGTTTCCAGCCACCTCCACGCGTCACACGCACATCCCCAGAGGCAGCGCCAACGGGGTCGATTTGAGCGGCATCACTGTAGCTCCAGCCCCAGTCCCAACACCACTCCGATACGTTCCCACTCATGTCGTACAATCCTAGTTCGTTGGGACCATACGTACCCACGGGCTTGGTACCATGTCCACCCTTCTTATTGTACCTGGCCACAGCGTCTACTTCATTCCCGCCGGCGTAAGTGTAACCTCGACTCGATACCCCTCCCCTGGCTGCAAACTCCCACTCCGCTTCTGTGGGCAACCGCCAGCCGTCCGCACCCTTGTTCCAAGAAACCTTATCCTCGCTTATGGTGTACGCTGGTGTTAATCCATCTTTCTGACTTAACCTATTCGCATAGTCTATCGCGTCGTACCAGCTTATTTTCTCCACTGGAAGGTCATCGCCCTCGAAAGAACTAGGGTTCATTCTCATCAAAGCAATAAAATCCTTCTGCGTCACCTCAGTCTTCATCATCCAGAAGCTTGAGACAGTCACAGAGTGCACAGGCTTCTCGTTTGGGCGACCGGACTCGCTGCCCATCCGGAAAGTCCCACCCTGAACAAAGATCTCACCCCGGAGGCTTTTGCTTTTATCTAGGGATCGTGTGGCTTTTGGCATCGGTATATAGGTGAAGGACAGAGCGGTCGCTTCACCCGCAGATACCATCCCAACGTAGCTTTCTACCTTTCCGTCCTCGTATCGAACTGTTACACAGTGGGGGCCGGCGGGCAAGTCGTTCACCGGCACAGTCCCCGCAGATACAGTCATAGTGACGTTACCCACGATCAGGGTACCAGGGCTGGCTAGCTTCAGAGACAGGCTGCCCGATGTCTCGGTCGCCACCCCAATACTAGGAGCGATGGAATCGACATATCGGACGATGATCGAACCAGTCCCATCAAAATAGGCGCTACCACTTGAATACGAACGTCCTGTATACCAGCGTTTATGAGTCGAATCGATTCTACTTAAATGGTTTTCCCGGGCACCCATAACACCTCGCTCCGAGACCGAATAACTCAAACTGGAACTATCCGGAGCGAAATTTAGGTTCATTATTCTCTCAAATTGTCCAACCCACATGGCTCCATCAAATAGTAAGCAATAACCATCATCACCATTACTCCTAACAAAACTCGGATCCTTTACTATAAAAGCCAATCGACCCCACCTGGGGCTTGGATATAAATCAATATCTTCAGGTCGAAATCCTGTCCCTTTTAAGCTGTCGCTTACATCCATGAGAAGGGAGTTATTTACTATTATTTGTATTTTATCTTTATTCTTCACGGCCATTAGAAGGTGGGTACCATCAACAGAGATATGTGCATCTAGAACATTCTCGTATGGCCACAAGCATCCTTCTTCTTTGCCGAATTGCGTGATCAAATCGCATTTACGTCCATCGCGGAATACATACACGGCTATAAGGTTTCCATTGGAAGAAATTGAGGGATCAAATAAGTCACCCCAAATACCGGTTGCCGTATCATTTCTATAAAGAGTCCGCCTCCCATTTTTTCCCTCTACGATATAAGCGAGAGTGCCATTGTTTGCTATAGCGAATCGTCCAAAAATATTATGAAACGGCCCGACGGTTACGGATTGGCTACGTATTCTCCATCCATCGTCCGACTTGAACATGAACGCATAGTTCTTCCCATCCGGACTTATGGTAAGTTGTTCGATTTCCAGATACGGCCCTGCGATAGATCGTCCACTAGATGTGTACAAGTTCCAAACAGGAGTCGGCGACTTGGTGTCGTCTATCCTTTTTGCGCTATATACAAGGGTCTTCCCATCCGAAAGAACCCAATATTCCCCCATCTCACTAAAAGGGCCCCACATACGAGAGCCCTCGAAGCTATACCAGCCTTTTTCATTCTTGGCTTGTACGATAAAACCAACTCCTTGGAGATAGCTTACATACCCTATTTCAAGGTATGGACCGAAAACAGATGAACCTACATGAAGATAATTCTTTGAATCAGTAGTACGAACAAAGGCAAACTCGTCACCAGATGGGGAAAAAGTACCATTCCATATATATCCGGTCAGAGGACCGTAGACCTTGCCTGAAACATTTATAAAGCTGGCCCCACTAAAGTCATCATAAGAAAAAGCAAGTTTTTCCCCGTCGGGCGAAAGGCGCAAATTATCAGAGCCTATCCATTTATAAGGCCCCTGCCGAGGAAAGAAATTGCTAAAAATCGAATAGCCAGCCGTGCTTTTTATAACAGCAACATAGTTCTTCTTCGCGCCATATACATCGACGACTGAGCTATCCGGAGGTACAGTGATCGGATAACTTTGTTCCTCTGGAAAAGCTTCAATATCGAATAAGAAAACCATGACCAGGATAAGTATCGTTTTGATTAACATATATACTCCTTCTTTAATAAAAGTACGGTATATACTTCTAGAGATCAAACCTCGCATTGATTATACACCTTCCATCCAAATCCACAATTTCTTGAAATTTATTAGAAAGGGTATTTGTACTCCCGCCCCCGCCGGTGTATCCTTTTATGCATGAAACCGAGGTAGTTCATGGATTCTGACTGGCACAACCAGGCCGAAACCCTCTTTGAATCCGCCACACGTATCGCGGCCCAGATCAGGCTCGGCGGTACTACCGGCCTTAGTATGCTCCCGAATCATGCGTATCCTCCTATATTCAACTTGGGCCTCGATATGGCCCGGAAAGGGGCCGCACGGGCCGATATCGTTGAAGTTATCGAAATACTCATGGCCTCGAGCGGAGGATCCTTCGCGCACGATAATATTAACCGTTTTAGCCTTGCTGCCTTGCTGCTCGTCCTGGACGGCGAAGGCCCCGACGCCCTGCGTGAAGAACGCGAAGCGGCAATCCTTGGAAGATCCAGGCTTCCGGGTCGAGACCGTCGTCCGCCCGTATTCGAGGTATCGCCGGACGGGATTGAATCCCGCCTCAATTGGATCGACACACGGGTCTCAAGCCGACAGGATCTCCTCATCAAGGGCAATGTGAGCGATGAACTGTCCGTGGACAGCTCAGGCTCGATCCGGGTCGTCGGGCAGGTTAACGCCGCACATATCGAGGCCGAAGGCAGCATCAAGGTGGAAGGCTGTGTATTTGGCAAGGGCAGGGCTGTTATCCGGTGCGGGGGAGATTTCCATGCGATATCACTCGAACGGGCCCGCTTAGAATCCGGTGGAGATGTCCACCTTGGTGCGACAGTCGAGCCGATCGAGTTGACATGTACCGGCGACTTGATTTGCGAAGGCGGACCCGGCGTAATCCTAGGAGGTTCGGTCCGGGCGGGTGGCTCGGTTCACGCAGGGATGATCGGAGGACCGCTATGTACGTGCACATCAGTTTCCGCCGGAGCCGGTATCACCGTAACTGGAACCATCCACGAACGCACGGAAATCTCGGTGGGACAGTCCCGCATGTCCCTACGTCAAGCTCTCACGTGTGTCAGGATACGGGAAGAAGGGTTTCTCCTGCGACTGGAGGCCGCTGATGCTTTTTGACGTGTCCGAGATACGAGCGGCTTCCTGTTCCAGGGAGGAACGCGCCGTCTTGGCTGGTCTTGCGGACAGGATGGCGGAAATGGCCGGGACGGTAGAAAAGGAAGGACTGTTCGCTCTGGGCAGGTACGCCGAGGAACATACGGGCTTTCTTGCGGAGGCCGTCGGCTTTGCGTTGGAAGGTTCGGGCGGAGCCAAAACGGCCCTCCGGGAAGCCGCCTTGTCCAGCGGGAAACGGGGACGGGCACTCCTTGAACGTCTCATGATCTCCCAGGGTTTAGCCGGAATCACATCGGGCGAGGGTGCAGACCTAGTTCGTCTCAAGGTAAGAGCCTACACGGGAACGGAGTTCTTCTTCAGGGAAGACCAGGAAGAGGCAATCCAAAGTTTTATGAATCTCGGTTTCGACCGAAGCACGGCGGAGCAGCTTTCAGGTATCAACTGAGTCAGATCACGATTTCTGAGTTCGGGAAATGACAGCTCGGGGCAACCCTGAGCTGTCTTGAACTACACCGAGCTATCTGAAAGTGGTTTGGCAAATTTTTTGTACAGTGGGGTCAACCTCAATTCGAAGTCATAGTTCAAAGTCTCATAGACAAATCAATTTCTCATTGAATGATCCCTGTGTGCCTGGAATTAGATATATCGCCTATCCGTGCTCGTCGGGCTCGGGCTATTGAAATCACCGAGTAGCTACCTCATTCAATTCCTTCACAGTTGACGCATTCCATCACACATGAAGGGGCGTATTTCGGTCAGGCAAGTGTGAAGCTTGCAGATTTCACACTTGCGTTCTTTCCTGGGAGGTCTATACTGATTCATCATCTAAAGATAGCATGGAGAATATTATGAGAAAGTCTTGGCTGGCAATCGGATTAATCGTAGTGGTTACGCTGGTGTTAGAGGCCTGCGGCACGACGCTTCAGGATCCTGTTAAAGCTTCGTCAAAGTCTATAACGGCTTTTTCCTTCGTTGGAGGGGAGGCGGCCATTATAGATCAGGAGCAGCGTGTCATCCACGTCAATTTGGACTCGCGAATAAACATGACTGGACTTGTCGCCATCTTCGAGACGACGGGTGTGGGCGTTTCTGTCGACGGCGTCCTTCAACTAAGTGGTTCAACCCCGAACGATTTCTCCTATCCCCTGAGGTACTTGGTTATAGCCGAGGACGGCACGATGGCCGACTACCTTGTAATCGTCGACCCACCTCTGATCGACGAGTGTTGCATTGGTGTCTTAGTAGATTCCTTTATGGGCGACATTGATTGGAGCGCAGCCAGGAACGATATGGTCGATTATGCATTCATCCGGGCCCGTCAAGGCGAATTCCCTGACGCCAAGTTCTCCGCCAACTGGGCGGGTGCTCGGGCTGCGGGTATCCTGCGAAGCGCCTACATATATGTTGACTTCAATAAAGACGTCGAAGAATCTACCAATCTATTCCTCGCCGATTTTACCGGAGATTACAAAAGCTTCGACCTTCCTCCTCTCATCCTGTGCGAGGCGGAAGGCGCGACATCAGAGGCATATCGCCTTAACTGGCTTCAGCTCTGCGTGGGCTTGATCGAAGCGGAGATCGGCGTCAAGCCGATCATCGCTACGGGAACCCTATTCTGGTCGGGAAGCATGGGAAACTCGGACGCCTTCACCGAGCACCCGCTGATGATACGCCATTATACGACGGCCATTGTCCCGACCTTCCCGTCCGCCTGGCATAACTGGGCTTTCTGGAATTACACCGGAACCGGTACGGTTAACGGAATAACGGGAGACGTGACATCGATGCTCCGTCTGGGGTGGACGAAAAAGCGTTCCAGCCTTTTCCCGCACAGCTTGCCATGAGGGCGAACTGACCAGCAGCTATAACCTGTACCTTCGGCGACAGATAGTGCAATTATAGTTTTATATGATTGAGTTCAAAATGACATCCCATCCGGTGAGCCGGATTCTTGATTGCTTTCGATTGAACCCAGACGAAGGCTCTTCAATTCTAATTGTGGCAACTCTCGCACGCTTACACTCATCTCTCGTAGATGGGCTCGAGTCACTTCGCTCAATGAGTCTAAATCACCACCCCTGAAATACGTAAGCGCGCGCAGGCATTCCATTTCTGGGAATTCCGGATACAGTTACTTTGCCGCCGCGAGACCTAGTTCGAGGGATACACCGGACATGCATAAAGCGGAAATATCTAAATAATCCTTAGCCTCGATTCCGTCAAATAGGACTGCAAGCTATGTGGCCATGAGATCAATCGGCGACGCAACAACCAGGGCTTTATCCGTCGTAATGGAAGGTTCCCCTACACGGCTAAAGTTAATGGTCCCGAAAAAAGAAAGCTTAACGCGGTCTTCATTCACCAGGAAGGAAAAGGTGTTCGGCTCACCTTGAAGTATGCTTCAGATCTCCTACTTGACTACAATCCATTTACGTATGACTTCTTTATCCAAGGAACTCTCGGTGAAGAAATCAAAGTCCTTGGACTCCCGGTGACCACAATACAACGCGACGGTGGTTCCATTGTACAGCACGAATCCCATGGCCTTTGTCCAAGCGAGCGTGGGGTACAGCAGTTTTTGTGCTTCTGGTAATGTCTCAAGATGCGGGACCACCGATCTCAGGGAATGACCCTACTTGGAAGCGCGGGCAAGGAATGCTCATAGAGCCCGTTCAGCCGATACTGCCAATACGCCCAAGATCTTGGCCGGAATTGACCAGGCTCCGCCTGTGAAAGGGCATCTCGAAGCCCTTCTTCGCCTATCAGCGAGAGTAGAAGCTGGATGTCGGAGAAGGTCCCTTTATCCATTATGGCGGCTATAACACGCTGTGGATAGGCCAGAGACTCCTCTGGCGTCTTCCACCAGCAGTACTTCGTTGCCAGGTTCACGATCACAGGCAGATGAGGCAATGTATCGATTCCCGATACCGCGACATTGAAGGGAGAATTCCTTGGTATGGAGCTCATGCCCCCTCTCCGATATCTTTATAAGTCCTTTTTATAAAACAATTTGGGCCCTGCTGGACTTGGCCTACAGTCGCGATCCTCCTGATCGCTCCTTCCGGCCCGCCTCGGGGCACTCGCGCCGCGTCCTGCGGCGCGTCCGCCCGCGGCCCTCACTAGATCGGGCTGCGGGCGGATCGTGCCCCTCGGTTCAAGTCCAGCAGGGCCGCCGTGAAGCAAGGCGGCCGACTTCGAGGTTTAACGGTGTCTTGTACTGGGAATGGGCCCTGCTGGACTTGAACCAGCGACCTACGGATTATGAGGGCACAGGGGCGTGGTTACACCGAGTAGCTCCTGGTACCTCCAGAGCACTCTAGATTACAGGATACATGTAATTCCAATTATTTCAAGAGTTCGGAAAATGACAACTCAGGATTCTCCTGAGCTGTCCTGAACTACACCGAGCTATCAGGAAGCGGATTGGCACATTTTTTGTACGGTGGGGGGGCAAGGGGCTAAAAGCACAACTTGATGCAATTAAAAAGTTGTCCCGTTTACCACAATCGCCTTCTCCGGACTTTATTGTAGTCCTCCGAAGGCTCATGTGGAAAACCAATACTCTAACCCAGATTCTATTTTTTTTTATTAATCTTTCATGTCTATAGTTTTGGAGAGAGCCAGATCATCACCAAGATTATTAGAGACCAGTATAGGAAGACAAGGGAGATAGCTGCTTTCCCACGCGGAGGGCTTTCTGTAGTTCCGGAGCGAGGAGCCAGGACTGATAACGTCAAGCTTTTTTCGCACAATTAAGCGCTTCATCTGGTTATCGCGGGCTACGCGTCCAGCACCTGGTAGCTGGCCATACCGGCCAACCTATTCATGTCCATGTACCGTTTGGTTCCCCATTCTCGGCCAGCGATGTATCGTAAACGCGCTGTTACGAGCATCAGCGCGGATCTTCCGTCCGGGAAGTTTCCCACGACTCGTGTCCGCCTTCGAATCTCCCGCATGATGCGCTCCATTGGGTTGTTCGTCCGGATGCTTCTCCAATGCTCTCGTGGGAATGACGTGTAGGTAAGCGTTTCCCGTATGCCTTCTTCTACGGTCCTTGCCGCCACGGACAGCTTCATGACCTTGAGCTTTTCTATGACCTGTTCTGCCTTCTCGATCGAAGCTTCGCGGTCTTCCTGGGCATGAATGGCCTTGAGCATTGCTGCTACATCCTTCACCTTCGTTGAAGGAACGTTGGTAAACACGTTGCGATAGAAGTGGACCGAGCAGCGCTGCCACTGGGCTTCGGGGTAGTACTCACCGAGGGATTCAACAAGTCCCATGCACTTGTCGGAGATGAACAGCCGAACCCCGGTAAGCCCACGGTCCTTCAAAGAAGCGATAAACGATCCCCAGCCGGATTTGTCTTCCTTGGCCCCTTCGCAGGCACCCAGGATTTCCCTGTACCCATCGTTATTTACGCCAAAGGCCACAAGGATGGACACGTTGCGGATCTCATCCGCCCAGGTTCGCTTTAGGACGATTCCGTCCAAGTATACGTACGGGAACGAGCCTTCTATCTTCCGGTTCCGCCAAGTATCGATCTTGTCGTACAGCTCCTGGTTCAATTTAGAGACGACACCCGCGGATACCCGGGTACCCCAGAGGGCTTCGGTGATGTCCTCGACGCGGCGTACGGATACGCCAGCCAGGTACATCTCCATGAGCGCTTCTTCCACCGAGCATTCCCGCCTACGGTACCGGTCGATGATCGCGCTTTCGAAGGGTATGGTCCTCAACTTAGGCACCTTGAGTTTCACCATCCCCGCCTTGGTATGCAGGTTCCGTTCATAATGCCCTGCCCGAGTATCCAGGCGGCTTACGCTGCGCTCATACCGTCTCGCACCGCACAGTTCATCCGCTTCGGCGTCCAGCAGATTGTTCAAGGTCTGCTCGACCGTCTCCCGCACCACTTCGCCGAGCTGGCTCTTCACGAGTCCCTCGTCGATGCTTATAATCTTTCCTTGTGGGCGTCCTTCGCTCATGGCGTCTCCTTTTTGGTTTGTTGCGGTGTGGTAACCTAACTAAACCAGATGGAGACGCCTCTTTCAATGACCAATTGTGCGAAAGATATTGTACGCTACCCCAGGACTGCGACGAACGGAGGGGCGTACAGAAACCGCACCCCCCTGTTGAGTCTGCCGCTCGCCGGCTCGCGGCGAATCCCTCCCGGACGATCATAGGATTCCTTCGCAGGGGGGTAAGCCTATGGGGGTGGGCCCGGGAGGGGGAAGCGGCAAGGGGGGCGCGGGCAGGCCGTAGCGCAGGAACTACTGTCAGGCAATTTCTCGCTCTGTACAATTAATATTTATATAATCATGACTAATTATATATTAACTGTTCTAGAGTTAGTTACGTAATTTAATTATATTATTCATATGACCTATATTTCCCATTGTGTTTAGAAAACTTTTCAGTTCAAGCGGCGTTAACACTCTTGGATGTTCTCTATCAATCCAATATTTGCTCTCAAGCGATGGCATATATTCTACAAACGGACTAACTGCTAGAGGTAAAATATACTTATATTTTATTATGCTATAATTTTTACCAGTAACATTATTGTATAAAAACAAAGCTTTATCGTCGATCTCCGTCAATGCTCGATTTACAACATTCTCTGTACGATAATCAATAGCACGCTTAATTCCACGGTCGTATGCTATTGATTTTGCTACTGCCTTACATTCGACAATTATTAATATATCCTCTTTTTCTGTTGCAAAATCTATTTGCCTTTTTCCTCCGTTAAACGATTCGCAAGACTTTTTTGGTAATATGCTATTTTGCCTTCCTACGGCGATTTCTAACGCATCTCCTTTAAAATTCTGATCTTTAATATTAACATTGTAAAACAGATCATATAATCTTCTACCAATCCATGCCAAATCAATTAAACTCTCATCCTTTGAATATGGTAAAAAGACTTGATGAGGACCAGAGTATAGACTATCAATATTCTCTTGCCTTTTACTATCCAGTGTCCAAAATTTAATTGCTTTTTCAATATCTTGTGGGTGTATCTTTTCAACGATTAGCATTTTTTCTGCATACTCTTTATAGTTTAAAACTTGCTGCGATATTACTTCATTTTTATAAATATATAAATACCCCCTTTTCCATGTATGAATAAATTTATCTATACCAGCATTCATAGCTAAATCAAATGAAAAAACACAAATAGAAATTACCACTACTAAAACGCTTTCAAGACTTACACCATTTTTCTTTAAAAATTCGTTTGCATAAGGTTTATGCGCATTATAGAAATCCTTAATGTTATACGGATACCAAAGGAAATTAAGTACACAATCTTCATCAAGTTTTGCGTTGTACCTTTTTGTTATCAATTGGTTATAATTCCCGAACTTTATCTTTTCCCAGTTATAAACTGGAGTAAAGATCGTGCCCTGATTTGAGCCAATATCTTTGCCCCACCAAACACCACTAGAAGTCGCGAATCCGTTCCTTATTCTTTTATCATACACTTCAACACAATGATTTAATTCTTCGTTCCTATTATCAATGAAATATGGTTCTCTCTCAATTACAGATAACGTAGTTCCTTTTGCTAATATTCTTTTTATTGCTCCTGCTCTCCATATTTCGTAGGCAATTTTTTCAATTTCATAAAATTCTAATAGCTCTTGCGTTCCAAAATTAGTTAATACAGTTTCTCCCTTGCCTTGAATTAACTTTTCTCTTTCAAGACGGAAGTCTTCGGATAGTAGAAGTCCACGAAATATTTTCGAAACATCAATGTCATTTGAATTTTCGATTCCATTACATTTATGGAGTTGTCCATATTTCTGAATAAGCGCTTCTAATGCAGCTCTTGTTAATGCAATTGATTGTGGCCTCTTGTCATTCCCAATTGGACCAAGTGACAAACGTCGATAGATATGTAACCAATATATTACCGAATGCTTAGAAATGGTTTCTTTAGCATAGTAATTCAACAATCCTACGTATGAATCTATAATTTCTATCGCTTTGTTGTATTCATATGTCTTTACGGGGACTAATTGCCAGAAGTTTTTTCTAAATCTACTTTCTTTTTTTGATAATAGATTTTTATTTGTAATTTCCATATGAAATAACAAAAATGGACGAGAATAATATTCAAAGAGTATACTATCCTTCTTACTATCTTTATTCATAGGAAATTTCAGCTGTGAAAAAATACTCAGAATTAGGAGACTTTATCTTTCATAGATTAACCACAATCCACCATTGCTTGATTACTAAACAATGAAGCGTTTATTAAATTTTTCAGACAAATTGGTTTATAGTGCAATAGTCTAGGCTTTCCGCGCCAGGATGGCGCGGAAACACCAGCCAATAGCCGCCAAGAAAAATCACGCACATAACAAGTTTTATATCTGAATGCAGACTTGTCAACAGAATTTCATAATAAGATATTTTAGTCAGAAAAGGTTTGAAGTAACTACGTCTACTGTTTGAAAAATGATAAAAAATGTCAACAAATCAACAAATCTATTTAGGGAAAACACATCTGTTATATCACTATATAATATTGCAGCTAACCCATGAATTCATCATTCGCAGCTAGGTAGCATTGATTTGTAGCGGTTCTGGCTTTTTTCATATACCAAATAGTGGCACACAAGGTATACTGACATTAAAAGGAATTAGCCTGAAATGGATAGTGTTCGGCAAGGTGTCTTCTCTACACTGCCTGCGAGCTTCTTCTCCCCCCTTTCAAGCCCAAACCGAGAGCACTACGCTGCACTTCTTTCTCTCTTCTATCGATCTTTTCAGGAATCAACCCATGGTGTCGAGCGGAATGTAATCATCAGCAAGATGACTGATTACATCAACTTACATCGTGCTCAAATCGCTGAAGAGGACTCGGAAAATCAAGAGGGGGATGAAGTTTTAGATTCAAATGATTTTACAAAATCTAAAGTAGCTGATGAAAAGGAAGCATCCTCCTATCCTGAAACACTATTTGAACCGGCCCGCGCCTTGGCATCGCGGATGCTGAATAGGCTCGTACGGTACGGTTGGCTCTCCGTTGAAGAACTCCCGGATTACACCAGAGTTATCAATATTCAACCATGGGCAAAACCATTTCTTGAAGCATTAGCAAAGGTCGAGGAAGGTTTAAAGACGGAGTATGAAAGCCATGTGGTGGCAATATATTCACTTTTAAATTCGGACGCCGCCTCGGAGAATGGGCATTATGCTGTCTTGAACGCTCACGAGGCTACAGTTGCATTGGGTGACTCCCTGAAGGTTCTATCGCAGAGTATCAAAGAGCACTATGAACGACTCTCTACGAATTCCACCGGGAGTATCCCGGAGCTTCTACATCTCCATTATGATCTTTATGCAGATGATATTTTGGAAGGGGCGTATCGTCGACTCAAAACTTCCGACAACCTATCACGTTACAGACCTAGGATTCTCAGGCGAATTGCGGAATTTCTCACAGATAGAGATTGGATAGAAACTAGCGCGCTCAAGTACTCGAGAACCTCCCGCTGTACAGTAGAAGATGCCCGGCAACGGCTTGCGACAATGCTGGAAGAAATTCGCGACATTTTGCGTTCCATCGATCCGCTCTTGGATGAGATTGATCGTCGCAACATGCTATACGCGAAGGTAAGTGTCGAACGGGTTAGGGCTATGCTCGAGCCCGAGTCATCCATCGCCGGAAGGATAATCGCGGTTGCACATGCTTTGGCTGGCTCAAAATCACGCACTCGTGGATTCACGCATCATCTATATCAGGTGCGCTTGATCGCACCGGAATCGCGATATCGTCGCTGGCTTAGAGAGGCCCTCTCTCCCTCTGCAGGACCGCCCGGTGCCAGTTATGAAGGGCTGGAGCAGGCTGAAGCCGAACTTCGATTAAGACTCGAACGACAGTTGGGCCCGAATAAAATCGCCGCCTGGTTGGACGAAGCGGGGGGTACGGAACGCCCTCTAACGTCCTCCGAATTGGTTACCGATGTGGATTCCTTTGTCCGTCTTCTATATGCCGTGCTCTACGCGGATGGTAGAAAAGGACGTTTCCGGTATTTTGTAGAGAACGGTCTTTCCGAGCGAGTCATTTCAGCTGGTTATGAGATGCCCGACCTTGTGTTCAGAGGAAGAAAATGACAGTAGATGCTGAAAACTTAATTCTAATCGGTGAATTAAGCGATACAGAGTTTGACCTTTTTAAAGCTGCCGTGAGAACTCTTCTTTCTCGCACATTCCTCGTCCGCGGCATTGAGCGAAGTGACCAGGTCTATGACTTTGCCGTACGAAACATCCGACTTTTGGAAGCTTGGTTTGGATGTGCTGATATGGAGCTTAGGCGGGATGAGATACTAGGCGTGGTGGCGTGCCGTGCGGGGCACGATATGCGTCTGCGGTTAAGCCGAGATGAAACATGCGCTCTCCTCGTGTTTCGGCTGATGTTCGAGGAGAAGCGCACTGAACTTTCTTTAACAGGATACCCTTCTATATCGGTATTTGAATTTGCGCAGCGCTACCGTGCAGTCGTTGGCGACGATCTAAAAAAAACACGCCTTGAGACGGTTCTTCGAAAACTGGCAGGCTGTCGGCTGATGGAAATCCCGTCAGACCCGGCCAATCCCGATGGCATTATCGTCCTCTACCCCTCGTTAGCCATGGTCTTGGATCAAAAGGGGATCGACGAAATATCAGCGGCCGTCTCTAAGGAAGACCTTTCCGGGGAGGACCCCGAATGATCACCTTAGAAAAGGTCCGGCTTGTGGGCTGGCATTTTTTCAATGATGTCCTGGTCCCCGTGGGGAATTTTTGTTTATTAACCGGGGATAATGCGGCTGGGAAGTCCACGATCGTGGATGCGATACAGTATGCTTTAGCGGCTGATCTCCGTAAGGCTCGTTTTAATACGGCCGCGGGGGATCGTCGAGGCGGTAGAGATCTCGCGAGTTATATCCGCTGTAAACTCGGGAGCGACACAACGGAATATCTTCGAGATGACTCAGTAGCCCATATTATTCTTGAGTTTTCGGCCGATGGAGGCGGGTTTCTGGCAGGTGCTTGCGCGGAAGCATGGGTAGATGGTCGGACTTCGGATCATTTCTGGATCTGCGATAATGTAACTGCAGATTCTGTAGACGTCAAGGCGGATGATAATCGCGTGCTATCCTATCGACAGTTCCGAGACAGACTGCAATCACGGGGAGCCACCATTTACGATTCAGCCACTCAGTATCGACGTGACCTTACCTCGAGACTTGGCGTCTTCCGTCGTATGACCACGTTTAATCCATATCTGGAGGCTTTCACACGATCTATCAGTTTCAGCCCTCTGGTTTCAGTCGACAAATTCGTTTGCGATTATATCCTCGAAGAGCAACCCTTAAATGTGAAAGACATGAAGGCCAACCTCGAGAGTTATAAACGGGCCGAAATGCAAGCTCATGATACAAAACGCCGCATCGAAAGCTTAAAAGAGGTAATGGCTTCTGCGGATTCATACTCCAATTTTCAACGCGTGCTGAAGCAGCAAGACTATCTAAAAAACCTTGTGGACTTACAACTTGAAGAAGTTGAATTGAAGCACAATGTTGACCTCGAAAAGTCGTTGACGATAGCAATAACTTCCTTAAAGCAGGAGGTACAAGCGAATTCCGAACGAAAGATTGTCTTAGAATCCGCCCGTCGTGATGAAGAATCATCGCTTTCTCGAAATGAAAAACATTTACTTTACTCAAGACTCAAGGAGCGTTTGGAGGATATAGAGAGACGTATTTCCGAAACTCGATCTAAAGTTGATCGTTGTAACTTTCTACGAAGGCAGTGTTCCAATCTAATAGATAGTCAGGAGCCGGACCTCGCTCGGAGTCCAGAACTCGACCACGAGTGCCTCGATCAGAGGCGGAGTGAACTCGTGAGAGACCTTGATCGATTAAATGACGATCGAAAGAACGTGGAAATTAAATTGCGCGAGGCGACTTCAGAACTTGCTGATCTTGAACGGGGTATTCGTCGGTTTCCGGAGTCTTCCGTTGCCCTTCGCGATGAGCTTTGCTCGAAGAACATCGAAGCATGGATACTCGCGGATCTCGCGGAGGTAATATCGGCCGATTGGTGTAATGCCATTGAGGGTTGGCTGAATACATTACGTTTTTCCGTCATTGTGTCTCCTGATTCTTTTCAAGCGGCATTGCAGGTCTATAATGGTATGCCTCGCACCGTAGCAGGTGTGGCATTACCGAATATTGCAAAAATGCGTGATGTCCAGGTGCGACCCGGATCACTGGCTGAACTCGTGAGCTCAGAATCTCCTTGGGCCCGTGCCTATCTAGAGTATGTGCTCGGTGATGTAATGACCGCTGATCTTACTACCCTCAAGAATTACTCGAAGTCGGTGACAAAAGATTGCATGTCCTACTCTCAGCATACGGCTCAAAGAATCAAGGAGGGCATCTATTCGAGCCTGTGGCTTGGACGATCCGCCCGGGAGACTCGACGTAAATTTCTCGAGAGTGAAGTTGTACGTCTTGGAAGGGAAATAGCCGATTGTGAGAGCAGCATCTCTGATACACAAGAGCGGCTTGAAGTAACTAAAAAGGCATTGCGATTAATTGTCGAGGCGATGGGTTTGTATCCTACCGTAGCAGAATTGGCCAGTCTGGAATCAGGAGCCGATGAGCTTCGCGGTGAGTTGAAAGGATTCGATACAAGCACGTTCCGTGATTCGGCACGGAAAATTGAAGAACTCGGGAGAAGGATCCGTGAGCTCGATGCGACATTGTTGGCAAAGGCCGCTGAGACAGCACGACAAGAAAAAGAACTTGAGATAACTAGATCAAATCGACTGAAGATAGAAGTTCGCGTCATAACTTTCCAAGATGCGTTGAACCAGTTTCTTCAAGAGAACGCGGATATTGCCACGGAATGTGAACGGTATTCTGCTGAACGGTTGAAATCTTCTAGTGCCCAGGAGATTTCGGAAAACTATCCAAGCACTCGTAAGGGGTTCGAGACAAAGCGAGATAAATCCTTGCAAGAATTCCGTCGTCTTGTTCAAAAGTATTGTCACGACAACAACGTTATAATTGCTGCCGAAGTCGAAGAGATCCCTACAATTGCCGCCCTGCTTCAACGTCTTAAATCTTCGGAGCTCCCTAAGTACATAGATCGGATCGCGAAAGCTCGCCGGGACGCAGAAGTTGAGTTCAAGGATCATTTCATTGCCCGGCTAAACGAACTCATAGAGGGGGCTCGTGAAAGTTTCCGCGAGATCAATGAAACACTAAAATCGCTAACCTTCGGGAATAATCAGTACAGGTTCTCTCTGGAGGAACGGCCTGACCGCAAGGGTCAAATTGAGATCGTCCGAAAAACGTCGGAAATCTCCGCCTTTGAGGGAAGCCTCTTTGACCAACTCGTGGATCCCGCCGAAAGGCAGGCCGCGGAGCGGCTATTTGATCAAATCCTTCATTCTTCGTTGGATTCAGCCGAGCTACGAGCGATTTGTGATTATCGAACATACTTCAGCTATGATATTCGCATGAGAGACCTCCAATCCGTCGATCCTTCCACTGGTAAAGCTGTGGAGCTCTCTCTCTCGAAGGTGCTTCGTGAAAAATCAGGCGGAGAGGCGCAAACGCCTTATTATGTTGCTATCGCTGCCAGCTTTTACCGATTCTTCAAAGTTAAACCTGATTCCACCATCCGGTTGGTTCTCTTTGATGAGGCTTTCGATAAGCTTGATGACGAGCGTACGGGGACTATCCTCCAGTTTTATCGCCAAATGGGCCTTCAGACGCTTATTGCCGTTCCCCCCGGAAAGCTTGAATCCATCGCTCCGCACGTCGATCATGTAAACCTTGTCATCCGACATGGCTATACTGCTACGGTTCGGGATTACCACAAATTAGAGATTGCGCTATGACGAAGTGGGAGGAAAAGATACTGACATCTTTCGCCGATCGATTTCCTTCCTCCGCAGCTGCGGTAGGAGGTCGAGAGATAAGGATCAAGGTGAGATCAGTGTTCCCGGAGCTTCAATCCTCCGGACCAGACCCAATAGAATCCTTTCTAGAAGCCGCTGAATCTTTGGAACGTGATGGGCTTGTCAGGATCACATGGCAACGTCATCGGAAACGTGAGGAAATTGAGTCTTTAACCCTTAAGGATCCCCCGGAACTATATAAACGTCTTGGTAAACCATCACCGCTTGCAGTCCTGGACGAAGCTCGAATGCGCGCGAGATTGGAAGTGGCTGAATCGGGAACGTATCAGCCATTTTTCAGCTTCCTCTACGAGAATCTATCCCCCGAAGATGCAAGTGCAGGCATGGACGCCGACTTCATTACCGGCCTAAGGTGTATCTTCAATGCCCTCGAAGAACGAGGTAAAGATACCGAGTTGCACGGCATTACACCCCGAGCTCTTTCAATTCTTCTCTTCTCAGAGTCCAAGCGTCTCGAGGCAATAGTTCATCACGCCAAGCCAATCCTTCAACGTGCATCCGATGCGGGAATAGAAGTACCAGACCTTTCCGTGTTGAATAGAAACTTCCCGGATACATTGATAGCAGGGAGAATTGAACTTGACTTCGGGATCCAACCCGCGCTTGCAAACAGTGCAGGGCTTCCCTTAGGAATACCGGGGCAGACCGCCCGATCGATACGCTCGATACGGCTCCTAGAGCCTGGAATGGAACGATCTGTACTGTTCGTGGAAAACAAGGAAACCTTTTATGCCCTATCAGGAAAGGATACCAGCTATAGTTGCCTGGTTTATACAGCTGGCCATCCTAACCCCGCGGTGATAATCCTGGCCCGGGCATTGGTACAATCGGGCTTCACTTTACACCATGCGGGAGATCTCGATCCCGATGGAATTCTAATTCTTCAAGAGTTGTCGGAATCAGCCGGGGCCTCTGTCATTCCGCATCGGATGGATGAGTCAACGTTTGATCAATACCTGCCATGGGCGTACGAACTCGACGCGGTCAGGCTCTCCCGCCTTTCGCGACTCAAGGATGTTACACGGCAACTGAAGGGGATCGAGAAGCTAGTCGAGAGAATCCAGGATACAAGGAAGGGTGTGGAGCAGGAGATTATTGAATACTAAGTCCAACTCGAGGGGGTGGAATGACAACATCTTGTCCCCTGCCGTATCCTGAGATACCATAGAGTATCAAGTCTGTCTGCATTCTATCAAAAAAGGACCATTAAGGGTAACCATGAGCTTAATCAAATCAAAACAACGTGTCGCCGATCATGGCGAGGTATTTACTCCTCTCTGGATGGTCGAAACCATGCTCGACCTTGTTAAAGGCGAAACAGAGCGGATAGATTCTCGATTCCTGGAGCCGGCCTGCGGGAGCGGGAACTTCCTGGTCCAGGTCTTGAAGCGAAAACTTGCCGCCGTTGAACTCAAATATGGACAGGCCGACTTCGATAAACGACAGTACGCACTTCTCGCCGTTATGTGTGTATACGGTATTGAACTGCTACCGGACAATATCGCTGAATGTCGTGACAATATGCTGGAAATCTTGGCGGATTATCTGGATTTGAACGAGTCGGACGATCTCTATCGGGCAGCAATCCATGTCTTATCTCTTAACCTTGTACACGGCGACGCCCTGACTATGCGCTCTGCCGAGGGTCGACCGATCATCTTTTCCGAATGGGGTTATCTGGGGAAGGGCAGGTTTCAACGGCGCGATTTCCGTCTTGATATCCTGACTAAGATATCGACTTTGGGCCAGGAGGATTCATTGTTTGCCCAAATCGGGAAGCACGAGATATTTACACCTGAGAAAACCCATCCGCCTGCTACGGTGAGCGACCTTGCCGCCGCGGTGTCCGGTGATAGCCTAAAGGAAAAGTTATGAACGGCCAAGTGCGGTTTTCTTTGCGGGGCCGGAATCCGGATGTATTGACCTGTATCGCGAACCTCTCCAATGATGAAGTCTTCACTCCTCCTGAGTTCGCGGGTAGGATGCTCGACACCCTAGCCGAGGCTTGGGCCGCTGATCATGACGGCGCAAACATTTGGTCGAACGCCTCCCTTCGATTCCTGGACCCTTGCACAAAGTCGGGCGTGTTCCTGCGGGAGATCACGAACCATCTGACCAAGGGATTGGCGGACGAGATCCCGAACCTCGAGGATCGTGTCGACCATATTCTAACCAAACAGGTCTTCGGCATTGGAATCACTCGGCTCACCAGTCTCCTCGCACGCCGTAGCGTCTATTGCTCCAAACATGCCAAGGGAAGGCATTCTATCGCTAAGACATTTTCGAGCGATGACGGGAACATTTGGTTTCAACGTATGGAGCATACCTGGGTTGACGGTAAGTGCCTATATTGCGGGGCCGGGCAGAAAACCTTGGACCGAGGTGATGAGTTTGAAACTCATGCCTACACATTCATTCACAGCGATAATATTGAAGCTCGAGCGGCCGAGCTGTTCGGAGGCGACATGCAGTTCGATGTCATTATCGGTAATCCGCCCTATCAGTTGGACGATGGTGGATATGGAACGAGCGCTGCGCCTATTTATCATTTGTTCGTTGAGAAAGCTTTTGAGCTTACTCCGCGTTATGCTGTATTTGTGACGCCATCACGTTGGATGGCCGGGGGAAAGGGGCTTGATAAATATCGAGAGCGGATGCTTTCCGATAAACGAATCCGAAAGCTAATAGATTTTCCAAAATTATATGAAGGCTTTCCTGGGGTAAAAATTCGAGGGGGGATATCCTATTTTCTCTGGGATCGCGACAACCCAGGTCCATGTATGGTTCAGACAATATGGGATGGACAACCGATGGGTCCGGCGGTCGAGAGATATCTCGATACATATGACGTTCTTGTACGACGCAATGAAGCCATCCCAATTTTAGAAAAGATCAGAGCGAAAAAAGAGCCAACACTAGATAGTCGGGTTTCTAGTCAAAAACCATTCGGACTCCGAACTTACTTTCATGGAAAACATGACGCGAAACAACTTAAGGATCCAATAAAACTCTTCGGATCCAGAAAAATTAGTTGGATTGAAAGATCAGAATTATTAACCAACATTGAGTGGATCGACAAATGGAAAGTACTTCTTACTGCGGTTCAAGGTACAAGTGCTGCTATTGAGACTAAATTCCTTAGTAAACCCATCCTTGCTGGTCCTGGTTCTGCATGTACGGAAACCTACCTTGTTGCTGGTTGCTTTGAAGATGAGAAAGAAGCAATAAACTATGCTAAATATCTACGAACAAGATTCGTACGCTTTCTTATCTCTCTTCGTAAGGCAACACAGCACGCAACTCGTGATGTGTATTCCTTTGTTCCTGACTTGCCACTTGATCAAGAATGGAAAGACTTAGACTTATTCAAAAGATATGGACTAACTGAAGAAGAAATATTTTTCATAGAATCCCAGGTCGCGGAGCACGATGACGAAGTGTCAGCTGATGGTATAGCCGAAGAAGGCGACGATGACTAAACCCTCGATCGAGGAGATCCTGGCTCCCAAGCCGAAGGCTCGACCTCGCATTTACGCTTACTCCATCGAAGATACGGCACACCGAGGGCTCCTCAAGATCGGACAGACGACCCGAGACGTGAAGCGACGGGTAACCGAACAGGTCAAGACTGCGGCAATCAAGAACTACAAGATTGAGTTGGACGAATCTGCCGAAGCCCTGGACGGTACCATCTTCACGGATCACCAGGTTAGGTCGGCGTTGGTTCGGAAAGGTTTTCAGAATCCGGAGCTCGAGTGGGTTCGCTGCTCCGTGGAAGACGTACGCACGGTGCTCGTTGAACTTAGTACCGGGAAACTGTTTTCAGGTACGCACCACTTGGACTTCTCGATGCGCAAGGAGCAGGCCAAAGCGGTGAGCAAGACTCACGCCTACTTTCACTCCATCTGGAAAGAAGATATGCACGCCGTCCCGCGCTTCTTGTGGAACGCCAAGATGCGCTTCGGAAAAACCTTCACGTCCTACCAGCTGGCCAAGCGGTTAGGCGCGAAACGCGTGCTGGTCGTCACTTTTAAGCCAGCGGTTGAGGACGCGTGGCGAACGGACCTGGAGTCCCATGTCGATTTCGATGGCTGGCAATACCTCTCCCGCGGCTCGGAAAAAGATCCTACAAAAATCGACCGTAAAAAACCAGTAGTATATTTCGGGTCGTTCCAGGACCTTCTTGGCCGGGATGAAGTGGGTAATATTAAACCCCGGAACGAGTGGCTTCATAAGGTAGAGTGGGACCTGGTCGTATTTGACGAGTACCATTTCGGCGCGTGGCGCGAGACCGCGAAGGAGTTGTTCGAAGGCGAGGAAGATACCGTCTTCGTCAAGGAAACCCGATTGGAATACACGACAGGACTTGAGGACGTGAATGAGGACCTCGGGGTGCTTTCGGAAAAGGAAACGGAATTCCTTCCGATAACCACCAAGGCCTATCTCTATCTATCCGGCACGCCTTTCAAAGCCTTGGCCACTGGTGAGTTCATAGAGGAACAAATCTTCAACTGGACCTACACGGATGAGCAGCGTGCCAAGGAAGAGTTTACCATTGAAAATCCTAAAGCATGGAATCCCTACGGTTCGCTCCCTCAGATGCGCCTGCTGACGTATCAGATGCCAGACGAATTATTGACTATCGCAAGCGGCGGTGAGTTCGACGAGTTTGATCTCAACGAATTCTTTGCTGCCGCTAGCTCCGGTTGCGGTGCGCAGTTCAGACATAAAGGCGAGGTTCAAAAGTGGTTGGATATTATCCGAGGCTCATATGCTCCAAAAATGGTTGAAGGACTCAAAACAGGGGCGCTGCCGCCCTTTCCATATTCAGATATTCGCCTACTCCCTTATCTTCAGCATTCCTTCTGGTTCTTACCCAACGTTGCCTCTTGCCGGGCCATGGCCAGCCTTCTAGCGGAGAAACACAACACTTTCTGGCATGAGTATAAGATCGTTGTCGCCGCCGGATCCGAGGCGGGTATCGGATTGGACGCATTGCCTCCGGTACGTACGGCAATCGGAAGCGGGTTTGAGACAAAGACCATCACCCTTTCATGTGGAAAATTGACGACCGGAGTGACTGTGCCTCAGTGGTCCTCTATCCTGATGCTCCGAAACCTTAAATCCCCAGAGACTTATTTCCAAGCGGCTTTTCGAGTGCAATCACCGTGGTCCATCAAGAATCCTGACGGAGATGACCCGAATGCAGAAGAAATTTTGAAACCAATCTGCTTTGTCTTTGATTTCGCACCTACCCGCGCCTTACGTCAGCTATCGGAGTACGGTATCGGATTGTCGCCTGCCGAACCGAACCCGGAAATTGCCGTGAAGGATCTTGTATCGTTCCTTCCCGTTTTGGCCTACGACGGTGCCAATATGACCCAGATAGACGCGGGCGGGATACTGGATATCGCGATGGCCGGTACATCCGCCACTCTACTGGCACGAAAATGGGAGTCAGCGTTACTCGTGAATGTTGATAATGACACCCTGAGACGGATCTTGGAAAATCCGGAAGCCATGGCCGCTGTGGAACGAATCGAAGGTTGGCGATCCCTAGGTGATAACATTCTTGAGACGATCATCAACAAGAGTGATAAAGTAAAAGATCTTAAGAAAAAAGCAAAAGGGGCGAACCTGACTCCGAAAGAAAAGCGAGAACTTTCAGAAGAGGAGAAGGATTACAAGTCCAAGCGCAAGCTAGTTCAGGAGAAGTTGATCAAGTTCGCGACAAGGATTCCGGCTTTCATGTACTTGACCGACTTCCGCGAGAACACTCTGCAGGATGTCATCACCAAACTGGAACCGGATTTGTTCCGGGAAGTCACGGGCCTCTCTGTGAAGGACTTCCACCTCCTCGTTCGCCTTCGGGTATTCAATACTGAGCAGATGAACCAAGCCGTCTTCGCTTTCCGACGGTATGAGGATGCGTCTCTGCGATATACCGGGATTGATAGCCATGAGGGATTATCAAGTTATGGGCTGTACGATACTGTCGTGGCAAAATATGAAGAATAACTTTTGCCAAGCAAGTTCGATGCTCATTTCCTTGAGTGTTATAAGCTAACGATTCTTAGAATCAAAAGGTTTGAAATAAAAGGCGGGTTACCCCACCTTTTATCCTACTTCTTGCCCTTCACTTTGCGTCCACCAACGGGTCTGGCTATCGTAACCTCCGCCTTTACAGCCTTAGGGGGACGTCCGCGTCTTTTTGGTTCCGTGATATCAGTGGCCGGTGTCTTCTTCCCAACGGTCTTTTTGGCGACAGGCAGGGGATTTTGAGCCTTGGAGGTTTCAGCAGCGACCAACGAGGAGAGATCGGAAATCTCTTTGGCAAGCTTCTCGGATTTTGCTTTCAAAGCGTCAAGCTTTTTTGAAATCACGATCAAGGGGTTGGCGGGCTTAGGCATATCAGCTCCTGGTATTGAGTTGTCTAAGTGTATGCCTATTGGCAATAACATGCAAGAAGGTGATAGGATTCATAGTTGACCCATGGTGGAAAGAAACTCTGTATAGCGGAGAGAACTCCTGCAGCATTCTTACTCAAAGCTTTGGGGTTCGAATAGAACCCCAAAGCCGCCCCCGGCAGGGGCCGTCTGCAACGGGATCCGAGCAATGAACCGACCGTTCAATCGGTCAGGATCTTCAAATCTACGAAGACTCAAGCAGATCTCGACAATAGGCTGGAAATATATCATCCTTATAATGACAGATAATAAAGCCATATCATGATCGGGGAGGAGTACCATGGATATTCCAACCAAGGCTCGTTACTTGCACCTTACCGACAAAGTTTTCACCAGGGAAGATGGGTTGCCTTTCTTTGGGGATTTCATTGAAGGTGACGTAATCTTTCGCTGTCGAGGCCTAAACGGTAAACTTGACGGTGGTATGTATAGCGCGATTTCCGATGGGGCTCACGCTCACCTTGAATTTTGGAAAGATGGGAAACTTCACCGTGAGGATGGCCCTGCGGTTGTGTCTCTCTATGGCGATTATCAAGAATACTGGATCAACGGGATGAAATTGGACACGGGAGAACCGAAGAAGAGACTTGAGGGAAGCTCTTTCAACTATGTGCCGGGAAATGGGTCGGATCAAAAACCAATCTAGCCCTTGTCCGGAAATGATGCGCCTATTCAAATTCGAAGTGCGAAAGGTGGGTTGAGGAACGCCTCTCCGGGGTCCAATGAGTAGGCTATCCAACCGTATGAGTTGCCTGGATCTCGACTTCTAGAATCCCATTACTTCCGCTGGCCAATTTGATTAGAATTGATGTATACTCTGATATGTAATCCCTTATCAAAATCTACAACTTTTTTTGCTTGGAGTCCTGCCATGGAAGAGCGTGACATCAAACGGATGACCATCCTCGTGCCGAAAGAACTCTACGATCGGTTCCAGGTCTGCAGCAAGGACGAGTACAAGACGAATACTGCACTTGTGGTCGAATGGATCGCGAAATATGTCAAGCAGAAGGAGAATGAGGCCCGCAAGGAGCGGGCGATTCTCGATACGATATCCCGGTTCAGCAGTCTCATCTTTTCGACTAAGGCGCTTCTGGATGACGCGACCCCGGCGCGAGACCGGCTTACCGAGATTTCCGATGCCATGCTGGACCTGGCCCGAAACAGCGACCTGGTCGAGGATCCCGAGTTCGACACCCGGCTAGTTGTTCTCGAACGATCGCTTTCAAAGTCTTCTGGGAAGAAATGAGCTATTTGAGTCAATAACCATATGGTCCTCGGTCACCTATCCCAACCTGGCTGTTCACGGTCTCGGGTCTTGGATGCTTTCCTAATCCTTTCCAGGGCGGGATCCTGAAAGGTCAGCTTCATGCCTCGCCGGGCGGCGACCTCGGCTACCCTTTGCTTGAAGGCTTCCCTTCCGAAAACGCGGACCTTGGGTCCGAATTTTGTGACCGCCAGGCGGAGACAGGCTTCCAGGGCTTCATCCGTTTCCTGGATCGCGAGGACGCGACGCCCGGTATCCCGGAGCAGGACCTTGCCGTTCCGCAGGTAATCGACCGCTCCGTTTATACGGATCACATGATCGAGTCCCCGGAATAAGGGTATGAATCGCCAGTTCCCCGCCTTGGCTTTGAGCGAGTCGCCCTTCCCGGCCGCGTTGTTCACGATCGTTTCAGATGATTCAGGGACAGGGTTCGACCTAGAAACCTTCTCCCGCTCTTCAAGGAAGCGCTGTAGTTTAGGTATTTTCAGCTGAGCACGGGCGATTTCCTCTTCCCTCCGCATCTCTTTAAGTATTGCTTCTTTCTCAGCAAGGTAGGTGGTTTGGAGAAGGGAAAGCTTCGATTTTCGATCCGCAGCCGAGATCTTTGTGTCCCTTCGTATTCCTGAACGGTCCTTCCGGTATCTGGAACGGAGCTCCTCGAATTTTTGATTCTGCAAGGAACTTCGCTCCACACGTTCAATCGCCTCCGTCGGGTTGATAGTACTGGAGAACGTTACATACTCCTTCCAAAGCAAAGCGGCCGAGGATTCCTGTCTACCTTCATTCACTTGGACGGAGTATATCTGAGCGAGTATATCGGCGGCCTTGAACCAAGGCAGGTGAAGTTCCTTGGTCAGGAAGTCCGCGGCATTGAGGTTCCTGGTTCCACACTGGATTCTACCAGACCCATCTTTCGACCTCGTTTCCGAGTATATTCCGGGGATCACTCCGTGATGGTTCTCAGCATAGGCGAGCAGGGATTTGGGATCAAGGTTGAACTTGGCTTCCTTCAGCATCGCTTCGGCTTCAAGCTTGCTTTGCGAAACGCTTTCCTTCCTTTGATCCAACGAACGTTGGATCGGGTTCGTGCCAGGGGGAAGGATGGGAACATATGGGGAATCGCTCGGTACCGTCTCAACCCGATTTGCTCGCGACAGAATCGAGGATTCGTCTGCATGGGGTTTGATCGTATCTATCTCGAAGTCCGGGCGCTTGTGCTTCTTGTAGAATTGCTCGGCTTTCCGAAGTAGACACTCTCGCTGGTCATCCTTGCTCAGTTGAAAATAATGAGCGTACTCTTTCCGGTTGCCGCTGTTCAAATACTTGATTTCAAGGCAGATCTGTTCCATCCACTTTTCAAGAAGCTCCACGTGTTTTCGAGAGGGTTCGGTTACCGAGCTTCTCTCGACATAATTCGGATTCTCTTCGGCTAGCCGGAGCTTCTTCTCCTGGAATGGTAGGGCGAGAAACTCATTGCTGAAGACATATTCCTTCAGGTTTACTCCCTTTTCGGCTCCATGGGGTTTGATATTGAGATATTCGCCCGCTTTGCCCGCGTTTCGCTTTTTGACCTCTCCGATAGCTTGCAGTTCACGTTCGAGTTCCCCTAGGGTAGGGATGTTCTTCTGGATGATCCGGATTAGGATTTCCTCCTTCAAGTCGTATCCAGCCTCATTAAACAAACTGCCCTTGTACCGAGCGAGGATGTTCGATTCACTTTCCAGATTCGTCCGCCGGTATTCTTTGGGGCTGGCCAAACCAAATTCCGAGTTCGTTACTTCCTGGAACGCGTTAATGTATTTGTTCGTCTTGTAATACATCCCGAAAGGATTCAGGGCGCCGTCGGAAAGTAGGTTCTTCTTCGGGATGACGATATGGATATGCGGTTTTCGTTCGATCATCCTACCGGTCGATCTATCTATGAAGCTCTTCAGCCTTGGAAGGTGCGCTTCCGCGTACAGTATGTATTCCTCCGGCTTGTAGGCCGCGAACGCGAATAGCTCGAATCTTTCCAGAATTTCCCGATAAATCGGCTCATCCAAATGGTCTTCCTTAAATGCTATAGTGATGTGCAGATAATTATCCGAGGTTCCGTTCATCCTGCGGATACAAGTATCCAGTAGGTCGATATCGCCTCGAAGTGGAATCCTGTCATCCAATTGCTCGCGGGAGGCATCGCGGCCCCGCTTATGACCGGTCTCAAGATACTCTCGTATCCCGAACTGGCCTCCGTTTATCCTAATGAGCATTTCCGGCCGCCTTTCGTATGTACTCATTGATCCGACGAAGCTCTTCCAGGCATTCAGTGATTTGAGTGTCTTGCTCTTTGTTTGAGGACTTCATCTCAAGCAATTGATCCGTGATCCGCTCAAGCCGACGTTCCACCATGCAAAACACCCCCAGGATCCGGGTCCAAGGAATATCTTCAGTTCCCGGGGGCTGAAGAGGGATGTCCTTTCCAGAGAGAAGTAAGCGGAACAAACTTCCCGGGGATTCGCCGGCCCGACGAGCCGAGGCGGTGATGAGGGAGTACAACTCCTCATCCACCCGGAAACTGAGTGTCTTCTTGAGTTTCTTGGATTCTTCCTGGGACGCTTTCATCGCTTCCTCCGTACCGAAAATCCGGGGTTTCCAAGGGGGGACCCCTTGGGGGCTCGTCGAGAGCCCTGGATATGGTTACGAGCCGTAGGCGCGTAAACATATCTGTCGTGCCTAAAGTACACAATTTATACTTTGTTTATTACATATTTATATTATATGGATATTTTTAATTGCTTTCAAGGATTATTGTTGTATACTTAGTAATGACCGGAACTTATTAGAAGGCTTAACGCTATCAACAAGGCCTGCAACGGTTCGATCCTGTACGAAAAGGTTCCAACAGGGTTAAAGCCTTTTAAATCACGCGAGGGTGCCCTTGGAAAGTGCCCGTGTTCGGAGGGAAGAAGATGGCGGAAAGGTTCAAGATCCCAAGTCTCGATGACGCATTCAAGAAGCTTTCGGAAGACCCCACCATTCGAAGCAAGACGGGTGTCATTGAGACTTATTACCAAGAAATCGAGGCGATGAAGTCTGCAGGCATCCCCAATTTCAAAATCGTGGCCTGCCTCAACGCGATCGGGATCGATATCGGGATCAAGGTTTTCGAGTCGCTTTTTTATAGGATCCGAAAGCGGCATCGAAATAAGAAGGGCTCAACGGCCTCAGCGGATGAATTGAGGTTGATCGCAGGGAAGATCCGGTCTCCCCCGCCCGGGGTTATTGAGAATCCCAGTGACATTCGACGGATGATTCGGGAAGGAATAAACCTTGAAGACTTTGAAGGAGCACAATCATGAGGATCTGCGTAATTAGCTATTCGGGGACGGTTGGAAAGACAACCATCGTAGCGCACCTGTTTTACTCTCGCCTCAAAAAGGCCTTGGTGTTTGCGATCGAGACCGTGAACGAGACCGCCGCCAGTCTCGGTATTCCGGTAATCCAGATCTCGGCGGAGCATTACGATGCGTTCTACAAACAGATACTGACCGCGCGGGATGCGATCGTCGATCTTGGCGCCTCCAATGTCGAGGACTTCGTTGCAGGCCTGCTTCGGTATGAAGGATCCCAGATCGAGTTCGATTACTTCGTCATCCCGGTTCTCAGCGGGACAAAGGAGCAGAAAGAATGTATCGCTATGGTTAGATTGCTGAACTCCATAGGGATTGAAGCCGATCGAATCAGGATTGTGTTCAACCGCGTCCGGCATGAGGTAGCCGAGGAATTCCAGTTGCTTCTGAACTACGTAGTGAAAGAGGGGGGCTGCTGGGTGAATCAGGAGGCGGCTATCTTCGAGAACGAACTCTACGACATGCTGATGATCCGGCGTATTTCCCTCGGAGATATCCTCGCCGATACGACCAACTACCGTGAGCTGGCTCGTTCCTTCCCTGCCAATGGGGATAAGAAACTCCTGGCTCATTACACCTCTATGCATCTCATGCAGTCTCTTGCCAAGGGCGTTTCCAAGAACCTGGCGCACGTTTATGACCTACTGATACCGGAGGAGGAATAACATGGATCAGGATACGATTCCAAAGACAAAGATTGACATCTTTGTGGATGAAGTTTTCGGAGATGTGAATGAGCTGAAGGAAAAGATTTCTAACCTATTGGATCACGCTTCAGCTCTAGAATCCCAAATGCAGAACTCAGCCAAGGAGTCTGTACACATGATAATGGGTGCAATCGGAGCGGCTGAAACGGCGATGATGAGACTCCAGGAAAAGACTCTGGGTAGTACGGATCAACAGATTCAAACTGCGACTAATGCTGCTATGACAAGCATCAAGGAGCAATCGCGAGAGATCGTATTGAATGCAGTGGAGTCCGCGGCCAAGGATGCCTTTTCCCACTATGCTGCAACTATGAAAGTGTCTACGGATCACTACGCCGGGATTGTGAATGGGTACAAAAGCAACCTGGAATCCTTCTCAAGGACGATCAATCAGTTTTGGACCAAGAATCTGGTTGCAATGTTCCTGGTGTGCCTATTCTCATTAACGACAAGTTTCATGGTATTCAGGATCATTGAATCAAGGTATCCTATTTTCCAGGCCGGCGCCAGGGATGCTTTGAATTGGGGACGAGAGATGGGCAGAATCTGGCCGAACCTAAAACCGGCGACTCAGGCCGAGATAAGAACTCTGATAGAGTCGAAATGAAAAGTCGAAACTTCACCCGAAGGCTGTTGGCTTCGGGTGGAGCATCAGATTCTTCGGAGAAGTGTCCGGAGAATCTTCCGATTCTTCCACTTCCACGGCACCCGGCACTTCCTTCACTTCTTCCGTTTCTCTGACTTCCTTCGAATCTTGAGTATCCTACAGAAACGGAAGATCTTGAAGAAACGGAAGAAGTGCTGGATACTCGGGAGGAGCCAGAAGTGGAAGAATCGATGGATTCTCCACTGACTGCTTATGCACAATTATTCAAGATGCAGGAGGCAGATAATGATTCGGTATAAACATTTGACAATCCCAGTACTGTTGTTTTCTCTCATTTCTTGCGTTTCGACCAATACGCCTGCGGGAAACGGGGAATTTCGTACTTCCTCGGAGCGAACCAGTGGATCCCGATTCAAGAACTCCATCCATCAGCTTGCCCTGGCGATCCAGCCGACTGTTTCAGCCTCCGGAACGAACAAGACGATCGCTATTCTCGAATTCCAAGCTTCAGATGTATCGCCAGCTTTCGCCCAGCAAGTCCAGGATCAGCTTCTTGAAGAGTATTTCAATCTAGGCAGATTCAAAATTATTGAAAGGGAAAGCCTGGATCGAATACTGAAAGAGCAAAATCTGCAGCTATCCGGGATCGTCAATGAAGCTGAAGCAAAAAGAGTCGGCCGGATTGTAGGAGTCGACTTCATTTCGTTCGGGACAATCACAAAGCTCAACAATGTGATCCGAATATCCGGTCGCACCACGAGCGTAGAAACGGGCGAGATCGTCGCTGTTTCCAGCGTGGAGATCCCGATCGATGATGAATTATCATCCATGCTGGGAGTTGCCAAAAACACGGTAACCGTAGGAAAGCCGAAGGACTCCGGTCCTTCAAAATCGGCGTGGACGGTGACTAAAAAAATTAACGATTTCGATGGAGTGACCGTATATACTTTTAAAAGTCCCGGTCCCACTACGGGGATCCTTACGATTGGATATGTGAAAAACAAGGATCCAGTTAAGTCTTATGTTAGGATTGGACTATCGAAATGGGATTTCGGTCCTTTTTCGAAAGAAGGAGGGAATTTCGAAATCAAGGACAGTACCGGTACAGTTCATACGATACAGTTGAAATGGATTTCGTGGAGTGAAGCGAAGGGGAAAATGAACTTCGGCTATGGAGAATACTATTTATATACCAATACGAGTAAAAGCCGACAGCTTCTTTCCTTGTTACTAGATAATGACAATCTCGTGGTAAGGTGTAGCCCTCCTCTTCAATATGAAAAAGAAATGGTACAGAAATTCAACACTATCGGGCTTAAAGATACCATTTTAGTACAGGGTCTAACAATATCAGAAATCGAAAATGCAATCTCGAACGAATCCTTTTAGTTAAAATTACTATGCTTCCCGGGGTACAGATCCCGGGAAGCATAGTGGCTGATTAAGCCGGATCTTGCAGGGATTCAAACTTATACAGCTTGATATCCTCCTTTGGCTTGTTCGGTTTTAATGCAAACCAGGTTCCGTATTTCTCCCCTTTGTCTACCAAGCCCTCTTCATACAATTTGCTAAGGAGGAGAGAAATACTCTTCGAGCTCTTGAAAACCACCTTGGAAAGTTGTAGCGGAGTCATCGGGGTTTCGCTGTTTTTAAGAACTCGCAGGATTTCCCTGCGTTCACCGGTAAGGTAGCTAATTTCATCTCCTTCGACCACCGTCCAATTTCCTGTCTTGAAGTCCGGCTGCAACAGGATCCGGTTGTCTTCGAAATCTCTGCCGGTGCAACTGAGGATTGCCTCGTTTCTTCCACGGGCTCGCCGAAGCAGCAAGATCGCATCCGCAGCGGCCGTGATCCCGGTAGTGCCGCTTACCTCGTTGAACTCATCATTGATGTCGGGCATTTTCCGGGTATGGTGCACCAGGATGATCGCGATTTTTCGCCGCTCCGCAAGGTCTTTGAACAGCCGCACCTTCTGATAGTCATCGAGAAATCCGGAAGTACTTTGGGCGCTCTGCGCAAAGAAATACCCGAGGGTGTCGAGGATGATAAGCTTGACCTGGGGGTGATCCTCCAAGTAAGCATCAATTTGATCAATCCCAGTTTCTCCAGGCTCGATCTTCACGACGAAGACCAGATTGTCATTGCCTTCGATCCCAAATTTCTTCAGCCTCCTGTGCAGCCGTGCTTCATTGTCTTCCATCGCGATATATAAGCCTTGAACCGGCTCCGGTGTTGTATACCCGAATATAGGGTATGCAAGACTCAACATGAAGGCGATGAACAAGACAAGAAAGCTTTTCCCGGTCTTCGGCGGTGCTGCAAGAATGATAACTCCAACAGCCGGAATCAAGTTTGGAACCAGGAAGGAAAGATCCTCATAGACCCGAGTGAGAAGCTCGGTGGCGGAAATTGAATATAAGGGTTTCTTCATAGCGCCTCCACATTTAATGAGGCACGAGAATTTGGCCCCCTTTTCTCTTCCGGAAAAACCTCTGCAGGATCAAATCCCACATCTTCCAACGACCTGTAACGATCGATCACGCCAATCTGAACATTTCGGATATCCCCATCATGCTTGGTGATTTTCACGGAGATCTCTGCGTAGCGGGAAGATTTCTCGTCCAGACGGCTAATTTCCCGCATAAGGGGAAATAAATACCTGGGTATAGTACGTTCGTTCATTTCGAGCCTCCTTCTCGCTTGCTTTCCAAGTAAGCATTTAGGTCGGTTTGCAGGAACTTGATGGTCCTACCAATCCTGAGCTTAGGGATTCGATCCTTGAGCTTGTGCATCGTTGAAAGGCTAACTCCTAAATAATTGGCAGCTTGGTCCAACGACAGAACCTTTATGTCGGCGGCTTTGTCTGCCTGGATGGTGATCTCACCATCGAAGAACTTAGGTCGTTGATTCATTGTAAAACTCCTTAATGTTCAAGACGGTTTTTTCACGGCCGTGATATGTCTGAACACGCTAAAGAGTACAACAGGTTAGCAAATGCAATTTAAGAAAGACATGTTTTGCTTAACTTCATTATTTGTTATTATAATATGTATTTAAATCAATTAATTACAATATTGAAGAGGGAGTTTGATTAACGATATGATTATTTATTACGCTACACTTCGGATCCGTTTGCTAACTATCAAACTACAGACAATCAGTAGATAGAAATGCCGCTAGAAAAATTGATGGTTATAGTCAAATAAAGATATAGTACTTGATAATTTCGCTTCTCTATATAGCAGGTAGGTATTCAGTTTGAATTATAGGATAAGCATCTTCAAACAAGGTCCTAGTTTCTGAGTCTAAAAACACTGGTTCCCTTCTTAAAATTAAAATAAGACCATCATATTTCCCTTCAAAAAACCTAATTAATAGCTTGCAAAAGGAAAACAAGCTATTAGCATCCAGATTCTTAGTGAAGACAAAATAATTATCACCACGGTTCTTTGTAGCATTTATAATTATGTATTTTGTTTTAATGAACCTGTTTCCTTGGGAATCTGCGCCTTGAACTTGGGAAATATCTTTTATATTGCGTTTTGGCACATCAATTACATCTGTTGTGATCCACAATAGCACTGCTCTGTTTTCTTTGGCCCGATTGAGAATTTTAGGGTAGGTATTTTTAATCCAATCTGTCCCTACCTTTCCATAAGTTGTGGGAATTGTTTTTTTAGGATTCTTTGTCGATAAACCCCAACGCTTAAAATATGCTCTGATTGTACTAGCGGAAAAAGAAATATTATGTTTCTGTTTAATATAGCTATGAATAAGAGCCCTTGACCATAACAAGGGCTTCAATCCTAATTCGTAAGGAAGATATCTCGAAATCTCATAAAGAACATTGCATTCTGATTCAAGAGTTAATCGCCGGCAGGCACCTGATGGGCGTCCTCTTTTTCCTACCTCGAATAATTTTTCCGGTTTAATTTTGTATATGTGTCTCCATTTTGATACAGTCTTTGGATGTACATTTAGTTCTTTCCCAATTATTATATCTTTAATCCCTTGTTTGGCCATTTCTATCGCCTTCAGTCTTCTATTTTTCTGATCAGACCGATCAAGCCCCGAATTTCTTTTCTGTCTATCCCAATAATGAAATTGATGTCTTTGGTTAATTTGGATTCTAAATCTTAGCGTATTTATATATTTTGGATCCAAGGTGGTATAATAATCCTCTAGGGCATCTCTGAACTTATCTATATTGCCAATTTCACTTAATCGTATAGAAGGTTGTGGATTGTCCGCGCTGCAAATAGCTTCAAGGATTTCTTTACTTAATGACGTTCCCCTTTTAAAGTTTTTACCTTTCTCCATATTGTTTTTTTGTAAAGTAGTCAAACAACTTTTAGTAAATTTCTGAATATTGTAAAACATCTCTTCAAATGATAAAAGATTCTTTTTCAAAGCCTTTGAAAGTGCTAGATTTTTCGATGTTGGCTTGAAATCATGAATTAGAGGACTAGCAAGAGACCGATAATCGTTGAGAGTAATATGAATAAATGGGAATGCAATTGTATTTTTAATATCAAGATTCTTGATTCGGTGTGGAAAAACGAATAACAGGATTTCTGAAGAAATCCATTTGGGGATCGTATTATTGAAGAATACATATAACTCATCAAATAGAACCCTTGCTCTTGAGGTTGGGTGGAAGCGATTAATAATTGAATACATTCGATGATCTTTATTGCTTAAACATATTAATTCTTTTGCTTGTTTAATAAATTCTGTGATCTCAATGTCTTCCGGGTATTCCTTTTTTAGCTTTGTAATGAAATCTATGAATGGATTATTAAAAGAATTTCCCGAGCGTATATTGGGATCATATGGTATTCGGGGGAACAGAGCTAGGTAGTCAAAGTATGTGTTTTCTTTATGATTTGGGAGAGAAATCCAAAAATCAACAAGTTTTTCTAAGTAACCACAAGCATATTGAATATCGAATAGGTATTTTAAATGTCTCCACAAATGAAGATGGATTACTTTTCCCAATGCTTCCTTGTGGGATTCATGGAATACAGTTCTAATACTTTGAATCGTGTAAGAAAAAACAGGGCCAGAAAAGCCTGGATGTAAAAGTTTAGCTTTCATATTAAGTTTCCTTTAAAACTATATTATTAGATGTTACTCGCTTTTTCTCAGTATCAAAGCTGGAGACTGTCTGTAATATTGATAAAGCACTTTTCATGTTTTCAAGATCTTCTAGTCCACTATGGCTTGAGTATTTATTAAAAATAGACTCAGTTCTGTGTCCCAGTATCTTCATCCCGATCGCTTTTTGTGCGACGTTCGCTAGATGCTTCGCAGCATAATGCCGCCAACTGTGAAAAACTACATTTCTTCGCTTACGCTCCTTCTCAGTGATCCCGATGGAACCGAGAGCGGAGTAGAAGTCTTTCACGATCTGGCGTTGATCGAAGGGGTGATCCTTACATAAACCGGGGAATAGGAATTTATCATCAGAAAATTGGACCAACACTGTTGCCAGGTAGAAGTCAATTTCTTTCCTAAGTTGAGGAAGAAGTGGAATCTCACGGCTTTCACCGCTTTTCGTGGACTTCAGCCCTCCATCCGCCTGGCTCCATGCATGACGAATATATATACGGTCGGGGCAAATATCACTGACCCGGAGTGCACGGATTTCACCCATTCTCATACCGGTTCCCGCCGCGATTCGATTGGCCAACCTGGAGCGAGGATCTCTCCAGGGGGCTTCAAATAATCGTTTAACCTCATCGGGCTCAAGTATACCGCGCTCCGCTTGAGATCCTCCGCAACGAAGCACCAGGTCGAAATCGAACCGGAGGATCAATCTATCCCGCTTGGCAAAGCGCAGCCCGACAACGACGGCATTTCGGACCTGGTTCACCGTGGCGGAGGCCAATACCCGCTCGGTTTTTAAGTAAAGCAGGAATTTGCGAACCGCCGCCTCATCGATGTCCCTCAGGGTTTTCGTATTGAAATAGGGTAGGATATAGCGGTGGACGAGGTTCCTCATGTCGTTGGCATGGCGCCGATGGATCCGCTTCCCCGCTGCCAGGGATTCCACGACATAGGGGGATCGATCGTAATCCCAAAAGGCGTCGAGGTAGTCGGCAAGAGATTGGGAAGATGGGCGCGGGGTATCCGGGAATCCGTCGCGGAGCCAGGTCTGGGCAAGGGATTCGGCGAGACTCCGATCGCTCGTACCCGTTGATCGTTTATTGCCGACCATGCCGGAAATCTGGTCTCGAAAAGCGACATACCAGTTTGAGGATCCGCTACGACGGGATAGGTAATACAGGCGCATTTCCACTCCTTTGGTACACTTTTGGTACAAAGAAGGGTAATCACGCCGGTAGTCCGGTAGTGTTCCCTCTATAAATCCATCTAACTCTTTCCCATAAAACAACTTGCTTATGGGCCCTGCTGGACTTGAACCAGCGACCTACGGATTATGAGTCCGCAGCTCTGACCAACTGAGCTAAGGGCCCCGGCCGGCGTTTTACCCGGGGCCGTATTCTACACGGCACGGCGGAAACGAGTCAATCCGAAGGCCTCCAATGCCGATACTGGGAACGAAATACCATCGATGGCGAGGAACGGTCCATGCGAAAAATTCCGGTGATATCCAGCGACGAAAAGCTCAACGACTTCATCCAGAAGGAGTGCTCCCGGTTCGGAGGGGATTTCTTCCCGGAGTTTTTCGAAGACCCCGAGCCGGTGATCGAATTCCTCAAGTACGAGCTGCCGGACATCAAGATCCTCTATTTCTCCGACCCCAAGGTGGACATCCCGGGCCTCCTGGCGGAGGTTCAGGCGGACCCCTGGCTCCACTACGGCGGAATCGTGGCCATCCACGACAACGAGGACGAGCAGAAGCTCCAGGAGACCATGAAGGACCAGAACGTCATCGCGGTCCTGAAAAAGCGGGAGTTCCTGACGGGATTCTCGCGGCTCCTCAAGATCGTCGGCCAGAACAAGCAGATCCTCTTCCAGCGGGGCATCCAGCAGCACCTGATCAAGAACATCTCGGGATCCTTCGTGATCGACAACGATCCCCTGGACATCACGACCTACTCGAACCTGGTCACGAACTACCTGTACAACGCCAACCTGATCAACCGGGACCTCAAGGAAAAGCTCCACGTGGCCCTTCTGGAGCTCCTGGTCAACGCGATCGAGCACGGGAACTGCAAGATCGGCTACGACGAGAAGTCGGCCTGGCTGGAGCAGAACCGGGACATCATGGACCTGATTCGGGCCAAGAACGAGGATCCCGACGTCCGCGCGCGGAAGGTCTTCTTTTCCTACACTATCGCCCCGGACCGTTCGAGGTTCACCATCCGGGACGAGGGCGAGGGCTTCGACTGGAAGTCCCGCATCGCCGCCCAGCCCAACGAGCCGGGCCTGCACGGGATGGGCATGATCATGGCCCGGCTCTATGTCCAGAACATGGGGTACAACGAGGCCGGGAACGAGGTCTCCTTCGAGATCGAGCATCAGAAGAACGAGAGCAACGTCATCCCGGGGATCTTCGTCGCCTCGCCGGAGCTCCGCTTCGAGGACGGGCAGTACGTCTGCTCCGAGGGCGAGGAGTCGGACTACCTCTACTACATCGTCTCGGGGCTCCTGTACGTCTACTCGAAGGGCAAGCTGGTCTCGGCCCTGACCCCGGACGACATCTTCCTGGGGGAGATGTCCTTCCTGCTCTCGAACCGCCGCTCCGCCACGATCGTCTCCAAGGGAAAGAGCGTCCTCATCCGGATCTCCAAACAGGACTTCGTGAACCTGATCAAGGAGAATCCCCACTACGGGATCTTCCTGGCCCGCCTCCTGGCCCAGCGCCTCGCGCGGCTCAACCTCCGGATGTCGCGGCTGAACACGGAGTACCTGAAGCTGAAGGGGTCGGCCGGAAGCTGACCGGGACGACTCCACCCCCGGAGCGCGGTGACGCTCAGTACTTCTCCTGCAGTTGTACCTTCAACACCTTGCCGGTCTTGCGGATGTCCGTGAACAGGCTCTCCAGGTCCGCGTGGACCGGGATCTTCACCAGCATGTTCAGCCGCGTTCGCTTCCCCCGGACGGATTGGTAGGCGTCCACGGACTGGATGGGGATCTCCCGGCTCTTCAGGAGGGCGAACACCGCCGCCCGGTCCATTCCGGTCCCCTCGTACCAGATCTGCAGGAGCTTGAACCGCTCGGAGGGGAAGAACCTCCGCTCCACGGGCTCCAGGAGGATCAGGACGGCCAGGACCAGGAGCAGGGCGAAGAAGGCCGGTATCCAGAGCCCCGCGCCGATGGCCAGGCCAAGGGCCGCGGCCGTCCAGATGGACGCGGCGGTGGTCAGGCCCTTCATGTTGTTCCCGATCTTGATGAAGGCCCCGGCCCCTAGGAATCCGATGCCCGACACTACCTGGGCGGCGATCCGTCCGGGATCCCCTCCCTTCATGTCCATGTAGGTCTGGGGCATCCAGATGGACAGGAGCATGAGCAGGGTGGACCCCAGGCAGATCAGGATATGGGTCCGGAGCCCCGCGGTCTGGCGCCGGGCCTCCCGCTCCAGGCCGATGGCCGCCCCGGCCGCCAGTGCCGCCAGGAGGCGCGCCGCGGCAACCTGGGTGGTGACGACCGTGCCCGACAAGATCTCGCTCCATTCCATGGGAACCCTCCGACGGCGATCCGTCCCGGTTATGTTAGGAAAAAATGAGGATCCGCGCAATCCGGGGCCGCGCCGAAAAGAAACCGGCCGCCCCGGAATGGGCGGCCGAAGCAGTACATAAAAGAAGGACTTCTAGTCGACGAAGCCCGCAGGGCTTCGTTGCCGGCAGGCTGACGAAGGTCAGCCTGCCGCCGCGACTTACGCCACGGGAGCCGGTTCCTCGGCTTTCGCCGGGGCGAAGCGGATGACCCCGTCCTCCAGCATCTTGTAGCACTTGGTGGGGCACTTGGTCACGCAGACTCCGCAGGAGGTGCACTTGGAGTAGTCCGTAACGGGAATGCCGTTCTCCATGGCGATGCACTTCTCCGGGCAGTTCTTGACGCAGATCTCGCACTTGATGCAGCCGACCTTGCAGGCCTTGGCCACCGAGGGCTTCACCACGCTGCGGTTCTGGCAGAGGACGATGGAGCCCTTGCGCTCCTTGGGGACCAGGGCGAAGAGCCCCTGGGGGCACTCGGCCACGCACATCCCGCAGCCCGTGCAGTTCTCGTAGTTCACGTGGGGAAGCCCGTCATCCCCCATGGCCAGGGCGTCGAACTTGCAGACCAGGGTACAGTCCCCGTAGCCCATGCAGCCCCAGGCGCAGGTCTTCGTGCCCCCTGCGGAGAGCTTGGCCGCCCGGCAGGTGGGGATGCCCACGTAGTTGCCCTTCAGGGAGGCCTTTTCCTTGCTGCCCTGGCAGCGGAGTACGGCCACTACCTCCTCGCTGGAGGCGGAGACGCCCATGATGCCCGCCAGGATCTCCACCACGGACTTGCCGCCGGGGGCGCACTTGTCCACGGGGGCCGCCCCCGCGGCCACCGCCGCGGCGTAGCCGTCGCAGCCGGGGAATCCGCAGCCTCCGCAATTCACGCCCGGCAGGGCGTCCCGGACCTGGGTGACCCGGGGATCCTGCTCGACATGGAAGATGTTCTTGAAGACCCCCAGGGCCAGGCCCAGGGCGAAGGCGAGGATCGCGGAGAACCCAAGGGTGATCAGTATCGCGCTCATCGGATCCTCCTCACTTCACCAGGCCCGCGAAGCCCATGAAAGCCACCGCCAGGAGGCTCGTCGCGGCGAAGAGCATCGGCGTGCCCTTCAGGAACTCGGGGATGGGGCTGGTTCGGACCCGCTCCCGGATGCCCGCCAGGAGGACCATGGACAGGAGGAACCCGGCGGCCACGCCCACCGCGTACACCACCGACTCCACCAGGTTGAAGCCCCGGGTGATGTTGTCGAAGGTCACCGCCAAGATTGCGCAGTTGGTGGTGATCAGGGGCAGGTAGATGCCCATGGAACCGTAGAGGCTGGGAACCTGCTTCTTGAGGAAGAACTCCACCAGCTGGACCAGGGTGGCGATCACCAGGATGAAGACCAGGATCTGGAGGAACCCGATGTTCAGGGGAATCAGGACGAAATGGTACAGGGGCCAGGTCACGATGGTGGCCATGACCATCACGAAGGTCACCGCCAGGCCCATGCCGAAGGACTTGGGCACGTCCACGGACATCCCGATGAAGGGACACAGGGCGATGAACCGCATGAGGACGATGTTGTCGATCAGGAACGCGGAGATGAAGATCTTGGCGAGGTTCATGCGGCCTCCTTGACCGGGGCCCGGTCGGCGCGGTCCATGACCCGCTTGAGCCAGATGTTGAAGGAAATGAAGAGGGCGAAGACCAGGAAGCCTCCCGGGGGCAGGGTGAAGAAGAGGATGGGCTGGTAGGCTTCCGGCATGATCTGGGCCGAGAGGAGGGTCCCGTTGCCCAGGAGCTCACGGAACGCCGCGATGCCCACGAGGACCCAGGTGTAGCCCAGGCCCATGCCCAGGGCGTCCACGACCGCGTCCACGGGCTTCTCCTTGGAGGCGAAAGCCTCCACCCGCCCCATGATGATGCAGTTCACCACGATCAGGGGGATGAACACCCCCATGGCCTTGGAGAGCTCGGGGAAGTAGGCCTTCATGGACAGGTCGATGATCGTGGTGAAGGCGGCGATCACGATGATGAAGGTCGGGATGCGGACGGAGTTCGGGATCAGGTTCCGGAACAGGGAGATCACCAGCTCCGCGAACACGATGACGAAGGTCATGGCCAGACCCATGCCGATGGCGTTCTCCACGCTGGTGGTGACGGCCAGGGCGGAACAGAGTCCGATCATCAGCATCAATAGCGGATTCTCCGCCACGAGGCCTTTCACGAAGAGGGCGAAGAGGCGTTTCATCTATTTGCCTCCCAGGGCGGATCGTTCGAGGTATTCCGCGGCCGAGGCCCCCGCCTGCTTCACCATGTTGGCCAAGGCCTTGCTGGTGATGGTGCTGGCGGTGATGGCGACGACGTCTTTCTTGACCTCGAAGGGATCAGATAGGGGTTTTCCGGCGAACTGGCCGGGGAAGGTGGTCTTGGTGCTCTTGTCCACGAAGTACGTGGGGCTCTTGGCGTTGGCGCCCAGTCCGGGGGTGTCCTTGATGTCCAGGACCTTGACCCCGGTGATGCGCCGGTCCGTGCCCACGCCCACCAGCAGGGTGGTGTCCCCGCCGTAGCTGGAGCCCCGCACCTTTACGGCCACGCCCAGGGGGCTGCCCGACCGGGTGACCTCGTAGGTCTGGTCGAACTTGACCGAGGGATCCTTCGGGGCGACATCCCCGTCCAGGGCGCGGAAGGAATCCGCATCCGGGAAGAGTTCCTTGAGGGACAGCTCCAGCTGCTTGACCTCGTGCCCTTCGATGGTCGGTCCGGTCACGGCGTAGACCAGGGCCAGTGCCACGCAGGCCCCGACCGCGAAGGCGGCCAGGACCAGCCCCAGTTTCAGGGTTTCTTTCATCGGGAGCCCTCCTTGGCGGGCTTGGCGGGCTTCACGAAGCCGTACTTGGGAACCCGCAGCTTGTTCAGGAAGGGGGCGAAGGCGTTCATGATCAGGATGCCGTAGGTGACGCCCTCGGGGAAGCCGCCGAACTGGCGGATAAGGACGGTGACCAGGCCCGCTCCGATTCCGAAGATCGCCTTTCCCTTGGGGGTCATGGGGGTGGAGGCGTAATCCGTGGCCATGAAGAAGGCCCCCAGGACCGCGCCGCCGGAGATGACCGCCACCAGGGGATCCACCCCGAGGAGCCAGGAGAAGAGGGCGATGGAGCCCAGCATGAAGACCGGGGTCACCCAGGCGATCACGCCCATGATCAGGAGGAAGGCCGCACCCGCCAGCAGGAGGATCACGGAGCTCTCCCCGATGGAGCCCGCCCGGGTCCCGATCAGGAGGTTCCAGTAGAGCCCGGCCGGGGTGGAGGCGCCCACCGTGGCGGCCACGTCCGACACGCTCTGGCCCATCTTGAGGAGGTTCAGGGGCGTGGCGGTGGTGTAGGCGTCCGCGATGGGGGCGAAGGGGGAGTGCCAGGTGGTCAGGGCAGCGGGGAAGCTCATGATCATGATGGCCCGGCCCACCAGGGCGGGGTTGAAGGGGTTGGCCCCCAGGCCGCCGAAGAACTCCTTGGCCACCACGATGGCGAATACGGCTCCCAAGGCCACCATCCACAGGGGAGTGGAGGGCGGGATGATAAGGGCGAGCAGGAGGCCCGTGACCACCGCGGAGAGGTCCCCGATCCGGATGTCCCGCTTGAGCA
>Ga0116153_10000551_pt1 | contig 45621 bp, 33 predicted proteins | sample AD_UKC028_MetaG_FD_89896 | JGI IMG/M metagenome (GOLD analysis project Ga0116153, IMG submission 89896) | Active sludge microbial communities of municipal wastewater-treating anaerobic digesters from USA - AD_UKC028_MetaG | ecosystem: Engineered > Bioreactor > Anaerobic > Digestate | place: USA...
GTGGGACCCGGAGACCGGGCTTTACTACTGCCGCAACCGCTTCTATCACCCGCAACTGGGCCGCTTCCTCTCCCCCGACCCGAAAGTCGCCCCGCAGGGCGCGCCGTCGCCCCAAGGCGACGCGCAGCGACGGCTCGCGCGGCTCAACCCCGCATCCTCCCTCTACGCCTACCCCGCCGGTCGTCCGGGCTACTTCACAGACCCCCTGGGCCTTGACGAGGACTGCGGCTGCAAGGGCGGCAACGCCGGCGCAACCTCCCCAAACGCGGCAGGCGGCGGATCAGACGGTGGAACAACCTCTTCCGATGACGACGACAATCCTAATGTCGTTGAGACTACAGCAAATATTATACAAAAGATTCTGGAGTGGGAACCTCTTCCACGGTTCCCTGGAACTAGCGATCCGGCACTGAATCTGCTGAACGTTCGAGCGGTGCCAAGCTACGAGCCAACGAACTTCGAACGCGAGACAAATAAACTGTTGCAGGAGATGGTGAATTTTAAATGGCAGAGCATACTCGACCGTGCTCAGAAAGGCGACCTGACTGCTGCTGAGGCATTGGCACTGATGTTCGATGCGGCGTCAAATGCTGATGCAAAGACTACCGTGAAGCAACTCCTGGAGTGGCTGGATAGAGGTAAGCCAGGGGATGGCAGGTGGAGTGAGAAATCATGGTTTGGACTTCCATGGCCAAAAAACGCGAAAGGTGATGTGATAAGAGATAGTGATGGGATACCGGTACCAACCGCTGGCGACTCGGGTTTCCTGCCACAGTTTCAAGACTCGTGGAAATGGCCCTCGAGTTCAAACCAGTCGGCTCATTTTCTTACGGCTGTTGAGGTCGATTTACTATATCCATGGTACTATCCTATGCTCGTCAGAGAGTGGGCGAAATATGGCCATGAGATGGAAGCCGACTTCTCCGGCAGATCGCGTTTCTACCAGGCTTGCCTTGGTATGGGAGCATGGTATGGGCAATGGGGCGCGGTGTTTACAGAGTTTGGTCCACCTTACTTCTTCGAGGACATTGATTCTTGGAAATGGAATTCGATCGGTAGCGGAAGGGGCAATAGCTATGCAGACGTATTACTCACGATGCAAGGAAGTGATTTGGCGGACATGATTAAGAACGGGGAGATCAAGACTTCAAAACAGATAGCCGATTGGATACGAAAGCACCTGTCCGATGGTACTACAAAACCATGATGACTATGTAGCTATTGGGGTCTTCGAAACACGGTGGAAGCTGTGTGCGAGCATCCTTGCTGTATTCGTAATACTGGTTTGCCAACTTATTGGTAACAGTGGTGTGTATGAGTATCCTTGGACCATTGGGCAGTCTCTGCGTGTTTTTCGTAACGGCCCGCCTAAATGGTATTTTCAACCCAAAGACTCTGCCAGCAGTGGATATTTTCCAGAATACTACATGCGTCTTGATGCTTTACATAGGCTCGGTGAATCACGGCATTTGTGCTTCCCAGTATTTGCACATCTTCTGCGGAAAGTTAATCTATCCAATTATCCAGACCCACTGACACCAGGAACCAAAACGCAATGCCCACCGCTTCGGGTTGTCAAACACCCATACTACTGGGTGTGGCCCTTGCCATGCCTGTTGATTCTTGCAAGGGATTGTGATCAGGAAACGGCCAAAGAGCTTGAAGACTTCGTTAATCGGGAGGTCGATATGCGGCGACTAGATGACCCCCGTGTCATTCTAGCATGTGATACCCTTCTGGCATTTGACAGGGGACGTTACTCAGCGAGTTTTAGGCCGTTACTCGATGACAATGGTGACAATGATCAGAATCGCCTAGGAAAGATGCTACTTCTCATGTCCCTCTATCGAACGTATATGATTTTGGAGGACATACCTGATTGTGTAACCCCTTTAAGCCGTGACTACTGGAAACATGTTAGGAATTGGTGTGAAGGACTCTCTGAGATTCTCAAATCAGAAGGTAGATGGGATGGAAGAGATCTTCAAGTTTTTTTTGACAGGTTTCCCCGCCACGATGTATGGGTTATCGAAACTACAGATGAGGGCAACTGGCAATATCAGGTGAAAACCTATATCAAGGACAAACACCTCGATTGGTATCACAAGATTGACGTGACGATGACACCATCGCCAAGTATGTGGGAAAGCGATTTCAAAGCCCTGCTGCAGCATTGGGACGAGAAGACGAACTACGCAGGCGGGAAGGAAGGGAGCGACGCGAATTCTGATGGGCGATAACGCGTCTGACAAGAGCGGGAGAAGTCCAGACCATATTCCTACACACACGTGGGGACTAAGGCTCCTCGTGTTCCTGCATCTTGTCTTCATCGTCCTGTCAGTCCCCGGAATAGCCATGCGCTGGCTGTCGGGCATACGCTATCGCGACGCCTGGGAGCCGGACATGTGGCAAGAGCGGTTATGCTCGTGGACCGTGCTGACGCTCATTCTGGCGCTCATCTTCGGACTTCTCAGCCTGTATGCCGCCATGCGCGCAGAAAGGGCATCGCAGAAAACGAATGAGAAATCATGATGACACTTTCAGTTGTAGTGTGCAAAACTGAAAGACCGCAGGTCTGAGGGTGTTTGCACACGCGGCTGCTGATTCATGCGCTCGAACTTCGATTTCGAGCGGGCCGCGCGGTGCGGTTGTATGGACGGAATGCCGGCGGCGGGAATTGGCCGATCTTCCCTATCGGCCGCCTCTTCCGCGTTGACGTGTGGGAAAACGGGACGGGTGTGACGATTTAGAGTGAACGGCGAAGTGGTTCGCCGGCAGTCACGCAAGGACCTCATTTCACCTGGAACTTCCTTCTCCTCCCAGGAGAAGGGGGACCAGCCGAAAGCGCGCGCCGCAACGGCGCGATGGATGAGGTGGGAAGCGACGGACCACGAATTACGGAGCAGGGCTGACCATTGCCCCCTCATCGCCGCGTCCGTCGGACGCGCCACGTCCGCAGGACGCGCCACCTTCTTCCGGCGGGAGAAGGAAAGGCGCAAAGAACGGCGCCGGCATGATATACAGCGACCTCTCGCTTTTCTCGGTCGTCGCGGCGTCCACTCTGGCGTCATACCCCGCGGCTCACAAATGCTTGAAATTGCTTGACATAGCGCGTCCTACGCGCCTAAACTTGGGTTTCGCTCTATGAATGGCGCAAAGCGATCTCTCCGGAAGATGTCTCCGGCTGGGGGGAAAATCTCGTCTTTCGGGAAGATTTCACCAGATGCGGAGACGAGCCATTCCATTTTCGGAACCGGATCGGGACCGAAGTCGCGCCCGCATGAGGAAGTAGATGAACGTCACAGTTGAATACTCTGATGGCCGTAAGCTCGAGTTGCCGAAGGGCAGCACGGCGATGGAGGCCATCTCCAAATTCAATTCCGCAGACGCCAGGAACGCCGTTGCGGCGCTTGTGGACGGCCGCAGGGCGGACCTGTCCGCCAGGCTCGAAGCGGATGCGAAGGTGGAGCCGATAAGGGCCGATTCCGAGGATGGGCTTGACGTGATCAGGCATACCGCCAGCCACGTCATGGCTCAGGCGGTCGGCCACATGTTCCCCGGCGTGAAATACGCCATAGGGCCGAGCATTGAGAACGGATTCTACTACGACTTTGATCTCCCCAGATCGCTGACGGAGGAAGACCTGAAGACGATCGAAGAGGAGATGCAGCGCATAATTGAGCAGGACCTGCCCGTCTCGCGGAGCGCCAGGAGCAAGCAACAGGCTATCGCCGACGCTGAGGCGGGGGGACAGACTTATAAGCGCGAGTTGATCAGCGATCTGCCGGACGGCGAGGAAATCTCCTTTTACACTCAAGGGGACTTCACCGACCTTTGCCGCGGCCCGCATCTTCCGAGCACTGGGGCGCTCAAGTGCTTCAAGCTGTTGAGCGTCGCCGGGGCATACTGGCGCGGGGACAGCCGCCGCCAGCAGTTGCAGCGCATTTACGGCACGGCATTCGCCGACGCGAAGGCGCTGCGAACGCACCTGAAGAACCTCGAGGAGGCGGAAAAGCGGGACCACCGCAAACTGGGCAAGGAACTGGACCTGTTCAGCACGGACCAGGAAATCGGCCAGGGCCTGATTCTCTGGCATCCCAAGGGCGCGATGATAAGGCGCGCGATCGAGAGTTTCCTCTACGAGGAGCTTTTCAAGCGCGAATACGACGTCGTGTGCACCCCGCACATCGCCAGCGAGAAGGTCTACCTGCGCAGCGGGCACATCCCGAAGTATGAGGACATGATGTACGCCCCGCTGGTGATTGACGAAGAGCGCTATCGCGTCAAGCCGATGAATTGCCCCGGGCACATAAAGATTTACCAGACGCGCAAACGCAGCTATCGCGATCTGCCGATACGCCTGGCTGAACTCGGGACAGTCTACCGGTATGAGATTTCCGGCGCGCTGCTGGGAATGCTTCGCGTGCGCGGGTTCACGCAGGACGACTCGCACATTTTCTGCACCCCTGAGCAACTGACAGACGAAATCGAGGGGATTCTTGATTTCGTCAATTACATGATGGGCGTCTTCGGCTACACCTACAAGGCCTACCTTGCCACCCGCCCGGCGCAATACCTTGCCGACGCGACGGATGAGGAATGGACGCGGGCGACGGAGGGGCTGAGGCAGGCGCTTGTGCGCCGGGGATTGGACTACGCGGTTGACGAAGGCGGCGGGGTCTTCTACGCCCCGAAGATTGACATCAAACTCTTCGACGCGCTGGGCCGCGAGTGGCAGGGGCCGACGATCCAGGTTGACCTGAATCTGCCGAAAAGGTTCAACGTGACATACACCGCCTCAGACGGTCAGGAACACGAGGCGATCATAATCCACCGCACGATCCTCGGCAGCATGGAGAGATTTGTCGGAGGGTTGATTGAGCATTACGCCGGAAAGTTTCCCGTCTGGCTGGCTCCGGTGCAGGTGAGAATCCTTCCGATAACAGACGCGCACCATGAATACGCAAGGTCGCTGAAGCGCAAACTCGTCGCAGCCGGATTCAGGGCGGAATGCGACGATCGTAACGAAAAGACGGGCTTCAAGGTTCGCGAAGCCGCCGTCCAGAAGATTCCTTATGTCCTCATCGTGGGGGACAGGGAGGTTGCCGAGGGCAAGGCGGCGGTGCGAAGCCGGCGAAGGGGAGATGAAGGCGCCGTTCTTTTCGACGATTTCCTGGCAAGGCTGAAGTCCGAGTCCGAGTCCAGGCTGGACGTGTAGACAAGCCCTGAAGAAAAGGAGAACAGCCCATCGTAAAGAAGTTCAAGGCAAAACAGGGACCGACCTACCGAGTGAATGAGCGGATCAGGACGTCGCAGGTCCGCCTGATCGCCGAGGACGGCACGCAGGCGGGAGTTGTCAGCATCGAAGACGCTCTCAACAAGGCCAGAGACGCCGGTCTTGACCTGGTGGAGGTGGCCCCGGAAGCCGCGCCGCCGGTGTGCAGAATTCTTGACTACGGAAAGTTCAAGTATCAACTGCAGAAAAAGAAGCACGGCGCTCATCACCATGCGCCGACGATCAAGGAAATCCGCCTCCGGGTTCGCACGGAGAAGCACGATCTTGAGGTCAAGGCCAAGAAGGCCAAAGAGTTCATTGAGCGGAAGGACAGGGTTGTGGTTTCAATGAACCTTTGGGGGCGCGAGCGAGCGCATCCGGACCTGGCGATCGGCGTGATGAGGGAATTTGTGGCCCTCGTCGGTGAGGCCGCCAAGATTGAGAGCGAACCGCGCATGGAAGGGCGGCGTTGCGTGATGATCCTTGCGCCGCTCAAATAGACCCGCATGCCGGCGCGCGGGAGACGAAGCAAGCGACGGGAAAACCCTTTGAATAGCCGCATTTAATGCGGTCTGGAGATTACAAGTGCCAAAACAGAAGACCCATAAGGGCATAGCAAAGAGAATGAAGGTCAGCGCGAACGGCAAGGTGCTGCGCCGGCGCGCCGGCGGAAGCCACCTTATGTCCGGCAAGAAACAGAAGACCATCCGCAGGCTGAGAAAAGACATTTGTGTTTCCTCCGCCGAAGAGAGGAAGATCAAGAGACTGCTCGGGGAAGCGTAACGGCATCCTTTCGTTCAATGGCCGTTCTCCCAATAAAAAATAACTGCGCCCAGGCCGCGCGCCGGGCGCTCAACACGAAGAGACGAAGAGAGCAACCAGATGAGAGTCACAAGCGGACCGGCAAAGAGACGCGCGCGAAAACGCCTGCGCAAGGAAGTTAAAGGATATTGGGGCAAGCGAAGCAAGTGGGTGCGCCTTGCCAAGGAAACCCTTGTTCGGAGTCAGGCATTCGCGACGGCTCACAGGCGTCGCAAGAAACGCGATTTCCGCAGCCTCTGGATCATCAGGATCAGCGCGGCGGCGAAGCAGAACGGCATCAGCTACAACCGTCTTATTGACGGCGTGAAGAAGGCCGGCATTGAGATAGACCGCAAGATGCTTGCGGCGCTGGCGGTGGAAGATCCGCAGGCTTTCGCCCGCATAGCGGAGATCGCAAAGCAGTACGAAAACGCCGCCGCCCAGGCGTAGGCCGCCGCGGAACGTTCCTTCAGGCCAGTAAGCGCGAGGCCGGAATATGGACGTTGAGCAGATCAGACGCCAGGCATTGGAGGACCTGTCGAAGGCCTCCACGACGACGGAGCTTGACCAGGTCAGGACGAAATACCTCGGACGCAAGAAGGGGTTGCTCGACCAGGTCATAGCCTCCGTGCCAGGTCTTCCGCCGGAGCAACGCCGGGCCGTTGGCAAGTCCGCCAACGATCTGAAGAACGAGTTGACCCGCCTGCTGGACGAGGCAAAAGATAAGCTTTCGCAGAAGCCCCCCGCCGCACCGCGTTCCGACCCGACGCTTCCCGGCCCGCGCTTGCGGCTGGGGCATGTCCATCCGCTCACACAAACGACGCGGCAGGTCGAGGAAATCTTCAGCAGGATGGGTTTTGAGGTCGTCCTGGGGCCGGAGACCGAGACGGAGTTCTACAACTTCGAGGCGCTCAACATCCCGGCGGACCACCCAAGCCGGGATTCCTTTGACACGTTCTACCTTTCTCCGGGCGTGGTTCTGCGCAGCCACACGTCGCCCGTCCAGGTCCGCGTCATGGAGAGCCGCCGTCCGCCCCTGCGCGTGCTCGCACCAGGTCGGGTCTACCGCCCGGACACGGAGGACGCGCGCCATGCCAGCATGTTCCACCAGGTTGAGGGGCTGATGGTTGACGAACGAACATCGTTCGCCGACCTGAAGGCCATGCTCTTCATCTTCGCGCGGGAATTCTTCGGCTCTGAAACGAAAATACGCTTCCGACCGTCCTTCTTCCCATTTACGGAACCCAGCGCGGAGGTTGACGTGTCCTGCTTCCGCTGCAAGGGGAAGGGGTGCAGCCTGTGCAGCGGCAGCGGGTGGATAGAGGTTCTCGGCTCCGGGATGGTTGATCCAGCGGTGTTTGAGGCAGTCGGCTACGACCCGGAGCGCTACACGGGCTTCGCGTTCGGAATGGGCGTGGAGCGGCTCTGCATGCTGAAGTACGGAATTGACGATATCCGGGTGTTCACGCAGAATGATTGCCGCGTTCTTTCCCAGTTCTAGCCCTGTCTTCCCCGCCCGCGCCGAATTCACCCCTCAGGTCAATCGCTATGATTCCGGTTTCTGCGGCGGACAAGCAAAGGCTCGGCGAGGATTTTGAAAAGATTCTCGCCGTTCTTGAAACGACAGACAGCGTTGATCCTTTCCTTGAGGTTTCCCTTCAGGAATTTCTGCGACGCCAGCGCGCCGTCATTGACTCATTGCCCAGGGCGACCGTGGACGTCGGCGTCGCCTTCTCTGACGAGCACTATTGCGGCGACGTTCCGTATCTCTGCGGCAATACGAATATCAGCATCGAGCAGGTTGCCTGCGCGATAGGCAAGGGAGGCTGCCACCTGATCGCCGGGCTGGAGGGGGGATACGTTGCCGAACAACTGGCCCGGCGCGCGGCGACGACCGTCCACAAGGTCGAGATGCTTCAGCTTGCCGACGAGAAATACCCCGTTCAGGCGGAGCGCCTTGAGGACGTTCTGAAAACCGCCGCGGGCAAACCGGCCAAAACCATAGGACTTCTCACTCCCAGACAGGTCATCCCGGCCGGAATTGTCCAATTCCTGGAAGGGCTTGTCGGGAGGGAGAACGTTCTGGACGTTCAGGACATTTACTACCGCATCAAGTATGAGAAATCCGACATTGAAATGGAGTTGACGCGCCAGTCCTGCCGGATAGGGGATGCCATGATGCGGGCCATGCTTGCCGTGTTGCGTCCGGGGTTGCTTGAGACGGAAGTAACGTCATGGGCGTACTTTGTGGCGCAGCAGATGGGCGCGGAGGGTTGGGGGTTCGCGGCCATGTGCGGAGCCAACGATGCGAATCGCACGCTCGTCGGCAAATCCCTGAATCGTCCCATCCGGCGCGGGGACTACGTTCATCTTGGCGCATCGCCAAAACGTGACGGTCTGACCTCATGCATACGCCGTTCGGTTGTCGCGGTCGAATGCGCCCTTGATCTGACGGAGGAGCAGCGGTTCTGGTTTGACCTCGTGGAGGGCGGATACAAAGTGGGGCTGGAGAAATACATTGAAGTGGCGGAGAAGGGACTGCCGGCGAAACTTCAGGAACAGGCGCTCGTTGATTACTTCGCTTCACGTTCCGAGGAGGTTTCCAGGAGATTCGGCAGACCGATCCGTCTGGAGCTTCAGAAACCATACACGGGCACGCACAACGCGGGATACACCGAGTGCCAGGAATTCTTCGGCGCGATCACGCTTGAGAGCGAGCAACCGCTGGGACGGCAGATCGTGACGATGCTCGACGTCGCCCTGCGCGGGGTCGGGAGCAAATGGAATGACGTGGTGATCCCCGGCTTTGATTTCGTCGTTGTAGAGGATACGCTGGGAAAATTCGGCGCCAAGGTGCGCGTGTTGAACGACATGCCGACCAACGTGCAGGTGCTGGTCGGGAATCCCGAACGGCCATCTTGTCGAAGGTGACAAATGAGCCGGCTGACAGCGTGTCTGAATAGGGCGCCGACAGGTAGTGTGGGTTCTTTGAACCCGCGCGGGCCGCGCCGAATGCTGCATGAGTTCGTGCTTGAAACGTCAAGCGACAGACCTTTCTGTCTCTTTTCTTCATACACGCTATGACAGATGTGATTACGGAGGGAAGCCCGTTTGTCGGAGAAGTTGTCACAGTCCCAGGCCCGCGCCTACTGGCGGGGAGTTCACGTAGCCACGTCAGACGATTTAGCGGCGGTGTGTTTTCCGGACAAACCGGCATATTTCAACGCGTTCTTCGATCGAATCCAGCGCCATGCCGTGACGAGGGCGCTCAAGCGATGTTCGGTCATTCCGTCCGGCAATAGCGTGCTCGACATCGGTTGCGGACGCGGGCGATGGCTGGATTATTACGCCGCGCTGGGGGCCGTTCCGACCGGTCTTGATCTGTCGCCCGTTGCGATTGCTTCCTGCATGAAGAGGGGATATGAAGCCGTTGCGGCATCCGCTACAGAAATGCCGTTCCCGGACGGGGCGTTCGACATCGTCAACTGTATAACCGTTCTGCTTCATCTGCCTCCCGAAGCCCAGGAGAGGGCTGTCGCCGAGGCCGCGCGCTCTCTCAAACCCGGCGGGATTCTTCTTCTTATCGAGAGCACATGGAAGGATCCGGCGACGCACGTTTTTCCAAGGCCTTTAAACGATTGGTTGAATCTCCTGGAGCAACATCGCGCCGCTGCGATCTGTGCCGAGGCTCATTGTTTCAACGTCTGCCGTAAATTACTTGATCGTATTCCGGCGAATCCCGCCGGCGTTCGTGACGCGCTGGCTATCGCGCTTGATTATCCGGTCGAATATGCGCTTATGGCCGCATTCTCCGGCAGAGCGTCGGAATTCGGCATGCAACATCTCATTATCGCGCGCAAGGGATGATGTCAGAGCGTTAAAACATACAGCCCCGTCTCAGGAGCCGTTTTGACTCCCGGGAACGGGGCCGCATTCAGGAACACCGCGCCTACTTCTCGGTCTTTACCTCAATCCTTCGCCGCCTGGCCTGTTCGACCTTCGGCAGCGTGATTGTCAGAATGCCGTTCTTGTAGACGGCTCTGGTGTTCTCCTCGTCAACTTCCGCCGGAAGAGGGACAGTTCTGGAGAAGGAGCCGTAGGTCCGCTCGATGCGGTGATACGTCTGGCCCTTCTCCTCCTTCTCTTCCTTCTTTTCGCCGCTGATGGTCAATGCGTTTCCGACTACGGAGATATCAACGTTCTTCTCGTCAATCCCCGGCAGTTCCGCCGTTACCTTGACTTCCTTCTCGGATTCTGCGACGTCAACCGTCGGGGTCAGAGATACGTCATGCGTCGAGAACGTCGGCAGGTTCCAGCCCTCGAAGAACTCATTGAACAACTGGTTCATCTCCCGTTGGAGCTTCACCATCGGCGTCGCGGCCTCGCCGTAATCCCTCTTCCTCCATGGAATAAGCGATCTGTTGGTCATGGCAATTCACCTCCCTTCGTCCGCGCCGTGAATCCCGGTGGAAATTATCCGGTGGTCACAGCGATCTTCTTTGCCTTCACGTGTTCCACCTTCGGAAGAACAACCCTGAGAACGCCGTCCTTGATGGTCGCGGTAATCCGCGTTTCGTCAATCTCATTGGACAGCGTGAATGCCCGGTAATAGTCTCCCGCGCGATACTCGCCCAGCAGGGGTTTGAATCCGGACATGTCCTGCGGTTTGACTCGACCTCTCAAGGCAAGCACGCCTTTTTCAAGGTCAATGTCAATGTCGCCTTCGCCGACACCGGGCATGTCGGCCAGAAGGATCAACTCGTTTGTGGTCTCGTAGATGTCAACGTATGGCATGAAGAGCGGTTCGCGTTGAGTCTCCACCGCCCTCGGCTCGGTTTTTGTCATTTCCCTTGTCTCAGTCATCTCTGCTCACCTCCTTCCGACATTGCGGTTCATGTGACCAGTCGGCGCTGATCGGGCATGTTGCGCGATCAGGCTGTTTTTACCTGGATGCGTCTGGTCTTCTCCTCTTCCAGGCGCGGCAGCACGAGCTTCAGAACCCCGTTAGAGCATGTTGCCTGAACCTTTTCGGGGTTGATTTTGTGCGGCAGCGTGATCGCCCTGACGAACTCCCCGTGTCCGCGTTCGTGCCTGTGCCAGACATCGCCTTCGCCGATTTCGGGGATGTCCCTTCTTGCCCTGATGGTGACGACGGATGCCTGAATAGAAACATCAACATCTTCGGGGCGGACTCCCGGAATCTCTGCGGTCAGGACAGACCTTTCGCCGTCTCCCCAGACATTCACCGGAGGGTATGCCTGGGTGGTATGACGTTCAGACCCGCGCAGCGATTCCATCAGATTGCCCATGTCCGACCACGGGCTGCGTTCAACGACTTCATTGAGCCAAAAAGGAAATCTGGTCATTGTTCTCACCTCCCTTCGATCATGCAATCCTTTACATTCATCGCCTATTATTTGTCTAGCCGAATGTCACCATTCATATGTGCGTTCCTGAAATAATGCTAAGCAAAGTCTGTGCCAATTCGCCCAGGTCAACGGTATGGCAGATAATGATTGTTGTATATTGCATAATGGCAACCATTAACAACAATGGTGCAATAGGCATGCCCGATTGCCAATCAGAATGATACTGGCTGACATTTGCCTGTCATTCTGGCAGACGCGAGTGAAATGTATAAGAATATTGATTGTGAACGAGGCGGAGTTCGATGTATTTCTGGAGATCAACAAATATGAAAGATTATTGGCAAACGGCACAGAATAGGATAAACCTAAAGCTTTGTTTATCGCAATATGGTGGCGGAGAGGGGGGGATTCGAACCCCCGGTGACACAGAATGCCACACCGGTTTTCGAAACCGGCCCGATCAGCCGCTCTGGCACCTCTCCGAAACCTTCGATGTGGATGCCGTAAAAATACCTGCGCCATAATGGTAAGTCAAGCATCGCCGTGGGGCGTTTCTGCCAGAGTTATGACCTAAGATAAATCCATCCTGATCTTCACGGGAAGGAGGCAGGACGTTACACTGTTTATTGGGAATCATGGTTGATTGCATGATTGTTTCGGCGTCTGGGAATTAGCAAGCGGACGTGCGAAGTCCTGGAGATTGAACCTTGAAGCGAAATACCTTTGCATTTGGCTCAGCCGCTTTGATCGCATTTCTTATCTGCAGGACGCTTTCGGCAGAAACAACCGACTGGCCGACTCACTTGGGCGACAATGCCCGTCGGGGGATTGCGCGAGCCGAGGTTTCATTCCCATTGCGCGAGCAGTGGAGATTCAAGTCCGCGCTCGAACCGCAACCGGCCTGGCCTCCGCCCGCGCTTCAGGACTACTGGCATTACATCAAAGACCTTCGCCCCGTCATGACGTTCGACAGGTCTTTCCAGCCTGTCGCCGCGAAGGGAATCGTCTGCTTCGGTTCGTCGGCGGATGATTGCGTCTACGCTCTGAAAGCATCTACCGGAGAGATTCTCTGGTCGTTCTTTGCCGAGGGGCCGATCCGTCTTGCTCCTACGATTCACCGCGACCGGGTTCTTTTCGGTTCCGAAGACGGCTTCGTCTACTGCCTTTCGGCGGCGGATGGCGCGCTGGCGTGGAAGCATCGCATCGGACCGACTGACCGACGGCTTCCAGGCAACGGCAGGATGATGTCGCTTTGGCCGGTCCGGACGGGCGTTCTTGTAATTGATGACGTGGCGTATTGTTGCGGCGGTATTTTCCCGATCCAGGGCGTCTACCTGGCAGCCCTGCGCGTCTCTGACGGGAAACTGTTATGGAAGAAACAACTGGAGAGCGTGTCCCCGCAAGGCCATATTGTTGCCGCAGGCGATAAACTCTTCATCCCTACCGGGCGCACCACGCCTGTCGTCGTCGAACGCGAAAGCGGAAAGGTCATTGGCGGTTTTGAGGGGCAGGGGGGGGCGTGGACAGTCGTGACGGACGATTACGTGCTGAACGGGCCGGGGCGGCGCAGCGGCGGCGTGGACCTTTCCGACACGGCCACGAGAGAGCATATCGCCACATTCGATGGGCTGCACGTCATTGTTGACGGAGGAACGGCATATCTTCATTCGAAGAACCGCGTGGCCGCTTTCGACCGCGTCAAATACGTCGAATTGGTCAAACAGCGCAACATCCTGGAAGCGCAAAGCAGCAAGATTGAGGACAAGATCGAAGAGCACAAGAATCGTCTCGAACTCGGCCCGATGTCTCAGGCCATGAAAGAGAACAACAAGCTCAAGAAGAGCATATCGGACTTGAGTGGACAGATGCAGAAGTGCTTCGCGTGGGGAACTGAATGTAATCATCAGCATTCATTCATAATGGTCGGGAAATACCTGGTTACGGGGGGGGATGGTGAGATAGCGGCGTTCAGCGTAACAGACGGAAAACGGGTCTGGACCGCTCCGGTTTCAGGCAAGGCGTACTCGCTCGCCTTTGCGGAGGGGCAGTTGATAGTCAGCACTGATGAAGGGACGGTGCATTGCTTTGGCAGTTCTGAATCTTCTGATGCAAAAGAAGTTGTTCAACAAACAAAAGACAAGGCTTTTCCCGAAGACAAGTTGACGCCTCTTTACGAGGCGGCTGCGGCTGAAATTGTAAAACTCTCCGGGGCGGATCAGGGATATTGCCTTGTCCTTGAATGCAAGACCGGCAGGCTGGCGGCGGAGATTGCCGCCCGCACAAGGTTGAAGGTGATAGGCGTTGAGTCAAATCCTGAAAATGTGGCGAAGGCGAGAAAGGCGCTTGCGGAGGCTGGTCTTTACGGCTCCCGGATATCCATCCACCAGGGGACGCTGGACAGCATCAGGTATCCAACCGGTTTCGCGAACCTGATATGCAGCGAGGACATTCTGCTTTCAGGGAAGATGCCGGCCCCGGCTGCGGAGATTGACAGACTTGCCAGGCCCCTCGGCGGATTCGTATGTCTTGGGATGCCCCAGGGAGGCGCGGGAGTTTCAAACTCTCTGAGCGTTTCGGTGATTGACGCATGGTTGAAGAAAAACCGGCTTGCGGGATGGCGGAACGAAACCGGAAATGGGACGTGGGCTGTCTTGCGGCGCGGAGATGTTCCCGGCGCGGGGGAGTGGACCCATTTCCTTGCCGATCCGGGCAATACCGCATGTAGCAAGGACGCGTTGCGCAATCCGACGGACATACAGTGGTTCGGATTGCCCGGTCCGCGGAACATAATCAACAGGCACAGCCGCCCGATGTCCCCCCTTTACAAGGACGGTCGAGTCTATGTGCCTGCGGACAACCTCGTAGTCGCGCTGGACGCATACAACGGGACCATTCTCTGGCAGACGCCTGTTCCAGACTCGCGGCGGCTGGCCGCCTTCAAGGACAGCGGTCAGATGGTTGTAACCGGAGACGCCCTTTACATTGCCACGGCGGACGAGTGCAGGATGCTTAATTGCGTCAACGGCGAGGTCAAGTCCGTCCTGAAAGCGCCGCAGGTCATGAAGGACAGAACCGATCATTGGGGATACCTGGCCGTTGTCGGCGATCTGGTTTTCGGAAGCGGGAAGATTCCCAATTCCTCCTTCTACCAGATCAGCCGGGCCAACTGCGCCGAGTTCGAGGGCGACTTCCTGGATGTTATCGTGAGCGATTATCTCTTCTGCGTCGATCGCCGGACCGGCAGGCCAGCCTGGACCTGGCGGGACGGCGTGGTCATGAACAGCGCAATCGCCGTTGGAGAAGGCAAGGTATTCTGCCTTCGGAGCCTGAACCCCAGAGTTGTGGATGATCCCAACGGAAGGATTCGCATTGACTACTTCTGCGCGGAAGGCGCGGCCCTTGTCGCGCTTGACGCGGCGTCCGGAAAAGAACTCTGGAAGCGCGAGGTTAAGCTCCCCTTCCAGCACATCCTCTACTTGAGCTATTCGGACGGGACGATTGTGCTGACCGGCACGTTCAACAAGGACAACAAGGCGCATTACGGGATTGAGACATATACGGCATCGAACGGTGAACCGATGTGGCAGACGTCCTACAACTCCGGCAGGGACATCAACGGCTCACACGGCGAACAGTGGCAGCACCCGGTCATAATGAACGGCAAAGTGTATTCGGTGCCTTACGACTTCGATCTGAAGACCGGCGCGAAGGGAAATTTCGAGTTCCAGCGTGGCGGAGGGGGATGCGGAACAATCTCGGCCTCCGAATTTTACTTCTTCGCCAGGGCTGGCAATCCCAGGATGTATGACATAAGCTCCGGCGGCAAGACCAGCGCTCCGCTGAGCCTTGTGAACAGGCCGGGATGCTTCATCAACATAGTTCCGGCGGGGGGGCTTGTTCTGATACCCGAATCAAGCTCCGGCTGCACATGCGCCTACCCCATGCAGTTGTCAATCGCTTTCGCGCCGGCATTGTCAAGATGACTCAAGTCAGCTTCTCAGATAGATGCGCGCGCCGCGTCGGGAATGTCATTCCCCGGAAACAAAAAAGCGCGGCGAGGAAGGCTGCCGCGCATGCTTGTTCATTGTAATGGTGGTCAGGGCCGGAGTTGAACCGGCGACACCGTGATTTTCAGTCACGTGCTCTACCAGCTGAGCTACCTGACCACTCATCCCTTGTGAAAACATACTACGCCACTTGTCATTGTCTTGTCAACCGACTTGTTTTCCCAAATGCTTTATCCGTGTAGAATCCCATTAAATCACCGCTCACGGGAGATGAATCATGGACGCTCTGCCGTGTTACCCTGCAATTTCAATTTCGGATCGAAGCCCGCGTTTTTTCAAGGCCATAACCTCTGTTTTTGCTCTCGCGGGCGTTTTCCTGAACGCGATTTCAGCAGGGGAAGAACCTATGCAGTATGACACGATGCTTCAGAATGAAGTGGTCAACGCCTGCCGGCAATCCCTATCGCTGGGGGCGGTAAGGAGGCGCGCCGTCAACAATCCCGAACAGTGGAGGGCATGGCGCGAGCAGACCCTTTCGCTTGTCCGAAACCCCTTCCCGGAGACGATATTTTCGCGCCCAAAGGTTGAGGCGAGGCTGGTTTCATCACATGAGTTCGAACATTTTCGACTGGAGAATGTTCTTTTCGAATCGCTACCCGGATGGCAGGTGAATGCAAGCGTGTATCTGCCGAAGTCGCCGGGCGTTTATCCCGCCGTCATTTGCCCCACCGGGCACAGCGCAAAGACCGAACCCAGCTATCAGAAACCTGCGCAGGTTTTTGCGCGTAATGGTTACATCGCCATCTCCTTCGATCCGCCCGGATGCGCGGGCGAGATCGCGCATATGAACGACCACTTTACGAACGGTCTCATTGGATACCTGACGGGTTTCTGGTCTGAGAGCCATTTCGTTGTTGATGCCTTGGCCTGCATTGATTACGCGCTATCCAGGTCGGACGTTGACCGCGCGGCGGGGATCAGCGTGACCGGGGTTTCCGGCGGGGGCTTGACGAGCATCTTTGCCGCGATGCTTGACGACCGCGTCGCCTTCGCGGCGCCGGTCTGCTGCCTTGCGGAACACGAATCAATTCATCTGAACGGTCTTTATACAAGCTGCCCCGAACAATTCGGCCCCGGCTATATCGCCGGCGGTCTGGATTACGTGGACTACATCTCGCTGATCGCTCCGCGTCCGTGCCTCATGATTTGCGGAAAGGGCGATGAGGTTTTCGATTATCGCTCATCCGAGCGCATCTTCGAGGAGGTGCGGCGAATCTACACAGTTTCAGGAAACAAAGACGGTTGCGGATTCTTCGTGGACGAAAACAGCGGGCACGCCTACACGGTGGCGATGGCCAACGAAACCGTGCGATGGATGAACCGCGTCATCAGGAAGACGGACGCTTCTCCTCTGCAACTTCGGGATGAAGACGTGCAACTTTTACCCAAAGATAAGCTGCTGTGCCGTCCCGACGCTAAGTCCAATATGTTCACAATCAACCGGGATGAGGCGATGCGCCTCGCAAAATCGCGCGAGGATCATCCGAAGGATGGAAACGCGCTCAGGTCGGCGATTGAAAGAACGCTTGGTATTCCTCGCGACAGCGAACCGTTGTCAATCTCCCGCGCCGCGCCGCCATTGACGAGCTGGAACGCGCTGGTCGAGGAATTGCTGATTCGGTCCTCACAGGATACGCAGGTTCCGGGATTGATGTTTTCCCACGTAAGCGACAAAATACGGCATCCTGCAATTCTGTGGATTGACGATCGGGGGCGATGGACGGCTTTCCGGTATGGCGCGGCGCTCAGCCGACCGCTCCGCATCTACGATACGAATTGCCTCCCCGATCAGCCCCGGATTCTCAGCATTGACGTTTCCGGCCTCGGCGCGCTGACGCCGCGGCCGACGGCCTACGATCTCGCGCCGTGGAACGACATCGAGCGGATACTGACCTACATGTCCGTCGCGAACGGGCGGCCGGTCATGGGGTTGCGTGTCAGGGACGCCTTATGCGCGTTGAGATATCTTCGTTCCCGGACGGACGTTGATCCGGAGCGCGTGGTTATCGCCGGGCGGGGGATTGGCGGCATTGTCGCCCTGCATGTGGCAGTCATGGCTGAGGGGATTGCGAAGGTTGTGTGCGTCGAGTCGCTGTCACACTACGGCTCATTTACTGAGGTCTTTCCGTTCTCGTGGAGGCAGAGCGCGATTATTCCGGGCATTCTGAAGGAATATGATCTGCCGGAGGTGGCGGCATCTTTTGAGAGCGGGAAGGTTTGCGTCATCAATCCGTTCGATGCGGCCGGGAAGCCGGTTGACCGTGAGGCTGCCGGGAGGATTTATGCGGACGCCGCAAAGCGCGGAGCAGTAATCGAATGCGGGATTGACGCTGATGATGCAATGCTGAGGGCCGTAGGAGGGAAGTAGGGGGGGGGGATGAGTTTCGGCGCTGTGAAGACTGGAGACGCAAAATTGAAAAATGTGTCAAGGGGTATTGACGGTCACATATAATAACTCAATTCCTGACCGTGGTGGTTGGGATGCGAGCGTTCCGCATTTGAATGTGTTTTGTCTGATTGTTCTTTCACGCTGAAAAGGAGAGCGCGGATGTCAACCGATAAGAATCTGAAAGAGGCGTTTGCCGGAGAGAGCCAGGCCAACAGGAAGTATCTTGCCTTCGCGATTCAGGCCGAAAAGGACGGTTTCCCCGGTGTTGCGCGGTTGTTCCGCGCTGTGGCCGAGGCCGAGACGGTTCACGCCCACGCGCACCTGAAGGTCATGAAGGGCGTTGGGAAGACTGCTGATAATCTGAAGGCCGCGATTGAGGGCGAGGGATTCGAGTTCAAAGAGATGTATCCGAAGTTCGTGGCGGAGGCAGACGCCGAGAACCAGACTGACGCTGCGATGTCATTCCGCTATGCAATGGCGGTCGAGGAACTGCATCATGGGCTGTACGGAGACGCGCTTGCGATGCTTGAAGGCGGGGAGGACATTCCGGCGGACATGGCGGTCTACGTCTGTCCGGTGTGCGGTAATACGGTAATCGGGATCGTGCCGCAGGAATGCCCGATCTGCACAACTTCCGGCGACAAGTTCGCGGAGATTAAATAGGGCCGCGATACAAAGAGATATGCAGGGGCGCGGTGCATCGCGCCCCCGCATCGTTTTTATTTCACCTGAAGCACGATTTTGCTGCTTCCGGTGTTGCCTGACGCGTCCGAAGCCATGAATACGATGGCATGTTCGCCGGGAGGTAACTGGGCTATTTTGACTTTAAAGTTTTCCTGCGCCGCGTCAAGGATGCCGTCTTCGGGGAAGGCAGGCTGCCAGTCCTCGGCGTTGACGCTGAACATGATCTGAGTCAACGCGGCCATGTTGTCCTTGGCGACTCCGCTCAGGATGAAACCGCCGCCCTCGGCGGGTTCGCTCTTAAGCTCTTCGATCAGCGGGCGCGTGTTGTCAACCTGGAACGGATCTGTGGTTCTGGCGTTTTCCCGGGAGTCTTCCGGCGGATTGGCCGGGCTGTCGGAAACGGTCAGCCGAACCTCGTATTCTCCGTCCGGAACGCGGGAGGTATCCCATCTGACGTTGCCCTGAACCGGCAGGTCTTCCTGGATTTTCTTCCAGGTTGTTTCGTCAATGCCCTTGTAATCCAGGCGGACCTTCAGATCGTCGCCATCGGGGTCCTGGGCTTGCCATGCGATGGTTCGCACGAACGGCGCGGAACCCGGGTCCGCCGCGGGGGCTGGAGTTCCTCCCTGTCGCCGGGGTTGAGGTCCAGGCTGACCGGGTTTGCCCTGACCGCCGTCGGCTGGATTCTGGCCGTCAACGGCAAGATTGGCGACTTCCGGCTGCCTGTTGCGGTTCCGGTAGGCCAATTGGACGTTATAAGCGACGGGAGAGGCCTTTGGATTGGCGGTTGAAAGGCTCAGGCGATATTGCAGGAACCGGGCCGGCGGGCTTTGAATCTTTGCCCCGGGGGCGTCAATCTCCGCAGCCCATTCGCTCCACGTCGCGTCCGGTTCCGCGCTGTTGCCGCTCCTTGTGCTGAGTTTTACGTCCGCGCCGTCAAGGACGATTTCGCGCCAGGTTGCGATTCCCCATTTTGAGGAGTAACCGGCGTCGAAGATGCGCGATTCGAACGCGCCTGACGCTGCGCGTTCCTCTCCCATGAAGACAAGCCCTCCGGAATTGGCCGTGCCGAAGTAGACGCCGATTCCGGGTCTGTGGAGCATGGCCGTTATCTGGGCTTCGTCCCGGTCGAACAACGCGCTGATTTCCTGTTGCGCGTCGAGAAGGTAAAGCCTTCCGTCGTTTCCCGTGCCGATCACGACATTCCCGCCGGCGGGGCTTAAGCAGTAGACCTGCTTGTCGGGAAAGGAGACAAGAGTGCGCAATTCTCCGTCGGCGCGGCGGACGAAAACATGGCTTTTTCCGCCTCCCGCCATTCCGCCGCCCTGCATTTGCGGCATGGCCTGTTGCGGCGCGCCGGGCTGTTGCTGAGGCATTCCTTCGTCGGCTTGTTTCGCGTTCATGCCGCCCGCCGAGCCGCCCCGGAGCGCGCCTCTTACCAGTTCCACAAATATCGCCCCGCCTTGAGCGCCCTGGGGCGATGGCGCGGCCGAGGCGCAGAAGAACAATCCCCCGGCTTCGTCGGGCGCAAGCCCTCTCAATTCCGCCAGCCCAGAATCGTGCGCGACGGTAGCCTTGCCGTCGTCGGTTACGCGATAAAGCAATCCCTTTGTGTCAGTCCCGACGAAAACGGCTCCTGATTGATAAGCCAGACTGAGCAGATTGCGTTGCGACGCAGTGAATACAACGTCAGCCTTGCCGTCCGGGGTGATGCGATAAAGCCTTCCGTTCGGCCCGGTGGCGGCCAGAATATTTCCGTTGGCGTCAAGCGCCATGTCCCAGATGTAATTTTCCGGCAGTGTGACGAAGACTCTTACATCGTTTGCTCCGCCGATGCGATAGATGATCGCTCTTGTGCCCGTTCCCGCGTAAAGCCCGCCGTCCTTGCCGTAAAGCAGGCTAAGGACCATTTCCTCGCTTGAGCGGAAGAGGATTTCTGCTTTTTTCTCTGCGACCTGATAGACCACTCCCGGGTTGCCGGTCGCCGCCACTATCTGACCGTCAGGCGAGGCGGCAATGTCCCAGACTGCCATGCCGGAGACACCCTCGATCTGCTCCAGCTTGGGTCCGAGCGTCAGCCTGCCTCTCTGGTGGATGGTCACGCCCTTTGCCTTGCCGGCCTGGAAGTTCTGCCATGTGTTGTCGGTCCACTGTTTTCCCGCTCCGGCGGACGCCGGGGCAGCCAGGCACAGGGTCGTGATCGCCAGACCGAGGCAGACGAATCGGACGGCCTTCCTCTCCGGCCACAGTCTGGTTAACGCTCTGCCGGATTGAACCGCATCCGTCCGCAAACGACTTCCGCTTTTCATGGAGAAGGCTCCTATGTCGCTTCCTAGCGCGCAACCAGGGCAGTTTGCGCGGCTAAAGCGGGCATTATCGGGACCTTTCGATTATCTTCAACCGGAGGTCCCGTTGTCCTCTGATTATCCAATGCGCGTCCGTCTTGAGTACCATTGACATCATTGAGATGCCCATGCCGGTGCGCAGGGGCGTTGACATGACCTGCGCTACGCTGGGCGGGAGGGCGGGGTATTCGCGCCCCTGGAATGTCAGACCGCCGCCCGGCAGGATGGCTCGCACAACTATCTGGTCCATGCGCGGGAAAATCTGCATCAACTCGAGCATCTGCTCGAAGTTGCGGGCTTCAAACTTGCCGGGCGCGGTTTCAAGATCAAGGTAGAGATTCCTGCGCGGGTCGCAGACCGTCAGCAGCATATCGCTGCCGGGCACAGCGTCGTTCGGGATGCGGAAGCGGAGCTTGTAAAGCTGCCCCTCGCGCCTGTAGGGTTGCACAAGCGCGGTAACTTCGCATTCCTCGCCGGGCGCGTATTCCCGCTTGGGAACGCTTATTTCCTTGAGCGATGCGTAGATATTTCCTTTTTCCAGCTTGAGCTTGAATTCGACTTTCTCGATCTCGGGTTTCACGAACGGATTCGAGTAAAGCGAATAAAGCGGCGAGACAATCAGGTCCATCACGGATTCGGCTGGATCGGGGCCGCAGAAGACATTTGCATATTTCAGCGGGGCCGGGCGTCCTTTAAGGTATATCGCAGATTCGGCCTGATGAACCATGTCATCACCGAAACCTTCAAGCGACCAGACGGCGGTTTCCACTGCCATGCCCGTCATGAAGGGGGTCATGTATTCATTATCGAGGACCTGGAAATCCGCTTTCTCGTTGCGGAAGCCCTCGACTTCGACGCGGACGGGGAACTGCTTCGCCATCTCGCCGACAATTCCCACGCAGCCCGGCCGCATGTCGGTGATGAACCGCCCGACTTCCGGGCCGGGCATTGAAAGCTTGAAGGACCACTGCACGGACGGCATGACTGCCTGCACGATAGCGGCGGTCATGGGAATGTCTGTCGGGCCGAATTCCATCATCGAGTGACCGAATGCGAGTATCGTCTTACCGGAGCGGGTGGTCACCGTTCCGGTGCCGCTCATGGAGATGTCGCCGGATACGAAGGACGCGCCAACAGGCGATCCCGGTTCAAGGTCGGGCAGTGCAACGGCGGCAACATCGTCAGCGGTTGCCGCCGCCTGAACCGGCATGAGGTTCATGCCCCTTGCCATCGGAATAATGCGTCGCAGAGCCTCGGCGGACGCTCCAGCGACGGTCATCGGCACCTGGATGGGGGCGAGATCAGTTTCGCTTAGGCGATTCCCGGCCAGCCGATGCGCGAACGGAATCGCCCACATGTTTTCAGGAGACGGGGCGGAGAATTCCGAGCCGCCGGTCTGTGTCTCCTGAAGCATCGCCCGTAATCGGACGAGTTCGTCACGGATGTCATAAAAGTCGCGCAGCCGGAAGGTTGCGCCATCGCCGCGTTCCGCTCTGTCCCCGCCGATTCCTTCGCTTTGGGGGTTGGGGGCATTCTTTTCGTCGGGGATTTTCTTCGCTTCGGGCTGAGCGGGCGCTGGGGCGGCTGGTTGTGTCGGCTGCGGCGCCGGCGGAACCGGTTTTTCAGGCTCCGGCTTGGCCTCCGGGGGCAGGATTTCCAGCATGTCCTCGATCGGGGTTACGCCGGCAAGGGGTTCCTTGGAATATGTGTAACCCCTTGAGACGGCCCCGATGAGCTTGCCGTCAATGTAGCACGGGCTTCCGCTCATGCCTGCGATGATTCCGGCCTTGTCAATCGGGCCGCCCGCCATCCTGATGAGGATGAAACGGCGGCGCGGGGCCTGCGCCCGCAGCATTCCGATGACTTCGAAGTCGAATTCCTCAATCACGCTGCCGCGGAATACCGTGCGCCCCTTGCCTTTCATGCCGGGTTTGATATCAGACAGCGGCATCGTCAGGGGAATCTGCTGGGCAAGGAGGCGGGATTCCGACAAAGACGCAAGCATGGCGATCAACAGGAGGACCGCCGCCGGAGAACGCCTGAAGCTGATTTCTGGGAGCAAAGCCTGTCCCCCGAACAAACGGCTAATGAAAACCAACGAGCGGGACGGCGTGGCGGAGAGGGCGGGATTCGAACCCGCGGTAGAGGCTTGTACCCCTACAACGGTTTAGCAAACCGTCGCTTTAGACCACTCAGCCACCTCTCCGCTGTGCGCTCTGTGACGGTTCTGCAGATAGTATTTATCTTCGTTTCATAATCTACGGCCGGCGCATCGGGAAGTCAATAGCGATGCGCGGATTGCGAGTTGGTTTTGAATCCGTCTGCGCGGGAGCCGGAGCTTGAAGATCGGCGTCAAAATCGTACAATATCCGTATCGTGTTCGTTTGAGAGGCAGACGCAAATGTGAGGTGACAATATGACGCGGATGCGAATAGCCGTTCTTTCTTGCGTGATTGCCGCCGGGGTGTGCGCTTCCTCTTCGGCGCAGGATCAGACGCGCGGCATCTATGCCGTCTCGAAGGCCGGTGAGAAGATACCTCTTTATAACGACTACCGCGCCCTCGTCATCGGCGTGAGCGATTACAACAACGGCTGGCCCGACCTGCCCAACGCCGTCAAGGACGCGCGGGAAGTCGCAGAGAAACTCCGCAAACTCGGTTTCACAGTCTCGCTGATCGAGAACCCGACCTCGAAGGAACTCAGGGACGCGCTCAACAAGTTCATCTACGAGGACGGAAAAGAGCCTGACCGCGCCCTGTTCCTTTTCTTCGCCGGACATGGGGATACCGAGGAACTGGCCGACGGGACGCGGCTCGGCTACATCATTCCCACGGACTGCCCCCTGCTGAGGGACGATCAAAGGGGGTTCGGCGACAAGGCTGTCGGGATGAACTACATCGAGACGCTGTCGCTCAAGGTCAAATCGCGCCATCTCCTTGCGGCATTTGACTCATGTTTTTCGGGATCGCTTTTCAACCTGACGCGGGAGGCCCCGACGGACATAACCGAGAAATGCTCCCAGCCCGTGCGGCAGTACATAACGGCGGGCAGGGAGGACGAAACGGTACCGGACAGGAGCGTGTTCAAGCAGTGCATGCTGGACGCGCTGGACGGGGAAGCGGACCTGAACAAGGACAATTATGTCACCGGCTCCGAGCTTGGAATGTATCTTGACGCAAAGGTAGTCAACTACAGCAAGGGCGGACAACACCCGCAGTATGGCAAGATCAATAACCCGAAACTCGACAAGGGGGATTTCGTCTTCGTTCTGCCTGGTAGCACGGGCGTCTCGCCCGTGAAACCCGTTGACATGACGGGATGGGACAAGGACAAGGCGGAGATAGCGCGGCGTCAGGAGGAGGCGAAACGGAAGGCCGAGGAAGAGGCGTCTCGGCAGGCTGCCGAGACGAGGCGCAAGGCGAAGGAGGAATTGGAGGCGAACGCGCGCAGGGCGTATGACATAGCGAAGCAGATAGACGGGGCGGAGGGGTATTCGGCGGCGGAGAGGGCGGCCAAATGGAACAAGTATCTGGCCGATTTCGGTTCGGTGGGATACCAGACGGATTTTGCGCGGCAGCGCGCGGAGCATTGGAAAAACTACAGACCGCCGGTAGTAGCGCCGGGGGCAGGCGGGACGCCTGCGCTACCCGGGGGCAAGGCGATGACGCTTGATCTTGGGGGCGGGGCGCAGATGAGGTTTGCGCTGATACCTGCAGGCAGTTTCGCGATGGGCGAGGGCGGGAATACTCACACCGTCAGGCTGACGAAGCCGTTCTACATGGGGGTGACTGAGGTGACGAACGGGCAGTATCAGCAGTTCCTGAAGGATAGCGGGTATGACGGGAGCGGGGACGCTGATGGGGACTACCTGAAGCATTTCAAAGGGGGATCGGATATGCCAAAGGAGGCGGAATATCCGATTGTGTGGGTGAGTTGGAAGAACGCGGTGAAGTTTTGCGAATGGATGAGCGGCAAGGCGGGCAAGACGGTGCGGTTGCCGACGGAGGCGGAATGGGAGTATGCGTGCCGAGCGGGTAGCAGTACGGCATACTGTTTTGGCGATAGTGATTCGGGATTGGGCGAGTACGCTTGGTACTCAGTCAACGCCGGCGGGAAAACGCATCCCGTAGGGCAGAGGAAGCCGAATGCATGGGGATTGTATGACATGCACGGGAATGTTTGGGAGTGGTGTCAGGATTGGTACGGCGAATATCCTTCAGGCGCTGCGAGCGATCCTCAAGGCCCGTCTTCCGGAACCTCTCGCGTGTTGCGCGGCGGGTCGTGGTACTGCGATGCGAACGGTACTCGGTCGGCTCTCCGCGGCAGCTACTTCCCGTCGAACTCGGGCAGCTACTGCGGCTTTCGTGTCGTTGCCGTGCCGCGTCAGTAGTTTCCGGCCTCTGTCTTCTCTGGTCTCTGGTCTCTGTCGCCAGGGGCGGCAGCCCCTGGCCGAATTTTAAAAAAATGAAGACATACAAGCGGCTTTTTGATCGAGTCTGTTCGTTCGGCAATCTTCACACGGCCTACCGTCGCGCGCGCCGGGGCAAACGCGACAAAGCAGAAGTCATTGGATTCGACTTCGATCAGGAAAAAGAGATTATCAGGCTTGAATCCGAGTTGAGCGACGGGAGCTATCGTCCGGGAGAATACCGTAGTTTCTACATCTACGAACCAAAGAGGCGTGTCATAAGCGCTGCGCCGTTCAGGGATAGGGTCGTTCACCACGCGATATGCAATGTGATTGAGCCGATATTTGAAGAGAGATTCATTTTCGATTCCTACGCATGCAGGAAGAATAAGGGGAGCCATAAGGCGCTTGATCGCTATACCAGGTATTCGCGGCAATTTTCTCACGTTCTGAAAGCCGATATCGTGCAATACTTTCCCAGCGTGGACCATGACGCGCTAATGGCGTTGTTGGAAAAGCGCATCACGGATAGGAGTCTGATGGATTTGATGGCGATGATTGTGTCGGGCGGGAAGGACGTATTCCGGGATGAATACAGGATGGTCTATTTTCCCGGGGATGACCTGTTTGCGGCATTGCGCCCTCGCGGATTACCAATAGGCAACCTGACGAGTCAGTTCTTTGCCAATATCTATCTTGATCCTCTTGATCATTTTGTAAAGGAGGAATTGCGGATTCCTGCATACATTCGATACTGTGACGACTTCGTTGTCTTCGGTAATGACAGGAGTTCGCTTGAGGATGTTCGCAACGCGATTGACGGATTTCTTAGAGATTTCAGGCTGGTTCTTCATCCGCGCAAGAGCGTGATTTTCCGGGTGAAAGACGGCGTTCCGTTTCTGGGTTTCCTGATTTTCCCCGATCACCGTCTGCTGCTCCACCGGAGCGTGACGCGGGCAGGACGTCGGTTGCGGGAGACCGCTGAAGAATACGCTGACGGGTTGATCTCCGAAGAGGACGTCAGGCAGCGCGTCATGGCTTGGTTGGGGCACGTCAGTCACGGCGATACATGGAAATTACGCAAGAAGCTTCTGAGCGGTTGCGTTTTCAGAAGTGGAGGAAATGATGCAGGAGACACCGATATTCGTAAAGACGTACGACTGGAGCCTGTGGATTTTCCAGAAGACGGCCGGTTTTCCGAACCGGTTCCGGCATTCTCTGATTGAGCGTATTGAGCGCGATACGCTTGATTTGGAGCGTTCTCTCATCGAGGCCAATGTCAAGCGCGGTCAGCGGCGCATGGCGGAGTTGGACGAGGCCGATGCGATTCTGGATGCTTTGCGTCTGAATATGCGGCGGTGTTTTGACTTGAGGATTCTCTGTTGTGACAGCTACGAATTTGCTGCGAAGTCGCTCAATGAGATCGGCAACCTTCTCGGCGCGTGGAAGCGTTCCACGGTTGAAAGGAGGTCGTAGGCGCGGGTCCGTTTCGGCTCTATCGCGTGTTGCGCGGCGGGTCGTGGAACAACAATGCGAACAATACTCGGTCGGCTAACCGCAACAACAACAACCCGACGAACACGAACAACAACAACGGCTTTCGTGTCGTTGCCGTGCCGCGTCAGCAGTTCCCGATGGGCTGTCTTCAGCCCCTGCCAGCAGACCGGCGTTCAAGGATTCCGGTCCCGTGTATTGGGAACTACAGGACCTTCGCCTGGAGGCGGGCGTGTTACATTGCCCCGCTTCCGAATACAGAATAGCCCGGTCGCGGCTGGTACCGGGAAGTGTGGGAACGTCGCGGCCGGGCAAGCCCTTGAATTGCAGTGAATTTTGCGGCGGGGCTGAATGTTTTCTTCTCCTCCCCCTCACCCGTCGTTCGCCTACGCTTGCCAGGCAAGCGCGGCAAACGCCACCCTCTCCCGGCGGGAGGGGGGCTGGACTTGCGGGTAGAATCAGAGGTATGACAGTGAATCGTGAATCCGAACTGAGTTGCAGGATGGGCGCTTTGCGCCCACGCGGAATTATGTTTTGGCGGGTTCGCGCAGCGTCAAGAACGCGCTCTACGCGACTCCTCCGCGATTGTCGCAGCGCTTAATCCAGATCGCGCAGGTTCTGCATGACCTTCTGCAACTCGGCCTCAAGCTCCGCCACGCGTTCGCGTTCCTTGGCGACAACATCTTCCGGGGCCTTGCTCACGAAATTCTCGTTCGAGAGTTTGGCTTTGGCCTTGCCGATGCGCCCCTCAAGGCTCTCGCGCTGTTTGTCCAGCCGCGCGCGTTCGGCTTCGGCGTCAACAAGCCCTTCCAAGTGAACGAAGACCTGAATGTCGCCCACCACGCAGACGGCGCAGCGAGTGGGCTTTGGCATGTTGACTGCGATCTCGGCCGCCTCGCTCAGGAAGGCGATGTTCCTTATGACCGCGCTCTTGGCGTCAAGCCTTGCCTTGTCCTCCGGATTGGCCACGCTGATGGCGATGCGGAGAGGTTCGCGGTCGCGCAGGTTCTTCTCCCGGCGGACGCTGCGCACCGCCCTGACGATGTCCTGAATCGAGGCCATGTCGCGCTCGATTCCGGCGTCAATGAGGCTTTCGTCCGCCGCCGGGCAGGAGCTTCTTACCAGCGCCGGGGCGGTCATTTTCCCCGCGACGGGCAATTCCGCAGCAAACTCCTTCAGGAGTCCCCAGATGTGCTCGGTAACGAAGGGCGTGACCGGGTGAAGGAGGTGGACCAGGATATTCAAGGTTTCGGAAAGCGTTTCCTGCACGCGCCGCCGGTCCGCGGGAGTCGCCCCGCCTTCGCCCGCGTTCATCCTGGGCTTGGACAGTTCGAGATACCAGTCGCAGAAATCGCGCCAGACGAAGTCGTATAGCGCCGTCGCTGCGTCATTGAACAGATATTCCGCAATGTTATTCGTGACAGCGCGGATGGTCGAATGCGCGCGGCTCAGAATCCAGGCGTCCTCGAAGCTGGGCGCGGAAGGTTCAGCCTGGGATATTTCCTCAAGGTTCATGAACACGAACCGCGAGGCATTCCAGAGCTTGTTGACGAAGTTGCGCCCAAGTTCGAGCTTTGACGGCGACACGCGCACGTCCTGCCCCTCCTTGGTCAGGATGACGAGACTGAAGCGCAGGCCGTCCGCGCCATAGCCGTCGCACTCGAACTTCCTGCCCATGTACATCTGCTCCCCGCCCTCGATCATGACGAGCGGGTCAATGCCGTTGCCGAGGCTCTTGGACATCTTGCGGCCCAGTTCGTCCAGAATGGTCGCATGGATGTAGACGTCATGGAACGGCTCCTTCTCCATGAGTTCAAGCCCCATCATCACCATGCGGGCGACCCAGAAGAAGATGATGCCGCGGTCGGTGACCAGCACGCTCGTCGGGTAATAGAAGTCCAGTTCCGGCGTCCTGTCCGGCCAGCCCATCGTGCTGAACGGCCACAGCGAGCTTGAGAACCATGTGTCAAGAACGTCCTCATCCTGAACAAGCATCGTGCTGCCGCATTTCGGGCAGGCCGTCACGTCCTCCGTCGCGACCTCGATGTGCGCGCAGTCCTGGCATTCCCACGCCGGAATCCTGTGCCCCCACCATATCTGGCGGCTGATGCACCAGTCCCGCACGTTTTCAAGCCAGCTCAGGTAGAACTTCGTCCAGCGTTCCGGGTGGAACTTCACGCGCCCGTCCTCTGTAGCCTTGATTGCTGCGTCCGCCAGCGGGCGCATCTTCACGAACCATTGCTCCGAGATATAAGGCTCAACGACGGAATGGCAGCGATAGCAGTGGCCCACGGAATGCTGGTGCGGATCAACCTTTCGCAGCAGTTTCTTTTCCTTGAGTTCCTCGATCAGGGCCTCGCGGCACTCGAAGCGATCCATGCCGTTGTACGCCCCGCCGGCGTTCTCGTTCATTGTGCCGTTTTCGTTGAAGACGCAGATCTCGGCCAGCTTGTGCCGCCTTCCCATGGCGAAGTCGTTCGGGTCATGCGCGGGCGTGACCTTGACGGCCCCGGTTCCGAACTCCATGTCAACAAACTCATCGGCGATGATCGGAATGCGCCGCTCAACTATCGGCAGGATGAGCATCCTGCCGATGCGGTCCTTATAGCGCTCGTCCTTTGGATTGACCGCCACTGCCGTATCGCCCAGCATGGTCTCCGGGCGTGTTGTGGCGACGACCACGCCTTCGCTCGGATCATCCTCATAGGGGTAGAAGATGTGCCAGAGGTGGCCCTCGTGGCTTTCGTGGTCAACCTCGTCGTCGGCTAGGGCGGTCAGGCAGCGCGGACACCAGTTGATGATGTAGTTGCCCTTGTAGATCAGCCCCCGCTTGTAGAGGGTGCAGAAGGCCAGGCGGACGGCGCGGGAAAGCCCCTCGTCCATCGTGAAGCGCTCGCGTTCCCAGTCGCACGACGCGCCGAGGCGTTTGAGCTGGTTGATGATGCGGGAGCCGTACTGCTCCTTCCACTTCCAGACCTCTTCCACAAACTTATCTCGCCCCAGGTCGTCGCGGCTCCTTCCCTCCTCGGCCAGTTTGCGTTCGACCACGTTCTGTGTGGCAATGCCGGCGTGGTCCGTGCCGGGCATCCAGAGTGTGTTGATGCCCAGCATCCTGTGCCAGCGGATGAGGACGTCCTGAAGCGTGTTGTCCAGCGCGTGGCCCATGTGCAGCGCGCCGGTGACGTTTGGGGGAGGTATGACTATCGTGTAGGGTTTCCCGCCTCTGGCGGGGTCGGCGTGAAAGAAACCGCCCTCCAGCCAGAAGCGGCTGACGCGTTCCTCTATCGCCTTCGGGTCATACTGCGCAGGTAGTTCAACAGCCATGTTATTCCGTTTGGTGATGCGCCTGCGCGGTTGAGCGCGCCGGCTGAGCGGTTTAAAAAAACAGTATCGGCAGAACGCCGGGATTCTAGCAGGAGGAGCGGCGGGGGGCAAGGATGGGACGCCGCTTCGGAATCGCTGCGCCTTAGCCTCATCTGCATTCGGCCGCGGATGCCGGGAGTTCGTATTCGCGGCGCAGCATCTGAGCGAAGACCTTGATGCCCTTTCTGCAACCTTTCGAGTCCGCGCCGATTATCCAGATTCTGTGTTTGCCTATCTTGGCGGACGGATCGGAGGTCAGGAACATGTAGCCGCCTTTCGGGAGCCTGGCCGCCTCGGTTTTCGCCTCGCGGGGGACATCCGCGCCTCCTGTCCTGCGCAGAACCTTCAACAGGACGGCGATGCCGCCCGCGCCCTCAGCCTTCTTCGGATCGGATGTGACAAAGTATTCCCCATTGCATCGCTCCCAGACGGCCTTGTGGAAGTCGCTTCCCAGTTCGGATTCGCCCAATACGTACAGGAACCCCACGCGCGAAACGCCGTTCTCGACGAGGGCCAGATTGCCCCATTTCAACGCCTCGCGGGCGTCCGGTGAATCGCGCCGGGAGAGGACTTCAAGCGTCCTGTCCTTCCACTCCCGCAGGCCGGCAAGGGCCGGGCTTTCGAGAATGGATTCGGCATCGGCATCAGTCGCGCGTCGGGAGACTTCCGGCGCGGGAACGGTTTCCCGCAACGATCTGATCGCGACGCGATATATTGCGGCGTCCTCGATTCCATCGCGGATGACTTCGCCCAGCAGAGTCCCGGCGATGGCATTGAATTCGTCGTCCCGGAGCCGGATTCCGGCAAAACCGTCAATCGCAAGCGCTAATGGTCTGCCGCGCTCAATCGTCCAATCCGGCCCGCCGGGCGACTCCTGCCAGACGTGAAACACGAGATCGCCGGCGTCAATACGGCCTTTCTTGATAAGAGGGCCGATATGGCCAGGCTTGTATTCGCCGGCAATGTCCCATGAGCTGATCATCGGATTCAGCATTCCGATCTGCCCGTCCGGGCGGAGAAGCCCCCGCGCCGGAACGCGCGGCGACCAGCCGGCCTTGTGCGCTTTCCTGCATGTCTCGGAGAGTTTCCCGTCAGGGGACGGGGATGAGTTCCCGGCAATCGAGAGATTGCAGTTTCCTGGTGGAACGCCGGCGCGCGCGAGATCGTCCGCCAATCTCTTCAGCGCGCCCGCGTCCGTGGGAGCCATTCGGGCTGTAAGCGCAAAGGAATCAAATCCCGCCGCGGCCGCATCCTCGACCTGAGCGCGCAATCTTGAGGCCCGATCATCCGATTCTGCCATAGCCGATTCGGGCAATGTCAGACAGGCGCTGCCGAAGGACCTGAGGACGCTAATATCGGCTTTCAGCACAGACTCATCGGCGCTGCTGCGGATCGGGCTGAAGGTCTCGAACAAGAACGGTCTGTGCGACGGGAGAACGAACGCATGCGTCCGGACAGTCAGTTCAAGGCTTCTCCAGGACTGTTTCGTCGAGAATGTCACGCTTGTCGAGACCGGTTCCTGGGGAAGCCCAGTGGCGTCAAGGCGCAGCGCGAATGCGAATCCGCCCGCCGGACCGACTTTAATCCTGGAGCCGGACTTGATCTCGGCAGGGATGGAATTTGAGCGAAGGTTTCCGGCCAATCCAGTGATCCTGGCATCCACAACGGCTGTTCCTGTCCGGTCCCTCAGAGGGGACCATTCGATTTTGCATTCCTCGCCGGTTTCAATCAGGAAGACGACCGTCTCCGTTTCTCCCGCGGCAAGCGGAATCTTCAACCTTGCCGGGAGAGCGCCGGAAAGGAGCTCCGTTATGCGCAGTTCTCCCGGTTCCACCCGCGCCGCCGGCTGGGGAGCGTGAGACTGTTCAACCCGACATCCGGCAGGGGGCCAGCGGATTGAGTCCAGCGTCCGGGACGGAAACGAATCGGAAAGCGGGATGAAGACCTGGGCGATCTTGGCCGGGCCGTCGTAGACCTCCTGGATCGCGCACAGCCGTTCTGCCGGCGCGGGGATGTCTTCCATGAGTTCCGAGATTGACATTTCTCCGGCGGCCAGCCCGGAGATGACAGTCGGTTTGAATTCCCTGACGATGACCCCGTCTTCATCCATGAGACGGATGTTCACGGTTGCAGACCCGCCAGATGAACAGGCGTAGACATAGGTCTGGATAATGAGTCTGTGGTTTTCTAGCGCAGCCTGGGCATTTCCCACGAAGCCTTCGGACGCCCACGCCGCGCCGACCATGCCCGAGTTGACGGAAATGAAACCCCGCGTTTCGATGGTTTCGCCGGGGGTAATCGGCCTCATGCGCGCAACGGCCAGCGGACCGCCGTGACTGCCGGCGGTCCATCGCATGTCCTCAAGCCCGTCATCCAGCCATCCGATGCAGAGGCCTGCGTAATCCGATGGAATACAACATGCCGCGAAGCTGGAACGACCGTTTCCGGAAGGGGGTTTCGAGGGCGGTCCAGGGCGGATTATGAAGCCGGGGTTGGAATAGAGAATAGCATCGCCGGAGCCGGCCCTCGGGCTTAACCAGTTGCGCAATGTCGGATTGACGCCGCGCGCACCCGAACCGGCGGCCATTGAATAACGGTAGGAGACGCTTATAACCGCTGAATCATTAAAGGCGAGCGTTTTAACGATGCTCAGTGGGCCGTCCTTCCGCGTCAAGACGAGTTGGACTCTCTCCGGCCCGGGTTCCTCCAGAGAAACCTCGTATGGCAGCGCGGCGGACGCGGCATCGTCCAGCAGGCCGCCCCTCGCTCCTTCAGGATCGTCTTCCCACGTGCAGAATTCGATTTCGGCCTTTTTATGGAAGAGGGAGCCGATACGTCCGCCCTGACCGGGGAAAACGACCGCCCGGTAGAACGAGTTTTCGACAAGCAGGCATTTCCCCTGAGCGCCGTCCTTCTGCCGCGTTGATACATCTGCTGAAATAGGGAGAACGAGTAACGCAGCCGTTATGAACAAAGCGGCGGCAATGAACGTCCCCTCCGGACGCGGCATGAACATGGCGATAATCAAGCCTCCATAATCTGAACTCACAATATTAGAACACAAATCCGACGCAATGTTAACATCCGCACCGGGCGCGCGGGACGCGCTGAGGCAGGTTATTTCCTTTTACCGCAGGCTATTGCGTCGAACACTCCTGACGCGAACCTTTCCGCTCCCCACGGCGCTATCAGCCGGCGGGAAGCCTCGCTCATCCCTGCGAGTTCTGCCGTGGACATGGAACTGATCTTCAGCATCAGTCCTGCCAGCTCGGAAGGTTTGCGGGGGTCGAATCGCCATCCGTTCTCGCCGTCCTTGACTAGATCAAAGGATGAACCCGCAACGGATGTCACTAGGATGGGCAGTCCAGAGGCCATCGCCTCGTTGACCACAAGCCCCCACGGCTCAATGATACTGGCCAGGACGAAGCATCCCGCAAGCCCGTAGTAGACGCCGATTTCGTTGAGCTGTGTGAAACCGGGCAGGTGAACTCCCTGGACGTTCAACCGCTTGATGGTCTCCCTGATCTCGCCTTCCGATGAGCCTCCGCCGCAGACCACAAGGTCCCACGCCTTGTCCCCCGCCATGCGCCTGTATTCCGCATATTCGGTTATCAATCCGGGCACGTTTTTGACGGGGACGAACCGTGAAACGGAGATGAAATATTTTTCTGGCAGGCTGAGGCGTTTCCGATTCGCCTCGGCGTCGGTTCTGGCGATATCGGACTGCCTGGCGAAGAAGTCGTTGTCAACCGCGTCATAGCCCAGGAAGATGCGGTCGCGCGGGATGCCGAGGGATTCGATGTAATCGCGCTGCGGATTGCCGCCGACCAGCGCCGAGTCGAAGTTCCGGCAGATCCAGCGCTTGAAAGCCTCCTTGGGCCAGAAGCGCTTGCTGTCGTGATAGTTGCTCTCGCTCATCAGGACGGCGACGGCGCGGTTCTTCACGGCCCAGCGATAAGCCGCCAGCATCTCCGGCATGAAGTAGCTGCATATAATCAGCGCGTCAGGCCTGAGTTCGTTCAGGCGGGCGGTCATTGCCCTTTCCATTTCGCCCTGGGGTACGTTTTCCCATGTGCGGCCCTTGAAGAGCGTTATCCAGTTGAAGGGAGCGTCCTTGTCGCCGACCTTCCATAGGTAGGTTTCGACTGCGGACGCGCTTTCGATGCCCGTGACTTCCCACCCGAGTTCCCTGCCGCGAGAAGCGGCGGCCTTTATCCGGGCTATGTGGTACGGGCCGAAATTCCTGAACAGTATTGCGACCTTCTTCATGCAAATGAGCCTGTCAAGGGCAACGGAAAAGCGATCAGAAAATCCTTCATCATCAAATGGCGGGGACCATACGCGACCGAACTCCGGCAACGCACGGCATACAACATCCCCCCGATTGGGATTTTATTCGCCGCAAGGCCGGGAGGCTACTGTTTTTTTCCCTCCGATGGAGCGGCATCCCTCGAAGGCTTTGAAATATTGGACGGCGAGATCGAGTCGAAGTAATCCTTGACAAGTTCCTTGTAGTCGAGTGGGATCGGCTCCTTGGCGAGCGCTTTTTCCGCCCCGGCGCGCTCGGCCAGATACGCCGCGCGATAATCAATCAGTTCGTTTTCGCTCTTAGGCAGGTCTTTGAATGAATAGTTACCCAGTATTTTCCCCTTTGTCAGTTTGCCGGAGATCTTCGAGGGTTTGAGATTAACGTTAGCGTCGTCCTCAGTATGCGCGTCTCCGCCGCCCTTGCCTTTGCCAGGACCGCCCATGCCCGGTCCAGGCTTGTCGGTCTCGCCCAACTTCATCTCATCGCTGGGGGAGCCGGCCTGCCCCTCCTCTTCGCCCCCGGGACCGCCAAGCCCCACTCCCATCTCGCCGAGGCCTTCACCCTGACTGCCCGCCCCTTCCCCCTCGGCGGTTGCGTTCTCCATCTGCTCCATCGCTTCGCGGCAGTCCTTGCAGACGCTCTCCCCCTGCTGCTTCTCCTCTTCGGAAAGCTGCTTTCCGCAGACGCCGCAGTTATCACGCTGTCCCATCTGCGACTTGGCGGCTTGAACGGATTTCGCTATGTCGTTCATCCCCGCCATTTCTTCGCAACCCTGCTGCGCGCGCTGGAGTTGCTTCGCGGCTTCCTGAAGCGCGTCCTGCGCCGCGGCGTCGTTGCCCTGCTCGACGGCTTGCGCGGCCTTGTTCAATGCGTCGGACAATGCGGGGTTGTTCTTGCAGGCGGCGGCCATGTTGCGCAGGTCCTGGGCCATCTTCTCGCGCTCCTCCTGCGTCATGCCGTCCTTCCGGAGCTTGTCGGCCATCTCGCTAAGCTTTTCGGCCGCGGCGGCGAAATCCTTATTCTTCATGGCTTCGGCTACCGATTTCCCCTCGGCGGTTGCCATTGAATTCAACCGGCGATTGTCAAACTGCGGAATCTGCGGGGCAAGCTCCGAGCGGGCCTTCTCAGCCTTGTCGGCCAGTTCATTGAGCGCGACCATCAACTCACGGGTGTCAGGATTCTTCTCCAGTTGTTCGGACAGTTGTTGAAGGTCTTCGGCCATTCCAGAACTGAGCTTCAGATCCTTGTTCCGGGTTGTTTCCAGAATACGCGCGGCTCGGCGCCTGATCGCTTCCGTGTTTGCCCGCGTGTTGGCGGGGTCTGTAACGTTGCCGGATTTTGGTGATGCGCGAAGGTCCAGCGGGGGCAGCAACCACCCAAGCAGAACATATGCCGACAGCAGAATTGGGGCGATCCGTATCTTCCAGGATGGCTTCAACGGAATGATGATTTCCGGGATGACTGAGTCTGCGCAGCGCATCGCGTCCCTCATGACGGCCCCTGCCACAGGATCATCCGGCGCGGCCCCGCGCTCCCTCAATTGCAGGAAGCTAGTCACCCGCTCCTTCAGGCCCAATCGTGAATCAACGATAGCCGCAAGCCGTTCCCTGTCCGGTTTCGTTTTGATAAAAACAATGGCGCCGACTGCGTATGAAAAGAGAATTGCCCCGGCGCAAGCATACCCATGGACTGCAACCGGCCACCCCAGGTTCAGTGCCCGTTCCGTCAGGACGGCCGCGCAGAGCGCTATGGCAAGCCAGAACAGCACGATTCCCGATGCCCTCAGAAAGGCGAACCGTCTGAGGCGCCTGCCGCAGTCGTCAAGTTTACCGACAAGAACATCCATCATGCTCCCCTTCTGGACATGATTATATTGTATCTTGCATGCCTGCCCATGACAATCAAACAGGGACATGCAGAAATCGCATCCGGGCCGAATCCGGAAATAGCTTGATTCTCCCGCAAGCCGAAATATAGAATGAATTTCGGCATTGGTTTCAATGCGGCAGACGCATCTGCACCGAAAGGGTTGAACCTGTGGAAAAATATCGCGGACATCTGCGCCTGGCACTGGTTGTCTTAGCCATCATTTTCGCGGGTCTTGCTGCCTTCGAAATCAAGGACGCGATGAAGACCGATGAGCTTAGAGTCGCCGTCCAGGGGCTTACATCGGCAGTTCTGGCGCTGGCCGCAATGGAAGGCGTGCGCTTCCTGGAAGACTGATTATCGGTCAGTCGCCGTCCATAGCCGGAAGACAACGCCCGATTGCGTTACTTGAATCTCCAGGCTTTTCCGCTTTATCCGATTGCCGTCCGGACAGCCTTTGCTGCCCTTCCGACGTGTTCCCTGCGGATATGCCTGTGGCAGACGAACCGTATGGTATCCGGAGCCGTCGTAAGTGCGCCCACCCCATTTTCCGACAGCCGGGCAACGACCGCCGCCGAGTCGGTTCGCCCCTCCGCCAGTTTGATATAAACCATGTTTGTGGGGGGGGGATTGGCCTTCAGGGATATGCCGGGGATTGCGGATAATTCGGCCGCCAGAAACCGGGCGTTCTCGTGGTCCTCCGCCAGCCTTTCGATCATCGTCCCTATGGCGACAATGCCGGCCGCCGCTATGACGCCGGCCTGACGAAGCCCACCGCCCAGCGCCTTGCGCCATCGCCGCGCCTGTTTAATGAAGTCCGCGTTTCCGCAGAGCAGGGAGCCGACCGGCGCGCTCAGCCCCTTGCTGAGGCAGAAGGAGACGGAATCAACATCTCGCGCAAGGGCGCGCGCGTCTACCCCAAGCGCCACGGCGGCGTTAAATATTCTGGCCCCGTCAAGGTGGACAGACAGCCCGTTCTCATGCGCCGCGGCGCATAGCGCGGAAGTCCTCTCAATGCTCAGGACGCTCCCCCCGCCCCGGTTATGGGTATTTTCGATTTCGAGAAGCCTGGAGCGGGGGAAGTGGTCGTTGTCGGGTCTGATTGCGGCCTTCGCCTGTTCGGGCGTCAGGAATCCGTCCCTGCCCTCGATGGGCCGCATGGAGACGCCGCCCAGCACGCTCGGTCCCGCCGCTTCGTAACAGTAAGTATGGGCGTTGGCGTCAAGAATGACCTCGTCGCCGCGTCCGCAGTGGGTCAGAATTGCGGCCAGGTTCGCCTGCGTGCCGCTGGTCATCAGGAGCGCGGCCTGCTTGCCCAGCTTCGCAGCGGCCATTTCCTGCAGGCGGTTGACGGTCGGATCCTCCCCGAAAACGTCGTCGCCAACGTTTGCGGACGCCATCGCGCGACGCATTTCATCGGTCGGTTCGGTCAGCGTGTCGCTTCTCAGATCAATCTCGTATCTCATTGACTGCGCCTCCGTTGCGTTGCCGCGTCCAGCCCGATCATGATTACTGCCTTGCATTTCAGGGCGCGGTTGCCCTACTATGCGCCGACGGCTCGTTTGTTTCCAGACAAAACCGGAGGGGAAGTCGTCGGTGACGGCGCGATTGCCGTCGCCGCGTCAACCGTCAGGCATTCCGGCGCGATATGAATCGCCGGGCCAATGCCGCTTGAATACCATGGGAAAGACCAACGCCAAGCATGGTTTGGGAATTGCGGCCGGTCTGGTCGTAAGCGCCGGCGCAATGATATGGTTCGTCAAGGGGGTTGACGACTGGGGCGCGGTATGGCAGACGATCAAATCGTTGCGGTTCGATTATTTCCTGTTCGCGCTTCTGGCGACACTGATAACCTATATGATCAGGGCTTATCGCTGGCGCGTCTTCCTTGAACCGGTGAAACGGTGCGGGATAATGAATCTGCTTTCGGCGACCTGCATCGGTTACATGGCAAATTGCGTTCTACCCGCTCGTTTGGGGGAGTTCATCCGCCCCGGCGTGATCAGCAGGCGGGAGAAAATATCCTACGTGACCGCCTTCGCAACCGCCGTCATTGAGCGCATTTTCGATCTGGTGGGATTATTCATCATGCTGGCCGTCACCTGGATTGCCCTTCATCCCGACCAGGCGGCCGATCCGGCGGTTGCCGAAAACATCGAGAAGATCAAGCGTTACGGCGTGATCATCGTCCCCTGCGCCCTTGCTGCTCTGGCCGGCGTGGCCGTCATGGCGATATGGCCCGGACCTTTCCTGAAACTGGCGGAATTCTTTGCTTCATTCCTGCCGGATTTTATCAGATTCCGGCTTATGGGATTCGTCCGTTCCGTAGTTGACGCCTTCAAGGTGATGACCGGATTGCGGGAAGTGGCGCTCGTCGTCGCGCTGTCGTCGTTATGGTGGTTTGTGATCGGCGCCTCGATGTGGTTCCTGGCGCTGGGGCTTGACCTCCATATCGGGTTCTTCGGCGGGTGCTTCGTCTCGATTCTCGTGGGGCTTGCGGTGGCTCTTCCGCAGGCGCCGGGATATCTGGGCGTTTTCCCGAAGGCGGCCAGCATAGCCATGGTCGTCGTCGGCTGCCCCACCGACAAGGCCAACGCATATGCTCTGGTCCTCTGGACGTTGAGCGTCGCGCCGATAACGGTTATCGGAATGGCCTTCGCGTGGCGGGAGGGGCTTTCCCTGGGACAACTTGCCCATCAGGATGAAAAACTTGCGGAAAAATCCGTCGAGCCGGAAGGTATTGACGGAAACAAAGGACGAACGGAATGTCTGAGCGAACCCTCAAAGTAGTTTTCCAGCCGGAAGGACGGACGGTACAGGAGCAACCCGGCGTCACCATATTCGAGGCCGCGCAGCGGGCGGGCATTGCGATCAGTTCCCCGTGCGGCGGGCAGGGCAAGTGCGGCAAGTGCAAGGTTCACGTTTCGAAGAATCCCCCGGAGCCGACGCCTTCCGAAATCGAGGTCCTTTCCGAGGAAGACATCCGCAAGGGCTGGCGCATGGCGTGTCAGGCTCGCGTGGCGGCGGACATGGTCGTGGACGTTCCGCTTTCGGCGCGGACCTCCGAGCAGAAGATTCTTTCCGACGGCGTCGGGGTTGCGGTTTCTGTTGATCCCTCGGTCGCCCGGAGATTCGTCCGGCTGAGCAAACCGACCGTAGAGGACCTTCGCTGCGATCTTGACCGGTTGATCGAAGCGCTGCCCGGCGTCGGAAGGCATCCTGCTCCGCTCAATGTCGTCAGGCGATTGCCGGGGTTGTTGCGGCAGAATGATTTCGGCGTGACGGCTGTGGTCTCCAACGGCGCGTTAGTCGGACTGGAGCCGGGGGACGCTTCTGCGCGATGCCTCGGCGTCGCTTTTGACATAGGCACGACGACCATTGTCGGAGTCCTGCTTGATCTGGCGACCGGGGCGGACCTGGGTGTCGCGGCGCGGACCAATCCGCAGATCGCCCATGGGGACGACGTCGTCAGCCGCATTCAATTCGCATCCATGTGCGCCGAAAACCTTGCGGAACTTCAGTCCCGCGTCGCCGGCGCGCTGAATGAAATCATGACCGAGCTTTGCGCGAAAGCATCAGTAGCCGCAGGGGATATCTGCCGGATTGTCGCGGCGGGCAACACGACGATGGAACACCTGCTGCTGGGCATTGATCCGACATATCTGGCCCAGGCCCCATACGTCGCGGCGGTCCGTTCCGGAGTAAGCCCGCGCGCGGCGGAAATCGGGCTGATGGCGAATGAGTTTGCAAGGATCGCCCTCGTTCCCAACATCGCGGGTTTCGTCGGCGGGGACACAGTGGCGGGGATTCTGGCCACGGACCTTCACAAGTCCGGGGCAATCAGGATGCTCATTGACATAGGGACGAACGGGGAGATCGTCGCGGGATCGCGGGACAGGCTGGTCGCCTGCTCATGCGCCGCCGGGCCGGCCTTCGAGGGGATGCGCATTAGCAGGGGTATGAGGGCGATGGAGGGCGCGATCGAGCGGGTTCTGATGCCGCGTGACGTTGAGGTCGGCGTCATAGGCCGGAGCCGTCCGACCGGCATATGCGGGACCGGGCTAATTGACGCCGTGGCGGAGCTCCTGCGATGGGGGATTGTTGACGAGACCGGACGCATTCAGGAACAGGGCGACCTTCCGCAGAACCTGCCGGAGCCTCTCCGAAGGAGGGTTATCGAGTGCGAGAGCGCGGGCGAGTTCGTCCTTGTTCCTGCGTCGGAATGCGGGGGGGGGCATGGCATCCACCTGACGCAGAAGGACATCCGCGAGGTGCAGCTTGCAAAGGCCGCTGTCTTCACCGGCATACAGGTCTGCAAGAAGACGCTCGGCGTCAGCGATGAGGATATCGAGGAGGTGATGCTGGCCGGGGCGTTCGGGAACTACATTCGCAGGGAAATGGCGCGGCGTATCGGCCTGCTGCCGGACATGCCGATAAGCAAAATACGCTTTGTCGGCAACTCCGCCGGGGCCGGGGCGAAGATGGCCCTGGCCTCCCGCTCGCGCATGAGGGAGGCGGAAGAGATTTCCCTGAAGACGGAGTATCTCGAACTGGCGGCGAACATGGAATTCCAGGAGATATTCGCGGATTCCCTGTTCTTCGCAACGCCGAAGTCGGAGTAGCCCGCAGGTTGACTGCAAAACGCCGCGCTGTCATATATCAGCATGATGTCTTCGGAAACAGGAGCTTATAAGGGTTACTTCTGAATCGTGAAACTATCTCTTATCTTTCCTTCGGCGTCGAAACATCTGTATTCCATGCGGTTGCCGGCGATGCTGATGATCTGATACAGGGATTCGCCGAAGAAGGCCTCGGCCATTTCCGCTGTCTTGAGGGCCGGAAAGCGCCGCCCGGGTACTGCGCAGGAGGTGACATAGATTGTCCCGTCCTTCGGGGAGGGCGCGACCTTGCCGTTCCTGATGGGAAGGGTCCGCATGTAGTGGTGAGTGTGACCGCACATGACAAGGTCAACGTGATACTGATCGAACAGGGCGCACCACTCCTTGCGAATGGCCGCGTATTCCTCGGATTCGAATCCGAAGGGGGGGAAGTGGAACATTGCGAAACGCCACGCGGCGTTCGATTCGCTGAGCGTCTTCTCCAGCCAGTCATGCTGAAGGGCCTCGGGTGAGGTCACGTCCAGCGCTATGAACTGGGCGTTGCCGTAGGCGAAACTGTAAGCCCTCTCTTTTTCAATGGAGTCGGGGCCGTTCTCGGGCAGGCCGAAGATCTTCAAGTACATGTCCGCGCCCAGGCATTCCTGATCGTCGTGATTGCCTATGGACGGAACCAGAGGCCGCCGTTCGATGAAACCTGCTCCGCGATGTAGGAGGACGTCCCATTCGTTTCGATACAGGCCCGTGCCGACAAGGTCGCCCGCCATCATGCAGAAAGCGGCTTCAGGATGTTTCCCGGCGATATCGCGGATTCGTTCGCCCCAGCTTTCCGTCGCGTGAGTGTCGCCCAGGTAGGCGAAGGAAAACGGCTCGCCGGCCTTCGGCGCGGTGCTGAAGATAAAGTCCTCGCTCCAAGCGCCATCGCAGCCGACGCGGTAACCGTATTGCGTTCCCGGTTCAAGCCCTTCCAGAACGGCCTCGAACCGGTGAACGCGCCGGTCGTTCATGAGGAGTCTGTCATCCATGACGGACATGCGCGTCGCGGCCTGTCTAACTTCGCCCCGGTTCTCGCCGTCCTGTTTCCAGTATTGCGCGATTCCCGACGCGACGTCCGGGCTGGTCCGCCACTGGATGGTCTGGGTCGAGCGCGGGTCCCTGCTCCACGTCAGCATAATCTGGTCGGGCCGCTTTGAGGAGGGATGGGGCGTTTCCCGGAAAGCGCCGATCAGGTGGGCCTCCCTGGAGCGTCCGCGAATTGTGGACAGCAGGACGCCCCCCCTGAGTTCCTGCGGAACCTTCGCCAGAACCAGCTCGGTCCAGTCGTGATAGACGAGGGAGCCGACGTCCATGGTTTCCATGGAGAATTCCGCGGGAGAGAGATTGGCGATCTTGAGTTCCACGCCCTTCTCCTGCGGGGAAACGCTGACGAAGTAGTGGGTGCGGTGCCTGTCGAACCCGTTAATGCCAAGCCCCACGCGCCCGGCGGCGAAGGCCTTCTTCCAGACCTCGTATTCGCAAATCTCATTGACGCAGGAGAGATCGGTCCTCCGGAATCCCGCCTCTTCAATCCAGAACGGCACGGTTTTCTGGGTTTTATCCCTCATGACGTAGACGAAGACCGGCGCGTTGACGTCGAAGGTCAGATACTCCGTCGCGAGGATTCTCAGTTCGTCCTTTGAGAGAAGCCCCCGGAGTTTCTGATCGTCCAGGGAGCGGAGCGCCTCCGCGTCCATTGTTTCATAGAAGCGGGATACGACGGCGTCCATTACCTGCTTCACGGCCTCGGAGGCGCGGGCGCGGGCAGGCAGGTGGAGAGCGATGAGCAGGAGGCAGGAGCAAAGGAGAAAGCGGCGCAATGTTTTCATCGGGAACCTCCGCGCAATCAAGTGAATCCGATCTCGCGCTGACACTCTCGGATTGTCTCCCTTCAACAGCGACGGTGAGGAAGGCGCAGACCTGAAACGCAGCCAGGTTCCGGACGACTCCCTGGTAACAAGCGTTTCCTTCCCCAGCGCCTGCGGGGGAAGGTGGCTTGCCTTCAGGCAAGACAGAAGGGGGCATTCCAACCCGGCGCTGATAGTTTGCCCGAAGCGTCCCGACTTTCAAAGCAATTCCCGCTGCCGGCCCAGGCATGTTGCGGCCGCCGTCAGCGCGGTTGAATACCAGGCCGATCACGAGAGCCTGACAACACCGGCGTCCTACCCTATCGCTTGCGTCTTTGCCGCCTCCCAAAGTGACGGGGCGCTGACTGGCAAGTATCCGATGTTAATAACTTGAGAGTCCCGTGTTCTCGGATTAGGGAAGGATATTGTGGGGAGTATTGAGAGCGGACAACTGGAGGCTCAGAGCGACCCATTCCTGAGTGAGACGGCGGAACTTGCGGTAGTTTGCGACCTGGCTCCTGATTTCCTGGAGTTGTTGCCTGGGGACGTATTGCGTGTGTCCCCGGCCCTGGTGGGTATAGCTCAACTGGTAGTATCTGCCGCCCCAACTGCGCTTCTGGACTGAAAGCGAACCCGGGCGCATGTCGCCCAGTTCGGCCAGTTCCCGCTTTATCTTCTCGATTCTGCGCTGGATTTTCGCCGCAGGGTCCATCAATTGCCTCCTGATCGCGTCGCCGACGCCGGCCAACCCCGTCCGCTTCGCCATTTTAACTTCACAGGCTGTTTGAACGCGAGTTGCTATATGAGTCCAAGTGATGTATCATATATATGATACATATCAATGTCAATCATCGGCAACCGGGCTGGAGGGAGCAAACCTATGCGCCTGTGGATACAGTGGCTGCGATGGATCGCGCCGTTGCGGGACGCCTGCGCCAGGCAGAGGACTTTCCTGTGGATGCAGGCCGTCATCATGGCCTTCTGCGCGCGCGACGACCTGCTGGGCGTAACCAGCCTGGTCAGGGCCCTGGGGTTGACGCCCGCCTGTTATGACCGCGTCCTGGACTTCTTCCACTCCGCAGCGCTTGACGCCGACCGGCTGGCGCGCATATGGACGCATCTGCTGATCCGGGAACATCCCAACCTCGCCCGCTGCCGCGGGCGCGTCGTGCTGGTCGGAGACGGGCTGAAGGTCGCCAAGGCGGGAAGGAAGATGCCGGCGGTCAAGAAACTCCATCAGCAATCCCAGTCCAACACCAAGCCCGACTGGATCATGGGCCATTCCTGCCAGGCCGTCGCCCTTCTGGCGCGGGGGGGCTCCAGCGTGGTCGCCATCCCTCTGGCCGCCCGCATACACGAGGGACTGGTCTTCTCCAACCGCGACCGCCGCACGCTGCTGGACAAGATGATCGCGCTGCTGGACTCTCTGGCGCCGCACGCCCCCTTCTACTTCGTCGCCGACGCCTACTACGCCTCCCGCAAGACCGTCCTGCCACTGCTTGAGCGAAACAACCACCTGGTCAGCCGCGCCCGAAGCAACGCCGTCGCATACCGGCCCGCCCCGCCGGCGGCCCGGCCCAAACGCGGACGCCCCAGACTCTACGGCGACAAGCTGCGCCTGGCCTGTCTCTTCGACGACCCCGCCGCCATGCGCACCCTTGAAAGCCCCGTCTACGGCGAGCGAGGTGTAACGCTTCGCGTCCGATCAATGGACCTGTTGTGGCGTCCCGTCGGCGTCGTCGTGCGCTTCGTGGCCGTCATCCACCCCCAGCGCGGACGCTGCATCCTCATGTCCACCGACCTGGAACTGGACCCCGTCGAGATCATCCGCCTCTACGGATATCGCTTCAAGATCGAGGTGACATTCAAAAGCGCCATGCGACAGGTCGGCGCGTTCCTCTACCACTTCTGGATGGCCGACATGAACCCCGTCAGACGCGGCGGGGGAAACCAGCACCTCCACCGCAAAACCGCCGACTACCGCGACGCCATCAGGCGCAAACTCGCAGCCTATCACCGCTTCATCCAACTGGGCCTGGTCGCCCAGGGCGTCATGCAGACCCTGGCCACCACCCAACCGAGCCTCGTCTGGCAGTGCTTCGACTCCTGGCTGCGCACCGTGCGGCCCGGCGTCTGCCCCTCGGAGCTTGTCGTCTCCATTGCCCTGCGCAACAGCCTGCCCGATTTTCTCTGTAATACCGCCGCTGACCCAATCCTGGCAAAATTCCTGCGCCAAAGACTCGACCCATCCCTGCTCCGCGCCGCAAGACTATCCGCATAAACCACGCTCTCTTCACACTCCAAGAACACCGGACTCACAAGTTAATAAGTGAGCGCATAATAGTAATCTATCATTACCTTGCGTCATTTGTGTACGGGGTCAGTCGCGGGCGCGTCTCCTTGGAGTGCGCAGGCTTGCCTGCGCTTTGCTGAATCCGGCAGTTCCAACCCCGGCAAGCCGGGGGAAACGGCAAGGCGGCAGCAAGACGCGTCTGCAAAGCAGACGACCGCAATCCAAATTACGGTCGCCCGCCCGTCAGTGCCCCATTACTCATCTGTATATATTTCGCTTGACATCGCCCCGGCGCGCGTGGGAATAATATATACACGTAACCGGGCCATTCCGGTTGGGGCCGGGCGGCGAAGGACAAATTGACCGGGAGAGGCTGAGATGGACGCGACGGGATCGTCAGGGCGGAAGGTTGTCGGCGGGATTCTCAATTTCATGGCTCCTTCCCTTTCCAACATTTCA
>Ga0116153_10000554_pt1 | contig 45538 bp, 29 predicted proteins | sample AD_UKC028_MetaG_FD_89896 | JGI IMG/M metagenome (GOLD analysis project Ga0116153, IMG submission 89896) | Active sludge microbial communities of municipal wastewater-treating anaerobic digesters from USA - AD_UKC028_MetaG | ecosystem: Engineered > Bioreactor > Anaerobic > Digestate | place: USA...
GGTGACCGACGGCACCAACTCGGCCGCTTACGGTTACCACACGAACTCGTCGCTGATCAGCCAAACCACGTTCAAGCAGAACAGCGCGACGCGCCTGACCACCGCACGGTCCTATGATCGGTTGAACCGGCTGACGGGGATCAGTTCGACCCCGGCAGCGGTAAACCAATTGCCGCTGTCGTTCCAATATTCCTACAACGATGCCAACCAGCGGATCCGGGTCGGGCTCCACGACGGGTCGTATTGGCTCTACGAGTATGACGCCCTGGGCCAGGTGCAGTCGGGGAAACGGTATTGGGCGGATGGGACGCCGGTGGCCGGGCAACAATACGAGTATGCCCATGATGACATCGGGAATCGGACGGAGACCAAGGCAGGCGGGGACAGCACGGGCGGCAACCTTCGGACCGCCGAATACGGAGCCAACAGCCTCAACCAGTATACGAACCGAACAGTGCCGGGGTATGTGGATGTGTTGGGGATCGGCACGGCGACGGCGGCGGTGACGGTCAACGGCACTGGGGCCTATCGGAGGGGTGAATATTTCCATGTGGCGCTGGCGGTGGACAACAGCAGCGGCCCGCAATACCCGTCGATCGTCATTCAGGCGGTGGCGGGGGCCAACAGCGCCTCGAGCACAGGCAGCGTGTTCCTGGCCAAGACACCGGAGGTTTATGTTCACGATGACGACGGGAACCTGATCCAGGACGGGCATTGGACGTATACGTGGGACGGCGAGAACCGGCTGGTGACGATGGAGGCGCTGACGACGGTGCCCAGCGCGGCGAAGCTGCGTGTGGAGTTTGAGTATGACTGGCGGGGGCGGCGGATTGGGAAGACGGTGAAGGCCTGGAGCGGGAGCACTTACACCAACGTTTACATCCTGAAATTCCTCTACGACGGCTGGAACCTGGTGGCCGAACTGGACGCGAACAGGGCCGTGGTTCGTTCCTACCTCTGGGGCACGGACCTGTCGGGCACCTTCCAGGGCGGCGGGGGGGTGGGCGGACTTCTGGCCGTCAACGTAGCGACCAACGGGGTGCATTTCCCGGCTTATGATGGCAATGGGAACATCGCCGGCCTGGTGTTGGCTTCGGTTGGCACGACCACGGCACGATTCGAGTACGGCCCGTTTGCCGAACCGATCCGTGTGTCCGGACCGATTGCCAGGGCCATGCCGATACGGTTTTCCACCAAATACCTAAATGACGAGACCGGGCTGTATTATTACGGGTATCGCTACTACGATCCAAGCGCAGGGAGGTGCCTCAGTAGAGACCCAATCCAAGAGCAAGGTGGATTGAATTTGTATGCCTTTGTTGCCAATGATCCAATTCGGTTTTGGGATCGTTTCGGGCTTGATCCTGTCGGGGACTGGATATCCGGAATCTACTGGCACGCGTGGTGGTGGAACATACCGTTCTGGAGTCCCAATCCTGCGCTTCAGAAACGGGATGACGGAATAATGAACACAATGGGGCAGAGGACATCCCGACAGATGGATTTGTTCTACTTTAGGCTCGCAAGAGAAGAAGCACGGAAGGGAACGGTTTCCACTGCGTGGAAGACCGTTCAGATCGCTGAAGCGGCAACGGGACAAGACTGGTGGGTATTCAGAAAGGGAGGGATTGATTTTTCCGACGCGGGCTTCTGGCTGAACCAAGCGCATAAGGTTGATGCGTTAGCCGGTGGAACATTTGAGATGCGCCTTGTGTGTGATCAATCCGGCAAAGCGACGGGATTACAAATTCGCAATACCAATGGGAAGTTTCGGTGGTTTGATCGCATTGATAATGACCCAAGCCAGAATGACGGATTTTGGCTCTGGCTTCTTGAGACTGCAAACCAGATTCCAGAGTGGCTCACGAACGCGGCTTTTGATGTCCAGGTTGACTGGGGGGATAATCGCAAAGACATTCGGGAGGTTGAATGAAAAACAAGCGCATCTGGGCGGCAGGAGTGATTGGCGTAATTGTGATGCTTGGTTTAAGTGCGGTTGTTTTGGCGATGAAGCGCGCTCCGCTTACTGGTAAATGTTTGGCACTGTCGCAGATTCCTTGGTTTGGCGCAGAACTCCCAACTCGGAATCTTGGCCAGGTTCAGTATGTGGCGGAGCGGAAATATCACCGAGTGTTTGCAAGAGTGAATACGACCTCCGAGGAATTTGAGAAGCTGGCCAGTGAATTGAAACTCTCCGTTATCCGTTATCAGATGGGGTTTGACGCTGCGGATATTGCGTCCGTGGACAAAGATTTCCGGCCAGTTGGAACTAAAGTGTCATGCGCTTTTGGAGCGATAAGTCAGAACGGGCGCACGACGGTTCGGTTATTTTTCGAGCCAACCAGTGATGGCAGCACCAATGGCGTTCTCTATGTCCATATTTCGTAGTTGGCTTGGCTGTCACGGCAAGACGATAGGACGATGGGGTCGCATCTAAATAGTTGACATATGAGCGTGTCCTATCGGCAGGCAGTGGTCGCGACTACGTTCTTAATTCTTCAAGTCCGCCCAGCAGGCCAGTTTTGCCTGTTTCAGCGCGCGCAACCTCCGTATATTTCATTGACATATAAGTAGATACATGTTGTATATCTTGCGTTCGACATTTTTTTGGACGTGGCGTCGTTGAGCGACGGTACGAGCGGGGCTACATACGGGCATCTTGCGGATTGGCTGCTGATGATGCAGAATGCGGTCAGGCAAAACAAAACGATCCGGATGACGACAGCACTCTCATATGATCGGTTGAACCGGCTGATGGGGATCAACTCGATCCCGGCTGGGGCGAACCAATTGCCGCTGTCATTCCAATATTCCTACAACGATGCCATCCAACGGGTGCGAGTCGGGCTCCACGACGGATCGTATTGGCTCTACGAGTACGATGCCCTGGGCCAGGTGAAGTCGGGGAAACGGTATTGGGCGGACGGGACGCCGGTGGCCGGTCAGCAGTTCGAGTATGCGCATGATGACATCGGGAATCGGACCGAGACCAAGGCAGGCGGGGACAGCACGGGCGGCAACCTGCGGACGGCCACCTACGGCGCCAACAGCCTGAATCAATACACCAACCGGACGGTGCCGGGGTATGTGGATGTGTTGGGGATCGGCACGGCGACGGCGGCGGTGACGGTGAACGGCACTGGAGCCTATCGGAGGGGGGAATACTTTCATGTGGCGCTTCCGGTGGACAACAGCAGCGCGGCGCAATACCCGTCGATCGTCATTCAGGCGGTGGCGGGGGCCAACAGCGCCTCGAGCACGGGGAGGGTGTTCCTGGCCAAGACGCCGGAGTCGTTCGTTCACGACGCTGACGGAAATCTTACGCAGGATGGCCGTTGGGCATACACCTGGGACGGCGAGAACCGGCTGGTGGCGATGGAGGCGCTGAGCGCGGTGCCGGCGGCCGCGAAGCTGCGGGTGGAGTTTGAGTATGACTGGCAGGGGCGGCGGATTGGGAAAGCGGTGAAGGCCTGGAGCGGAACCAGCTACACCAATGTTTACGTCCTGAAATTCCTTTACGACGGCTGGAACCTGTTGGCCGAACTCGACGCGAACAGGGCCGTGGTTCGTTCCTACCTCTGGGGCACGGACATGTCGGGCAGCTTCCAGGGGGCGGGCGGGGTGGGCGGACTCCTGGCCGTTAACGTGGCGACCAACGGGGTGCATTTCCCGGCATATGACGGCAATGGGAACATCGCCGGCTTGGTTTCGTCCGCCAGCGGCGCGATCAGCGCCCGCTACGAATACGGCCCTTTCGGTGAGTCCCTGCGAGTCACCGGCCCAATGGGCAAGGTAAATCCGTTCCGTTACTCGACCAAGTACACCGATGACGAGACCGATTTGGTGTATTACGGGTATCGCTATTACCAGCCTTCCACGGGCCGGTGGCTCAGCCGTGACCCACTGGGCGAAGAAGGGGGGATCAACCTCTACGCCTTTTGCGGGAATGATCCGATGAATAAATGTGATCCGTTGGGCCTGCAAATGACGATGGGAGTCCGAAATATCAATATTCCTGGCGGCATTCCCACAAGCCCGTCAATTTTTGATCATGTTAATCCAAGCTGGGGATTTCGCCCACAGGATGGCGAGTTGAACCAAACTAAATGGTTTGAACAGCATTACCCAGGGTGGGTAGCTGCAATGAAACGTCGTATCAATGACCGGATTGGCAGAGCGATGGAGGCCGCGTGTCATGACGGGCTTCAACCTGGCCACATTCCCACAGCCGATATTAGTACGGAGATCAATCCGACGATGTCGGGTGACCCTCCCCGTTTCCCATTCAGATTTTTTAGCGTTAATCCGCGCACAGCGAAGGCGGGCCACAATGAAGAGGACTATGGGGATAGGCCTCAAAGCGCAAGGTGGGCGGATCAAGTGTTGGGTCGCTTCGTGTTTGAAGTTAACCCCGCCCAAGTCACCTGGACTCGAAAAGAAGGCATTGCATGCTACACGTGGAATGTAAGTCTCACCGTCACTGATGGGATGGGACTTAACGATCCTGAGGACCAGTTGCGCGAGAAGATGGGAGAAGGACTGTCTGCATCGGTCTTTACAGGGCGGCGTGAAGTTCGTGCTAGATGGCTGTTGACTGAGTCAGGTTGTTGTTCTTGCAGCGACTCTCAGTAATGGAGAATGGTTATGCTCTTATTCACAAATCGGGGCGTTGCGGTAGCGGTATGCGTTCTGGGGGCAGCCTGCTTGCTGGGGAGCATTTTGGTGCCCTCATTGATGAAGGTTGGCCTTCAATCCGAACGCGTAAAGAAATCAGCTACACAAGAGTTGAAGAACTTCAATAGCTATCTCGAAACTTACAAACTCGGTCATGGTGGGAAACTACCACCAAGCTTCATTGAGTTTGCTGCCTCAACTGGATATCTTGATAATCTGACAGAGGCAGCTCGCATCAGGAAGCGAGCTTCCTTACAGTATCCAGTTGATCCGCGAATCGGCGGACCCGGACGAAGGGCTATTGCTTTGTGGAAAGCCTCAGATGGACGGGAATTTGTCCTGTGGGAGACTGGAGAGGTAAGCGACAAATCTTCAAACGCGATAGCTGGTGGGAAGTAGGAAGCAACAGTTGCAGGACAAGCCAATTTGATATCCCGTGGTTCCAACGAAATTACGTAACACTTAATGTTGCGCGTCCAAAGAACCCGGTCCGGCTGGGTTTCCCCCGTCGCCAAGACTTGCTGGCTTTCGATTCCCCTTGAAAAAGCTACGCCGCGAAACACAGTTAGACTTGGCTCCCCCCGCGGTGCTCCCTCGTGAGCTTTCTTTCGCCGTCACTCCACTGCGCTTCTTGGGTATGCGTCTTAGCATCTGCATCTAGGCAGAGAGCGGGTGATTGTGCCAGAGTGAGGCCAGAATTCATCGCGCCATGGAAATCGTTACTTAATCTGTTTGAGTAATCTCGATGCCAACGCCATGATCGAGAAACGGGCGAGTCCGCAGCCGACGGATCCGCCACGAAATCTCGTGAAGGGGTGCAGGCGAATCGAACCTTGCGGATTGGCGATCCATTGGGCACATTGCATTCAGACAGCACAACGATCCGGATGACGACAGCACGCTCATATGATCGGTTGAACCAGCTGATGGGGATCAACTCGATCCCGGCTGCGGAGAACCAGTTGCCGCTGTCATTCGACAAATACACCAACCGGACGGTGCCGGGGTATGTGGATGTGTTGGGGATTGGCACGGCGACGGCGGCGGTGACGGTCAATAATTATCTGGCCTATCGGAAGGGGGAATATTTTCACCGGGTGTTGACGGTGGGGAACAGCGGCGCGCCGCAATACCCGACGCTGGTGGTTCGGGTGGCGCAGGGGACCAACAGCCTGTCGACGACGGGGAGGGTGTTCCTGGCCAAGACACCCGAGGTGTTCGTTCACGACGCTGACGGAAATCTTACGCAGGACGGCCGTTGGACATACACCTGGGACGGGGAGAACCGGTTGGTTGCGATGGAGGCGTTGAGCGCGGTGCCGGCGGCGGCGAAGCTGCGTGTGGAGTTTGAGTATGACTGGCAGGGGCGGAGGATTGGGAAGGCGGTGAAGGCCTGGAGCGGGAGCACTTCAGAAGAGCTCGGCATGGGATCCAGCAGGGGGATTAGGTTTCAGGTCCGGCCGGACTGCGATCCGATAGAATCGCGCGGCCGCGGACGGGCCGGCAAGGACCGCGCGCCGGCGCTCGACACCGGCAGGCAAGCCGCTCTGATCCGAATCCAGCGACGACACAGCCATGGATGTTTCCCAGGAGCCGTCGAGATTCGTCGATTCCTCGATCTCGAGGCGTACATTGGTCGCCAAGGTATTGAGGCGATACTGGAGAACAAGCGCTCCCTCTTGCCAACCGACCGAGGGATGGATATTGGCCGCGGGCTCGAGATCGGTCAGACCGTGGGCGAGTTCGGCGATCGCAGGCACGCCGTTCTGATCGGGATCGAGGACGCTGGGCACGAACAGGATGGCCTCTCCTTGCCCGGCGACGAAAGTGACATGGAACGCGTATTCGCTGCGGTCATTCAGGCTTCGGCTGCGTCCATCCTGGCCGCCGCTGACCTGGAGTTCGCCTTTTTGGTCGACGATGTCGAAGGTGAACACCTTGCGATTTTGGCCGTCGCCAAGGTTGAGCCAGTCCCCTCGGCGAATCAACAGGCTCTCAAAGCCCGGCTGTCCTGCCCACAAGGCCTGGTCGGTATCGATCGTCACGCCGGTTCCCTCGATATGGGAGATGTAGGCGATACGGCCGTCCTCATCCAAACGCAAGGCGGTGAACGATTGGTAATAGACTCCGGGCAGACCAGGAACTGGATCCGCCTCGCGAGCCGCCAGGCGAAACGCCTCCGGATAGCCCACCCAAATCCCCTCGTCGTTCGTCGTGTCCAATTCAAATGCAATCCAATTCAGGCTTCCGATAAAAGCCATATGACCGGTGTTGTTGAGAATGGGAGCGTTAAACGCCCGAAACGTGCAGCCTGGAACATCGGGTGCGGCATCGTCGGTCTGGACGATGGTCACAAATTGCAGTGGGGCGGCGAGCGCAAGGGATTGCGCCACCAGGGACGCCAGCGCCGCAACGGGTAAACCACACCTCAGCCTTCTCGCAATCATGAAGAGAGGTTGCGAATCTATCCGATACAAGTCAACCGTCCTGTAGGCCGGCACCCGACCCGGCGTTTGGAGCCATGCCATCGAGCGCCGGGTGGGGCTTGCCTGCCGGATCGGTGCAGGCAGGTAACGCGGCCGGCCGCCTCAGTGTCCGACCCTATGCAGGCCGGAGTAGCCGCCGAGGCAACCCGTCGGATTGTCTGCATCCGTGATTCGAGGTGCGGGCGGGGGGCACTCCGGTCTTGAGCCGGGAGGCCTGCCGATGGTAAAGGTGAGCCCATGACAAAATCCGCTTCGAGATATCTGGGACTGGGCGTTGGGCTGGCCCTCTGGATGGCGGCTGCGGCATCGATTCAAGCCGCCGCCCCCGTCGCCAACTACGACGAATCCATGGTGCCCGCTTACGCGCTGCCGGATCCGTTGAGGATGGAGGATGGCCGGCGGGTGACGTCGGCGGAGATGTGGCGCAAGGAGCGGCGGCCCGAGCTCCTGCGGCTGTTCGAGCGCGAGGTGTATGGGCGCGCCCCCGGCCGCCCTGCCGCGCTCCGATTCGCCTTGCTGAGCGAAGACAAACAGGCGCTTGGGGGAAAGGCCACGCGCCGGGAGGTGGCAGCCTATTTTACGGGCCGCGAGGACGGACCGCGGATGACGATTCTCATCTACTTGCCCAACGCCGCGGCGCGGCCGGTCCCGGCATTCCTCGGGCTCAATTTCGGCGGCAACCAGGCGGTCAGCGAGGATCCGGGCATCACTCTCTCCACGTCCTGGATGCGCAGCAGCGCCTCGGGAACCGTGGTGAACAACCGGGCCACCGAGAAATCGCGCGGCCAATCCGCTCCGCAATGGCAGGTCGATACAGTGCTGAGCCGGGGGTATGCGCTCGCCACGATCTATTATGGGGACATCGAGCCCGACTCGGCCGAGGGCTGGATCGCGGGCGTGCGCAACGTGTTCCGTCCCGCCGCGTCCGCCGCGGCTCCGGCCGGAGCCGAATCGGGCGGAGCCAGGCCGGCGGCGGGCGGACCGCCGGACGCGCCGGCTGACGCCTGGGGCGCCATTGGAGCATGGGCCTGGGGGCTGAGCCGGGCCATGGATTACTTCGAACAGGAGCCCGACATCAATGAGCATCAGGTGGCGGTGATGGGGCATTCGCGACTGGGAAAGACCGCCTTGTGGGCCGGGGCCGAGGACGAGCGATTTGCGGTGGTCATCTCGAACAATTCGGGCTGCGGGGGCGCGGCTCTGAGCCGGCGCGCGTTCGGGGAAACCGTCCAGCGGATCAACACATCGTTCCCCCACTGGTTCTGCGGGAATTTCAAGAAGTACAACGGCCGGGAAGCCGATCTGCCCGTGGACCAGCATCAGCTGATCGCGCTGATGGCGCCGCGGCCGGTCTATGTGGCGAGCGCCGCGAAGGATCTATGGGCCGATCCTCGAGGCGAGTTCCTGTCCGCCAAGCACGCCGAGCCGGTCTACCGGCTGCTCGGACGCGATGGATTGGGTGTGGAGGACATGCCGGCGGTGGACCAGCCGGTCGGCGGGACGATCGGTTACCACATCCGAACCGGCGTCCACGATGTCACTCGATATGATTGGGATCGCTACCTGGATTTTGCCGACCGCCATTTCCAGCGCCAGGCGTTCCTGCCGCCGGCACCCGCCGGCAAGCGCTGGAAGCTCGGCTGGCACGACGAGTTCAACGGCGCCGAACTGGACGAATCGAAGTGGAACCGCCTGGGCGACTGGAAGAGGCGGGACGGGTTCTGGGTCAAGGAGGATGCCGCCCTGGACGGCCAGGGCAATCTGCGCCTCCGCACCAGGAAGGATGGCGAGCGGTTCACATGCGGGGCCTTGAACACGCGCGGCAAGTTCGAGCAGGCGTTCGGCTACTTCGAGATCCGCTGCGAGATGCCCAAGGAGCCGGGGCACTGGCCGGCCTTCTGGCTGATGGGCAGCGGCGTGAGCCGCGTCGGCCAGGACGGACGAGACGGCACCGAAATCGATATTGTCGAAATCCCCTGGCGCGACGGCCGGCTGACCTCCAATCTCCATTGGGATGGCTATGGCAAGGATCACAAGTCCGACGGCATCAAGTTCAGCCGTCCCGAGGTGACCACGGGCTTTCACACCTACGGCCTCCTCTGGCTGCGGGAGGAGTACGTGTTTTACGTCGACGGCCAGGAGACGTGGCGCAGCCGCGCAGGCGGTGTTTGCCAGGTGCCGCTCTTTGTCAAAGTCACGGAGGAGATCGGGCCGTGGGCAGGCGACATCCGCCAGGCCACGCTCCCGGATTATTTCACGGTGGATTACGTTCGGGTTTACGAGGCAGCGCCCGAAAGCGGTCGATGATGGCCGCCGGGGCGGCGGAAGAAATGGCTCGAAAGGCTCAAGAAACCGAGGAAAAAGCCGCCCGGCTGCGCGTTCGCTTTTGGGGATCCGCCGCCTTTTGTTTTCTGCTCTATTTCCTGTATATCGGGCTGCGGGTGGAGCCGGTCTTGCAGTATCATCAAGCCGCCCCGGAGTTCTTTCTCGAGACAGCCTTTTTCCGATCGTTTCTCGACCGGCCCGGGGGGATTTTGGAATACGCAGCCGCGTTTTTGGCGCAGTGTTACCAGTTCAACTGGCTCGGAGCCGCCATCGCAACCGGGATAACAGGGTCGATGGTTTTGGCGGCGCGGGCGCTCTCGATCCAGGCTGGACAGGGAGCGATCGGAGCCGCGTGCATCGTTCCGGCGATCCTGATGCTGATGCTGCAGAGCGATTACAGCTCGATGAATCTCGATGTGGGATTGGGGATGTCTCTCGTTCTGGGTTTGGCGGCGGGCTTCGCCGCCTGGCGGGCGCAGAGTGCCGGGATTCGCTGGGCGTTTTTCGGGATCGCGGCTGCCGGGCTGTTTTATGCAGGGGGCATGGCGCCGCTTCTCCTGCTGTCGGCCCTGTGCGGTGTAGTCGAAGGTGCGATTCGACGCCGCTGGTGGCTGGGGATCGGGTGTCTGTTGCCGGGCCTGGCGGCGCTCTTCTGGCAGGCAGGACCGGACAGATCCGGCATGGCCGCATGGTTCGATCGCCCGGGCGAGGCAGCCCGTCGATGGTGGATCCTCGCCGCCCTGCTGGCCTATTTCCCGCTGGTCATGCTGGCACGGAATTGGCTCGACCGTCGAATGCCTCGCGCCAAAGGCTCGACTTCCGCCCAGAGGATTGACCCGTGCAAAAGGATCTGCTCCACCCTCGGCTGGCCTGGCCCGGTCCAAGCCGTCTCCGCCGCGGTTCTGATCCTTGCGGGCGCGGCTCTGGCATGGGTTTCGCTGGATCAGCAGGGGAAAACGCTCGCGCAGGTCGAATTCTATGCCGACCGGAACTTATGGGAGCAATGCCTGGCTGCGGGAAAGAGGCTGAAAGCGCTGGATCGCACCTCGCACACATGCCTGGTTCTGGCGATGCACGGCAGCGGTCAGATTGCGCAGGATCTATTTTCGCTGCCGGCCAGGCCGGGCATGGATCTGCTGCCTCGGCTCAAAGGGGGCCTGCACTCCTGCCGGGTCCAGGGGAGAGTCCTGTTCGAGCTGGGCCACGTGAACCTGGCCGAGCATTTGATCCACGAGGCCCTCGAGAACGAAGGAGGCCGCCCGAAGATCCTCGAGCTGCTGGGCGGGATTCACACGGCCAAGGGCCGTCCGGAGGCCGCCCGAGTGTTCTTGAATCGGCTGGCGATGGTCCCGTTCCATCGGCGGGGTGCGCATGCGCTTCTGCTTCAGCTGGAGGCCGATCCTGCCCTGTCGAGCGACGAGCGAATCGCCCAGGTCCGCTCCCGGATGGTGGCCACGGATCAGGCCGGCAACGCAGTCCCGACCGAGAATCTGATGGTGCAGCTGCTGGAAGCCAACCGCCAGAACCGGATGGCATTCGATTACCTGGTGGGTCAGCTCCTGCTGAACCATCATCTGGACCGGCTGGCGTTCGAGCTGAAGCGGCTGGATGAATTGGGCTACGACAGCCTGCCGCGGCATGTCGAGGAGGCGATGCTGGTGTATCAGCGGACCCCGGGCACGCCTGCGGTGGACCTCGGGCGCCGGTCCATCCGGCCTGAGACAGCCCGGCGATTCGATGCCTTCATCGCCAGCGTGAAGGGGGGCATGGACCGGACCGCCGAAGGCCGGCAGGCGATGGCTCGCCAGTTCGGCGACACTTACTGGTATTATCATTATCAGTGTCTCCAGGCGGGCGGCCCGGCAACACGGGCCTCCACCATGCCATGATGAGCGTCCTCCAAATCAACGCGGGTCGAAAGGCTCGGCATTTTGTCGCCGGCGCGTCGCTGGCCTTCGCGCTGTGCGCTCGGCCTGCCATCGCGGCGGCCGCCGCGCCTGCCGAATCCCGCGTGCCTGAATCGGGCCCGGCCCGGATCTTTCCCGACTACTCCGGCGTGGCGATCCCGCCCAACATCGCGCCGCTGAACTTCCGGATCCAGGAGCAAGGGGCGGCCTACGAGGTCCAGATCCGATCCGTCAGCGGGCCTCCGATTCGGATTCGCGGACGCAAGCCTGAGGTGGCGATCCCCGCCCGGGCGTGGCGCGAGCTGCTGCGCGCCAATCCCGGCCAGCCGCTCTGGACGGACGTGTCGGTGCAGGACTCGGGCGGGGCCTGGAAGCCACGGGGCTCGATCACCAATGCCATCGCCCGCGAGGAGATCGACGGCTACCTGGTCTACCGCCGGCTCAAGCCCCTCTATAACACGTATTATCAGATCGGGATCTATCAGCGCAATCTGGCGAGCTTCGAGGAGAGGCCCGTGCTGAAAAACCAGAGTTTCGATCGGGGCTGCCTGAACTGCCACACTTTTCTCGACCGCCGCGCCGACCATTTCGCCCTGAACATCCGCGCCGACACCAATGGCAATCCGATGCTTCTGGTGCGTTCGAACGAGGTGATCCGCGTGAACAACACGGCGGGCTACCTGGCCTGGCATCCGAGCGGCCGGCTTCTGACCTTTTCGGCGAACAAGCTGATCTTGTTCTTTCACACCGCCGGCGAGACGCGGGAGGTGTTCGACCGGGAATCGAACCTGGGCATTTACCGGGTGGATTCGAACGTCGTGGTGACGCCGCCGGCCATTGCGCTGCCCGACCGGAACGAGAACTGGCCCGCCTGGGATCCGGATGGGCGGTTTCTTTACTACTGCAGCGCTGCTCCGATGCCGGTGGACCATTATCGGAAGGTCCGATACGATCTGATGCGAATCAGCTATGACATCGAGGGGGATCGGTGGGGGCAGCCGGAGGCGCTGCTGGCGTCCGAGGCCAGCGGGGCGAGCGCCGCGCTGCCGAGGATCTCGCCCGATGGGCGATGGGCGCTCTTCTGCCTCTTCCCGTACGGCAACTTCCCGATTTACCAGCCCGGCAGTGATCTCTACGTCATGGATCTTCAGACCCTGCGGCACCGCCGCCTCGAGATCAACAGCGACCAGGCCGACACATGGCATTGCTGGTCCGGCAACAGCCGCTGGATCGTGTTCAGCAGCAAGCGGCGCGATGGGCTGTTTGCCCGGCCGTATTTCAGCTACGTGGACCAGCAGGGGAAATTCCACAAGCCGTTCCTCCTGCCGCAACAGGATCCATCCTATTACGATGCCTGCCTGGATACGTTCAATGTGCCGGAGCTGGTGCGAGAGGCCATCCGAGTGACGCCTGGCGAGCTGGCCGACGCCATCCTGAGGCCGCGCAATGTGCGGACCCCCCCCAGCGATGCCCGCCACGATCACGTCGGCGAGGAGTTCAATCGCACCAAGGGCGGCGCGCGCAATCCGCAGGCGGCGGGAAGCGATTGACGGGCCGGCTGCCGGCATGCTTGGCTCGCGACCGTGCCAGCCCAGGCTTGACGAACGCTGCCTTGAATGTACTTGTAGGGCTCAGCCAACCAAACAAGAACGGAGCATGCACAAGCAAACAAATCTTACACGGCGCGGTTTCATTCAACATGCGGCGGCGGGATCGGCGGCGTTGACCTGGCTGGGCAGCGGGCAGGGTCCGAACCTGTTCGCGGCGGAAACGGCTCGCCCGGCGCTGCTGGGCGGCAAGCCGGCGCATGCGGGGGGATGGCCCGCATGGCCGACCTGGCGCGAGTCATGGGAGCCTGCGGTTCTGGAGGTGCTTCGGAGCCGCCGGTGGTTTCGGGGATCGGGCCAGACGGTGGCTGAATTCGAGGAGGCCTATGCCAAGCTCATGGGCGCCAAGCGCTGTCTGGCGACCGCCAGCGGCACCACCGCGCTGCTGGTCTCCTTGCATGTCATGGATGTGGATGCCGGCGACGAGGTGATCGTGTCGCCCTACACCTTCATCGCCACCTACAACGCGGTCCTCATCAACAAGGCGCTCCCGGTGTTCGCGGACACCGATCCGGCCACGCTCACCATGGATCCTGCATCGATTGAAAGCCGGATCACCGACCGCACCCGGGCGATCCTGCCGGTCCACATCTTCGGGCTGCCGTGCGACATGGATCCGATCAATGCGATCGCCAAGCGGCATCAGCTTGCGGTGGTCGAGGACGCCTGCCAGGCATGGCTGGCCGAATATCACGGCCGCAAGTGCGGCACGCTGGGCGACCTGGGCTGCTTCAGCTTCCAGGAATCCAAGCACCTGCCTTCCGGCGAGGGCGGCGCCGTCACCGGCAACAGCGACGCGCTCATGGACCGTTGCACCGCATTCCACAACTGCGGGCGCGCCACCGGCGGCTTCAAAGGAGAGCGCCCCTATTTCACCCGCGGCAGCAACTATCGGATGCAGCATTTCCAGGCGGCCATCCTCACCCAGCAGCTGGACAAGCTGGTGAGCGACACCGCGCGCCGGCGCGCCAACGCCGATTACCTCAGCGCCCAGCTTCGCCAGATCCCGGGCGTGCAGCCGGTGCGCCTGCCTGCCGACAGCCGCGCCGTCTGGCATCTCTATCCATTCCGGTACGACTCGCGCGAGTTCAGCGGCCTGAGCCGGGATCATTTCATGCGCGCCCTCGGCGCCGAGGGCGTCCCGGTCTCGAGCGTCTACCACGAACAATACTTCGATGGATTGATGGACGAAGCGATCGAGTCGCGCGGGTTCAAGCGGCTCTTCAGCCCCCAGAGGCTCAAGGCTTACCGGGACAGCTTCCAGGAGTTGAAGGGCAACCGCCAAGCCTGCGCCGCGACCGTCGCCATGACCCAAAACATGCTCCTGGCCGAGCGCAGCGACATGGACCACATCGTCGAGGCCATTCGCAAGATACGGGCCCACAGCGCCGCGCTTGCGAAGGCCTAGCGATCAAAGATGGAAATGGCCGGCCGCCTCGGGCTGGTAGATGACCTTCTCCACCCGGAGGCGGACACGGCCCGCAGGCACCACCCACTCGAACTCGTCCCCCTCGCGCTGGCCCAGCATGGCCATGCCGATGGGCGCAAGGACGGAGATGCGCCGCGCCTCATAGTCGGCCTGGTCGGGAAAGACCAGCGTGTAGGTCATCACGTCCTCCGTGACCAGCTCGCGCAGGCGAGCCTTCGAGTTCATTGTGATGACGTTCCGCGGGATCTCAGCCGGAATGACGACGTGGGCGCGATCCAGCTCGGCGCTCAGGGCTTTCACGTCTTCCCGCGAGTTCTTCAGAGCCGCAACCAGCGATCGAAGGCGGGTCATGTCTTGGGCGGTGATGTAGATGGAGCGTTCGGCAGTCATGGTTTCGGTGGGGTTATGGGTTCAGGGGGATGACAGGCGCCGCGGGAAGCCCGCTGGCGCTTCAAGTCGACAGCCAGAAAGCCAGCTCGCGAATCTGGTCGGGCGCGCCCAGGACAAGCAACTGGTCCCCGGGCTGGAGAGCATCCGATGGGCCGGGGCTGACGACGGTGGTATTGTCGCGCTCGATCCCGACGACCTGGACGGCCCAGTGAGCGCCCCAGGCCAGCTCCGCAAGGGGTTTCCCGAGGTGCTTGGACGTCCGCGGCACCTCGAGCGGCTGGAGGCTCAAGTCGCCCATCGGGAGGTCGTCAGCGGCCGCGGAATCGGATTCTTCGATCGTGTTGAGCCATCGATCCGCCCGGCGAAGGTCCTCGTCCCGCCCCATCAACAGGAGCTTGTCCTGGGGAAACAGCATCGTGTCCGGCGAGGGGTTTCGCAAGCTGACGCCTTGGCGGTCGATGGCGACCACGGTGCAGGAGAAGCGATCGCGGAAGGGCAGCTGGCGGATCGATCGGCGGACCGCGCGCGAGCCGGGCCGGATGAGGATATCGGCCGCGCGGATCTGCCAGCGATGCGGATTTGTGGTTTCGGCGGTGATGGCGGAGGGGAGTCCGAAGGGCGCGTCGGCGAGCTGGGAGCGCAGCTCGATCTCGATCTGGCTGTGCCATCGGATCAGGCTCCGCCAGAGAACCGCCGCCAGCGCGGCCAGCAGCAGAGACAGCAACACCAGGGGCCACCCGCTCAGCAGGTCCAGCGGCAGGAGCGTGGCCAGCCAAAGGCCCGTTCCGGTCCCGGCGGCGATCTGAAGGAAGATCTGGAAAAGCGGGCCGAAGACGGCGCGGTGGGCGCGGCCTTGGGTTGCCGCATCGGCGCAGATCATCGAGACCGCCTCGATCTGGCGCCAGAGGGCCACCAGCGGCGCCAGGATCAGAGCTCCGAAGAGGAGCCAGAACAGGATCGGCATCGCGTGCGGCGCGGGCCACTCGGGCCCGAGCCATTTCCGGACCAGGCCGTTCAGCGGGGCTGCCAGGAGCAGCAGGCCGGAAATCAAGAGAAGCTGGACCGCCATCTGGACCAGGCGCGGACTGATCGCTTGCCAGAGGCGGTGAGCGCGCTGGCGTTGCCGGAGATGCCCGATCCAGTCGTGGTAGAGGCTGATCCAGAGCCGGATCCGCTCGGGCTCGAGCCGCTCGATCCGGCCGGCAATGGCGGGAGCGTGCCGGATCAGGACGGGAGTGGTCGCGGCGGTCAGAAGACACAGGGCGACTGCGATCGAGTAGAACGATGCAGGCGCGATCCCGCCTTCGACGGCGACCATGGCGAGGATCAAGGTGAACTCGCCGATGGCCGTGAGCGAAATGCCCGCCTTGAGCGAATCGCCGGGGGGCTGGCCAACGGCGATCAGCGCGAACGAAGACGCCAGAAATCGGCCGAGAATCGCCAGCACGAAAAGGCCCAGCGCAAGGGGCCAGACCCGGACCAGGATCTCGAAGTCGAAGAGCATCCCCATGGCCACGAAAAACACCGCGCCGAACACGTCGCAGAGGCCGGGCATGGCCCGTTCGACCTGAGAGGTCAGCCCGGCGCTGGACACGATGGCGCCCAGCACGAATGCGCCCAGCGCAGCCGAGAAACCGGATTTGGCGGAGAGCAAGGCCATCAGAAGAAGGAGCCCCACAACGAACAGCGTCTGCACCTCGGGCACGGCGCGCCGGCCCAGCGCCCGCAGCAGGGGCGGCACCGCCAGCAGGGCGACGATGACCAGGCTGATCAGGACCGCATTCAGGCGGAAAACGGTTCCCAGGACCGTGACCGGATCGCTGTTTCCCGCCTGGACCATCGAGGTCAGCACGGTCAGCATGACAACGGCTACCAGGTCGTCCAGGGCGGTGACGGCCAGCGCCGTCTGGCCGTAGCCCGCATGCAGGGTGTTCGTTTCGTGCAGGCTCTTGCCGATGATGGCCGTGCTCGATACCATGAACAAGGCCGCCAGCACGATGCCGTGCTCCGCCGGCCAGCCCATCGCCGCTCCAAACATGCGGCAGATGTTCAGGACGATGATCGCGATCAGCACGGTCGCCAGGATCAGCGGCCACCCGGTCCGAATCAGCCGCTGCAGGCGAAGCCCCTGGCCCACCGAGAAGATCAGGAATACCAGCCCGAGCTGGGCGAGGGTCTGAATTCGGCCCGGATCGGTGATGAGCGCCAGCGAGGGCGCATGCGGTCCGACCAGGATCCCCACCGTCAGGTAGCCAAGCACGACCGGCAGGCCGATTCGCTGGCACAGCCATCCAATGCCCGCGGCGAGCAGGACGACGACCGCAAAATCCTGGATGAAATCGATTGCGATCATGGTCGCCCGCCGGTCACGGTGCGCGCCGGGCGGTTGAGCCGGCGCCCGCGCCCTTCGATCCGGTCCGGCCTCTTCAGCTTGCGAATCCGCGCCTGCTGTGCAAGGCTGGAGAAAGCCCTGCCCAACGCCGCCATGCGCGTGTAGCCCGATTCATCGGCTCTCAGGTCAGGGCCTGGCACCTCGAGATGAGCGATGACCCGGAACGGAGGATGGCTCGGATTCCGGAGCAGCGTGATGTGCGCCGCGTCGATCGCGATCCATTCCTCGAGTTCGGCCAACTGGAGGCTCACGTATTGCTCCAAGGCGGGATTGGGCCTTCGATCGAGTTGCTTGAATGTCAGTTTCATGGTCGCTGGGATGGCGCGGCAGGGGGGAGCGCCTCGCCGGAGCCATGGCATTCTCGCCTTGCGTTCCCCAATCGCCCCACACCGATCCTTTTCATGGCAGGATTCGTGCCAGGGACAATGTTGCGCGGAAAGCCCTTGAAAACGACTCCTTTCCGGGTTTCAGGTTCATCGGAGAATCGTTGCTGGAACGAGCTGTGCCACAGGGTGGTTCGCGCCGTGCCTTGGCCGGCGATGGGAGCGCCGCCTGAGGCGCAGTGGAGGAAGCTTTTTTCATGTTTGGTTTTCACTGAATGGCGCCTTGATGGAGCCATGGCCTTTCCGCGGCGCCGGAGCGGCCATGGTGGAATGCCCGGCGCCGCGGGTGGTTGGTCCCGCGTCTCGGCGCTCTTCGAGCACGTTGGCATGCATGACAGGATATGTTCGGGCCCAGAAACCCGCGCGCCCGTTGCATGTCCCGATCGCCGGACCACACGGTGTGGCCCCAGCGGCGGAGCAGCTGCGCGAGGGCGCCTCCGGCGGCCCCCGAGCCCAGAATGAATATCTTCATGGCCGAAAGAGGAAATTGGTGAACTGCCACGGATCGCTCTGGTCGGGCTGGGCCTGGGGATTCTCGTAGAAATAGACGCGGTGCCGGCGCAGCGGCGTCCAGTCCGACGGCTGCGAGATCACGCGTCCGAGGTAGGGCCGGGCGTGGCGGAGCAACTCATCGTGGGGCAGGTCCTCGGGAAGGCAGATGCCGCGCCGCGGATTCTGGATTGTCCAGAGGGCGGCCGCCATGACGCCCGCGGCCACCTGGATGGCGGTGGCGTTGACGTGCGGCACCTTCCGGCGGGCGGCTTCGATGCTGAGGATGCTGCCGGTCCACCAGGATTGATAGCGATGGCCCATGATGAGGGCGCCGACCAGATCCATTCCCTCGGTGATCTCGTCCGTGAGAATGCGTTTCCGAGGATGCAGCTCGTAATTCCGGCATCGGAGTTCATGGAGCGAGACGATCGAATCGTTGCATGGCATGTAGGCATAGTGAACGGTGGGACGATAGACGGCTTGGCCGTTCTTGCGAACGGTCAGGGCATGGGAGATGCCGAACGACTCGCCGTGTGTGACGACCATGCCCACGATTTCCTGGTGGGGCACCCAGGATCGCACCCAGGTGTTGAGCCCCATCTGCGGGACAATGATCTGGTTGGCCGGGCCGGTCTCCGGCCGGGTGCTGTACGGAGGCAGCCACTTCTCGTGGGTGCCCCAGCCCACTTCGCACGGCGATATGGATTCCTCCCACATGCCTTCCACACTCCAGGTCGCCACGAACTCGTCCGTCCGCTTCGGTTTCGAGGCGCGCTGGGTATCCCACTCGCTGCAGTGGATGACTTTGACGTCCAGCTCGCGAGCCAGTTCGGCGAACTGGCGCTCCTGCATCCATCGTTCGATCCGGCGCGCCTGGGAACGCGGCGTTGCTTTCTCGCCCAGCACGCGGGCGCCAATATCCAGCAATCCCTGTTTCAGGAAATGCGAGACCAAACCCGGATTGGCGCCGTGGTCGATGACGGCGGTAGTCGAGTCCCGCCATTGCCGGGCCAGCGGCAGCAGCTTTTCGTATCGGGCGTAAAGGGACTTCTCGAGGGAAGACTTGCTGTGCATGTCCGACACGGGATCCCAGGACTCGAGCGACGCGTTGACGTAGAGGACCTCGTTGTGGTGGGCCCATGCCAGGATATCGAAGCAATCGATGCTCCACGCCAAGTCGATGATGAGACCGCCCCGCCCGACGTGGGTGGACAGGAGCCGGGGGAGGCTCAAGGGCGTGACGCGGTCGCGCACGAAGCGGAGCCCCCGCCGGATCCAGGGACGGAGGACCTGCTCGCGGTCGGCGAAGTCCACGACCGTGATGCGGCGCGGGGGAACGCGCAGATGCTTCAGCAGCATCGGCAGGGCGGCTTGCGCCACCACGCCAAAGCCGGTCATCAGGATGGGCTGGTCAAAATCCGTCATTTTGAGTGTCGCTTGCCAATGCTGGATCCGCTATCGTGCGGTCCGAAACCTGCTATACGCAATGTCATAAGTCACGCCGCCTGAGGGCACGCGGTCTACATCGCCAGCGCCCACCGCCGTGTAGGTCGGGTCCCCTGACCCGGCGTTGTGGGTGTCTGGCGCTCTGGATAAAGCTGGATGCGTGCCATGGGACACACGGATGCGGCAGAGAACGATTTTATGAGGATATTGGCGGTTCCAGACGCCGGCCGATCGCGCCGACTGGTTCAGGATAGACCACGGTGGGTCCGCGGCGTGCCACTGTGATGAAAACGGCGTCCAGGTCCAGGCTGATCGAGTTTGTGGTGGCGGCGGCCCTCGTGCTGGGGGTGGTGATGTGGATCGAGCGCTCCGCCTGGCAGCACATCGACCGGCTGCGTTCCGCATTGGAGGCGGGAGCGCCGCCGTCCGCGTGGAGCGCCGCACTCGATTCCCTCCAGCGCGTCTGGTTCTTTTCCCTGATGCTGGTGGCGGGGGCGGGAGCCGCCGTGGTGGCGGTGTTCTATCGGCGGTTGATTGCCCCCTTGCGCGCGCAATTGAGCGAAAGCCGAATCCACCTCGATCGCCAGGAGAAGCTCGCGTCGCTGGGCGTTTTTGCCGCCGGCATCGCCCACGAAATCCGGAACCCGCTCACGGCCATCAAGGTGCGCCTCTTCAGCTTGAAACGGAGCCTGTCGGACATTGCGTCGGCGCGGGACGACGCGCAGGTGATCAGCGATGAGATCCATCGGCTGGAGCGGATCGTGAACGATTTTCTCCAGCTCGCCCGGCCGTCCGAGCCGAGCTTCGAGCGTGTGGCGGTGGGAACGCTGCTGCGGGAGGCCGGCGCCCTTCTGGAGCCGCAGCTCGCCAAGAGGTCCGTTCGACTGGTGGTGGAGGATCCGCCCCAGGCTTGGCTGCGGGCGGATCCGCGGCAGCTCAAGCAGGTCCTGATCAATCTCGTCGACAATGGAGGCCAAAGCATCCAGGGCGCCGGCGAAGTGGCCTTGCGTGCGCGGACGGCCGCCCATGCGCTGGCAGGGCAGATGACCGAGACGGTCGAGATCGAGGTGGCCGACACTGGCAAAGGGATGTCGCCAGAGGTGGTGCGGCGGCTGTTCGATCCCTTCTTCACCACCAAGGAAAACGGGACCGGTCTGGGCCTGCCCATCGCTGCGAGAATCGTCGAGCAGCACGGCGGCGTGATCGAATACGAAACCAAGGTCGGCCGCGGCACCACGTTCCGATTGGTGCTGCCTCGAGTGCCGGATTATGAGGAGCTCACCCAAAATACTGCTGATCGAGGATGACCGGGCCATCGCCGGCGGGATGCAGAAGGTGATGGCCGCGGAGGGCTACGATGTCACCGTGGTCGTCCGCGGGGACGAAGGGCTGGAGCGCGCGCTGGCGGAGCCCTTCGATCTGGTGATCAGCGATCTCAAGCTGCCTGGAGCCGACGGGCTCACGATCGTCCGGCGGCTCCACCAGGCGCGACCCAAGCTGCCCATCATCCTGATCACCGCCCACGGCACGACGGAGACCGCGATCGAAGCCACGCGATGGGGCGCGTTCGATTACGTTCCTAAGCCCTTCGAGATGGAGGAGCTGCTGGACATCATGTTCCAGGCGCTCGAAACCAGCCGGCTGATGTCCGAGCCGGTGGAGATGGGCGAGTCGCTTTCGAGGCGGCCGGCCTTGGTGGGGCGCAGCCGCGCGATGCAGGCGCTCTACAAGGAAATCGGGCGCGTCTCCGCCACGTCCGTGACGGTCCTGATTCGCGGGGAGACGGGCACGGGCAAGGAGCTCGTGGCGCGCGCCCTCTACCAGCACAGCGATCGCGCCGCAGCGCCGTTCGTTGCGGTGAACTGTTCGGCGATCCCCGAGCACCTGCTGGAGAGCGAGCTGTTTGGACACGAGCGGGGCGCGTTCACGGGGGCCGACAGCCGGCGGATTGGCCGGTTTGAGCAGGCCCACGCGGGCACATTGTTTCTGGACGAGATCGGCGACATGAACACGGCCCTGCAGACCAAGTTGTTGCGGGTGCTGCAGGAGAAGACAATCCAGCGCGTGGGCGGTCGGGAAAGCATACCCGTGGATGTGCGGGTGATTGCCGCGACCCATCGCGATCTGGAGGCGGCAATCCAGGAGAAGGAGTTCCGCGAGGATCTCTACTATCGGTTGAGCGTGGTGACGATCCGCCTGCCGCCACTGGCCCAGCACGCCGAAGATATCCCTGACTTGGTGCGGCATTTCCTGCTGAAGCATCGCCCGGAGGCCGGGGAGGGCGGGAGATCGATTCAGCCCGACGCCATTGAGCACCTGCAGCGGCAGTCCTGGCCCGGCAATGTGCGCGAGCTGGAGAACGTCATCCGCCAAGCCATGCTCTTGGCGCGCGGCTTCACGATTCGGGTCGAGCACGTCAAGGAGGCGCTGGCCAAAGGCCGCCAGCCGGCTGCCGCCGCCAGCCTCTCCCATGCCGCTTACGTGTCCGACCTGCTCACCCGGATCGAGCGCGGCGAGGCGCAAAACGGGCTGGCCCAGCTGATCGCCGACCTCGAGCCCGAGCTCTATGCGCAGTCCATCCGCCGCGCCCGGGGCAACCAGGCCAGAGCCGCTCGCTGGCTGGGCATCAGCCGGCTCCGCATGCGGGAGAAGCTGCGGCAGCTCGGATTGCACCCCGCTCGAGAGCGCGCCGCCGAGAGCCCGTGAGCAGCCGCTGCGATCGCGCGGCTTGCATCGGACCTGACAAATGTCAAATATTTAGATGCGACCCCATTGCCTTGTAGGGTGTCAGATCTCGACCCACTGGCCGGGGACCGGGGCGGGGTATCGGCCTTCGGCGTCCGCCTGGACAGGCGGCGGGCTGTCAGCGGCGAGCTGATCGATGTTCGGACAGAACGAGAAGTTCGATGCCATCGCTTCGTCCCAGGTGACGATCCGGCCTGAATGCGCCGCGGCGCGCCCCATGATGTCCGCCAGGTTCGACAGGGCGGCGCGCCTGGCCTCGTTGTGGGGAAGGTCGCGGCGGATGGCGTCGAGCAGGTTGTCCCATTCGGCCTGCCAGGGGGTGATCGTCTCGGGCTCGGCGCTCCAGTCGATCTGGCTGCGCTCGCAGCGCTGGCCTTTGTAGGTGTGAACGGTGCCGGCGTGGATGTTGCCGGAGAACTGGGCCGCGCATCGCGTGCCGTGGATGAACGTGGCGAATTCCTCGTGGCACCCCGGAAGCCAGCGCACGACGTCGAACCCCTTGGCTCCGCTGGGGAAGGTCCACTCGATGGTGAAGGAATCGAGGCTCTGCCCGCAATCGTTGCTGTTGGCCGCGCGCCCGCTGATGCCGTGGGCCGACACCGGCCAGGCGTCCATGATCCAGCAGATCTCGTCGATCTGGTGAATGTTCATTTCGGCGAACAAGCCGCCGGAAACCCAGAGGAAATCGGTGAAGTGGCGGATTTGCCAGGCAAGCTCGGGCTCGGCGGGCGGGCGCTTGGGCAGCCGCCCGCAGGGCTGCATCCGGTAGGCGCGCACCATCTGGACGTCCCCGATCTGGCCGTCCCGGATGCGGCGGATGATCTCGTGGCGGTTGCGCGAGTGCCGGCATTGGAGGCCGGCGGCGATCTTCAGGTTCTTCTTCTTCGCCTCCTCGCCCGCCGCGATCACGCGCCGAACCGCGGGCGGGTCCGTGGCGAAGGATTTTTCCATGAACACATTCACGCCCCGCGAGACGGCGTATTCGAGCTGCCCGGGCCGAAATCCCGCGTAGCCCGTCAGCATCGCCACGTCACCGGGACGGAGGCAATCGATGGCCGATCTCCACGCGCGGAACCCCGCGAACCTGCGTTCGGGCGGGACATCCATTTGCGCCGCGTATTTCGCGCTCAGGTTCTTGTAGGCGGCCGCCAGTCGATTCTCGAACAGATCCGCCATCGCGACGAGCCGAACCGGGCCGTTGGGAGAATCGAACGCGTTCACCGCGGCGCCGGATCCGCGCCCGCCACAGCCGATCAGGGCCAGCCGAATCGTGTTGTCTTCGGCGGCATGGACGGCGGGCAGGGCCGTTCGGGCGAGGGCGGAGGTGGCGGCAAGCTGTCCGGCGCGCCGGATAAATTCCCGGCGCGAGGAGTTCGAGGCAAGGGGGGTGTTGGATTGCATGGTTCGATATTGGCCGGGTTCGAATTCGAGTGCAAGCGGAACAAATGTGTTCTTGCACTGCAGCCATCTGTTTGTCAAACTGGGTCTTGTAGCCGCCAGGTCGATCGGGAGCAAGCTCCCAGCCTGTCCCGCAGAACCGGCGGCAAGCGTAATCATCAACCTGTCTTTGATATGAAGACGAAATCCGCCCTGTCTCTCCTCAGCGCGCTCGCGATGTCCCTTGGTACCAGCCATGCCACGATTACGTGGATCGGCGGTTCGTCGGCCGATTTCTGGGATGACGCGAACTGGAGTTTCGCCGCCTCCACCTATACCGGCGACACGTTCAATCCGCTGACCTACATCTCCGACAACATCTTCATGGCCAACGCCACCGGCGTGAGCGTCGCCGCGGACAACGGCATCCGCATCGGCAACGGCTACGGTCTGACGCTGGATGGCAGCGATCTCCTTGTGAACGGCACGGCGGCCAGTTCCGGGGTCAATGGCGTCGACGACGATCCGGCAGCCAATCCGTCGGTCGGGCAATACTCGTTCGTTTACCTCAAGAACGGCTCCTACCTGAACACCCAGTTCACGGCCATCGGGATGTTCATCGACGTGGACGGGACCAGCCACGTGCAATATCGCGGCACTGGCGACCCGATCAACGGGCAAAGCGAGCGCACGGTTGTGGACCTGGCGGTCGGCGGCCGGCTCACGCTGGCCACGATGGGAGAGTTCACCGAGCAGGCCACCACGCAGAACAGTTACCTTCTGATCGAAGGAAATTCCTGGGCGGACGATAGCAGCCTGCTCACCTTCGGCGGCAGCGGTCCCTTTACAGCGACGGCGGTGGTCCCCGAGCCTTCCATTGTGCTGCTCGGCGGCCTGGGCCTTGCCGGCCTGCTCCTGCGCCGGCGCGCCTAATCGGCGCTCTGCCGCAACAATCGATCCTGAACCCGAGGTGCGCGCCGAAGTCGGCAAGTCGGAGGGGCGCCGAACTTAGGGTCTGTGCAAAAATTACTTCCGATTTTGGCGGGAGCGCCGCCGGGCCAGATGCGAGGCGCAAGGGAGGGAGTGTATCCCCCTGCGATACTCGACCGACTTAGCTCGTTCCCCGCCCGCTATTTCGATCGATCTTCGAGCAGCCGCAGCCCAATGGCATCCAGGCTGGCGAAGTAGCCGGTCGAGTGGGGATGTTTACCCACCACCCGGATCTCGAGTGTGTGCGGGCGATGGTCCAGGACGATCGGGCTCGGGGTCGTCACTCGCCGCCAGGTGTCGGGTGAATAGCCGTCCAAGGGCGGGCCCAGCTCGATCCCATCGATCGACCACTGGACGATGCCGTAATCCCAGGAGGTGACTGTGCTCAGGATCGCCTGGCAGGCGCCCGGCTCGATCGATGCCGGCAAGGCCAGGACGGCGCGATCGCATGGCCCGCCGAACCGCAGGAACAGGTGCTTGCCGTTCGAGAGGGGCGGCACCGCGCCTCGAGTGATCTCCTGGACAATGGCCCGCTCCAGGCGGCCGTCCGCCACACCCAGCGATTCCCCTTCGATCGCGCCCGCCATCCGAAACGGGATCTCCCAATTCCCAATCCAGTCGGCAGGCGCGCGGCTGTTGCCGCGAAAGGAATAGGTGTCGAAACTCTCCGGATTGAACAGCCCGGGCGCCGCATATTGATACGGCTGGCCCCAGGGATCGAACGGGATCTGCTTCCCGGGCAGGTCGAGAGCGAATGCTGCGAGGTCTTTGGGGAGCGCGCCGCGGTCGCGCGCGCGATCGGCCACAGCTTGGGCGAGCTGGCGGACGGTTTCCTGGGCGGTGCGGACGCGCTGGGCATCGAGCCGGGCCTCATCCGCCAGCGAGTTGGCCAGCCATCGATCCATGTGATCCCAGGGCAGCCGCCGGATCGAAATGGCGTCCATGGCCAGGCTCCTGCCCGGCTCGCCCGTTCCCTTGATGATCGAAAGCGGATTCTGGCCCACGCACTCGAATCGAAGGGTGTAGTCGCCGGGCAGAAGCCGCCTGACGCCCAGCTTGGCCTCGCGGACCGTGCTGTAGACCTGGCTCTCGGGCCAGTTCTCCTTGAGCGAGAGATAGGAATCGTAAAAATCGAGTGCAGGATCGAGGACATTGGTCTGGCCGCCGCCAACGAGCATGACCTTCCACCGCCCGTACTCGCGAAAGAGCACTTGAAACACGGAGAGAGAATACTGGGCTTCCGCCTCGATCCGGAACGGCACATCGAGCCAGGCGCCGATCCGGTCGTTCTCGAGATAGAACATCGTTTTGCCCTGACAGGTGCGATTGGAGCGGACCGCGGGCTCGAGGCCGGGAGAGCAGGGGAGCCGCTTGGCGAGATCCTTGACCTCGATCCATTGCTCCGGATTGACGCGCTCCGATAAAGGCGGCAGCGCGCAGAACGGCCGCGCGATGTCTTTCTGATACCAGAACGCGACCGAGGAGAAGAAATCCGGCCGGAACTTGAAGTCGTGGAGCTTTCGCGCGCCGGTTTGCGGATCCCGCTCGTCGATGAAACTCCGGCGTTCGATCTCGACCTTGAGGGATTTACGGAAGATGACCGGCGCGTGCAGATGCCACCGATAGGCGGTGATCCGGCAATCGACGCTCTGCGGCTCGCAGATGGTCACCCCGGCATTGGGGTTCGTGAAGAGCCGCAGGTTCCACGCGTCCGTGAAATAATCTTCGGTGCCGGTGCCGACCAGCGATGGAGTGGGCTCGCCGTCGATGTAGAAGCGGTCGTCGGCCTCGCCGAACCAGACGCCGAAACTGTTCTGCGAAGAGAGGACGGTGCCGACATAGTTGCCTTCGCCCTGTCCGTCGAAGATCGTGTAAGGCGAGAAGGGCGGGACGGGGAATTCCTGGTGATAGCGGGCATGGAAATAGAGCGCATCCGGCGGCAGCGACGTCCGCTGAATCCAATTGACCTGGCAATAGACGGTCATGCGGGCGGAGGACTGGTTCCAGAGCTCGATTCGGGCGCGCTTGCGGAAGGGCATGTGCCAGTAACTGTTGAGCGCGCGGCCATAGGAGGTCACCTCGATGGGGGTCGAGCTGACGTTCGCGCGCATGCCATGGCCGGCGGCGAAGAAATCGCCGATCGGGGTCTCCACCGACGGCGCCTCCGCGTCGTCCCAATAGATGCGCAGGACGAGCGATCGGGGCCACCGGCGGTCCTGGCCGGCCACGGTGAACCAGATATGCCGGATTTCGCCGGGTCCATCGAGGTCCGCTGCCGTGAACTGCTGGCCCGGCGCCAAGTGATACGCATCGGCGTTGGATTCCGGATCGAACAGGCCGCTCGAGAACCGCCGGGTCATGCCGGGCTGCGGGCGGGTGACCGCATCGAGAATGTCGGCGGCATTCGTTGCGCTCTCGGTCCCAAAAGCCGCAAGGACTCCGGCCAGGCATGACCGTGTTATCATAGATCCTTTTTCCACAGTTTGACGGCAGGTTGAGCGGTGGGGCGGTGAAGCAAGGGCCGTTCATCGGGGCGACCACAGGCGCGGATACGGCCCGCGCGACACGCGTTCGATCGCCGGGACGCCCGAGAGGTTTTGCGGCAGGCTCGAGATGTAACCCGGAAAACCGAGAGCGATGTCGCCGACCTCGATCAGGAAGGCATCGGGCATTTTGCCGGGGAGCCAGCCCTCGTGGAAGCCGCCGGCGGGCCGCATGATGACGTGATACCACATCACGTCGCGCCAGGCGGGGTCGTCGGTGAAGGCATACCAGGCTTTCACCACTTGCACCTTGGCGTCACCGCTGATCCGCGCGCGGAAGAGGGTTCCGTTCCGCTCCCGCCGATGGGTGACCTCGCTGATGCGGCTCAGAGGGCGGCCGTCGAACACATGGGCCACCCACATCAGGAAATCCATGAACTGGATCTCGCTGTAATTGGCGTGGTTGTAGTTGGGGATGATCTCGATGGTCATGGGGCGGCGGAGTCGTTCCTGGAGGATGTTGACGTTGAACATCCGGTAGCCGTCCTCGTTGCTGGCCCCGAGGTAGAACACCGGCGCCTCGACCTGCTCCTGAAAGAACGCGTGGTGGAAAGAGAGATGCGGCTCGATGCGGTTGGTGCGGTGCACGCCTTCGTTGCCCATGACGATCACCGATGCCACGCGGGGGTCCATCGCCGCAGCCACGGTCGCGCTGCGTCCGCGTTTCGAGTGCCCCCCCACAATCGCCCGCAAGGTGTCGAGATTGAGAAACTGCTGCAGCGCGTTCATGGCCTGGATGTAAACCACGGCGAGCTGGCAGTTCATGTTGTAGTGGTTCTGGCCCGTCTCCCGGGCGAGCCGGCCGAGGACGCCGATGTCCGGCTCGATGTCGCTCCCGTCTGGGTATGCGCCTGGATTGCAGAGCACCAGGGTCGGATAGCCGGTCCGCGCGGCGATGGGCTCCCCGTATTTGGCGACGTGGATCGGGTAGTGATCGCCCCCGGGGCAGCCAAGGATGACCACCTTGCCTTTTCGGGACGGCGCTCGAGTTCGAGATTCGTCGGCGGGGAGGAGAATCGTGCAGGAATGTCCCCATTTCTTGCCGGCCAGCTCCTGCGACCAGAAATGCGCGGTCACCCGGCGCAGTGTCAGGCTGGGATTTGTGTCGCTGGCCACGACCTCATCGGCCAGGACCTTCCACTCGAGGGGGACGCAATGTTGTCGGACGACGGGCCAGATCTCGCGCGGCTTGGGCACGTTGCGAGAGGCTTCCTCGAAGTCGAACGGCTCGGCAGGGGGAGCGTCAGCCGCTTGCAGCATAGCGCTGTTGGTCCAAAGGGCGGCGGCCAGGAACAGCCCGGCTCGAGGCAGCGGATTCAGGCGATCGATTTTCATGGCCGCTGGCCGGGGGTATCGCCCGGCAGCGGTGTCCGGGGCGTCTGCGCGTTGAGCCATTCGTTCCACCGGGCGCGGCTGGCGCCGAGCTGCTGCCCGGTGAACCTCTCGAGCAGCTGGGCGATCCGGCGGTCACCATCGGCGTCGTTCAGCCGTTCGAGGCAGTTCACGATCGCGCCCAGCTCGGCCGAGCCGCCAATCCTCAGGCAGGCGTCCGCCGCCTCGGCGCGCGGGCCTTTCTCATAAAGAAGATCGTCCAGCCACGGGAGGACAAATGGATGGCCGATCGCCAGCGCCTCGCCCACGAGGCCCGGCCGCTGCTCCCCCTGCGCGGCGTCCAGCCGCCGGCGGAACTCTTCGACCCGAGCCCGGAGCGCCGGCGAAGGCGGGGGGAACCACCAGGCCTGGCGAAGCGAGGCGGCCCGGCCCCGCCGATCCTCCCATGCATGGCTCTCCAGATAATCAGCTCCCGTCAAGGAGCCGTCGCCGCCGTCGCCGACGCTGAGCAGGAGCATCGGGCCGGGCGTCTGACCAAAATAAAGCCGCCGGTTGGCGGCCCGGTCGGTCCGGGTGGGATCAAAATCCACCCAGCCCAATCCCGGAACGTGGGCCTGGGGAAATCGATGGAAGACCTTGTCGAGATGAAACGGCACGCCGGTTCGGCCGACAATCCCGCCGACATACCGGGCCGGGATATCGCTCTTGCGGCAGAGCGCGATGAAGCAGTAGGTGAACTCGCTGCAGCTTCCCTTGCCGCTCGTCAGGACCTCGGGTGCAGGCTGCCATTTGCCATCCCGGTCATAACTGAGCCGGTCCATGACCAGGCCGAACACTCCGTCCAGAACGCCTCGGGTCCCTTCCTTCCCTCGAGCCGCCTCTTCCGATGCGGCGCCGACGACCGGATCGCTCAAAGCCAGGACCTTTCCATCCCGGAGGTTGAGAAGCCTTTCCTCGGGCGGCAAGGCATTGTGGCGGCTGTCATCCTGCCGGCTCCAATCCCAGCGGAATCGCCGGATGGCCGCCCAGGCGGTCCACCGTCCGACCATCACGGCGCCCGGCGACAACTGCTCGCGGCGATAGTGCAGGACCGGGGCGCCCCAGCGATCCGTCAGGCGCTCCGGGTCGCCCTCTACATCGAGCTCGGCGATGTCCTGATGCGGCGATCGGATCGGCGCGTGCAAGTGGATTTCCGGCCCGCGCAACGGGGCCTGGCCGCTGTTGATGATGCGCGTGACAAACACGACAACGGCCCGAGTCTCGGATCCCGGCACGACTTGGGCCGCGGCCGGTGGCGCGCCCGCTCCGTCCGGTGGAGGGGCGGGCGGCCCGGCTGCGCCTCCGACGATCGCCTGCATCGAAAGCCCGGCCATGGCGAGCAGCAGCGGAATCAAGCGAGCATGTCTTCGTGAGGTCATAGGGCGGTGCGCGTCCGTGCGATGAGCAGCAGCATAAGGGTCTGGATCGGCCTTCGGCAATACTGAAGGTTCCATGCTTGGAAATTCCTGCAGCCGTCTCGGACGCGGTCGCTCCCCGCCAACCAGGCCGCCGGGCGCTCGAGGTCCGATCTACCTCTTTGCCGGCGTCTCTTCGATCTCCTCGAATATCGCGTGCCGGTCGAAATTGAGCCAGTGGTTCAGGGAGACAATGCGGACATCATCGAAATAGGCGGGCGTGGTGCCGCCATGGCGCTTGACCAGCTCGGCCATGTCGGCCGCGATGCGCGCGGCGTACTCCGCTTTCAATCGCAGCCGGATCTTGCGGTCGCCGTAACTGAAAACGGCTTCGCAGGCGGGCGGCGCCCCGGCTGCAACCGCGATCGTGCCCCGGCCGAGGCTCGCGCCGGTGGCCACCTGCAGCCCGTCGTTCACGCAGCTCAGCGGCGGTTTGGACCCGGCGTAGCTGACGACGCGCAGCTCGTCGAGGGCGGCGTTGAACCGCTCCCGCGCCCGCAAACCCATCTTGGCGCCGACAATCGAGTAGGTGCCCAGATGGCGATGCAGCTCGCTGGTCAACACGGTTGCCTTCCACTCCTCGAGGCCGTGGCGGCGAATGATGCGGGCCGCCGATTCCCGCACGTCCGGCAGCAATCGCTGCGGCTCGACGGGAAACTCGGCGAGGACGACCGTGGCGCGCGGGGGCGCCTGGCGCAGTGCTGCCAGCAGGGCGCCCCGCACGGCATCCCCATCCGCCGGGATCCATTCCGACCAGCCCGGCTGCCCGGGAACCGGCGAGAGCTTCCCGATGTCCGGATCGAGCAGGCAGAAGGCCACCAGGTCATCCGCCAACCGCAGGCGCCGGGCGCGGACCAGCTCCGCGCCGCGCCCGCGGCGGTGCAGAAGCGAGACCAGATCCGCAGCGGGAGATTCTGCGGCGTCCATCGCATCCACAAGCGCTTCATCCACGATGGGTGCGGCGCCCTCTTCAGGCCAGTGAACGGCGATCACCCGCAAGCCCGATTCGGCGATCGTTCGGAAAGCCTCCTCATCGCGACGGGCATTCCAGGCAGGCTGCGGGGCGCCGGGCGGCGCGCCGCTCCAGAAGACCGCCTGGATCCGCGCGCGCAGCTCGGGAGCGCCTTCGAGGGCATCGGCCAGGTTGGACAGCGGCCCCAGGCAGACGTAGAGGACGGGCTCCGCCTCCTCGCGAAGCGCCAGGCGGATGAGGCCCGCCGCATCGAGCATCCCGGCCAGCGGCATCTGAGGCTCGCCGATCTTCGACCACTCCAGGCCCGTCGCCTCGGCGCGAAACGAGGGCGGGGGAGCCGTCCGCTTCCGTCCGGCACCGACGGCGATGTCGTCCCGGTTGAGGAAATGCAGGATCCGGCAGACGTTCGTGGCGCCAACCTCCGGCGGGCTGGCGCCGTCGCTGGTGACGATCGCGTGAACATCGAGGCCGGGCGCATTGAGCAGCATCGCCAGGGCGCGCGCGTCGTCGGCCGCCATGTCCGTGTCGACGACGATGGGCGGGCCGGTGTGAGCCCGGACGGGCCCGGCGTCGAGAAGGGCGAGCATGACCGCGGTCATCGACAGCGCGATCATCCGCCTGGCCCATCTCGCGGGCCGCCCCGTGATTTGTTTCGTCAGGCCGATTTGATATTGCGCCTGCCGGATTCTGAGTTCATACTTCACGCGATGAACGTAACACTTCATTCGAGTCGCGGTCAACCCATGTCGCTACAGCGACGATGCATGGCGCGCCGAGATCGCGCGTCTCAACCACGATCCGGCCACCGGCCATCCGTTCCGCAAAGGTGATCTCGTCTCCATCCGCGCGAGCGGTTCCCTCGCTTTCGGCGGGAAACGGAACATCAACGAGATGCACCGCAACGAGCCCGAGCATGATTTCACCATGTCGCTGGTGGCATCCAACTACGGCCTGCCGGAGCCGGAGGCGCTCTCGCTCGTCTCGCTGGTGCGCGCTGACGACGGAAACCCCGCAACCTCGGAAGATCTGTTCGATCCGGCGCGGCTCACAGGAGGCGAGCATTGGCAGGGGGTGCGGATCCGGATCAACGGGCTGACTCTTCTGAATGCCGAGAACTGGAGCCCCACGAACGCGTGGGCCAGCCGGCTCTGCACGGTCACCGACGGCGAAAACCGGTTCTTCAAGATTCGCCATCCCCGCTACAGCCTCGGCCCGGCGCCGGCCAGCCCGTTTGATGCGATCGGAATTCTCAATCAGGAGAGCGGCTCGGGCGTCCAGGGCACCAACGGTTACGAGCTGTTTGTCCAGGCGATCGAGCCGTCCAGCACGCCCCGGATCGACATTGCGAGCGCGCCAGTGATCACGTGGCCGGGGTCCCTGGCGAACTACGCGCTGGTCTACACCAACCTCGCCGGTGGGCCGGGGCCCTGGCAGGCGGCCACCAATGTGCCGGTGCTGGTGAACGGCCGGTGGACGGTCATCCTGGATCCATCGGAGGCTCGCACCCGGTTCTACACGCTCCAGCGATGCCAATGATGGATTGGAGTCGATCTTTCCCGGAACCGTCGGGCGGCCCCCGCATCTCCCGCCGTCCGCGTCCGGCTGCCGAGGCGGCGTTCACCCTGATCGAGCTGCTGGTCGTGATCGCCATCATCGCGATACTGGCAGGAATGCTGCTGCCGGCGATCGCGCGCGCGAAGGAAAAGGCGAAGGTCGCCAAGGTTCATGCCGAGCTGTACGGGATCGGGATCGCCTTGCACATGTATTCGGATGACCACGGAGGCCGGGTTCCGCCCGTGCGGGAGAACTGCAACAACGATCTGCGAGAGCACTGGTGCCAGCTGCCCATCGAGCTTGCCGAGGGCCGCTACCTGCCGCGCAGCGATGCCGGCGGGCGCGAGGCCCGCGTCGAAGATCCGTTCCATCCGGGGCACACCTACAAATACGCCGCGCCCGGCCCGCTGCTGCTCAACGGCGAGCCGGCGGGGGATTACTCGCTGTGGGTGCCCGCCAGCTACCCCGATCTCAAGAGCGACACCGGCCGGTTCCACTCGAAGCCGGCCGACAGCCCGGTCCGGTGGGCCATCTGGAGCCTGGGGCCGCGTCCCAACAGCGCGCGCAGCCGGAGCAGCCACGCGCCGATGAGCGCGCTCACGTGGTACCGGCGCGCCGGCGGCGACGGCGTGATCGTCCGGTATGCGTCGCGCGATGGGATGCAGATCACAAGCCGGTGACCGCAAAAGTTTTGCCGGCCGGTCGGGCGAGCCGAGGACAATCGCGTTGCCCTCATTCCTGCAGCTGCGGACGACCCTCGCAGGCGAGAAGAGTGGAAGGGGGCTCCAGGACGGCCTCGGGGGGCGAACCCGGCTCGCGCAGAAGATCCAGCAGGTCGAGCACAAACCTGTCTTTGCCGTGCGGGGCAATGACAAGCCGCACGGCAACATCGACAGCAAGAATGCCGATGACCAAAGCGATGAGGACGATTTCAGCCGTGTTCATGCCTCCCGCACAAGCTGGTTTCGTGCCATAGAAAAGGACCCGGGAATTCCCGTGCAAACAGAGGTCTTTTGAGGATGCCCAGCCCGGGAGACGATCCTTGTGTGGCACGTCCTGGACCATCTATGGTTCAGCTCCTGCCTGAGACGAAGATCAGCGCGCCGGAGCCTGGGCTTTCTCGGCGGCCGCAATCTCCGCCCAGGATGGGGCGCGCCAGAGCTGCACCTGGCGGGAAGTGCTCGAGATCAATTCATCTCCATCCGGAGGCAGAGCGGCAAGGCTGAGGATCGGGTCCCCCTGGTGGAGATCGATGTCGGGATCAGCCCAGTCGCTCGAGCCTTTGAGGGTCGCGACCTGGTGGCCGGTTTTTGGATTCCAGACCTTGATGATGCCGTCGGCGCTGCCGGTTGCTATCCGCTGGCCGTCGGGGAAGACTGCGACCGAGAAGAATGCATTGAGCGTCCGGCCAAACGACTGAATCTCGCGCTGGGCACTGAACTCCCACAGCCGTGCCGAGCAGTCTTCCCCGACGGTGACCAGGCTCTTGCCGTCCGGCATGAAAGCCGCCTCCGTCACCCATCCTTGATGAGCTTTCCAGCAAGCCGCACGCTTCTTTCGTGGGAGATCCCAGACCTCCACCGTTCCATCGGTGTTGCCGGCGGCCACCGCCTGGTCGTCGGCGGCGAAATAGAGATTCCGAGCGGGCGCCGCCTCGGATTTCGGCAGGATGGCCAGCTCCTCCAAGGGATCGAGATTCCACAGCTTCAGACCCTTTGCGGGCGCCACCGCGGCCAGGAGCTTCCCGCGGGGCGAGAATCCGACGGTCGATCGGCCGCCTTGCCACCCCTCGAGGCAGGCAATCGGGCGCTCCGTCTCCACGTCCCACAAGTAGAGAGGGCCTTCACGCGTCGCGAAGGCCAAATGCCGTCCGTCGGGGGACAGCGCCCAGGAGATGGCGTTGGTCCGCAGATCGATGGGCGCGTGCGCCGGCAATGGCCGAAGCGTTCGCGGGTCCCACAGGCTGAGCGTATTGTTCCGGTGCCAGCAGTATGGGAAGTCGACGCCGCGGGATCGAGCCGCCCCAAAGTCCAAAGCGTCATGGGGGCGGCTGAGGACCGGGCTGTCGGGCATGCTTGGCCGGCCATCCCAGGCCAGAATCTTGCCGCCTTTGGTGCCGCTGAACAGCGTCTTCCCGTCCCTGGAGAACGCAATTCCCCATGCTTCGCCTTCACTGGCTTTGAGGGAGGCGATCTGGTGCCAAGCGGTCGTTTCCCAGAACTTGATCGAGCAATCGGCGCTGGCCGACGCCAGGGTCTGGCCGTCCGGTGCGAAGGCAAGGCTGGCGATCCAGAACGTGTGATTCGTCAGGATGGCCCGTTGACGCCGTTGCGCGAGGTCCCAGATTCGGATGGTTTTATCCCAGCCGCCCGAGGCGGCCGTCTGGCCGTCGGGCGAAAGAGCGACGCACTGCACCGAGTCGCTGTGATTGGTCAGCACGGCCGTCCGCTGCCCGCTCGCCAGCGACCAGACTCCGACCGTGCGATCGAAACTCCCGGTGATCAGGGTGCGGCCGTCGGGCGAGAAAACCGCCGAGCTGACGGTGCGGGAGTGTCCTTCGAGCGTCCTGGTTCGCGTGTGAGCGGCGATGTCCCAGAGGCTCAGCGGGCCGTCCAGGGCGGCGATGGCCAACTGGCGGCCGTCGGGTGAAAAGGCCAGCGCCGGCGCGCCGAAGCCGTGCTGGGCTGCGCCCGGGAAGCGGCTGATTTCGCGGTGCTCCTGCACATCCCAGAGCACGATGCCGCGCGTGAGGGTGGAAAAAGCCAGTGTCCTGCTGTCGCAGGAGAAGGCTACGGACTGGCCGGCCTCATTTGCTTCGGGAGTCTGGAGGAGCTGGCGCGAGTCCAGGTTCCAGACGTTCACGGCGCCGGCATAGGCGGCGATCGTGGCGAGGAGCTTGCCATCCGGGGAGATCGCAAGGCCAAAGACGCCCAGGGCGCCGTCCGAGTGCTGTCCCAAGGTGTAAAGGGCGTCACTGCGGCAGACGCGCCACAAGCAGCGCCATTCCCAGCCGCGCAGATCGGCCTGCTGCGGGCCGGGGCGGTGTTTGTTGAGCAGTGCCATGGCCAGGCCAAGGTTGTTTTCCTGCCAGGCTTGGCACGCCAGGTTCATGTCCGCCGCATAAAGGTTTTGGCGTGCCGCCTCCGCGGCCTCGTGCGCTGCCCGCTCGCCCGCCTCCGCTCTTTGCTCTCCTTGCCTTGCCCGCCTTGATTCGCTGAGCGCCAGCAAGGCCAGCCCCGCCATAGCGGCGATGACCACTGCCGCCACGCCGGCGGCGCGGATGATGCCGCGGCGGTATGCGGCGCGTTCGAGGGCCGCCTTTTCGGCGGCCAGCCGTTTCAACTCGGCGCGGCGCTGGGGCAGCGCGCGGAGGTTTCGCGCGAGCTGTTCAGCGGCTGCAAACCGGTCGGCGGGTCTGCCGGCCACGCAGCGGCGCAGGTCGTCGCGCAGCAAGGCGTCCGGGACATCCTCGGCCCAATCGCTCGTCAGCGGCCGGTTGAACGCGCCCACCAGCATCTGATAGAGCACCACGCCCAGCGAGTAGAGGTCCGAGCGCGTCGTTGCCGGTTCGCCCGCGAGAAGCTCGGGAGCCAGGTAGAGCTGCGTGCCCGCTTGCGACGAAGTCGGCGAACGAGTCAAGGCCGAGGTGAACTCCGCCTGGGTGGCGTTCCCCAGGCATTCCTCCGACACCACCTGCCCGATGCCGAAGTCGGACAGCTTCGCGATGGGGGGGAGGCTTCGGGCGGATGGCAGGGCCGCATCCCGCGTCGGAGCACGGCCTTCGGACTTCGGGCTGGAAATCAGGATGTTGCTCGGTTTCACGTCCCGGTGGACGACGCCGCATTCGTGCGCTGCCTGCAGCGCGTCGGCCACCTGCGCCACGATCTCGAGCCGCGTCTCCAGCGGCACGGCGTTCACGCCGCCCTGCGCCTCGCACCAGCAAACCAGGTCGCGGCCCTGGACGTAGTCTTCCTCCAGGAAATAGGGCGGCTCGTCGAAACAGACCTCCCGCAGCGCCACGATGTTCGGATGATCCCCAAACCGTTCTTTAATGAGGCGGAACAGGGTCATTTCCCGTTTCAGCGACCGCACACGGTCGGCGCGGAAGCAGAACTTGAACACCCGCCGGTCCTTGAGCTTCCGATGTTGCCCGACCCACACTTCACCGAAGCTGCCTTCGCCGAGCTTCTCCTCGAGCACCCAATCGGTGCGGCCGACCGACTGCCCCACCGCCGGCCGCCACCCCAGCACCGGCTCCCCGCCGGGGGACGCCTGGCGCCGGGCTTTCTCGGTCGTTTCTGGCGGGCCCAGCGGGCCCAGGCCCGTCTCAGCCACCTCGCAGATTTCCACCGGCTCGCTGATGCCCTTGAGCAGATAATGGCCGTGGCTCACCCAGCTCAGCGCACCGACATCGGAGATGTCTTCGCCTTTGAGCATCTGCCGCGCACTGTCGAACACCGCTCGCGTCATCAGGACTTGCCTCCCCCGAGCCAGCTCCATCACACGGGCGCACAAGTCCACGCTCAGACCGTGCAGGTCCAGCGCCTGGTCGGCGCCATGGAGGCTGACCTCGCCGACATGGATGCCCGCGCGGTCCTCGACCGGCACGGCCATGCTGGCATTGAATTGCCTCAGCCGCGCCTGCAGCAGGAGCGCGAAGCTCACCGCGGCCGAAGGGGTGGGGAAGCTCAGGAAAAAGGAATCCCCGGCGGTCTTGATCTCCCGGGCGCCGGCGAATTGCTGGAGAGTCTGCCGCAGCAATTCATGGTGCCGCTGGATCAGCCGGATCCCGGCCTTGTCTCCCAGCTTCTGCTTCAGCGCGGTCGAGCCCACCACGTCCGTGAACACGATGGCGGCGAGCGTGCGGCGTTCCACAGAGGGGATCATGGTTCGCGGATGCCAGGATGCAGGAGGCAGGGCAGGGACTCTCGTGCCGTGTCGCCCGAGCAGGAGCTGAGCACGGCACCCCCTCGGGAAGAGCGATCACTCGAGCGAAATCGTCCAGGTGCGGTCCGGGCTGTAATCCCTGAGCGCTGCGGCGATCCGGGCCGTCTTGGGGCCCAGGTCCTTCTGATAGACGCGGCCTTGATGGTTGACGATGAAGGTCATCACGCCCGACTGCCGGTATTCGGCGGGCCACGCCGCCAGCGCGAAGCCGGCGATCATGTTCCCGTTGACGACATAATCGTGCTTCCCGCCGGGCGCGTGCTTGCCCTGGCGCGCGAGGATCTTGAAGTAATAGCCGTGGAAAGGCGCGCGCGTGCCGGCCTGGCCCCTGGCCCTGATCGCATAGCCTTCCGCCTGCGCCTGGGCCACGAGCGGCCCCATCGGGCTGATCTCCCCGTCCAGATCGGGCGGCCAATAGAGGCCGTTTTTCGTGCCCGGCGCGCTGGCGAGGCATTGCGCGTACTCGAGCACTTCGTCCCTGTCCCGGTCCCGGCTGGCGTACTCGCGCTGGGCCCCGACATAGGCGCGCATCGCTTGCAGCACCGCCAGCTCGTTGCGTCCGATGCGGCGGTTGAGCAGCTCCTCCTTCCCCGCCTCGGTATCGAATTGCCATAGCGAGCCCTGTCGCACGATCGGAATCGGGAAGGGCCAGGCGCTGGCGCCCACTTCGAGCACGCATTGGCTGCTGGACTGGGGAACGAGGCGGTGCGCCTTCTCGAGCGCCGCCGCAAAGGCATTGAACTCGTTGGCGGCCTGCACCCGATCCGGGTTGGTGACCTCCTCGCCGGCCGGCCCGAAAATGGAGCGCAAAGCGTCCCGATCCTGCGCCTGGACAGCTGCGGCGAGCGCGGCTACGGCCTCTTCAGCCGATGAAAAAGTCCGGGCTGTCTCGGCGGCCCGGGCTGCCCATGGCCCGCCCGCCCCCAGCACTGGAAGCAGCCCGGATAGCAAAACAGAAAGCAGTTTCATGTCTTGTTGTCGTTGGAGATTTTCTGTCGAAGGTCAGCGGCCCCGGCCGCCGCCACCGCGCACGCCTCCGCCGCCAAGGCCACCGCCCCGGCTGGCCGAGCCGCGGCTACTGAAGTCGCGGGCGCTTGCACCGCTGCCGATGCCGCTGAAGGCGCTGCTGCCGAAACCAGGGCTCGGCGCCGGCCGGCCGGCGGGCGCGCTGGCCGCGGGCCGCGCGGCGCCCGCCGCAGGCGCCGGCGGGGATGCGCCGGGACGGCTCACGCTTGGCGGGACTGCAGGACGGCTCGCGGAGGCGGCGCCGGCGCCGGGCCGGGGGGCGGCAGTGCCGGTCGAAGGCCGGGCACCGGCGTTGCCGGCCGTTAATGCAGATCCGGTGGCTGACCCCGGCTGGGCCGAAGGACGCGGGCTGGCGGAGCCCCACCCGCGACTTTCCATGGCGCTCGCCGAGGCGCCGGCGGTGGCGCTGGTGTGGAGGCGGTTTGGGTCGGGCTGCCACCTCTGCTGAGCCGGCTTGCCGCTGGCTGTGGAGGCCCGGCTGCCGGGCTGCGATCCGGGTCGATCCTCCCGGTTGATATTCGTGTTGCGGTCGATATCGATGTCGATGTCCACGTCGCGATGGAAATCGCCGCCGCCCCAAACGACCATGCCGCCGCCACCCCAGACCACAATCCCGCCGCCGTCCCAGTCACAATGGTTGGCGATATAGGCGCCGACCGCGATCCCGGCCCCGAAGGCGACCAGCGGCGAGACCGGGTCATAGACGTAGGTGGTGGGCGGGTAGTACACCGTGGGCGGGTAGGTCGGCACATAGATCACTTGTGGGTTGGCGGGCTGCACCTGGACGACTTGGTTGGTCACGGTGACGACCTGCGTCACGTTGGTCTGCACCAACACCACATTCGTCACGGTCACCACCTGTTGCGGCGTCGTCCGGAGCGTTCCGGCCATCTGGGCCTTGACGCGCAGGGATTGGATCGTGTCCATCAGCTCCTTCGGCTGGTCCAGGAAGGCTTGGCCCAGCTCCACCGTCCAGGCTAAATCCGCGTCCATCCTGGCGATCAACTCGGGGAACCTGGCCACCGCCTTCACGTTTGCCTCCCACGGCTGCTCGTCGATCCTGGGGATGTTGTTGGTGTTCTTCACGAATCGCGCCGCCTGCACAATCTCGATCGGATAGACCGCAGCGGGCAGGAGGATGGCAATCAATGGGTCCGGGTGGAGCGCGATCGGCGTGACGAGCCTCTCGAGGTCCGCCGCACTCCGTGGGGCCGGCGCGGAAGGCGGTGGCGCAGGGGCGGCGGCTGGCGGGGCTTGCGCGAGCGGCAACAATCCGGTGTGCGCGGCGGGCGGCTGGCCCTCTTGCGCCCAATCCAGCCAGGAAACCCCCATCAAAACAGCCAGACCGAGATGGCGCCAATGTTTCGATCGGTTGATTGTCTTCATAAGTTCGCCCCAAGGGAACTGCGCCGCCCGGGACGGGAAGACTGCCCCGGCGATCTTTCTCTGGTGATTCACCTATAGGTTGAGGCGAGTCTGTGCGTTTGTCAACCATCGACGCGGGGGCAATCGCTCACTCGCTCACCGCGAGGCAGGAGAAGCTCGAGGCTGGGACCCTGCTGCGGAAGGGGACCCGCCCTGGCGGGGCAGGGAGGCGTCCGTGGTCCGGGAGTTTTCGGGGCGCGGGCCTCCTGGGCCTGCAGCGCTGTCGGCTCAATGCCAGGCCCTTGAATCCTGCAACATCCTGGTGGCCCAAGCGATGAAGTGCTTCATGTTGGAGCGGTCCTCGTGGCCGCCGTCGTGCTGCCGCCAGGCGAGTTCGCCGCCGAGGAGGCCGGTGTTGACCGGCGGCATCTTCGCGGTTCGATAGTCCTCGTTCACGCCCAAATCGCGCGCGCCCAGCAGCCGGAACACCGGCCCGGCCGCCACGGCCGCCATGAAGCTCCCCTGCTGATCGAGCCAATGGGCGTCGCCGCGCTCCGGGATGCCATAGCTGATGAACGTGGGCCGCGGCGCGCACAGCGCGATCAGCTCGTGGGCGTCCACGGGCAGGTCCCCGGCGTTCTTGCTGCCAAACGAAGATTCCGCGGCGCCGTATCGGAGGAAGTTGCCCGCCATCCAATGGTACTCTCCTGAGCCGGTGAGATTCTCGACCGCTTCGCCGAAGTTGCGGCGATGCAGCTTGGCGCCGCCCTCGCCGGAGGATCCGACCAGCGCCAGGGCGAATCGAGGCTCGAAGGCCAGCGTGACGAGCGCGGCCTTTCCGTAGCGCGACACGCCTTCGATGCCAACCTTTCTGGCGTCGATGGCAGGGTCGGTTTCGAGGTAATCCAGCCCGCGGGCGGCACCCCAGGCCCACGCCCGCAGCGCGCCCCAATCGTCGGGCTTGCGCGGCTGGCCTTTGTTGACGAGCCCGATAATGCCCTGCGTCAGCCCGGCGCCGTTGTCGGCCTGGATGCTGTTGGGGCTGATCGTGGCGTAGCCCCATCCGGCGGCAAGCAGCTGCTCGGTCGATGGCGGATCCTTGAAGGGCCCGCCGAATTCCGGAAAGCGGCTCACGGGTGCGGGGTCGCCGGCGGGACGCGGCATGCCGCCGTCGCCGAACCCGCCAAACATCATCAGAACCGGCACTGGACCCTTGGCCTTGGCCGGCACAACAACGGTCATACGGATATCGACCGTAATAGAGGGGCATGTCGAGTTGTCGACATGGCCGACGATTTGTTTGCCCCGGGCTGGCAGGTGCCCCACGAGACCGTCCGTGATATTCGAGACCACCGACCATGTCACTCGAGGCGTGTTCTTGGGCACGCGGCCGAACACTTCGCGCTCGAAATCCTCCACAATTTCGGGCCGGCGCAGCTTCCACCACATCTCGGCGGAGGTGATTTTCCGACCGTTCTTGAGCGTCAGCGGATCCGGCAGATCGGGATGGGGATTGGCGTTGGCGGGGTCATAGTTGGCCGAGTTCGTGGCGCCGGGCTGGCCGCTCGGGCCGGGGCGCAGCCGGACGATCCCGAGCTGCTCCATCATGTTCCGGTGATCCTGCTGGGTGGTCCACTTCAGGGGGGCGGCGGGGGGCGCGTTCGAGCCGGCTGCGGCCCCCGCGGCCCCATTCGCCAGGCAGACAACGGCCGCTCCAATCCCCAGAACGCGCGCGAAAAACATTCGTGTGTTCATGGAACAGTTCGTGTTGATAAAGGCAAGGTCTTCTGCGCGGGCGACACTCTACTTCATCTCCTCCAAACGGTAGTAGCGCTGGGGAGCACCAATCGCTCCAGCATCGATTAACTGGATCACACCAGCAGCAGCGCTATTGGTCCAAACGGGATCCCAATGGAGCAGATCCATGGAGGCATGGACTCGGATGGCGTGTTGTCCGGAGCTTCCGCGCAGCCCAATCGTCACGGCCCCAATACTCGGCTGGATGCCGAACTGGCCGCTGTCCAGCGCGAATGGCTCGCTGGGTCCCAAGAGAAACAAGTCGTATGACGGAGCGGAAGCGATCGCGATGACGTTGCTTAAGCCCGGTGGAACCGTGCCCATCCCGGGTCCATCCCAATCCCGGGGCCCCCAAGCTGTGACGGTCCTATCCCGATGCAATGCTAGGCAATGGGTATATCCTGCGGAGATTGCGACAACATTCGTCAGCACAGGCTGGAAGCTGCTCCAGTAGCCCCAACTCACGACAGAGCCGTCTGATTTCAACGCAATGCTGCTTTGTCCGCCGGCTGCGATCGCAATGACATTGCTCAGACCGGCGGGGACGGTGGCTTGGAAATTCGAGAATGCGTCATTCGCGCCCCAGGCCACTACGGTTCCGTCGCGTCGCAAAACCAGATCGTGATTACTCCCGGCGGCGATCGCCATGACATTGGTCGCCGAGGCGGGCACCGTTGCCAGGGCTGGATTCGCGACGTTGTACCATCCCCAGTTCGTTACTGTTCCGTCGCTGCGCAAGGCAAGTGCGTGAGCAGTCATGGAGGCGGAGATCGCAACAACATTTGTCAGGTCCGAAGGCACATTTGTCTGGCCGTGATCATTCCTGCCCCAAGCGACAATGGTGCCGTTGGTCTGCAGAGCCAGATAAAAGCCGCCGCCCGCTGAGATGGCTGTGATATTGGACAATCCAGGCGGCGCCAGTTCCGGCCCCCACGACGCCACGGTGCCATCAGAGCGCAAGGCAAGGCTGGTGTACGTGCCTCCCGCCAGCGCAACGACATCGCCCAAGTCATCCGGAGGATCGTTGGTGATGGTGCTCGAGTAAAACGTTCCCCAGCCTATCACCTGGCCACCTGCAACCAGGTTCAGTTGGAAAAAAAACACCGTCGCCAACGCCAATCTCCGAATCAGCATGGGCGGGAATATTCTCGAAAATCAAGCATGCAGCAATCCAAAAACTGATAGGAATTTGCTTTTCGCGTGCTCGCTCCCGCTCAGCGCTGTGCGGGCCAGGGAGGATTGGTCTCCAGTCCATTCCATACTCGGTTCATGGCGTGTTGTCAAAAGGACTGCCTCCCCCTGACACGCATGTCATTTTTCAATCGACGGCATTCCACAAAAAGGGGAGCCTTTCGGTCTCATGAAAATCCGGTTGCATGCCACTGTTCTGCTCGCGCTGCTATGCTGTTCTGGATCGGCTGCCAGCGGCGATCGCATCCAGTTCCCAACCCAGCGGCCCGAGGGGGCGTGCTATCCGCGGCCGTTCCCGAGCGAGACGCTCGATGTGTCGCCCCCCGGCTTCTGCTGGTGGCCGGCCGGCAAACGCGGCGAGGTCCGATATCGGCTCCGGGTGTCGATCGAGAATGGCGCGCCCGCCTATGTGTCTTCCGTGATCGAGGATCCGGCGCATGTCCCTTTACAGGCGCTGCCGGCCGGCCGTTACACGTGGACCGTCGAGGCGCTGGATCGCGAAGGCAAGGTCCGCGCCGCTCGCGAGCCGGCGCGGTTCGCGATCGCCGAGAAGGCCGTTCTGCAGCCGTGGACGCCCGCGGAAGATCTGCTCGAGCGCGTGCCGCGCGCGCATCCGCGCCTCCTGTTCCCGAAGGCCGTGGTGGCCGAAGTGCGGTCCACGCTCGATTCGACCCGGCGCGAGGCCTTCGCCACCCTCCGCCGCAACGCCGACGCCGCCCTCCGGCTCGCGCCGCCGCCCGAACCCGACTACGACAAGCTCGAGGATGACGCGGCGCGCCGGATCGCTTACACGGAGTCGTTCCGGCGGATCCGGCAGTTCCATGACGGCGGCATGGTCAATCTGTCGCTGATGTATTTGCTGACCGGCGAGCGCAAGTACGGGGAGGCCGCGAAGGCCATCCTGCTCGGCGCCGCCGAGTGGGACCCGGAAGGGATCTCGTCGGTTCTGGCGCCTCACGGCGACGAGATCGGGCTCGGCCTGACCAAGTCAGCCGCGCAGGCCTACGACTGGATCTACGATCTGTTGAGCGAGACGGAGCGCGCCCGGGTCCGGCAGATGCTGATCGCGCGCGCTGACCAGATGCTGCGGCGGCTGACCCGGAACGATTTCCTCGCCCGTCCGGAGAACAGCCACGATGGGCGGCTGCCCGGCTATCTCATCGAGCATGCCATCGCGCTGGCGGAAGAGCCCCGCGCTCGAGTGTGGCTCGATTATGCCATGCGCGCCGTGCTGACGGTATTCCCGCACTGGGCCGGCTACGACAGCGGCTGGGCCGAGGGTTCGAGCTACGCATTGGCCTACAACACCATCTACCTCACCCCGTTCGAGAGCCTGCGGGCGGCGACCGGCTTGGACCTCTGGCAGCGGCCGTTCTACCGCAAGATCCGTCACTGGTTTGTCTACAACATCTCGCCCCGGGGCGACGTCCTGCCCTGGGGGGACGGCGAGGACGGCGGCGTCCCGGGGCGCGCGTCGTCCATTCGCGCGCTGCTCCAGTTTCACGCGCTGCGATACGGGGACCCGGCCGTGCGCGGCTGGGTGAACCTCCTGCGCTCTCCCGAGGGCGGGCCGGCGGACATCAGCGCGCTGCCGGGCATCATTTTGCCCGACACGCTGGCCCCGGAATCGCCGGCGAGCCTCCCCCACGACGCGGTGTTTTACGGGGTCGGCTGGGCGGCGCTGCACACCGATCTCGGCGATCCGGACCGGGACCTGATGGTGATGTTCAAGTCATCCCCTTACGGCGCGGTCAGCCATAGCCATGGAGATCAGAACACGTTCGTGGTCATGAAAGGCGGCCAAGGCCTGGCGATCCCCGGCGGCTACTATTTCCCCACCTACGGCGGGCCGCATCATGCCAACTACACGCGGCAGACCGCAGCGCACAACGGCCTGCTGGTCAATGGCCAGGGACAAGTCCTCCGGCAGGGCCGCGCCAATGGGCATCTCGCCGCCTTCGAATCCCAGCCGCACCTGGCTTACGTCTGCGGCGACGCCACCGCAGCCTACGGCGGCCGGCTCAGCGGCTTTCGCCGCCATGTCCTGCTGGTGCGCCCTTCGATCGTGGTTGTCGTGGACGACGTGAGCGCGCCGGAGGCAGCCGAGCTCCAGTGGCTGCTTCACGCGAAGGACAAGTTCGAGCTCGACGAGCCCGGGCAGACCATCGTGTCGCGGCGCGGCGGCGCCGCCATGAAGGTGCATCTGGCGGCCCGGGGCGGATTCGGCTTCCGCCAGACCAGCGACTGGCCCGTGGCGCCCAACGCCGGGTTCCCCACCTCGACCCGGCGCGAGCCCGATCCGCAGTGGCATTTCACGGCGACGACGCGCGAGCGGGCCGCTGAGCGCCGGATCGCCGCGGTGATGTTTGTGGATGCGTACGGCGAGGTGCGCCAGCCGTCGGCGGACACTGTCGAGGTTGCGGCGGACCTGCCCCAGGGCAGGGCAAGCATGCGCCTGCATCTGGGCTCGAATGCCGCGACCGTTCTTGAAGCCCGCTACCAGCCAAGAAGCGGCAACATCGAGACGCTGTCTGCGAAACGGTGAACGGCTCGCCCGGCTTGATGCCTGGACCCAACCGTCGCCGAGGTAAGGGGCCGTCAGAAAATAACCTTTGCACTTTGTCGCCAGCGCCGTGGGGGCAGATGCGAGGCGCGACGAAGGAGCATAGCCTTGACCTCTGTGACTGAGGAGCAACGAAGCAGATGCCCCCAC
>Ga0116153_10000557_pt1 | contig 45450 bp, 39 predicted proteins | sample AD_UKC028_MetaG_FD_89896 | JGI IMG/M metagenome (GOLD analysis project Ga0116153, IMG submission 89896) | Active sludge microbial communities of municipal wastewater-treating anaerobic digesters from USA - AD_UKC028_MetaG | ecosystem: Engineered > Bioreactor > Anaerobic > Digestate | place: USA...
GATGCCTATGACGCAATCGGCTCCCAGGTCCCTGGCCGCATCCTTCAATTTTGCGTTCAAACCGTCCAGATTCACTTCTCCGCCGCGGGCCGATACGATCCCGACGACCTTATAGGAGTCCTTTATGTCGGCTGTCGTAAGGACGATATTCTTCTGCTTGCTGGCCGTGGACTTTGTTTTCGTTATGACCTGCGCGAATACCGTCGAAGCGGCAACGGCCGCGGCCAATACCACCGACATTACTATAATCTTGCGTTTCATAGTACCGGCTCTCCTCTCGAGTTAAGTACCGTCGCAGTAAGGAATATCACGAGATTCTTCTTTACGCTGTTCGTGTGGTGCGTCTTGAAAAGATTTCCGATCAGCGGGACATCGCCGAGGAATGGGACCTTCTTTTTCGTCACATTTTCGTCTTCCCTGATAAGGCCGCCGACCACGACCGTCTCGCCGCTCTTGATCACCACCGATGTCTGCGCTGTCCTCGTATCTATGACCGGGTATCCGAGGCCTTCCGGGAAGTCCGTCGAGGCCGTTATCGGGAGCTGGTCCACGAGCACGCTTACCTCGGGATGTATATCCATCGTGACCACCTGGCTGTCGCCGGCGACCGTAGGAGTGACCTCGAGCATTATACCGGTGACCTTTTCGGCAACCTTATAAACCTCGACCATTACCGGGAACTCCGGGATGCCGATATTCGTCCTCGTGAAATCCGACGCGTAGGGGACTATATTAGCCAGCTGTATGTTAGCCATCTGCCCTGAAAGGGTCGTTACCGTAGGCGACGACAACAGGTTCGCCTTGCCCTCTTCCTGCAACGCCTTCAGGTATACCTGTATGACGCTTCCGGCCTGCGTGAACCTGCCCAGCTTAAGGCCAAGTCCCGATGTCTCGTTGGCCATACCGAAAAACGCGGCATCGTCGGCATCTTCGCTTATCGACGGGGAGTGCATGTTAACGCCCATATTGCTGAAACGGCCGGTCTTTTGCGAATGCCTGTCCTCCCTCGCCCACCACCACTCCACGCCGAGCTCCTCGATGTCCGTCATCTCGATCTCGACAAACCTTGCCTGTATCTTTACCTGGCTCGGGCCTGTGTCCCAAAGCATTATAAGGTCCCTTGCCAGCGCCTGGTTACTCGGAGTATCCGTGACCGTAAGCACCCCGGTAACCTCGTCCAGGACTATCTTCCTCTCGGGATTATCGGGAAGCGCCTGCTGCAGGTATTCCTGTATCGTGGATGCCTCCGCGGGCGACGACACGGATGACTCTTCCGCTTCCTGCGCATGGCAGAGCGGAATACAAGCCGCCGGCACGGTTATTACCGATATTACCAACGTATATAAGAACGCCTTTATCATATTTTTCACCTTATTACCTCCCCTCTGGCATTGATGATACTCGCCGTGATGAATATAAGGAGGTTCTTCTTTCGCTGTTCTCTGTAATCATATTGGAAAGCCTTGCCCAGAAGCGGTATATCCCCCAATACCGGGACTTTCCTCTTGATGACCTGCTCCTCGTCCTTGATCATCCCGCCCAGGACTATCGTCTGCCCGCTGTCGACCACGACACTGGTCTGCGTAGTCCTGACATCCACGACAGGCCATCCGAGGTCTTCCGGGATAAGCGGCACCGAGTCATCGGCTGTAACATTACCGAGTTCGCCGGTCTCGCCGCTTGTCGTAAGCGTTGAGATACGCACCTGGTCACGCAGGATGCTTACTTCGGGATGGAGGTCGAGCGTTATCGTGTTCGAGCCCTCTGTCACATAAGGAGTGGCCTCGAGAAATATGCCTATCGGTTTCTCGGCAAGGGTCAGCTTATAGCTCCATATCGGGTCTTCAGCCGTACCGATATTTTCGAGCGTAAAGTCAGAAACATACGGCTGGGTCCTGACCACCTGGATATTCGCCATCTGGCCGGCAACCGTCGTTATCTTCGGGGACGACAGCAGGTTAACCTTACCCTGCTCCGCCAAGGCCCTGAGGTTCGATACTATATAATCACCGGATTCCAGCACTTTATAGAGCGCCAGCTGCCCGGCAAAATTTCCGGTTATGGGGAATGTGGATTCAAGGTCATTATTCCAGTGGATGCCCCGGTATTCGGCGCCGGGAGTAGCATCGCCCCAGCGCATGCCCCTAAAACCCTTGCCGGTCGGATGCCCCTGTTTGTAGAAATCCCACTCGATACCGATCTCCATGAGGTCGGTAACGTCGACCTCCACGAACCTCGTCTCGATCATGACCTGTTTCGGCCCTATCTCGAACTGCTTGATAAGGTTCTTTATCAGGTTATGGTTCGACTTGGTGTCCGTGACGGTCAGGAGCTTAGATGCCTGGTTATACGTTATCTTCCTGCCTTCCTGAGGGGGAAGGCTGTCCTTCAGGTAACTCGCGACGTTGATGTCCTCTGCGGACACCATGCGGGGAAGTATGAGAAGGGACGCCAGCGCGAAAAGACAGAGATTTTTTCCCATGTTTATTCCGCCTCTTTGGCCTCAAATTCCTTCAGTTTAACTTCCCTCGTCTTGCGCTCCGGGTATTTAAGCTTATATGTCCTTGTCACGAGGTCTTCTATATCCCTCATGCGCTTGCTCGTTACGTATACGTAATTCGGCTCTACCTTGTATCCCAACTGCGTCGTCTTAAACGCTATGTCGAGCACATCCAACAGCGGCATCGGTGTTGCGGTGCTCAATGATATCTTTATAGGGGCGTCTTTTGTAAGGGCTGCTAGCTCCCTTTCATCCACAACTATCGTGACGCCGGTCATCTCCATGAGCTGGCGTATCAGGTCCTGGATATCCGCATCCGTGACTGAGATCGCGGGGACCATTACGCTGCGCATCTTGTCGATAAGCGCCTTCTTTGCTTCCTGCTCGGCCCTCTCGGATTCCGATATGACCTCCTCCACCTGCAGCTCCTCCTTAACCGGAGCGGCCGGGGGCAGCCAACTCCTGTCCACATCGCGCAGGGCCGCCTGCTCTGCGGTGTCCTTTTCCTCCTTCAGGACCTTCCTGTCATTCACTATGTCTTTGCGTTCTTCTTTTGTAGACTTATCCCTTGAATACAGCTCCTCGCCCCTGCGCGCTTTTTCAAGCCACAACCTTGCTTCCGAGTCGCTCGGATTCGCCGCCAACGCCGTCTCAAAGTCCGCTATCGCGGCCGCATACTGCTTGTTAGCGTAATTCGCTTTGCCTCTCTTCATGAGGGTGCCCGATATCGACGCGGGGACATCCTTAGCCATGCCTTCCTTGCATAATTCTATATAATGGGAGGCCTGCTTGTTCTTCGGGTCTAACTGGACGACTCTTTCGAAGATCTTCTGGGAGGTCTCATAATCTTTCGCGTCGTATGAGGCCTTTGCCTGTTTAAAGAGGTCTGAAACGAGGGACTTTTTTTCTGATTTTTTCTGCTTTGCCAGGTCTTCGGCGATTATCTTGGCTTCCAGGGAATCATTCGAATAACCGCTCCCCGTGGCAGCGTGGGCCTCGCCTCCGGCAAAATAATACAACGAGATAATAAAGAATAAATTGAAAGTCAGAAAGATACAAAAAAACGGCAGAACCGTTCTTTTAACCCCATTGGTAATATCCATTTATATCATCTCCCCTTTTTAATGACCCACTCTTGATCCTGGCCGTATAGTATCACACTGTCGGCCTTAATGTCAAGAACTTTATAACCGTTTATCTCATCCCCTTTTTTCACTTCAAAGGTCTTATCGTCCATTGAGCTGTAGAGCTTCCCGATCAGCTCCTTGCTCTTCACGGGCTTCTTGAAATCCATCAACAGCTGCCCGTCCTTGTTCTCGGCCCTTATCTGTTTCGAATTTATCTCGAGCACCTTATAGTCCTTGAACTTCTCGCCCTTCTTCGCGAAATACGTCTTCCCCGACCAGTTTATCTGGCCTATCATCGTCCCGTCCTGCTTCTGTATGAAACCGGTATATATGAACGGCAGGTTTGTGGCCCCGATAGACACGACCTTAAGCTTGTCCGGCGTGAATACTACCGGGGGCGCTTCCGGCCTTATGAACAGGTTCCTGTCGAGGAGCTGTTGGTACCTCGAGGCGGCAAACGGGGATTTGACTTTCTCTATAAGCGCCGAATAGACATTAGATGCGTCAACCGCAGCATCGTTGGGCTTAACGACGCTATCTTCGCCCGTCGGGACTGAAAAATCCTTCGGCGTGAATAACGACGGCGCCAACCATAGCAGTATAAACCATAGTATGAACAGCACTATCGCGGCGATCTTATAGATGCCTTTCATGTCTTTTCCGCCTGCTGTATGGCAGCCACTATAACCGCTTCCACTTTAAGTTCGCCCTTTTCACCTGTCTCTTCGTTAAGGACTTTGATCTTGAGCACGTCCACCCTGAAAGGTATGCCGGAAGTGTATATCTTATACAGGAAACCGAGAAGGTTGTCATTCTTGCACTTGAATGATATCCTTACCGGGAAATCCCTGAACACCGGCTCCTTGCCGCCGTCATAGGTGACGTTCTTAGATTCGAGGAATTCTACGGACGACACCTCAGGTACCTTCGCCTGCAGCATCAGGTCCATGATCTCTTTAATTATCTCGAGCTGCTTGGCCCTGACGGGAAGGTCGGCAAAAGTGGGAATATCGTGCTCATATCTTTCGAAGCCGAGCCAGAACGGGAACTGGAAATCGATCGGCACCCCTTCTTCTTTTATCTTGTTCTGGACCCTGTAAAGCTCTTCCTTGAATTTGAGGGCGTCTCCGGATTCCTTCGGCATCTTGGCTTTCGGGCTCGAGAAGAGGCCGGCATTCAGCTGGTCATTCACGTCTTTCAGGGATTTTAGCTGTTTTTCAAGCTTCAGCCTCTCCCTGTTAAGGGTGGAAAGCCCCTGGTTCTTATAGCTCTCGAGCTCTCCTGTCTTGCCCTGTATGGACCTCTCGAGGGAAGACCTGTCGTAGCCGACGAATATGGCGACGCAGAGGGACCCGAGGAACACGAGCCCCAGCACAAGCTTCGTCATCACATGCGGCTTAATACCCTTTGTCATATTTATTTCCCCACCTTCAACTTGAATTTGATCGAAAAATCCCTCAGCTGGCCCATGCCTTCCTCTGAATCCTTAGGGAGGCTCGCGTAGATTATCTCCACCGATTCAAACAACGGCGATGCCGAGAGCTTGTTCTTGAACTCAGTTATCGTAAGGAGGTTTTCCGAGGTCCTGCCTTCTATAGAGACCCAATCCTTCTCTTCGCTATGCGAGGTTAGCCATGTCTCTTTCGGGAGCAATTTCTCGACCTCGAGAAGCGCCTCCAGCAGCAATGACCTCCTTACGGCGACGTCCTCGAGCGGCTTGATCCTCTGCTCGCCCTTTTTTATCTCATCCTTAAGCGTCGCTATCTTCGCTTTCACGTCGTCATACTGGGCCAATATATCGTCGAGGAATAATATCTGTTTCCTTAAAGCGCCGGACTGGAACCATATGTTCATCGCTATAGTGAAAGGCATAAGCGACAGCATGACTCCTGCGGCTATTATCCATATCCTTTCCTTCCTGAAGTCCCTGTCTTCTTTCCTTTCGGCCGGAAGCAGGTCGATATTCGTCGGGCATCTCTGGAGCAGGCGCAGGCCGAGGCCTATCGCGGCGCCGAACCTCGACTGGAAATCTATGTCTACCCTGAGGTTCGAAGGGCATTTTATCTTCTGGCCGAGGTTTGCGCGCCTTATCTGCATCCCGAGGCCTTTCGCGAGGTAATCCTCTATTCCCTTCAGCTTAGATCCGCCGCCGGAGAGTATGACCTCGCCGAAGACCACGTCCCTGCCGTGCTTCGACTTGTAGAATTCGAGTGATTGTATTATCGACGATACCATGTCGGATACGACGGTATTAAGTATGCTTACGAGTTCCTGTCCCGTCGAGCCAATGTTCGACGGCACCAAACTGTCCGACGGGACGACCATGCCCTCCTTGCGCTTGAGATCTTCGGCCTTATCGAACGGGATGTTCATCTTCGACGCTATCGCGTGCGTCATCTCGTCGCCGGCGATAAGCACCGAACGCACCCAGAAGCCCTTCGCGTCGAGGACTATCAGGTTCGTCGCCTTCGCGCCTATGTCTATTATGACTCCTTTGGCGAGCGGCTCGTTATAGGTTATCGCGTTAAGCAGGGAGAGCGGGCTTACGTCGACGGATTCGATATTAAGGCCTGTCCTTGAGAAATTCAACAGCGTGGCCTCGACGAGTTCCTTCTTTGCGGCGACAAACAGCACGTCCTCTTCCGGGCCGGCGCCGCTGTGGAATATCTGGTGGTCCCAGGTTATCTTATCGAGGGGGAACGGGACCTGCTGCTGGGCCTCGTACTTTATTATCTTGTCTACTTTGCCTTTTTGTATCTTGGGAAGTTTGAGGAACCTGATGAAGACCGATTGGCCTGAGAGGGATATTGCGGCATTTCCGCTTTTTATCTTTTCTGTCTTGAGGAGCCCTTCGACCCCTTCCCTTACCAGGGCTTCTCGCTTATCCTGGTCGGGATGCTGCGTGAGGTCAAAAAACTTTGCCCGGAGGAGTTGCACGCCTTCGGATGTCTTTTCAAGCTCTACGAGCTTGACTGAGCCTGCGCCTATATCGATTCCAAGAGCACGTTTTCCCATATGGCTTGCGTATATTCTATAAAATTAGCACCCAGTTGTCAATTATTTCTTTTTCCAAAGCAAGATTTTGACGTTCCTACTTGCGTGCTCTCTCCAGGCGCTGGCATTCGACCATGTTTTCGAAGGCGCTTTGCTTTACTTTCTCGTCCTTTGAGATATCATTTACTATTGAATAGGAGTAATAAGCTACCTGGGCTTTTTCGCCCTTTTCCGGCTGTTTGAGTTTTCTAGCTTTTTTATAGTATTCATCGCCAACCTTAAGATATCTCTTCGCAATCTCCTCAGAAAACTTCGGATCGGACAAAGCAACGAGGTAATTAGTCATAAGCGCTCTTCTGGCATCTGAAAAAGGCACCGGATTTGAGTCAAAAAATTTGCGCATTAATTGCAAACTCTTCGAATTTGAGAGCTCCCTAATATCCTTGTTTTCGACTTCAGAAAGGGCATGATAACATGTTATAGCAGCAATATAATATCCGGCGCTGTTGCCACGGTTGACCTCTTGAGCTCTTTCTTCGTAATCCTTGGCTTTTATTAGACATTTCTTCAGGTATGCGTCCTTCGTTTCCTTCTCAGGAATATGCGATATCACCGAGTCTACATCGTATCTCGTGTATTCGACATCGGGAAGATCATCACGGGAAGCCATTATCTGATCAGCCTTAGAACTTCCCCAGATTTTCCTGAGCAGCTCTTTTGATTTATAAACGTAACTTGATTCAATGCCTGAATTGATTATTGCCAAGAGCGCATGCTCTGCCTTTATATATTCCTCATGCTTATATTCAACTTCCGCTATCTTAAATGCACCATCAAGATGCTTTTCCTGGGACTTAAGGAGCTTATCGCTGGCCCTGCCTGTAATCTTAGGCTCTATCTCCGCTGCTTTGGCAAGATGGTCCTTTGCTGCCTGCAAAAGACCGTTATCGAAAGTACCGTTTTCCTGGCACCATTCGGCAAGTTCAAGATGGGCACTAGCGCTCTTGGTGTCCATCTTATTAAGTTTTTCCGCATATTTATCCGTTACAGTGTAAAGCTGGTCATCGGGTATATCTTCCTTTTTAAGGCTAATGATCCACGATCTTGGAAAAACAGCGGTCCCTCCGGTCTTAAGTTTTACCTCATATTGTATGTTATCCTCTTTTATGATCCTTCCGTTTATTACAGTGCCGTCTTTCAACTTGATGATATCACCGAATGCCGGGCTGAATACTGAAATTGCCAGCACGGATACGATAATTATCGATATTAACCTTGCACTATTATTCATTTAGGACTTATACCTCTTTCTTCCTACTGTTTAAGATAGACTATATTTACACGAGGTAAGTAAGTTATCGTAACGTCTTCCAAAACAGGCGTCTGATCGTAGTCGACATCCGTAGTCAAAAGGTTCGTTTTGAAAGACATGCTTTGGAATATCTGGTTAATCGGCCCATCGCGGGTTATGCCGGGATAAACGGTACCCGTACCCACATCGATGATGTCAAGCGACGCTGTCTCCGTCGCCTCATTAGCGGTCCCGGGTATAGTCAATGTCCACGAAGCTGTCCCCCATACAACAGGATGATTATCATTAAGAAGGGCAGCATTGAAACTCGGAGATTGATAAAAGCCGTCACTCGGTATTACCCTTACTTCCTCCCAATACGGCAAAGCGTTATTCCCGTACAAATTCAGTTCCCAGTTTAGAAGTAACCAACCTCTGCCGCTAGTTATTGTCGCAGCACGATTATACCTGTCATAAAACGTTTCGTTCTGTCCCCCTGCAGGATCGAACGGTATATAATGATAAAGATAATCGACCACATCACAAGCTTTTGAGCTGTTAAAATTCCCATACGGATGATAACGCCAGCGTTGGTTCCAGCCGTCGCTCATTGCCAGATATACCCTGTAAGATGTATTCGAAACAACGACTTTCATCGTGTGATATGTAGGATAGACCCCGTGGTAATCATCTTTGTTCTCTTCATTGAATGTCGAAGTGGAAATATCATAGAAATCCGCGAAATGGTTCGGGACCTGATCAGCCAACATCACCCCGGTCAGCGGATCCCTGAAAAAACGATGTATGCCGTATGTGCGGACATCATTGCTGTGGTACATTGCCAAGACCATTTTGGAGTCACAGAAATCCTTTCCTTGCACTGGCCCATCCCCTACGGGCCAGGCGCCATTAAAAGGATCGAGGTTGACGGAGGTGCCTGTAATGGTTTTATCCTTCGGATGGTCATAATCAAATCCCCAGTTTTGCACATACATGTTGTTCAAATTATTTGACCCGTCCTGATCCCAGAACTCTACGTGTCCCGTATCTTCCTTACCATCACCTACCGTCCTGCTCCTTACGTTTACGCGCAGGGAAAATTTATTATTAAATTGCCATCTGGACATATCTGTAAGGGCGAATTTGGCATATGCCGGAACCGTCCCGTCATCTCCAAGCTCACAATCGCCGTCAGTATCTTTATCTTCGATTACCATGACACGGTTGACCGCCTGCCAGTTGTCGATACTATATCCGGTATCCACCTTGCCGTCCATATTGGTATCATAATTATCTTCATCGAAATTATCCCAGAAACCAAGCTTTAGAGACCCTGCAATGGTCGTATAGTCATCTGCATACCTAAGGCCTAAGTCATCGGTAGAAATGACCGGGCATGTATTTAGCCATGTAATCCTGAAAAATGTAGGCTCATCAAGAATACTATTCCCGTTCGCGTCCTCGCCCGAATCCAGAACGCCGTTATAGTTCGCGTCCTCGCCGCGGAACTGCTCCTTTGCCGTATAATTAAGGATGCTGTATATCCTCGCGACTGCGGTAAGTTCCTGCCTTGCCTTGACATCCTCAACCGCACCGTCAGAATTATTATCTACCCCGACCGTGCCGGTCGAGATGATCTCGTAAAAACCTCCCGGGTGGAAACAGAAATCCGTAGTATACGCGCCCTGCTTGACCTTGTTCGGGTTGAAGTTGTTCTTGATGGCCTCTTTCTGCGGATTGGTCAATATGGTCGGGTTTATATTGTCTATGAAAGCGTTAAAACCTCCTGACGCCGCCGTGCCGTTCCAGCTCCGGAACGGGGAGACCATCGTCCTCGCGGTGATTATCGCGCCGGCTACCTGCGAGGCGTTCGCATCCGTACTGACAAGGGGGCGCAGGACCGCGCGCAAAACTTCTCTCCTCGCGGTATTGATGTTTACCGGCGACTTGCTCTGGTAGGTGTTGCTGGTAGGCAACGGGGCAGTCGCATCCTCGCTGTACTGGTCGATATATCCGTTGGCGGCCACGAAGTCCCTTATCAGGGCATAGTTCGCGCGCTTTTCCGTCAGGTTGGCGCCCGGCATATATTCTACTATACCTTCTTTTGTAGCATAACCGTCCGCAGGCCTGCCGGAGATAATGCTGTCCGCATTTGCCTGGGTCCATCCAGGTACTGCCAATATTGTCCCGAGATTGCCCAGGATAATATTCAGGTTCGGGTTGGTGTCGTTTATGTTTATCTGCGAATTTGTGTCGGTAACCCTCAACGAACACACGGCGATATGGCCCCTTCCGACATCACCGAGCAGCCCGCTCGTTGAATTACCGGCCGTCCCGTCGCGGCCGTCAAAGGACGGCTGCGTCGCGCTGGTATATGCCCAATCGCATGCGCTTGTAGGAACCGCGTTGAAATCACTTGTGGCGAGTTGTCTCAGGTATGCGATCGAAAGGTTTATTCCCGCCTCAGCCGCGTTCTTTGCCTTCATCTTCAATGCGTAATTTGCGGCGCCCTTGAGGTCGAACATCATGTTATACGCGAAAGATGTGGCGATCATGGCAAGGAGCGCCAGTATCCCCACCGTTATTATAAGCGCGACGCCTTTCCTGCTTCTTTTATACATTACTTCCGTCCCTGACTGAATTGAATGCCCACGAGGGCATTTTTCATCAAAAAAAATAGCCCTGCTTCTATCGTCTTTTCTGCCTTTTCTTATCGATCAGATTATACAAGATAAACTCTGTGATGTCAAATATTTCTTTTCAAAAGCAATATTTTTATATTTCTACTTGCGTGCCCTTTCCAGGCGCTGGCATTCTATCATTTTTTCGAAGGCGTCCTGCTTGGTCTTTTCGTCATTTGAATAATTGTTCACTATCGAGAAACAGAAATACGCCGTTTTGGCTTTTTCTGCTTTCTCCGGCTGCTTCATCCTCTTTGCCTTCTTAAGTAACTCGTCGCCCTGCTTGGAATATTGGGCGGTGAGTTTCTCTATATAAAGCGGGTCCTGTATCTTCAGAATGTAGCCGGCCATCAGAGCGTAACGGGCATCGCTGAACGGCTCCGGCTTGCTGTTAAAATATTTCTTTAATGCGCCTTGCATCTTGAAGTCAGCGGATTTTTTCACGGGTCCGGCGGCCGAACCCGAAACGATATCATAGCATGCTATCGCCGCCATATAATAACCGCCCCTCTTGTCCTTATCGACTTCCTCCGCCCGCTCCTCATAATCTATGCCGCGGTCAAGGCACTTCATGAAATACGCCTGCTTGCGCTCCTCCGTGCCCATATGCGAAAGCACGGACTGCATCTCCTCGACCGTGAATACGACCTCTGGAAGGTTCTGCGGATTATCAAATACCTTCGGCGCCCTGGCACTGCCCCAGATCTTATTAATAAGCCCTCTGGCCTTTCCCGCAAAAGAGGTATCCGGATACAGCGAGATCACCGACACCGCTATTTGTTCGGCCTTGAAATACTCGCCCCACTTATATTCCGTCTCAGCGACGGAGAAGAGTTTCCCGGCTTCTTTCTCCTGTGCCGCGGCAAGCTCCTTTCCGACCTTTTCGGCATATTTGGGATCGATATCCCTCGCCGCTTTATAGTGCCTGTCGGCCATCTCAAAAAGCCCGTTATCCTCGGTGGCATTATCGAAGCACCATTTCGCGATGCGCATCTGCGCCTCTGCGTCTTTCGGGTCAAGCGCCTTGATCTTAGACAGGTATATATCCTGCTTCGTATAAAGCTGCTCCTCCGGCACTTCCGCTTTCTTAATGTCCTTGATCCATGCCTTCGGGAAAGTGCTCTTTCCGCCGGTCTTGAGTTTTACGGTTATATGGGTATCGTTCTCCTCAATGATCTTGCCGTCTATCTTTTCTCCCCCGTCCTTAAGCACAATAATGTCGGCCTGCGCGGCGCCCAGGCACAGGATGACGGCCGATAACAATAAGGCAAGGGTCAAAAGTTTATGCTCCCGCATCTCTTCTCCTATTTATGATATACGATCTCAACCGGCGGAAGATATGTCAGCGTTACGTCTTCAAGGGCCGGCGTCTCCGCGAAATTAGCGTTATTGCTCGAAAGCGTGGCGATGAAAGCCGCGCCCGCGGAAACGCCCCCTATCGGGCCGTCTTTCGATACCGCAGCCGCGCCGCTGCCCGTGTCGACTTGCATCGAGACCTGCTCAGATGAAACGTTAGCGGTTGACGGTATGGTCGTTGTCCAGGATATAGTGCCCCATCTTACGTTCTCACCCGCCATGAATGTCGGGCAACGGTATGTGCCGTCCTGCGATATTATCCTCAGTTCATCCCATTTCGGGGAAGCGTTATTCCCGTAAAGGACAGGATACCATTGAGTAAGCTGCCAACTGTTAAGGTCGTTATTCGTTATAGTCCAGAAACCGTACCTGTCACGCTTAAGCTCATTCGATGCGTCATTATGGAACGGTATCACGACATAATTGGTCGTTACCGGGCTAAAGCCCACATTGCTAAGGAACCACCCGTTGCTGAAGTTATAATACCTGTGCCAACCCTGCCCCACGGCAAGATACACGCGGTAGTTGGGGCTCTGCGCGTTGCTGACGACGAGTTTCAGAGTCTCCTTGACGGGGTAGACGCCGTGGAACTGCTCGGAACCCTGGTCGCCTGAGGTCGTAGTGTAATCAAAATAATGGTTGAGCTGGGGGTCGCTAAGCCCGTAAAGATACCCGAGGTTATAGCTTCGCTCGTTCCTTAAGGAGGGGCTGTTCTTCCACATATGCAGCAGCACTTTGCTGTCCGCGAAATCCTTGCCCTCCCTTGCCGACGACGGTTCGCTTGTGGCGAAATCATTGGCGACCGTCCATCCCGGCCGGGTGATATCCCTTCTCGGGGCATACTGGAAACCCCAATTCTGCGTCCAAAGCTTCCCCTTGACCTGGCCTGCCCACGAAAAATCTATATGCCCGGAATCCTCCCACCCATCGCCTCCGGGGGAAGGCCTCAGTGATATGCGGAAAGAGAAGACGCCGCCGAATGTCCATCTGCTGATATCGGCCAGCGCGAATTTCGGCCATCCCGACCCCCACATCTCGCATTCTCCGTCAAGGTCGCTGTCGGATATATTCAGTACTCCGTTCTGCTGCTGCCAGTTCGACCAGCTGTATCCGTTCTTGTTGACATTGTCGTTGTCTTCGTCGAAATCATCCCAGAAGCCGAGTTTTACTGAATTCGGTATAGTTGAATAGTTCACGTTATAAGCAAGCCCCTGGTCATCGGTGGACAGGACGGGGCACGAATTCAGCCACGTAACCCTCGAAAATACAGGCAGGTCAAGGACGCTGTTGCCGTTCCTGTCTTCGCCCGGGTCCAATATACCGTTATAATTGGCGTCCTCGCCGCGGAATTGCTCTTTCGTCGTATAATTCAGGACTTCGTATATCCTCGCGACTGCGACGGTCTCCCACCTGGCCGATACGATGTCGATGATATCCGAAAGGTCCCCGTCTGAATTGGCGTCAATGCCCGTTGCCCCGGCGGACGTTATCTCGAAGTACCCGCCGGGATTGAAGCAGAAGTCCGTGGTGCTCGTCGAGGGCTTTATCCTGTTAGGATTGGCGTTATTTTTTATGTTCGCCCTGTCACTCAAACCGAGCGCGGGCGTTATTGAAACGTTGTCTATGAAATCGTCAAAACCGCCTGCCGCCGACGCTCCGTTCCATCCCCTGAAAGGGGTAGTGCCGCGCTGTGCAATGATAGCGGCCGCAAGTGCCGTTGCCTGAGCGTCGGTGATCACTCCCCTCAGGACGGCCTGCAGTACCTCGGAACTCGCGGTATTTATGTTCACCGGGGCCTTCCTCTGGTAACTGCCCGGCCCGAACGGGACCGGCGCGGCGGAATCCTCGCTGTTGTCGTCGAAATAGCCGTTTACTGTTATATAATCCCTGATCACGGCATATTTTGCGGTTGTCCATCCCGTCGAGGTCATCACTTCTTCCTTCGTCGCGAAAGGCCTGTTGGCATTATCCGCTATGGCTTCGCCGTCCGACCTCGCGAGGCCGATGACTTCCGCGAGATTGCCGAGGATATCCCTTGTATTGGGATTCGTGTCATTGACGTTTATCTGTGAGTTGGTGTCGACAACTTTCAGCGAGTATACGGCGATGCTGTTCCTGCCGACATTGCCGAGGGAGCCGCTCGTGGAATTGTTCGCTGTCCCGTCGCGCGCGTCGAATGACGGGCTCGACGCGCTTGTATAATCCCAATCGCAGGACGCCGTCGGTACCGCGTTAAAATCGGTTAAGGCGAGGTTCCGCATATAGGCGATCGCGAGTGCTATACCGGCATCGGCGGCGTTCTTGGCTTTCAGCTTGAATACCTGGTTCGCCGAACCCTTGAGGTCGAACATCATATTATAGGCAAAAGACGTCGCGAGTATCGCCATCAGCGACAACACGCCGACTGTTATGATAAGCGCGACGCCTTTCCTATCCCTTGGCATGGTCAATTCCTCTATTTACCGCCGGAAGGGAACGCGCCGATGTCGCTGCGCGAGCCGTCGGGGTCGTTATACCTCTTGTCCGGATCGCCGGCATCGATGCACGGGGAATTGTCTTTGAGGCGGTAATCGTCTTTTGAAGGGTTCGCGAATTTCGGATCGCTCGTTATGTCGTTCTCGCCTTTGTTGCAGTCGATGAGGTCCTTGACGTTATAAAAGCAGTTATATTCAAGCTCAAGCCGCACGTCGTCGCGCGGCCTTTGCCAGTACTTCTCGACTTCTTCCTTCGGCCAGTCGTCCGGATTCGCCATTATGGGGGGTTTAGGGACGTAAATCCCCACTCTATTATTATAGAATATGCAGTTCCTGACAATAAGCTCTATGGGACCTCCCCAGAGTTGTAACCCGTAACCTCCGTTCACGATACTGCAATTCAATACTTGCGCATTGCGGACCGAGCTGATTTCAAGACACGTTGAGAGGTTTTTCCCGCGGAATAAGCAATTCTTAATAAGCAGGCCGTCCAATCCGTTTACAATAAACGGATAGCCGTTTACCTCAACGGTCATGTCCTTCATTGCAAAATTATTAATACTCCCGTTAATGGAAACTATACCTAAACCGGTGGGTCCCAGCTTCAGGATAGTCTTGTCCACTCCCTGCCCCGCAAACTTCGTATTCCCTTTAAATACCATACCGCTCTCTGCCGTGAACTCGCCTTCCCCGAGCAATATAGTATCGCCGGGAAGCGACCTCTCGCACGCTTCCTTTATTGTGGCGCAGTCACCCGGGACCCTTATAATATACTTTCCTGCGTCGGCCGCGAATGATGCAGACACCGCAAAAAAGCATGCCGCAAACAACATTATGGAGATATTTTTCATAAAAGCGTTCCTTCTCACTGCTGGTAGAATACCTGCGCTGCCGGTTTATGGTATGTCACCGTGACTTCCGTTAGGACGGGCGTAACACTGCTTGCCGAATAATCATTAGGGTTCAACGCGCTCGTTGCCAGCAGGGCTTTGTACTGGAACTTCCTGCCGGATAATCCCGATATTGACGCGCCGTTTGCATAAGTCGCGGCAAAATTATCGGTGGATGACGGGCTGTCCGCCGCCCTCGCGTACATAGTGATAGACGTATCCCCCGGAATTATGCCGTCCCACGATATCGTATCCCATGTTATCGTGGCGTTATCGGTCGGTAGTTTGGTAATAAATGGCGCAGACACGATATACCCCTTCGGGTAAATGACTCTTATATTATCGAATTGGGTAACGTTCTCGGAGTCGCATCCCCACCAGTCAGCGTTACGTTCAGCAAGTTTTTCAATTAACCCATCATTCATGTGAGTCTTCCAGAACTGGTCAAAATCTGCGTAATAAAGATTGTTACCTCTGAGCTTGACTACACCCGTCTTTGTGGAGCTTTTCGCAGTACGCGTATTACCCTGGACAAACCCGGAACCGGTTGAAGTATTATATGTATAATATATCCTATAGGAAGTTCCCACTCCTATCGATGACAATATATAGTACTGTGATTCATCCGGCCAGATAGAATATGTACCACTTTGGGTGCTGTAATTTGGCACATCAAGCTCGTTCATATCCTCAGCATAAAGGTCATCATCACCGTCCTTTACCAGGCAATAATAACCTCCGCCGGACTTGGCTGAAACGTACGGTTCCTCCTTTAGGATGAGATATCCGGTCAACCATGAGGGAGTATAGGCCGGCGTCGCCGGCCATTCGGGATTCGTAAGACGTTTGCTGGGCGGCCTGTGCCATGTTGGGCTTCCGGTTTGCTTCTGCCCATCATCATATATATAACAACGAGCGAATATGTCATACCCTAATTCCGCGCTTGGGGAATAAAAATTCCCGTTTAGTTCCGCGCTCCTCTCTTCCGGGAAATATCCGTCATGGGCACCCTTCGTATCAAGCCTTAACCCATAGGTCCCGTTGAAACCCTGCCTTAAAGATGTATCGCCAAAACTAAGATCCCATCTGATATCTGTTCCCCAGATGACACCGGTCGGAATCTGATAAGTCTTGCCAGACTTAAAAGTGTGGGGATTTTTCGAAAGTACGCCTCTTATCGTTGTCAGGTATCCGCCCCTCCAATTTATGACACTGTATGCTACATCATCGTCAAAATCGTCCCAATATCCGAGTTTCACCGAATCGTAACTCCTGCTGTAGGCATCCGTCTCCCACGCCATAGACGAACCGTTCCATGAATCGGCGCTTATCGGGCATGTATCGAGCCAATTAACGTTCCTTATCTCACCGTCACTAAAATCCCCGGTGGGCGGAGTAGTGCTTCCATAGTTCGAAAACCATGCCGCATAAAACTCCGCGCGCGTGGTCTGCGTCAGCGTGTTGAAGGCCTGCACCACGGACGTTATCCTCTTCTCCGCTATGACCGTCCCGTCTGCCCTTTTCGCCCTGCCTATGGAGACGATCTTTACTATGCCGCCCGAATCATAATCAGAACCCAGAGTTGAAGCCGCACAATAAGTGGATGTAGCCCATTTTGACAGGATCCTCCCGTAATAAGACGCCGGATAGAAGGCAAAATAATCGGCGGGGACGTAATCCTCCGAGCCAAGGGCATTCCACTTCAGCTCGAGGGTATTCTGGTTCTCGAAATTGTAGAGATCAAACCTTATTGGATGCCATCCGCCGCGCGTGAACCGGACGGGCCCGCTGGTAAGCACGTTCGTGGCCGGCCACTTGCCCATGGACCTCTCGGTCCAGTCGGCGATGAGCTGGACGCCGTCGATGAAAAGCCGGCAACCCTGTTCGCTGCGCATCCTGAAGGTAATATCCTGGTTTATCTTGTTATCCGGGATATAGATAAATCCCGTAAATACCATGCCGAAGCGTTCGAGGCCGTACTTGTTCTGCCAGTCGGTAACAAGATACCCGCCGGCGAATTCCGCGTCATGCGCCTCTGCCCAACCGGAGTTGTTGCCGTCCGCGCCCGGAAATGTCCCGGAAGGGGGGTATGGCGGCACATCGGGGTTTTCCGCCTGTTTCATAGCGCCGAGTTCAATGACTTTCCCGGAGTAATAACTCAGTGAAAGTATCGTGTCCCTGCTCCACGTATCCCTGCTGTTCGTATAGCCCCTGCATATGAGCCCGCCCTGTATGAGCGGGGCGTATATCGTCACAAGGTTCCTTATGGCGTTATACTTCGTGTCATTATTGAGGACGAGCCGCAGCTCTTCGACGCTCGCATACGGGGCATTCTTTGAGTTCGTCTCGTTGCCGGCGGCAACAATTACGCCCGTGGACCTCAACAATTGCGTCAGCGCGTTGGAATCAGGGTCGCGGTAATCTATTATCCTTGCCACATCGGCATCGTTCAAGCCGGCCGCCATAAGGGTATCTATCCACGGGTAATCCGTCTCGTCGATGGCGTTGATGTTAATCTTCTGGTCTTCTCTCTCGACAAATACCTGGTAGCTGCCTCCGGTAATGTCAACCTCGGTGCCGGGCGACGTATAGTTCGACGCAATATTTGCCATCGTGGCGTCATAAGTGTTATTCGCGGCCCACACGCGGATATCCGCGATGGCGCGGTCGATGCCGGCCTGTGCGAGGTTCGCGGCCTGCGACTGGTTCACGAAGTTGAGCGTGGCCCTGTACTCCATCTGCATGTTGATCGCGAAACTCGTCGCTATCATCGCGACAAGCGCGAGCACGCCGACGGCGATTATCAGCGCTACACCTCTCTTCACTTTCATGGACCGCGCTTCAGCTGTCATCTTGCACCCGGGATAAGTATGAAATCCGTGAACGTCTTCTGCTGAAGGCCGTCCCTGCTTTGGACTGTCAGGGACACCTCTACCGCCTCGGGCAAACCGTCCGGTATAAGCGCGTTGCCCGAGGAATCTATATTCGGGGTCGCGCCCGTCAGCGTATCAGTGCTTGAGTCCCAGCTCGCCGTTGTAGCTGACGGCACCGCGCCCGCGGCGTTCCTGTAATAATAGACGAACGTGAGCGCCGATACATTGCGCGCTATGACATCATCCGACGTTGTGCCGGCGTTATTTACCGCAAAATCATAGCTTACCGGGACCGTGCTGCCGTCGAAATATTCGAGATGGCGCATGAGGCAGTTATCGTTCCTTAGCCAGTAACCGACTTCGCAGAGGTCCTGGTCCCCGGGATTGTCGGCGACCGGCGCGACGAAGAAAAGTTCATCGCCGACGGAATTCGTCTTTATGATCGCGGCGCTCCCGCTGTCATTGCCCTCGAACTTCGTCCAGTAGGCGGTGTTGTTCGACCCCTGGTAAAGCACCGACGCCGGTATCTCCTTGCGCATGAGCTCCAACGCAAACCTTGTGTTCTGGTACATGTCAAGAAGCGTCTCGGACTTGCGCCATGAATCAAGCGCGCCCCTGAAGACGGTGAAGAGCGCGAGGACAAGGATAGTGAATATCACCGCGACGACGAGTATCTCGACGAGAGTGAGTCCGGCCCTGCCGGCTATGCGCCTTCTACCTGTTAGCGACATTTGTAGTGAATACCCTCTGGAATGTCCTGTTGCCCTGGCCCCAGCTGACCGTGCAGATGACCTGCCTGAGGTCGTTTACCGTGGTCGTTGATACCGTCTGGGTCCATGAATACGCGGGGTCTGCGAATGTGCCGGAGGTGGTACCGAGCGCGGGATAACCGCCGTTCCTTAATTCTTCCAGGTGTTCGTGCGCGAATATGGTCGCCTGCGTCGCGCTGACGGACCTCCTCGCGGAATCAAAACCGATGGGAAAGAGTGAAAGGATCCCCACAAGGCCGACAGCCAGGATGGCCAGCGCGATGACGATCTCAATGAGGGTGAAACCGCTCCTTTTCATCTCATCCCCCCTGCTAAAACCGGCTTATCTTGTCCAGTTCGTTATATCGTCGGCATTGCCGTAGGTCTTGTCGGGCCCCGCAGACCTTATGTCGACATACGTGTTGCCGTGCGTCGCGTCGGGCCTCGAATATAGGTATGCCGTCCCCCACGCGTCCACGATTGTGGGACCGGCGGCCAAGTCGTTATCCTTGAACGTCATATACGGCCCGGCCCAATTAGTGTTTGGTAGGGGGGTGCTCGTACTTATAAAATAGTTGCCCGTATTGCTCATGAGGCATATGAACAGGTTCGTGTTACCGGTGAGAGGATATCCCCCAACGTCCGACTGGAACATCCCGAGGCCGGTCTCGATGCCCGCTATCATAGCGCGCGTGCGCGCTATCAGGGCGCGCTGCCTCGCCGTGCCGGCTGCAGCCGCGACAAGCCCCGCGAGCATCATTATTATCGTCATGACGACTATGAGTTCTATTATAGTAAATCCCCTTTTACCCTTCCTCATTTTAACCACCTCCTAACGCGGTTACGAGCTGGAACAGCGGCAGGAACATAGCGATGACTATGAAACCTACGATGAGGCCCAGCCCGATGATCAAGAACGGTTCAAGTACGGACATGAGGCCTGTTACGGTGACATCGACCTCTTCATCATATACGTCTGCGACTTTAAGGAGCATCTGGTCCAAAGAGCCCGTCTCCTCGCCTACCGAGATCATATTCACCGCCATCGCGGGAAAGAGCCCTGCCTTCAGCAACGGCTTCGCTACCGTCTCGCCTTCCCTTACCGCATCATGGACGACCACGATCGAACGCGCCATCGCTTCATTGCCCGTAGTATCTTTAGCTACCATGAGCGACTGAAGTATCGGGACGCCGCTGGAGAGCAGCGTGCCGAGGGTCCTCGAGAAACGCGCTATAGCTATCTTCCTTACAAGCTGGCCCATAACGGGTATTTCAAGTTTGGCCTTGTCTATGAGCAGTTTTGTCGCGGGCAGCCTGTACAGTATATTAAAGAGCATTATGCCCAATCCTATCAATGCGAGGCCTATATACCATTTGCTCTTCGCGAAATCGCTGACTACGAGGAGTACTTTTGTCATCACGGGCAGTTCCACGTTCATTTCCTTGAATATCTGCAGGAACTTAGGCACGATGAACGTTATAAGGAAGCCGAGGACGGATAAAGCCATGGTGAGGACGAGTGCCGGGTATATCATCGCGGATTTGATCCTTCCTTCCAACCTCTGGGACTTCTCCGCGAACTCCGCGAGTCGCGTCAAAACGACTTCAAGAACGCCGCCCGCTTCGCCGGCTTTCACCGTATTGACATACAACGGCTCGAACGCCTTCGGGAACTTTGAAAGCGCCTCGGAGAACGAGCTTCCTCCCTCTACCTGCTCGGCAAGGCCGCGTATGGTCGCCTTCAACAGCCCGGCCTTCTCTTGCCTTTCGAGGACATACAGCGCGCGAACTAGCGGGAGGCCGGAACCTATAAGCGTTGCCAGCTGCCTTGTAAATATCGTCACCTGCTTCGCGGTGACCCTTCCGAATAACGAGATCGTCATGACGGATTTTGCGGGCTTTACGTCCGCCGACCCTCCCCTTTCCCTCGAGGAGGTCATATCCGACTTCGATTTCTCTTCGGTTATGCTGATCGGGTATAAGCCCTTCTGCCGGATCTGGTCCATTGCCTCCTGGTTCCCGGCTACTTCGAGCTTGCCCTTGGTCTCTTTGCCATCTTTATCTATAGCGACGTAGTTGAAGATTGCCATAACCTGTTCTCCCTTAATCTATAATATAAATATACCCTATCAGGACGCCTTTGTCAAAGGCGCAAAAAACTACAATACGGAGGTCTGGGCTTCCTTTAATACCTCCTCGACGCTCGTGATCCCCGCGTTGATCTTCTCAAGCCCGTCCTGCAACAGGGTCTTCATTCCGGCCTCTACGGCGGCGTTCTTTATAAGGGCAGTATGCGCCCTTTCAATGACAAGCTGGCGGATATTCTCGTTCAATATGAGGAGCTCGTATATGCCGGTCCTTCCTTTATATCCCGAATTATTGCATTTGACGCACCCGGCCCCCTTGTAGAATTTATGCGATTTGATCTCTTCGGGCTTGATGCCGAGATCCTCGATGATCTCCGGCTCGGGGGTATACTCCTCCTTGCAGAACGTGCATATCTTCCTGACGAGCCTCTGAGCGAGGACCGCTTCGAGCGTGGAAGTCACGAGGAACGGCTCGACGCCCATATCGACAAGCCTCGTTATCGTTCCCGCGGCGTCGTTCGTGTGAAGGGTAGAAAATACGAGATGGCCTGTCAGCGACGCCTGTATAGCGATCTGCGCGGTATCGGCGTCCCTTATCTCGCCGACCATGATTATATCCGGGTCCTGCCTCAGTATATGGCGCAGCGAAGACGCGAACGTGAGGCCTATCTTCGCGTTGATCGGCACCTGTATGACGCCCTTCAGGTCGTACTCTACGGGATCCTCGGTCGTGATGACCTTATACTCTATCTTGTTTATCTCCTTCATACACCCGTAAAGCGTCGTCGTCTTGCCGCAGCCGGTCGGTCCCGTCGCGAGGAATATGCCGTTGGGTTTCTGTATGATCGAGCGGATCTTCTTCTTCGTGTCGTCGAGCATGCCCACCTCGTCGATCGACAGACTGACGGTCGTCCTGTCGAGGACCCTCATGACGACGCTTTCGCCGAATATCGTCGGCAGCGTCGAGATACGCAGGTCGACGCTCTTGCCTTCTATAGTGACCATTATACGGCCGTCCTGCGGCAGGCGCCTTTCGGCAATATCGAGGTTCGCCATGACCTTGATCCTGGACGAGAGCCCGAGGCTTAAGTTCTTTGGAGGGCGCGCGACTTCGTATAGCACGCCATCCACCCTGTACCTTATACGGTAATCCTGCTCGAACGGCTCGAAATGGATGTCGGAGGCCTTCTCCTTGACGCCCTGAAGCAGTATCATGTTCAGCAACTTTATGACGGGAGCGCGCGACGCGAGTTCCTGCAGTGTCGCGATGTCGTTGACTTCCTCGCCGACCGGGGCAAGCTCCATCTTCTCCCCGAAGACGCCGAGCACGTCCTGTATAGTCTCTCCTTCGGAGCCGTAATACCTCTGTATCTGCTCCTTTATCTCCTCGTCGCTTGCGACGACGCCTTTTATGTTCATGCCGAGCGTGAACCTGAGGTCGTCGAAAGCCACGACGTTCAGCGGGTCCGCAATAGCGATCGAGAGCTGGTTGCCTTCCGCCGAGATCGGCATTATCGTATATATTTTCGCGACGGAAGCCGGGACCTTGTCGATGACCTCCCTCGGGATCTTCATGTCCTTGAGCTTTATGACCGAGAAGCCGGACCGCGCGCCGAGCAGCTGAAGGATATCGTCTTCCTTCACGACGCCCATGTCTACGAAGATCCTTCCGAGAAGCTTTCCGGTAAGCTTCTGCTCTTCGAGGGCCTGCTCGAGCTGGTGCTCGTTTATCATCTTCTTATCGAGCAGCAGCTGGCCTATCCTCTTGTATTTCTCCTGCTTCGGCTGGTCTTTTTCAATGGCCATATCTGTTATTCCTCGTAGCCGTGCGTGATGCGCACGACCTCGGATATAGTAGTGATCCCTTCCTTTACCTTGTTCAGGCCGTCTTCCCTCAACAGCTTCATCCCGTTCCTGCGCGCAGCGTCGCGTATCTCGTATGAAGAGAGGCGCTTGACGACCATCTCGCGTATCTCGTCGTTGTTGACGAGAAGCTCGAATATGCCTATCCTTCCCTTATATCCGGTATAGTTGCACATCTTGCACCCTTTGCCCTTGGAAAGTTGGAGCTCTTCCGCTTTCGGGTCTCCCGGCTTGTATCCGAGAACGTACAATTCTTCTATCGAGGGCTTATAGGGCTCCTTGCAGTTCTGGCATATCTTGCGCACGAGCCGCTGCGCCATGACCGCCTGGACCGTGGAACTGACAAGGTATGATTTGACGCCCATATCTATGAGTCGCGTGAACGCGCCGGCGGCGTCGTTCGTATGCAGGGTCGAGAAGAGCAGGTGGCCGGTAAGCGCGGCCTGGATCGCGATCGAGCCGGTCTCGAAGTCGCGGATCTCACCGACCATTATAACGTCGGGCGCCTGCCTCAGCATCGTCCTGAGGCCCGAAGCGAAGGTGAGCCCGATCGACGGCCGCACATGGACCTGGTTGATGCCGGATATCTGGTACTCGACCGGGTCCTCGACCGTAATGAGTTTCTTGTTCGGCTTGTTTATATAGCTCAATGCGGCATAGAGCGTGGTCGTCTTTCCGCTTCCGGTAGGGCCGGTAATAAGCAACATACCGTAAGGGAGGTGGATCAACTTCTCGAACGTATCGGCGTCCTCGTCGCGGAAGCCCAGCTCGGCGAGGCCGAGCATGAAGCTCGACTTATCGAGGATCCTCATGACGATGCTCTCGCCGTACAGCGCGGGCAGCGTAGAGACGCGCAGGTCGAGGTCCTTGCCCATGCCCTGGATCCTTATCCTTCCGTCCTGCGGCAGCCTCTTCTCGGCGATGTTCATGCCGGCCATGATCTTCAACCGGCTCAATATTGAGGGCTGCAGCTGTTTCGGGGGGCCGGGCACTTCGTGCAAAACGCCGTCTATCCTGTACCTCACGCGGAACTTGTCCTCGAGCGGCTCGACATGGATATCCGACGCGCGGTTCTTCACGGCTTCCGATATTATCTGCGTAACGAGCTTGATTATCGGCGCTTCGTCCTTCTGCTCTTCCTTTACGACCTCGCCCGCGACTCCCTTGAAGGAGACCGAGGCGGAATCGTCCTGCTTCTGGGCGACCGCGTCGAGGATGTTCTTGCTTCCGCCGTAGTGTTTTTCGAGCGCTATGTTGACGTTCGTATCCGAGCTCAGGACGAAATCGAGTTTCACGCCGGTAAACGATTCGAGGTTGTCCTGGGCAAGAAGGTTGAGCGGGTCGTCTGTGGCGACGGTCAAAACATCGTTCTCGAATTTCAGCGGGACCATCTTATGGCGGTATGCCACAGCGGGTTTTATCTTTGAGAGGATATCGAACGGTATCTCCATGTCGAAGATAGGCGTGCGGACCAGCGAGAACTCCTGGACGATGAGGTCCCTGAGCTGCTCGGTCTGCATGAAACCGATGCCGTTCAGGACTTCGGAAAGGCGGCTGCCGGATTCCAGCTGGGATTTCAGGACACTCTTCAGCTGCGATTCGTCGAGTATCCCGATCGACCTGAGGTATTCGCCTATTAGCCTGCTTCTATTGATCAAAGCCCGACTTTCTCCCCCTTATCTTTCGAGCCGCGTCGAAGGCCTCGCGCCTTACGCGCGCGAACGGCACCCTCGCCTTTTTTGCGGCCTTTGCGCAATCTTCAAATTCCGGAGAAACCGTTATTAGCTTCCTGTTGCTGAAGCCAAGCTTTACCCTTATATTACCATATTTTGTGTTTACTTCAACTATTTTACGGCCGAGGACGTCCCTTTCGGCATCGTGGCGCCTTATGCCGAATGTCGGCGTCTCCTCGAAGATCATCTCCGACAGGCGTTGCGCGTCGTTCTTCCCCGCGATCACGGTCAGCACGCACCCGGGGCGTGATTTTTTCATTATGACGGGCGTCATATATACGTCGAGCGCGCCGGCATCAAGAAGCTTCGTGGTAAGGTAGCCGTATACCTGCGGGTTCATGTCATCGATATTCGTCTCGAGCACCGTGACGGGCGCGGCGAGCGGCCCGGGCGCGGCGCCTTCTTCCGGGGCCTCGCACAGTATTGCCCTCAGCAGGTTGGCGTGCCCGGGTATCTCGAGGGACCCGGCCCCGTAACCCGATTTTAATATCCGGCACTCGGGGATATTCGCCGTTCCGCGCCCCGTGGAGAATGTCTTCAGTATCGCGGCTCCCGTGGGTGTTATGAGCTCAAAAGGGGTATCTTCTATCTTTATATCGAACCCTTCCAGCAGGTATGCGGTCGCCGGCGCGGGATTCGGAAATACCACGCCGTGCACGAGGATTGTGCCCGATCCTGAAACGATATTGGACGCAAAAACGCGTTCGACCCCGAGGGCTTCCATTCCTATGCAGGCGCCCACTATATCGACCACGGAATCGATATCCCCGACCTCGTGGAAATGGACTCTTGCGGGAATAATGCCGTGCGCTTTCGCCTCGGCTTTCGCGAGGTTCGTAAATACCGCCATAGACATGTCCTTTACCCGGGCGGAAAGCCCCGAGGCCCTTATCGCGCGCGAAATGCCGGCAAAAGTCTTCTCTTTTGTGTGTCCATGGCCGTGATGCTTCTTGTATGCCACGTCAAACTTGACTCCGGCTATGCCGGAACGCTTTACCTTGCGGGCGGATATGCGGTACTTGCCTATCTTCATCCTGCGCAGCCCCGATTCGAGCCGCCCGATACCGAGGCCGCATCCTATCAGCGCGCCTATGAACATGTCTCCGCTTATGCCGCTCTGGCAATCAAGGCGAAGTATCTTCATTTGGTTATGAGTCCCGCGAAATAGCCTGCGCCGAAACCGTTGTCTATATTCATCACGCATACGCCCGGCGCGCATGAGTTCAGCATTGTCAATAACGGCGAGAGACCCGCGAAGGAAGCTCCGTATCCGACCGATGTCGGCACCGCAATTACGGGGCAGGCGGCCAGGCCGCCGATTATCGAGGCGAGTGCGCCCTCCATGCCGGCGACGACAATTATGGCTTTCGACCTTTTGATCAGCGGGATATTCCCGACGATCCTGTGCAGGCCGGCGACGCCGACATCGTATACTTTTGCCGTCCTGCAGCCGATAAGCTCGAGCGTCTGCGCGGCTTCTTCGGCCACCGGTATGTCCGAAGTGCCGGCGGTTATTATCGTGACCGCGCCCCTCTTCCTGCGCGGCTTCTTCTTTTGCAAATATATCATCCCTGCCGTCTCGTTGAAACGCAGGCCCTCTAAGCCGCGCGACAGGAACCTGAACAGACGCGGGCTCGCTTTCGTTATAAGCAGCGTGCCGCCGCCCGAGGCGATCCTTGCCGCGATACGGGCTATATCGGAATCCTGTTTTCCGGGAGCGAATATGACTTCGGGGAAACCCTTGCGGAGCGGACGGTGGAAATCTATCTTCGCGCACCCTATATCATGGAACGGGAAATGCTCCAGGTCTTTCATCGCGGCGCGCTCGGAGATCTTTCCGCTTTTAAGCCGTGAGAGCACCTTCCTTATCGAGTTTTTCGAATAGTCCATGATGCCTATCTTTTGGTGAAAATAACGGCTATCAGAAGCGATATCAGGATGAACGCGAGTATAAAGAAATCGTTGTAATAAAAGAAATCCCTTATCCTGTCGAAGAAAGAGTACCCGTGCTTCGGGTCGGGCCCCTGCGGAGGCGGGGTCAGGTGGTATATCGGGACGGATTGGTGTTTCAGGAGCCGCAGCCTGCTGCGCAGGGCCTCCACCTGCCCCTTCCTGAACCTGAGGAATTTACCGCCGATGTTATACGCGGGGATCTTCCCTTCGGCGACAAATGCCCTGACATCCTCTTCGCTGAGTCCGAGAAGTTCGGCGGCCTCCTCGAGGCCTATGAGCCTCTCGGATTCCCTCCGGTCGCCGTAGGGCCTATTTGACTCGCTCCGATGCAATCCATTCATCTATTTTCGCTTTATCAAAATGGAGTTTATCGCCTTCCCTTATAGAAGGTAGTTTTCCGTTCGAAACCCATTCCCTGACCACGGACGCGTCCACTTCAAGATACCTGGCCACTTCGTCGAGGCCTATCAGCTCGGCTCCCGGCGCCGACGCGCTCTTAATGCCCGACGTCATCTGGCAGTTGCCGTTCAGTACCGAACCCTTGCCGATCTCGAGCAAAGGCGAGCGTATATTGCCGTCCACTCGCGCAGGAGAGACGAGCTTCAGGGATTTCTTCGCGACGACCTCGCCCGTCACCCTGCCGGCGATAGTGATCTCGTCGCCTACAATATTCGCGCTGACGAACGCCTTCTCTCCGATCATCAGCGTCCCTTTCGTGTCGAGAGTGCCCTCGAACCTGCCGTTTATCTGCAGGTTCACGGGGTCCTTGAATGACATCGTTCCCTGCATGCTGGCGTCAACGTCCAAGACCTTCTCCTCTGCCTTCTTGCTCTTTCCAAGCATCGCCAAGCACCCCCTTTCCTTTGCCGGACACGCGCTTAAACTTCCGGCATGACCTTCCACTCGGCCTTCGATACGCCGCTGACCTGCCGTATCTTGGATAATATCTCGCTGTCAAATTCGCCGGAGAGAAGCTTCACTCTTATCCTTAACATCACGCCGTCTGAACACGGGGATTTCTTCACGTCAAAATCCTTTATCTCTACATCATATTCCAACAGGATGCCGCGTATCTGTTCGAGTTCCGCCGTGCCGGACTTCGCCTCGATCTCAAGGGACTTATACCATTCCCTGCGTATCATGACCTTCTCGACCCTGTTCAGGAAGAACAATGCCGCGAGTACTATTGCCGTCGTTGCGGCCGCGGGAACGAAAAGCCCCGCGCCGACCGCAAGCCCGATGCCCGCAACCGTCCAGAGGCTCGCGGCCGTAGTCAATCCCCTGACAGACGCCTTGAATCTTATTATCGTTCCCGCGCCGAGGAACCCGATACCGCTGACGACCTGCGCGGCGATACGGCCGGGGTCGGGAACAGCCACGCCTTTATAAATATCGAAGATATGCATTGAGGTCAGCATTATGAGCGTTGAACCGACGCCTACCAGTATATGCGTCCTGAAGCCGGCGGGCCTTTCGTGTATCTCGCGTTCGTAGCCGATAAGCCCGCTCAATAACGCGGCTATACACAACCTGAGTATCATCTCATAATCGGTTAACGCCATGTTATTCTCCTGTTCAGATTTCCAGCCCGGGTTCGGCCGTAACGCATGCCGGCTGCTTCCCGCCCTTCTTATATAACAGGTACCCCGTAGAAGCGATCATCGCGCCGTTATCGAGCGAGAGCCGCATGCCGGGAAAAACGACATCTATGCCGTTTTCCGCGCAAGCCGCGGACAAGCTCGACCTCAACAGCTTGTTCGCGCTGACCCCGCCGCCGACTATCAGCGTATTCACGCCTTTCGAGCGGCATGCCGACACCGCGGTGCAAGTTATGGAGCCGACCGCGACTTTCTGGAAGCTCGCCGCGATGTCGCGAGCCTCTTTGCGGCTTATCTTCCTGCCCCTCGTATGATATAATACCGCAGTTTTCAACCCGCTGAAACTAAAATCGAATGAACCTCCGCCGAGGAACGGCGGCGTAAACTTTACCGCGTCCGGGTCCCCGCCTTCCGCGGCCTTCTCTATGGCCGGCCCGCCCGGATACCCGAGGCCTATCACTTTTGCGGCCTTATCAAAGGCCTCTCCGGCCGCGTCGTCGCGCGTCTGCCCGAGCAGCTTGAACTTCCCTATATCCCTGCAAAGCACGAGGCTCGTATGGCCTCCGGAAACGACGAGGCCGATGAACGGGAACTTTATGTCGGGACGGCCGATAAGCCCCGAATATATATGCGCCCAGAGGTGGTTCACCCCGACAAGCGGGACGACGAGCGAATAGCTCAACGCTTTCGCGAACGATATGCCGACGAGCAGCGCGCCGACGAGCCCGGGGCCTTTCGTGACCGCGACCATGCCTATATCAGCGGGCTTTATCCCGGCGGAACCGATCGCGTCCCTGACCACATAATCTATGACTTCCACATGGTAACGGGTCGCTATCTCGGGAACGACGCCGCCGTATTTCCTGTGGAACTCGAGCGAGGACGCGACCGTATTCGACAGTATCTGCCTGCCGTCCTTTACGACGCTCGCGCCGGTCTCATCGCATGATGTCTCTATGCCGAGTACAAACATCGCCTATTTCGCCAATACCGACACGGGGACGACATCTATGCCCCTCGCGTCCAGTTTCGGGACCGCTTCCCTTAGGACGGCGATGGTATTCGGCCTGTCGTGCCCGATGGCGACGGCCTCGCCGCTTTTTTGCGCGATGCTCACCGCCTTCTCGAATTGTTTCCTTATATAGGAGGGATCGCTCTCATTATCGAGGAATATCGACCTCTTCACGAACCTGATACCCATCTTCCCGGCCAGGTATTCTCCCGCGGAATCGTTAGTAACAAGGCTGTCCAGGAAGAACATGCCGCGCTCCTTCAATTCCCCGAAAAGCGCGCCCATAAGCTTTATATCTTCCGTCGCCTTGGAACCCTCATGGTTGCTGATCCCGTCCGCGTAAGGGACGCTCTTGAGCGCTTTGTTGAACGTATTGCGGATATCCTCATCGCTCATTGAAGTATAAAGCGTCAACAGTTCCAGCCTCATCTTCGCTTTCGGCTCCATCGGCATGTGCATTATGACCTCGAAACCTTTCGCGTGCGCCTTCTCGGCAATGGACGTCGAATACGGCAGCGCCGGCAATACCGAAAGTGTCAGCGGCGCGTCAATCGCCGCCACTGCATCTACATTCTTCGTGTTATAACCCCAGTCGTCGAGGACTATCGCTATCCTCGGCCGCGCGGCTTTCGGAGGCGCTGGCGCGGGCGTAGGTGCTATGGGAGGTTTGACCGCGGCGGCGGCGGGCAGCTTATGTATCAGCGTAAGCCGCAACAGCGGCACGACGGAATTCTTCTCCGTTATCAGGTAGGATACCTCTTCCTTCGACTGCTCTACGCCCTTGGCCGACATCCTCTTCACGGCCCTCGACTCCTCGCGTATCGCGAACCCGCTCTTGCCCAGCGAGCTTTCAAGCTTGCGTCGGAAATCGTCGAACCGGAAATCGTCCTTTACCCAATACCTCTTCTCGACGTAGAAATGCTTCACCCGGCCGACAAGGTCCTTGGAGGCCACCTCTGAGGCCGACAGCCCGTTTTCCACCGCCTTGTTCAGCGCTCTCTCCTCGAGGTAATTCACGGCGACGTTATAAACGAACGCTATGATTATCGCCGCGGCGGCCGCAACGGCAATATATAACGGGTTTATCTTTTTCATTTCTTCGCTGAGAATGATTTATATATCTTTATCGTCTTTATGACATCGACGGCGCTCTGCAGCTGGTTGTCGTAATCTTCCTTCTTGACGGACGGCTTGTCGTCCTTCGACTGCTCGAGCTTATCGAAGACCTCTTCGGGCTTCTTCTTTTCGTCGGAGTCGTCCTTTTTCAGCTGTTCGCGCTCTACGATGAGGTCGGGAGTTATTCCCTGCCCGTGTATAGAGCGTCCGCCCGGCGTATAATACTTGCTCGTGGTCAGCCTTATCGCGGAACCGTCGGACAGCGGTATGACCGTCTGGACCGAACCCTTTCCGAACGACTTCACCCCGACTATCACGGCCCTCTTCAGGTCCTGCATGGCGCCCGCCACGATCTCGGAAGCGGAGGCCGAACCCTGGTCGACCAGGACAACCATCGGCATCGCGGTGCGAGGGTTCTTGTCCCTTGCCCTGAACTCCATCGATTGCCTGTTGTCCCTGCCCTTGGTATAGACGATCATCTCCCCTGTCGGGAGGAACTTGCCCGCTACATCAGCCGCGACGTTAAGAAGCCCGCCCGGGTCGTTCCTGAGGTCGAGTATAAGGCTGTCCATCCCCTTCTTCTCGAGCTCGACGAGCGCGTCCTCGAGGTCCCTGGCAGAACGCTCCTGGAATACGCTGAGCTTTATATACCCTATCTTGTCCTCGAGGATCTTGACGTTCCTGATCGATTTCACTTTAATTATATCGCGCGTAATGCTGAAATCGAGCACCTTGCTCTCGTCTTCCCTCAGCACCGTTATCGCGACGGTCGTGCCCGCCTTCCCGCGCAGTTTCTTCACGGCCTCTAAGAGCGTTATTCCGCGCGTTATCTCCTTGTCTATCTTGACTATCCGGTCGCCGGCCTTTACTCCCACCTTGTAGGCGGGCGTGTCCTCTATCGGGGCGATAACCGTCAACAGGTCATCCTTTACGGCGATCTCTATGCCGATGCCGCCGAACTCCCCTTCGGTCTCGACCTTCATCTCCGCGTATGTCTCGGGGTCCATGAACTCGCTGTACTTGTCGAGCGACTGGACCATGCCTTTCAACGCGCCGTATATCAGTTCCTTGGATTTCACGCTGTCGACGTATTCCGCCCTGACAAGGATAAGGGCGTCGGAGAAGAGCTCGAGCTGTTTGTATATATCCTCTTCCTTCTCCGGCGCGGCCGGCGCCTTATCGGCAGAAGCCGCATAGAGGCAGCCCGGGGCCAGAATGGCCGCCGCCAGGGCTAAGAACAATATCTTTTTCCTAACCATCGTTTCTCCTCTCCGGTTTATTTTTTAGCCGCAAGTTTTTTCCTAAGGACTTCGTTGACCATCGCGGGGTTCGCCTTGCCTCTTGTCTTTTTCATGACCTGCCCCACGAGGAACATCAGCGCGCTGTCCTTGCCCTTCATGAAATCCTCTACCGTCTTCGCGTTCTCCGATATCGCCTCGTCGGCGAACTTCTCCAGCTCAGATGTATCGGATATCTGGGAAAGCCCCTTCTCCGAGATTATTGCGCCGGCGTCCTTGCCAGACTCGCACATCTCCAGCACGATGTCTTTCGCCATCTTCCCGCTTATCTTCCCGGAATCTATCTCCCTGAGCAGGCCGGCGAGCCCCTGGGGCCGCATCTTCAGTTCCGTTATCGGGATACCCTTTGAATTAAGGAAAGCCGCGACCTCACCCATGAGCCAGTTGGATACTATCTTCGGTTTGTCGTAATATTCCAGGCACGCCTCGAAATAATCCGCGTTGTCCTTCTCCTGGACCAGGACATCCGCGTCGTATTCCGGGAGCCCGAGGACCCCGATGAACCTTGCCTTCTTCGCTTCGGGAAGTTCCGGCAGGCCTCTCCTCTCGGATTCCACTAACGACGGGTCCAGCGCGAACGGCACGAGGTCCGGTTCGGGAAAATACCTGTAATCGTGGGCTTCTTCCTTCGAACGCATCGGCACGGTAACGCACCTGGCGGGGTCCCACAGCCTCGTCTCCATCATTATTCTCTCGCCGGCCTCCGCGCATTTGACCTGCCTCTCGATCTCGTATTCGAGCGCCGACTTGACCCCCTTGAAGGAGTTCATGTTCTTGACCTCGGCCTTGGTCCCGAGCCCCGTATCGCCTTTCTTCCTTATCGATATGTTCGCGTCGCAGCGCAGGCTGCCTTTTTCCATATCGCAATCGGAGACGTCGAGGTAACGCAGCAGCAGCTTAAGTTTCGTAAGGTACTGGTACGCTTCTTCGGGGGAATTGATGTCCGGCTCGCTGACTATCTCGAGCAGCGGCATCCCCGAGCGGTTGAAATCAACGAGGCTCGAGTTCTCCCCTTCCTCGTGGATGAGCTTGCCCGCGTCCTCTTCCATGTGGACCCTTTTTATGCGTATAGCCCTCGTCTTCCCTTCAGCGAGGACGTCTATCTTCCCGTTTTCCGAAAGGGGTTCGTCGTATTGCGATACCTGGTAATCCTTCGGCAGGTCCGGATAGAAATAGCTCTTCCTGTGGAATTTCACTTCGCCCGACACCTTGCAGCCGACCGCAAGCGCGGTCTTTATCGCGCAGATGAGCGCCTTCCTGTTGAGTACCGGCAGGGCGCCCGGGAAACCGAGGCAGACCGGACATGTATGGGAATTCGGCGGCCCGCCGAATTCGGTCGTGCAGCCGCAGAACATTTTCGATGCGGTCTTTACCTGCACATGGACTTCAAGTCCTATTACGGGTTCATAATCCATCTAAAGTTTAGGGCTCCTCTTGTGCCAGTCCGTATGGCTTTCATACGCGTGCGCCGCCCTGAAGAGCTTGCCTTCCTCAAAATAATCCCCTATGAGCTGCATGCCAATCGGGAGGCCGGACTTCGTGAAACCGCAGGGCACCGATATGGCCGAAACTCCGGCCAGGTTCACGGATATCGTGAATATATCCGAAAGGTACATTGACAACAGGTTCGACGACCTCTCGCCGACCTTGAACGCCGGCGTCGGGGAGGTCGGCGTCAGGATACAATCGAATCCCGCGCCGAATACCTTGTCGAAATCGTTCTTTATGAGCGTGCGGACCTTCTGCGCTTTCAGGTAATACGCGTCGTAATACCCGCTCGACAGTACGTATGTCCCGAGTATTATCCTGCGTTTCGTCTCCGCGCCGAAACCCTCGCCGCGTGTCCTCTCGTACATATCCAGTATGTTGCCGGGATTTTCACAGCGGTGCCCGTACTGGACCCCGTCAAAGCGCGCGAGGTTCGACGATGCTTCGGCGGTGGAAAGTATGTAGTATACCGCGACGGCATATTCCGTATGCGGAAGCGAAACCTCCGAGACCTTAGCGCCTTTGCTCTCCAGCAGCGCGACCGCTTCCCTTACCGCAGCATCAACTTCCTTGTCCATTCCGTCCACGAAATATTCTTTCGGTATCCCTATCTTCATGCCCTTCACATCCCCGGTAAGGCACCCGAGGTAATCCGGGACCGGCGTATTGACCGACGTGGAATCCTTCTCATCGTATCCGGCTATCACACCGAGAAGAAGCGCCGCGTCGCGGACATCCTTGGTGAGCGGGCCTATCTGGTCAAAGCTCGACGCGAAAGCTATAAGCCCGTAGCGCGATACCCTGCCGTATGTCGGTTTCATCCCGACGATGCCGCATAACGCGGCGGGCTGCCTGATCGAGCCGCCCGTATCGGATCCGAGGGCCATTATCGCCTCGTCGGCTGCGACAACCGCCGCCGATCCGCCGCTCGAGCCGCCGGGGATCCTCGACGCGTCCCACGGGTTCAGCGTCGGGAAATACGCGGAGTATTCGCAGGATGAACCGAACGCGAATTCGTCCATGTTCGTCCTTCCGAGGACGACTGCTCCTTCGGCCTTCAGCTTTTCTATTACCGTAGCGCTATATGGCGGCCTGAAACCGCTCAGCATCTTCGACGCGCAGGTCGTCAGCTCGCCCTCGACGCAAATGTTATCCTTTACCGCGACCGGGATACCCCTGAGCTTACCCGACGGCGCGCCCGACGCCGCGCGTGGCCTATCGATATTGACATAACCCTTCACTTTGGCGTCGACCGCGGCGGCGCGCGAACATACCGACTCGATGATATCCTCCGGGCTCACGGACTTTTTGTCCAGGATGCCGAGGAGCTCATGCGCTGTAAGGGTATAAAGGTTTTCCATTTATAAAGGTTACTCTTCTATTATCCTGGGGACTTTGATAAAATTCCCCTTCTTCTGGGGAGCATTGGAAAGCACGGACTCGACGGGCGAAGAAGCCCTTACCCTGTCCTCCCTGAACGGGTTGGATGCCGCATTCGGGTGGCTCATCGGAGGGGTATCCTTCGATATATCGAGGCGCTCTTTGAGCTTGTCGACATAACCAAGGATGCCGTCCAGCTGTTTCGCGATGAGTGACACCTCATCGTCCGTCAGCTTCAGCCTGGCAAGCCGCGCTACATATTTGACCTTATCGTCTTTTATTCCCATGTTATTCGTTTAAGTTATCATAAGTCGCGCGCTATGTCAATCCGGCCTCATACGTCCGCCGGCCATAACGCGTCCGCGATCGTCGCGAACTGCTGAAGCGTCAGCCGTTCCGCGCGGATACCGGGGTCGATGCCTATGCTTTCCAGCAAGGCCGCGAGCCCGGGCTTATCAAGCGTTATCTCCCCGCCGGAGAGCAGCGAATTCAGCAGCGTCTTCCTCCTCTGCCCGAAACCCGCCTTTACTACGGCGAAGAATTTTGACTGGTCCTTCACCTGGACCGATGGCTTCGCGAGCAACGAAAGCTCAAGGAAGGTCGAGTCGACCTCGGGTTTCGGATAGAAAGAATGCCTGTTTATGTCGAGCAGGATTGAGGGCTTCGTGTAGAACTGGGCATAGACCGAAAGAGACCCGTAATCCTTCCCTCCCGGCTTCGCGCATATCCTGTCCGCCACCTCTTTCTGGACCATGATGAAGACCGATTCGAAATTGTTCCTGTTTTCGATGAGCCGCTCTATTATCGGGGTCGTGATGTAATAGGGAAGGTTGCCTATCGCCTTTACCTTGAACGGCGCCTCGACAAGCGCCGACTCCAGGTCCATCTCGAGGAAATCGTCGCACACTATCCTTACGTTGCTGAATCCCTTCATTATGTCATTGAGGGCAAGGCAGACGCTCCTGTCCTTTTCTATGGCGAGGACCCTTTTGACGTCGCGCGCAAGCCTGTTCGTGAGCGCGCCGAGCCCGGCGCCTATCTCCATGACCCAGTCGATGTTCGTGAACCTGCAAACCGTCATGATATCCTCCACGACATCGCTGTCCACGAGGAAATTCTGCCCGAGGAATTTCTTCGGGGTTATCCCGTATTTATTCAGCGTGGACTTAAGCTCCGGAAGGGTCAGCATAACGGCTTACCGTTCCTTACGGCCATGGATATCGCGAGCTTAATCGATTCTTCCATTGGGCCCGATCCCGCGATGCCTTTACCCGCTATATCGAACGCGGTGCCGTGGCCGGGCGAGGTCCTCGGGAACGGAAGCCCAAGCGTGACATTGATGCTGTTATCCCTGGCTATCATCTTAAGCGGCGTGAGCCCCTGGTCATGGTACATCGCGATTACGCAATCCAGTTTCCCGCGGTACGCGGAATAAAAGAGCGCCTCGGAAGATACCGGGCCTATCACTCCAGGGCATGTTCTTCTTGCGAGCTTTACGGCAGGCCCTATGACCTCGATCTCCTCTGTCCCTATCTTGCCGCCCTCGCCGCTGTGGGGGTTCAGTCCCGCGACGCCTATCCTCGGCTCGGTGATACCGAACAATCCCTTCATCGCCTCATGGCTTATCTTTATGCAATCCGCGATATTCGCGCGCGTAAGCGCGGACGGCACATCCTTAACGGGTATGTGCCTCGTGACCAGCGCTACCCTCAACGGTCCGCCGATCAGCATCATCGCGAATCTCCTTACGCCGAACCTCGCCGCGATATATTCCGTATGGCCGGTAAAACCCTTGAGCGACAACGATACGGCTTCCTTGCTAAGCGGCGCGTTCACTATGCAGTCCGCCTCGCCGCCTTCTATCATGTCGAGCGCGATATCAAGGTACGCAAGTGAAGCCTTGCCGGACGATCTCGACTGCCTGCCGAAACGCACATCGCGGGCTTTCACCGCCCCCGCGTCGACCAGCCGTACCCCGGCGCCTCCGCGGCACATCGGCACCCCGGCCGCCTTTGAGGCCGCCGAGAGCACCGGAATATCGCCCACAATAATAAAATCGGCAAGCCCGCGCAATGCAGGGCTTGCCATGGATCTCAATACTACTTCCGGGCCTATGCCGCACGGGTCGCCTATCGTTATGACAACCCTCGGGCGCCCAGGCGCCTTTTTCTTACTTGATCTGTATGAAGGCATCGCGTTTTAATTTCGCTATCCAGTCCTTATAGCGCTGTTGGGCCTTCTCCCTGTATATGATGTTCTCGATACCGTCGTGCGCTTCCTGAATCGTCAACGCCCTCGCGTCCCTTTTCTGCTCGGCCTTGAATATGAAATACCCGGTATCCGCCCTGAGCGGTTCGGAGACCTCGCCCTCCTTCAGGCTGAAGATCACCTTGTCGAAATCATCGCGCATCTGGCCGCGCTCTACAAAACCGAAATCCCCGCCTTCATCGGACTTCAGGCCCTCGGAATAAAGTTTCGCGAGCTCGCCGAAATCCCTTCCTTCCTTTATGAGCTTCAATATGTCATACGACTTCTGCTTTACCGCGTCCTCGCTCTGTTCGCCCCCGAAACGCAGCATGATGCTCCTGATCCTGACCGCCTCGGGGGCCTTGAGCTCCGCCGAATGCTTCTTGTAATAATCATCTATCTCCGACGGGGTCACTACGACCTTATCCTTCACCTCATGAGAGACAAGCTTGCCCATCATTATATTTTCCCTGTAGCGCTTCTTAAGCACCTCAGTCGAGATGCCGGCCTTCTGCACTTCCGCATAGAAGATATCTTCCGAAGGGAATTTCGATTTTACCTGCTTGAACTGCTCCTCGACCTCCGAATCATCCACGATTACCCCGAGTTTTTTCGCTTGCTGAAGGATAAGTTTGTCCTCGATCATCTGGTTCAGGTATTCTTTCCTGGCTTCCTCTATCTTGGCTGCCAGTTCGGCGCCGGAATACTCTCTCTTGAGCTCTTCGGATATCTGGTTCAGCGCGAAATCCAGGTCGGACTGCGTCAGCACTTCGTCATTGACGACAACGAGTATCTTGTTTGCCGCGGCCGTTTCGGGCGCGGGAGAGGCGCCGCATAATACCGGCGCGGAAAACAATGCCAGCGCGAGCATGAACGCCGCTTTGCGCATCATTCCGCCTCCTCTTCCAGGAGCTTCTCGTTTATCTTTATGCGGGCTTTCGACTTCAGGTTCTTTATCATCTCGTCCATATTCGCCTGCTGCGCCTTGTCCTTCAGTTCTTTCTCTATAGCGTCCCTTACCTCGGACATTTCCACCGTCCGCGGCTCTATCTTCTCCGTCATCCTTATTATATGGTACCCGAATTTCGTCCTGATCACGTCGCTCGTCTGCCCGACGTCAAGGCCGAGCGCTATTTCTTCTATCTGGGGCATGAGCTGGCCCTTGACGAAATACCCTATGTCTCCGCCGCGGTCTTTAGATGGGTCCTTTGAATATTCCCTCGCAAGCTGCGCGAAATCCACGCCGTCGTTAAGCTTCTGCTGGACTTCCCTCGCCTCGGCTTCCGTGTCCGTCATTATATGGCTCGCGCGCATCTTCATCGGCGTGACAAAATCATCCTTGTGCGCGTCGTAGAACTCTTTTATCTTCTCTTCGCTGACCGCCGTCTTCCTGCTTTCGTTCTCGAGCAGTTTAGCTACGAGGATCTTCCTCTTGGCCTCCTCGATCAGATCCCGGACATCCCTGTCCCTGTTCAGGCCCCTTTTCAGGGCCTCTTTATACATAAGCTGCTCGCTGATCATGTCGTCGAGGAAATCCTTCTTCCGCTGCGCGGCAAGGGCCTTATAGTACGCGGGCATCTTTGACAGCCTCGTCTCGAAATCACCGACGGTAATGGCCTTGCCGTTGACCCGCGCAAGGGTCTTCGACCTCGTGTCGGAACATCCCGGGAGGACTGCCGCGGCCGCGAGTATTGCGGCAGAAACGCATATTATCCTGACAGTTCTGTTTGGCATAATGTTATTCCTGGTAAGTCGTTGCGAATAATATAGTACCATACCGAAACGCGGCTAGGCAAGCCCTTTCCGCGCGGAGGCCCTGCGCTCCTTAAGCCCGGCTATCGTGCTCCTGAGCAGCCTGCAGTACAAGTCGAACCCTATCGCCTGGATGAAACCGTGCTGTTCGGTCCCGAGGAGGTTGCCGGCGCCGCGCAGCTCGAGGTCCTCCATAGCTATCTTGAACCCCGAACCGAGCTCCGTATGTTCCTCGATGGCCTTAAGCCTGGCTTCGGCGTCCTTCGGGAGCTGCCAGCCCTTCGGATAAAGGAAATACGAATATGCCTGCACCGTATACCTGCCGACCCTTCCCCTCAACTGGTAGAGGTCGGCGAGCCCGAACATATCCGCGCGGTTCACGAATATCGTGTTCGCGTTCGGGATATCTATGCCCGACTGGACGATCGCCGTGGATACGAGCACGTCTATCTTTCCCCTTATGAACCCCACCATTATGTTCTCGAGCTCATGGGCGGGCATCTGCCCGTGCGCCTGCTCTATCTTCGCCTTCGGGGCGATCGACTTGAGCCGCTCCGCCAACTTGCCCAGGCCCTGGATCCTGTTGTTCACGAAGAAGACCTGGCCGCCGCGTTTCAGTTCGCGTTCGATCCCCGCCTTTATAGCCGCCTCGCTGAACTCCGAGACCTTCGTCGCGACCGGTATCCTGTCTTTCGGCGGAGTATCTATGACGCTCATGTCCTTTATCCCCATCAGGGACATATAGAGCGTCCGCGGTATCGGCGTCGCGGTAAGCGTCAGCACGTCTACGAGCAGCCTCATCCTCTTGAGCCGCTCCTTGTGCTTCACGCCGAACCGCTGCTCCTCGTCTATTATGACGAGGCCGAGGTCCTTAAAGTTTACATCCTGCGAGAGGAGCCTGTGTGTGCCTATCATGATGTCCACGGAGCCGTCTTTGAGGCCCGCTACTATCCGTTTCTGTTCCGCGCCGCTCCTGAAACGCGAGAGCATCTCGACATTGACCGGGAACCCCTTAAGGCGCTCCCTGAACGTGGAAAAGTGCTGTTCGGCAAGTATCGTCGTCGGGACGAGCATCGCGACCTGCCTGTTGTCCGTTACCGCCTTGAAGGCCGCGCGCAGGGCGACCTCGGTCTTGCCGTACCCGACATCGCCGCAGATGAGCCTGTCCATCGGTTTCGGGCTCTCCATATCGCGTTTTATCTCCCCGGACGCCCGCGCCTGGGCCGGCGTATCCTCGAACTGGAACGACCTCTCCAGCTGCCCCTGCCACTCGGTATCGGCAGGGAACGCGTGTCCTTTCATCGCTTCGCGTTTCGCCTGTATCTCGACGTACTCGAGCGCGAGCGAATAGATACCTCTCTGCGCGCGGGCTTTCGCGAGCGCCCACGCCCTCGTCCCGAGCTTGTAAAGCTTCGGAGGGCGCCCCTCGAACCCGATATACTTCTGGATGAGGTTCATATCGCCCATCGGCACGAAGAGTTTCGCGCCTTCCGCGTATTCGAGCACTATATAATCGACGGTCCCTTTATGTTCCCTTACCCTCTCGATCCCCTTATACCTTCCGATGCCGTGCTTGACATGTACGACAAGGTCGCCCGGGGATATATCTATGAAATTGTTTATCGGCAGGTCCTCGGATACGCCGTGCGCCGCCTCGGCCGCCCTTCCGGCCTTTAACCTCCTGGGTATAACTCCTTTGGCCGGCAGGACGATGGCCATCTGGTGGTCGAGGAATGATGAACCGGTGGCAATGTCGAAAGACCTGATGCGGGTAAGCCGGTCCGCGTCGAACTCGAGGCGTATCGGCTCGTCGAACGTCACGGGAAATATGTCGAGTATGCCCCCTCGCTGGGCAAAATCCCCCTCTTCGGCCACCTTTGCCTGGCGCGTGTAACCCAGGCCGGCCAGCCGCGCGTGGACCTTATCGAGGGAAAGCTCTTCGTTCTTGTAAAGCTTAAGTGCTTCGAACATAAATTCATCCGTTATGGTCTTGTATTTTCGCAGGGACGTTCGTCCCGCCCAGCGGCGGGACTCACTCTGTCTTGCTCCTCGCTCTCGCTTCATCTGTTAGCCGGCGAACCGGCCCGCTCGGATCAAGTAAGCCCTGCTCAGATACAAGTCCTTAGCGGTAAGATGAATTTATACTCAATACTATAGCTTTTGACTCAACAGGGATTGGGAAATTTGAGCGGGCAGGGTGTCCCGACATAGTCGTGACGAGCAAGCGACCCTGTTGAGTCAAAAGCCCTAACATTCAACATATATTACATCTTTACGGGACAGGATACTCCGAGCAGCGTCAGTCCGTTGGCCAGGACACGTTTCACGCACGATATGAGGTATAACCTTGAGCCGGTAAGCGCGGAATCCTCCGATATGACCTTATTTGCTTCGTAGAATTTATGGAAACAGGCCGCGAGCCCCTGCAGGTAGGTGACTATCCTGTAAGGGTCAAGTTCCTGCGCGCTTAACCTGACAGCAAGCGGGTATTGCCTCAACTCTTTCAGCAGGTTGATCTCTTCCTGAGCGGAGAGCAGGCCGGCATCGGCCTTGCATATATCCGTTTCGGTCCTGCCGGACGCCGTGATTATACTGCAGATCCTCGCGTGAGCGTACTGGACGTAGAAGACCGGGTTCTCCTGCGTTTGTTTCTTGGCCAACTCGAGGTCGAAATCCAGGTGCGCAGACGCTTTCCTCATAAGGAAGAAGAACCTCGCGGCGTCCCTGCCGACCTCGTCGAGCACCTCCCTGAGCGTTATGTATTCGCCGGCCCTCGTAGACATCTTTACCGGCTGGCCGTCCTTATACAGCGTCGCGAGCTGTATGATTATTATGTTCACCGTATCCGCGGGATATCCGAGCGCCTGGACGGCAGCTTTTATCCTGTTTATATATCCGTGGTGGTCGGGGCCGAGTATGTCGATGACTTTCGAGAAACCGCGCTCCAGCTTGTCCTTATGATAAGCGATGTCAGGCGTTACATAGGTATACATCCCGTCGCTCTTCTTCAATACCCTGTCCTTGTCGTCGCCGAACTGCGTCGACCTGAACCATAAAGCGCCGTCGGATTCATACAACAGGCCCTTGCCCCTGAGGGTATCGAGCGTCTTCTCTATCTTGCCCGAAGCGCCGAGCGCCTTCTGGCTGAACCAGACGTCGAATTTGACGCCGAAATCAGCCAGTTCCTGCTTTATCTCGTTAAGCAGGTATGCGCATCCCCATTCCGAAAAGACCTTCAGGTTGGCTGGGGTTTCGGCCTTGTATTTGTCGCCGTGTTCCTTGCGGAACTCCTCGGCCATCTCCTTAATATATTCGCCCTTATAGCCATTCTCCGGGAAATCGTATGCATCGCCGACGGATTCACGGTACCTCGCGTATACCGACTGGCCGAGGACGGATATCTGGACGCCTTCATCGTTTATATAATATTCCCGAGCCACGTCGAAACCGTCCGCGGAGAGTATGTTCGCGAGCGAGTCCCCGAAGGCGGCCTGGCGCGCATGCGCTACGCTCAGAGTTCCCGTCGGGTTCGCGCTGACGAACTCCACCTGGACCTTTACGCCCCTGGCGGCGGAGCTGCCGAATCCTTCCTTCTGCTGCGCGATCTGCCCCAATACGCCGCGAAGCGCCTTCGCGGACAACCGGATGTTCACGAACCCGTTAAGGGGCTCGATCGCGTCTATCTCCGCGCGCAGCGGCGAGGATGCGAGCTTGCCGGATAATACCTTCGATATCTCCTTCGCGAGCTCTACGGGGTTCTTCTTCATCGGCTTCGCGAGCCTGAATGCTATATTGGCCGCTATGTCGCCATGGGAGGGGTCCTTCGGGTTCTCGAGGACAAGGAGTCCACTGGAATAGGATCCGGCGTATTCCGGCACCGCCGATAACGCGCTATCTATGAATACCGATATCTCCTGCTCTATCATATTTTATTCCTTAAAGATAATGCCACCCGCTCTTGCGGGTGGCATCTCCTTATACCTGTATCAGCTGAGGCTCTCCGTGGGGACATCCCCCCACAGGCCTTCGAGGCCATAGAACTTCCGGGCTTCCGGTTCAAAGACATGCACTACGCAATTGCCGAAATCCAGCAGCACCCAACTTGCGTCACTGCCGCCCTCGCGGTGCCAGAGCATCACGCCTTCTTCTTCGAGCTTTTCTTCAAGCTCGTCGGATATGGCTTTTACCTGGCGGCGGTTCGTAGCGGTCATGATAATGAAATAATCACAAAACGCCGACACCCCGCTCATATCCATGAGGACTATATCTTCGGCCTTCTTTTCCTTCGCAACCTCAGCTATTAATTCAGCTTTTGCCCTAGGGGTATCTATATTACTTTCCAAGTATCCTGTACATTCCCGTACCACAAGCCGGGCACTTGCCCTTCATAGCATCGCGGCCGTTCTTCATCTTTTCTTTCTGCGCGTCTTTCATCTCCTGCTTCTTCTTGCATTTAACGCAATATGCTTCCATCTAACACCTCCTCTTGAAGTTTGGAAACGGTTTTAGTCTACCATACCGCTTAATGGCTGTCAAGGACAGGGTCTTCATCAATCTCGCCTACTATCTCCTCCATGAGGTCCTCGAGCGTAACGAGGCCCACCGCTCTCCTGGAAGCACCGGCCTCGGAACCGGGAGCCGGTATATCCGTCACTATAGCTATCTGCGCCCTCATCTTCTGGAAATCCTTCAGAAGGTCGCTGACCCTCTTGTCCTTCTGCACGAAATACGGTTCATGGACCAGATCCGGTATAATAACAAGCCCCTTATTCTGCCAGATATAGAGCAGGTCCCTCGCGTATATGATGCCGACTATATTGTCGGGCGAACCCTTATATACCGGCAGCCGCGAGTGCCCCTCTTCGGCGAAAAGGTTCAACAGCTCCTCCGCGTCGGAATCGATATCTATGGATACCACTTTCCCGAGCGGGATCATGACCTCACCCACCTTCGTGTCCCCGAACTCGAATATGCGGTGCAGCATCTTGCGCTCTTCGTCCTCGACAACTCCCTCTTCCTTTCCGAGTTCTATCATCAGCCTTATCTCTTCCTCGCTTATGAGAGGCGAGCGCTGCTTGACCTCCCCGCCGAAGAGCTTGATCATCGCGTTCCCGAGTTTCGTGAAGACCTTGGCGACCGGGTTGAGTATCATAACAAGCAGGTTTATCGGCTTTGCGACCGCCAGCGAGACCTTCTCCGACCTCTGGACCGCGAACATCTTCGGTATTATTTCGCCGAATATCAGCAGCATTATTGTGACGATGACGGTCGCGGCCAGCATACCTACCTCTTCACCGAGGAAGAAGACGAATATTATTGCGCCGATGACCGAAATGGCGGTATTGACCAGGTTATTTCCGACAAGGATAGAGGTTATCATCTTCTCGGGTTTGGATACCAGCTGGTGGACAAGCTTCGAATTCTTGATCCCCTTGGATATCATATGGCGCAGTTTTATCTTGCTGAGCGATATAAGCGCGGTCTCCGACATCGAGAAGAACGCGGAAAAGCAAAGCAGCACGAGTATGGCTATGATAAGCGGTATGAACTGTTGCATGGTCTCCGTTAAAACCATCTTTTATTTTTTAAATACAATATTATCGTTACGGTAAATAAGGCGGTAAGGCCCATAACTATCCAGAAGGCCATCAAATGCTCCGCGAACGGGAGTTTGATGTTCATGCCGTAGATGCTCGGTATCACGACGAACGGCAGCATGACGGTCGCGATCACCGTAAGGACCTTCATTACCTCGTTGAGGCGGTTCGAGACGATCGAGACGTAGGCCTCAAGCGAGCCCGTCACGATATCGCGCGAAGTGCCGACAATATCGTTTATCCTGACGAGATGGTCGTAAACGTTCCTGTAGTAGACGTAATTCACGGCCCTTATGATCTCGAAGTCGCCTCGCGTAAGGACCGAGAACATGTCTACCTGGGGGCCTATCGTCCTGCGCAGGAGCATCGTATCGTTCTTTAAGCGGTATATCTGGTTGAAGGTCTTCGTGGTCGGATCCTTAAATAGCTCGGCCTCGAGGTCATCGACCCTCTTGTCGAACTTGTCGACTATAGGATAATAGGTGTCCGCGAGCGATTCGAGTATGGCGTACGCGAGGAAGTCGCTGCCGCGGGTAATTACCGGGGAACCCTTATCGACCCTCTCGAGGTTCAGGTCTATGGCGTCGACCTTCTCCGTATGTACGGTAATGAGATAGTTCCTGCCCATGCAGAAATCGACCTCGAAGGTCCCGATCTTTCCCGTTTCGGGGTCTATCCTGACGCCTTGCGTTATTATAAAAAGGTAGTTCTTGAAATCCTCGACCTTCGGCCGCGCGTTCGGCATGATGCAGTCCTCGACAGTCAGCGGATGCAGCCCAAAGACGTCCATGAGGATCTCTATATCGCTGTCGGAGAGCTCCTCCATATCGACCCAAAGCAGCGAGTTCTCCGCGGCGAGGGCTTCGCGGAACCGCTCGACCGGCATGTCCTTTATTAATTTGCCTTCGGGATCAAAGTAATAGTTCTTCATGCGGACACCTCTTTATTTATAAAGCCTTCTCGCTATTATATATTCCCTCACCGGTTCGGGAACAAGGTACCTTATCGACTTTCCCTCTTTTATCTTCTTCCTGATCAGCGACGAGGATATCTCGAGCGAAGTGATGGTCACGTGCTCGATGCCGTTCGGGACGTTCGAGACGTCGTATCCGGGACGGCTCGCGACTATGAAATTCGAGAGCTTGAAGATCTGGTCTATCTCTTTCCACGTATAGAGCTCGCCGAGAGAATCCGCGCCGGTCAGGAAAAAAAGTCTCGCCTCTTCGCCGTATTTCTGCCTAAAGGCCTTCAGGGTCTCGACCGAATACGAGGTCGTCTTCGCGTCTATCTCGACCGACGATACCTCGAATCCCGGATTGCCCCTTATCGCGAGCTCCACCATCTTGAACCTGTCGTTCGGCTCCGCGAGCTCCTCTTCCTTCTTGTGGGGC
>Ga0116153_10000561_pt1 | contig 45282 bp, 43 predicted proteins | sample AD_UKC028_MetaG_FD_89896 | JGI IMG/M metagenome (GOLD analysis project Ga0116153, IMG submission 89896) | Active sludge microbial communities of municipal wastewater-treating anaerobic digesters from USA - AD_UKC028_MetaG | ecosystem: Engineered > Bioreactor > Anaerobic > Digestate | place: USA...
ACCACCCGCTCAGCGTGTTGAGGCTTATGTTAAGCCCCTTCGCCACAGCGGTCATGGTACCCTCTCCTTTTTCTACCATCTGTACCGCGCGCAACTTAAATTCTTTGTCGTACATGCGATGCCGTCCGTTTAGCATACAATCCTCCCTAGTTTTGCATACATGTTTTCCCAAGGCAAGTTCCTTAAGTTTTGTTGGGGAGGATCAATCGGCCTCATCCTATCTTTTGCGGTTCTCTTTTCAACATTTTTGTTTCAGTGATGTCTAGTGCTCCTTCAAACTAAAATATTGACCTGACCCGCCAGCGCGGCTAGGCTTGCGGCACGCGACGGAGGTATCTCGTGGATGCGGTGACGGTCATAGATTTCGAGACGACGGGGCTCGATTTCGCCAAGGAGGACCGCATCGTCGAGATCGGCGCGGTCAAGTGGCGCGACCACACTATCACCGGCATCTACGACGCGCTGGTCAATCCCGGCCGCCCGATACCGGCCGAGGTCACCAAGGTCCATGGCATCACCGATTCGATGGTGGCGCACGCCGCCCCGCTCGAGGTCGCCATCCCCGAACTGCTCGACTTCATCGGCGACGATCTGGTGGTGATGCACAACGTCGAATTCGACAGCGGCTTTCTTTCGGCGCAGATGAAACTGCTCGGCATCGAGCGCGAACTGCAATACTACGATACCCTGCCCGCCGCCCGCAAGAAATTCCTCGGGTCGCCCAACTACCGGCTCGCGACCTTGAAGAACTTCCTCAATTTGAAGCAGCTCGGCACCATGCACCGGGCGCTTGCCGACGCCTATGTGACCCTGCAGTTGTACCTGAAACTGGAGAATCTCTGGGCGATCGATTCGCGCAGTCAACTGGAGAAACAACTCCGGAAACTCACCCTCCAGCGGGAACCGGGGGCGCGCTTCATCGTCGCGCCGTAACCGCTAGAAACCGCTAATAACAGCTCGCGGTCATCGTCGGCGATCAGGGAAGAGCAGTATCATCGTCGGGCTGGTTGTTGTCGGGGAGCGGCGCATCGCCCTTGAAGCAATAGCCGGTCGTTTCACAGTACCACCCCATCGAGCAGTCCTGTTCTTCGTAGGAACAGGTGTCGCGGCGGGTACATTCGTATTTTAGGTCGCCGGTCGGGAATCCGCTCTCGTCGAGCACCTCGATCTCTTCGCAATAATCGGCGTAGTCGCAGTCGGCGTCGCCGCCCGCGGAACAATCGATCGTCAGGTCGACATCCTCTTCTTCGGGGGCGCAGCCGTTAAAAAAGGCTGTCGTCGCCAACACTGTCGCCGCGATGAGTGTCAGATGCCACTTACCCATGGTCCACCCTTTTCAAATAGTCATTCAGCGAGGCCTATGGTAACGAAAAGCGACGATTTTTCAATAAAAAAATGGCTCTTGGGACGCCCGTCGCTTTACATCGCTCCTTTTTTCCATATACTGACGCGGTATCGGTCGAATGGAGGAACGATGGCTCTGCTCAAACTACAGGTGGCCGGCGCGGTGGTGCTGAAGAAAAAAGCGATGCCCGTCGCCGACATAACCCCCGCGATCCGCACACTCGCCGACGATATGGCCGAAACGCTCAAGGCGGCCCACGGGCTCGCTCTGGCGGCGCCGCAGGTGGGCGAATCGGTGCGGTTGGTGGTCATCGACCGCGGCTATCTCGAGTGGGAAGCGCTTTCCGAGGAAGAGCGGAAAAAGGTCCGGTGCGAGTATCGTCCTGAAGCGCTCATCAACCCCGAGATCGTGAAAAAAGAGGGGGGGGATGAGGAACTCGAGGAGGGGTGTCTGTCGGTCCCCGGCTACCGCGCGGCGGTCAAACGTGCCCGTATCGTCACCTACCGTTGGCGCGACCTTGGCGGTGTGATGCATGAGCGGCGCGCCGAGGGGCTCGAGGCGGTCTGCATCCAGCACGAACTCGATCATCTCGACGGAGTGCTCTTCATCGACCGTATCTCGCGCCTCAAGCGGAACCTCGCCCTCGGCAAGGTCAAAAAGTTCGTCGAAGAACTCGATCCGGAGGAGGATGAAGCCGAATATCGTCTGTATGGGAAGCCCTGAGTGCGCCGTTCCCTTCCTTGATCTCGCGCACCGGAAAGAAGCGAACCTCATAGTGTTCACCCGCAAGGATAAGATCCGGTGCCGCGGCGGGAAACTCTCGCAGACCCCGGTGAAGAAACGGGCGCTCGAACTCGGCCTTCCGGTATACGATCTTTCGATGAAAAGCGACGAGGCGCACCGCATCATCAGCGACTTCAGGGCCGATCTTTATCTGGTGGTAGCCTACGGCCAGATACTGCCTGAACGGATACTCGCCCTTCCCCAGATAGCGCCGCTCAATGTCCATTTCTCGCTCCTGCCGAAGTACCGCGGGCCGATCCCGGTGCAGGCATCGGTGCTGAACGGCGACGATACCACCGGCACGACAATCATGGTGATGGACAAAGAGCTCGACACCGGTGACATAGTCTATCAGGCGCCGCTCGCGGTCGGGAACGATGAACCGGCGGGACATTTGTTCGAGCGGCTCATCGCCCTGTCGGTCGACATTCTCGACCGTAACTGGGAGAACCTCGTTGCGGGCCGCTTCACCCGTACCCCGCAGGTCGGCGAGGCGAGTTACACCAAACTGGTACGGAAAGAGGATCTCGTCGTCGACTGGACGCGACACGCGCTCGATCTGCACCGCATGATACGGGCTTTTTCTTTCAATCCCGGCGTCCGCTCCCGGTTCCGCGACAAGCTTCTTCTCATCGGTGCGGCGCAGTGGCGTCCCGATGTCACCGGCGGGCCGGGAGAGATCGTCACGGTAGAGAAGAAGGGGTTCACCGTCGCGTGCGGCGAAGGGGGGCTCTTCCTCACCGAGGTCCAGCCCGAATGCAAATGCTGTATGCCGGCCGCATCGTTCGTCGCGGGCTATCGTCCGCAGGTCGGTGAAAAACTATGTTGATCGGCCAGCGGGCACAGAACCCGAAGATCACCGCCGCATCGCTCACCCGCAAGGTTCTGGAGCGGTCGCTGTTCATCAACGAACTGCTCAACAATACGCTCGACGCTTTCTCGCTCCCCGAACGTCGGTTCATCACCGAACTGACCTACGGCACGATACGGAACCTCGCCCGTCTCGATTTCTGGATCGAGCAGGCGTCGGGAAAACCGGTGTCGCGCATTGACCGCGATGTCCTTTCGCACCTGCGGATCGCCCTTTACCAGATACTTTTCATGCACAACCGCGAGGATGCCTCCATCGTCAACGAGGCGGTCGAGATAGTGAAAGGTTCATCGCGGCGCGAGGCGGCCGGTTTTACGAATTTCACCCTGCGCGAGATCCTGCGCATCGGGCCGTCGCGTGCGGCGATGTTCCGGCGGCTCGGTCACGACCGCGATCGGTTCTACCGCGTCTGGCATTCGTTCCCCGACTGGCTGGCCGCCCTCATCGGCGATCTGGTGGGCGAGAAATACCGCTACAAATACCTCGGCTTCGCCAATACGCCGCTCGGTATCACCCTGCGGGTCGAGGGGGATGAAGCGCGGCGCGCGGCGGTCATCGCCGAGTTGCAGGTGCTCGGGGTGACGGCCGAACCGGCGGCGCTGAGCCCCCACGGCATCTACACCGACCGCGCAGTGACTTGGAGCATGATCCGCGACTGGCCCGATGTCCATATTCAAGATGAATCGAGCCAGCTCGCTGTCATCGATATGGCGGTCGAACCGGGTCAGCAGGTGCTCGATCTGTGCGCCGCGCCGGGGGGCAAGACGATATTCCTGTCATGGCTGCTCGGGCCGACCGGCCGGGTGACCGCCGCCGATGTCAACCCCTACAAACTCAAGAACATCGCCGAGGCACTGCTGCGGGCGGGGCGCAACAATGTCGATATCCGCCTGCAGGACGGTGCGGCCCATCGCCCCGAATGGAACGATGCGTTCGATGCGGTACTGCTCGACGCCCCGTGCTCGGCGCTCGGCACCATGCGGCGCCATCCCGAGGTGAAGTGGCTCAAGAAGCCGACCGACGGCGTGCAGGGGGCGCGGCTTGCCGCGACGATACTTGAGAACGCGGCGCGCTATGTAAAACCGGGCGGTACGCTCCTGTTCTCGGTCTGCACCTTCACCCGCGAAGAGACCACCGGCCAGATACAGCAGTTCGTGCAGAAGCACCCTGAATTCAAGGTCGAGAAGGCCTACTACACGATATCGACGCTCCTCGACAACCGCGATGTCTTCTTCATCGCGCGGCTCAGAAGGACACGGTAGCGTCCCCTTGAGATCTACGCTTTTTTGCCCTGTCTAGAGTAAGGTGAAAGTGTTGCGCGGGGGTTTCGCAGATCACACATACCGACACAGATAGGCGGTATCGACCCTCACTTTGAGTTTGAACTTCTTGCCTTTGTCGACGGTGAAGGTGTGGCCGGGGCCGAAGCTCTTCCACGCTGTCTCACCCGGCAACTGGACCGTCAGCTCGCCCGCCACCACCGTCATGTGCTCGACGGTGTCGGTGCCGAACTCATACTCGCCCGGCGCCATGACGCCGACCGTCGCCTTACCCTCGTTGGTCATGAAACCGATCGATTTCACCGTGCCGTTGAAATACTCATTGACCTTGAACATCGCATGCTCCCTCATAAAGTGGCGGGGATAGGTTCGCCGAAGAAGGGGAGATTGTCAAGTCCTTATTTCCACACCGGCTGGCCGTTCGCCTTGAGTTCGCTTTTCCATTTGGTCTGCACGAGGTCGATGAGCGCCTTGGGGAGCGGCACATAGTCGAGCGACTTGGCCGCTTTGTCACCGTTCTTGAAGCACCAGTCGAAGAATTTGAGCATCGTCTGTGCTTTGGCGGCGTCGGGCATCGCTTTATGTATAAGGATATAGGAGGCGCCGACTATCGGCCAGCTCTGGTCGCCCGGCTGGTCGGTGAGGACCATGTAGAAACCCTTCGCGTTCTGCCAGTCGGCGTTGGCCGCCGCGCTCTGGAAGGTGTCGATCGCGGGGGCGACGAACTTGCCCGCCTTGTTCTTGAGCTTGGTGTAGGTCATCTTGTTCTTGAGGGCGTAGGCATATTCGACATAGCCGATCGAGCCGCCGGTCTGTTTGACGAACGCCGCGACCCCTTCGTTGCCTTTGCCGCCCACGCCGGTCGGCCACTTGACCGCCTTGGCGTTGCCCACCTTGGCGGACCAGTCGGCCGAGGCTTTGGTCAGGTAGTTGGTGAATATCCACGTGGTGCCGGAGCCGTCGGAGCGGTGGACCACGACGATCTTCTGGTCGGGGAGCGCGAGCCCCGGGTTATCGGCCGCTATCTTCGGGTCGTTCCATTTCGCTATCGCGCCGAGGAATATCTGCGCGAGCGTTTCGCCCGACAGTTGGAGTTTCCCCGGTTCTATCCCTTTCACATTGACCACCGGGACCACCCCGCCGATGACCATCGGGAACTGGAAGAGTCCCGCCGCGTTCAGCTCCTCTTCCTTGAGCGGTTCGTCGGAGGCGCCGAAGTCGACCGTTTTGGCCTTGATCTGGGCGATGCCGCCGCCCGAGCCGATCGACTGGTAGTTGAGCTGCATGCCGGTGAGCTTGTTGTAATCGAACGCCCACTGCGAGTAGATGGGGAAGGGGAAGCTGGCTCCCGCGCCGTTGACGGTCTCGGCCGCCGCGAGCGTGGCGAAGGCGAACAGGGCGCTGAGCGCCGCGATCAGTTTTCTCATAGTGTCCTCTCCTCTTGTAGTATCAATAAACCCTCCGGCGCAGCGGCGCCGGACGATGAGATTTGTACGGCTGTTCTGTTAGGAGACAATGAACGCGCGGTCAGATTCCGGCAAGCAAAATGAGAATTGGCGGTCAATTGACGCCCTCTTAACGATACCCTAACACGGCGGCTCTATCTTCACCGTGGATCAGGAACGGGGAAATGCGATGTCCCGCTTCGGCGACTACCTATCGGAACACTTCGAAACGATCTTCCGCTGGTTCACCATCCTGTGCGCCGCGACGGTGCTCATCATCATGGCGGCGATGTTCGTTAATCTCGCGTGGAACGCCCGGCTCGCCATCGGCGAGTTCGGGATCGGCTTTTTGTGGAGCGATGTGTGGGACCCGGCGCTCAACCGTTACGGCGCCTTTTCGAGCATCTACGGAACGCTCGTTTCGACCGCCATCGCGATGGTGATAGCGGTACCGATGAGCGTGGTGATCGCGCTGTTCCTCGTCGAACTCGCCCACCCGACGGTGTCGAAGGTGGTCGGCGGGGCGATAGAACTGCTGGCGGCGATCCCCTCTATCATCTACGGCATGTGGGGACTGTTCGTCTTCGCGCCGTTCATGGCCGAAACGGTCCAGCCCTTTTTACAGGAGACGCTCGGGCTCGAAAAAGCGCCGCTCATCGGGAAGCTTTTCTCCGGCGCGCCGATGGGGATCGGGATGCTGACCGCCGGGATCATACTCGCCCTCATGGTGCTCCCCTTCATCACCGCCGTCATGCGCGATGTCTTCGCGATGGTGCCGCCGGTGGTCAAGGAGTCGGCCTACGGGATGGGATCGACGACCTGGGAAGTGACGCATAAGGTGACGCTGCGCTACGGGATACAGGGGGTGATCGGCGCCTGCTTCCTCGGGCTCGGCCGCGCGCTGGGCGAAACGATGGCGGTCACCTTCGTCATCGGCAACGCACACCGCATCTCGGCGTCGCTCTTCGACGCGGGCAACTCGATCGCCTCGACGCTGGCCAACGAGTTCGCCGAGGCCTCCGAGCCGATCTACCTTCACTCGCTCATCTACCTCGGGCTGGTACTGCTGGTGATGACCTTCCTCATCCAGTTCGCCGCGCAGTGGTGGGTGCGCCGCCTGAAGAAGAGCATGGGGACGGGGCTATGAAAAAGGCATCGAACACCCGCCGCCGCGAACTGACCGACCTGACGATGCGCATCGTATCGGGCACTGCGTCGCTCATCGGCATCTTCTTCCTCGTGTGGATACTGTGGACCGTCGGGAACAACGGCATCGCCGCCTTCAACTACGACTTTTTCACCGCGCTCCCGACGCCTCCCGGCATCGAAGGAGGCGGTCTGGCCAACGCCATCGCCGGGACGCTGCTCATCACCGTGCTGGCGGCGTTCATCGGGGTGCCGCTCGGTCTTTTCACCGGCGTCTATCTTGCTGAATTCGGCAGGAATACGCGGTTCGGCGGGATGGTCCGCTTCACGATAAACATCACGATGGGGATACCTTCGATCATCGTGGGGCTGTTCGTCTATACGCTGCTGGTGCTTCCCTTCAAACATTTCTCGGCCTACGCCGGAGCGGCGGCGCTCGCCATCATCATGCTGCCGGTGATCGCGCGGACCACCGAGGATATGCTGAACCTCGTGCCGAACTCGCTACGCGAATCGGCGCTCGCCATCGGGATGCCGCGCTGGCGCGCCATCGTTTCGATCCTCTTTCGTTCCGCGCGGTCGGGCCTCCTGACCGGGATACTGCTCGCCGTGGCGCGGGTGTCGGGCGAGACGGCGCCGTTGCTGTTCACCGCGATGAACAGTCCCTACTGGATGAAGGGACTCGCCGAACCGACCGCGAACCTGACCGTCACGATATTCAACTACGCGATGAGCCCGTTCGACGACTGGAAGACGCTGGCGTGGGGGGCGTCGCTGCTGATCATGGCGACGGTGCTCGGGGTGAATCTGCTCGCCCGGACCTTACTGAGGGAGAAGACGAGATGAGCGATGTAAAACTGCCGCTGTACGGCGAGCTGGCCGACCCGACGCCCAAGATATCGGTGCGCGGGCTCGATTTCTTCTACGGCGACCATCAGGCGCTCTATGCCAACGACCTCGACATCGCCCCCAACCGCGTGACCGCGGTCATCGGGCCGTCGGGCTGCGGCAAATCGACCCACCTGCGGGTCTACAACCGCATCTTCGAACTCTACCGCGACCAGCGGGCGAAAGGGACGGTACTGCTTAACGGCGAGAACATCTTCGCCCCGTCGGTGAAACTGCTCGAACTGCGCCGCCGCATCGGCATGATATTCCAGAAGCCGACGCCGTTCCCGATGTCGGTCTACGAGAATGTCGCCTACGGGATACGGTTCCACTACGCGGTATCAAAAAGCGAACTCGACGGCCGCGTCGAAGAGGCGCTCAAGGGGGCGGCGCTGTGGGAGGAGGTGCGCGACCTGTTGCATAAGCCGGGGACGGCGCTCTCAGGCGGTCAGCAGCAGCGGCTCTGCATCGCGCGGGCGATCGCGGTCGAGCCCGAGGTGCTCCTGATGGATGAACCGACCAGCGCCATAGACCCCATCGCGACCGCAAAGATAGAAGAACTGGTCGAGGGGCTCAAGGGGCGCTACACCATAGTCATCGTCACCCACAACATGCAGCAGGCGGCCCGCATCAGCGACTTCACCGCCTTTTTCTTCAAAGGATACATCGTGGAATTCGGGGCGACGCGCCAGATATTCACCAACCCGCACAACAAGAAGACCGAGGAATACATCACCGGACGGTTCGGATAAGGGAGGGAGCCATGCCGATGCGGATACAGCGCGACATCGCGAAACTGAAACAGCAGATGCTCGAGATGAGCGTGCGGGTCGAGGAGGTCTTTTCGCGGACCATCCGGTGCGTCAAGGAGCGTGACGCGGCCGCCGCTCAGGTCATCATCGACGGCGACCGGGCGGTCGACATCGCCGAGGTCGATCTCGAGGAGGAGTGCTTGAAGACGCTCGCCCTCAACCAGCCGGTGGCGACCGATCTGCGGCTTATCGTCGCGGTACTCAAGATAAACAACGATCTTGAACGGATCGGCGATCTGGCGGTCAACATCGCCGAGCGGGTGCTCACGCTCGCCGACCACGCCGAGGTGCCGCTGCCGTTCGATTTCAACCGGATGTCGGGCATCGCACAGATCATGCTCCACCGCTCCATCGAGGCGCTGGTGAACCTCGACAAGACGACCGCCTACGAAGTTCTTGCACAAGACCGCGAAATAGATACCATACACCGGGAGATGTACCGGGCGGCATCGAAGGAGATGCGCGCCAAGCCGGGCCAGATCGAGTTCCTGTTGCACGGTATCGCGGTGTCGCGCTATCTTGAACGGATAGCGGACCACGCGACCAACATCGCGGAGGATGTCATCTACCTCGTGGACGGCGAGATCGTGCGGCACCACACCGGGGAGGGACCGAAGAACTGATGAAACGACGGCTTCTGTGGCGCCTGTTGCCCGCCTTTATAGCGGTGGTGGCGGTATCCTTGTTCCTCTTCTCGCTGGTCGCCTTCCGTATTTTCGACAATTTCCATCTTGCCCAGATAACCGACGAACTGCGAGCCCAGATAATGCTCGCCGAGCCGAACCTCCGCGCGGCGGCCGACCTCCAGCAGGCGGTCCAAGAACTGGGCGAACGGACCGGGACCCGGTTCACCGTCATACTGCCCGACGGCACGGTGACCGCCGATTCGGCCGAAGATCCCGCGCAGATGGCCAACCACGCCGACCGTCCCGAGGTGCGCAACGCCTTCGGCGGGGTAGTCGGTATGTCGACCCGCTACAGTCCGACGCTGAAAAAGGACCTGACCTATGTCGCCCTGCGGGTCCGCACGGCAGGGGAGACGCAGTTCGTCCTGCGCGCCGCCAAACCGCTGCGCGGCGTCAAGGAGGCGATCCGGCCGGTCTTCGGCGTGATACTGCTGGCGGCGCTCATCATCGCGGTCGCGGCGGCGCTGGTCAGCTACATCGTCGCGCGGCGGATGAGCATTCCCCTGCGCCACATTCAGGAGGGGGCCGAAAAGTTCGCCGCCGGTGAGCTTCGGAGCCGTCTTGCCGTCCCCGACACCGAAGAGTTCGCGCGACTCGCCCGGTCGCTCAACACGATGGCGGCCGAACTCGACACGCGGATACGGACCATCACCGATCAGCGCAATGAACTGCAGACGATACTCACCAGCATGGATGAGGCGCTCATCGTGGTGGGGGATGACGAGACGGTGCTGCGGCTCAACCGTGCGGCCGGGGCGCTTTTCCATACCGCCGTCGAGGAGGCGGAGGGGAAGCCGGTGGTCGGCGTGGTCCGCAACCGCGCGCTCCACGAATTCATCCGCGAAGTGCTTGCCACCGGCCTGTCGGGCCAGCGCGAGGTCGAACTGTACGACAGCGACGGCCGGGTGCTCCTCACCCACGGCACCATCGTCCCGGGAGAGACGCGGATGGCGCTACTGGTCTTCAGCGATGTGACGCGGCTGAAGAAACTCGAGAACATCCGCAAGGAATTCGTCGCCAATGTGTCGCACGAACTGCGCACCCCGATAACCTCGATCAAGGGCTTTGTCGAGACGCTGCGCGACGGCGCGGTGGACGACCCCGCCAACGCCCGGTCGTTCCTCGATACCATCGCGCGGCAGAGCGACCGGCTCGGCGCCATCATCGAGGATCTGCTCGCCCTTTCCAAGATAGAACGCGACACCGAACAGGGCGGCATCGCCCGCGACCGCGCGAACCTCCGGCCGATACTCGATGCGGCGGTGCAATTGTTCCGCGAACGGGCCGCCGAACGCGGCATCGGCATCGTCACGGTATGCGAAGAGACATTGACGGCGCCGGTCAACGCGGCGCTTCTGGAACAGGCGATCGTCAATCTGGTCGACAACGCCGTCAAGTACTCGAGCGACAACGGGACGATAACGCTGGAGGCCCGCAGGACGGGGAACGAGGCGACCATCAGTGTCGCCGACACCGGCGTCGGCATCGCTTCGGAGCATCTGCCGCGGCTGTTCGAACGATTCTACCGCGTCGATAAGGCGCGTAGCCGCACCGTCGGCGGCACCGGGCTGGGACTCGCCATCGTCAAGCACATCGCGTTGGCGCACGGCGGTTCGGTGTCGGTGGAGAGCGAGCCGGGGAAAGGCTCTACATTTTCACTGCATCTTCCTATTTCTTGAGATACTGCCAGCGGCGCAGATAGTTGCGATAATCGGGGCGATATCTTTCGAGCACCGCGCGCAGATAGTCCATTTGCCGTTCGATGGCGGCGGCATAGAGATCTGAATCGACCCCCCACCGCTCATGAAAATGGGCCCGCATGAAACGATTGACGCCGCCCAGATCATGGGCAAACCGTTTCTTGGTGAGTTCATAGAAGCCGAGCGTATTGACATACATATCTATCTCTTCGTTGAAGCCGGGGACCTCCGCCTCCTTGAACTCGCGGTAGAGGAACGAGAGCTTCTCGAGGTAGGTACGGTCGGCCATCTGACCGAGCAGGTCGGCGGTGCCGAGCATCATCCCGAGCATCTTTATCTCGAACGAACGGAAACGGATCTCGCCGATGCGGACGGTGAGTCCGGTGCAGGCGAGCATATCGCGGCCGTCGGTCGCGTCATCGTCGGGGAACCCGGCGGCGTGGAAGTAATCGGTAAGGAAATCGGCGCTCCGCTCGATATGACTTTTGGTGTACTTCGCGCCGGTGCCGTCGTCCCCTTCGTTCTGAATGTAGCCGATGTCGTGGAACAGGGTCGAGGCGATGGCGAGTTCGACATTGCGCGCCGATATCGGGTTGCCCTCCATGACCGCGCCGTGGATGAGCCGGGTCATCGCGAGGGTCGCGTCAGTGGTGTGTTTGAGATCGTGGTATTCGGTATTGCAGGCGCGGTAGCCGGGGAACTCGCCCGCGAACATCTTCAGAACATCGCCGTATGCGCGGCGCAGGAATGCCGTGTTGAAATTCGGATGGATGAGCCGGACGATCGTTTCGACCTCGGTCAGAATGGCCTGCGGATCATCCATGTCGACCAGTTTGGCCAATTGGTGATTTTGTTCGGGAGCCGCGATATTCATGAAAGCAGTATGAATATTTTTTTATAATTAGTCAAGACTTTCATATAACTTTATAACAATGATGCATAATTTTGCTAAACTATGTTGCGGGAACGGTCAGAAAACCAGTGTGCAGCCGCAGGCAGATTCTTCCTCCAACAGCATGTCGCTGTCGTCGGTCGTGCCGGTGTCGGTCGTCGTATCGTCGGTGATGGTGCCGGTGTCGGTCGTGGTGCCGTCGGTCACGACGGTGTCGGCGGTCGTGTCGTCGGTCACGCTCTCATCGGACTGTTCATCGTCGGTGGCCGGGTCCTCGTCGGGCTGGTAGACCCAGTTCTCGTTCTGGTCGCCGTATTTAAAGATGTTCTTCTGGCCGCCCACGGCATAAACGTGGTCGGGATCCTTGAAATTGAACAGCTTGAAACCGAGCGCCCCCTGCGGCATCTGTTTCTTGGTCCAGGTCGCGCCGCCGTCGTTCGACGATATCGATACCGGCGTGCCACTGAGCCCCGCGACGATGAAACCGCCGATCCAGACCTCGCTCAGATCGTCGGTCACCCCCAGTCCCGGGACGTTGAACGAATCGAATTTCTCGCCGTTGACGGTCATGTCGTAGGTCTCGGCGCTCCATGCGGAGAATGAGGCGAAGTTGTCGGTGGAGTAGATGAGTTTCGTTTCCGGAGTGAGCGTGTCCCCTTGATTGCCCATCGGGTCGGCGGTTTCGATGTTGGATGCGTCCTGCATCCGCATATACCATTTGCCGTTCGCATCTTTGACCGCTTCGGCCGGAAGGATGGCGAGTCCTTCAACGACCGCGGTCCAGGTCTCGCCGCCGTCGGCAGTTTCCCACAGACCGCCCTTTGATTCCATCGTGAGTGTCGGTTGCACCGAGCTGTCGGAACTGATCAGACCGCCGGTCGCCCAGCCGTTGAGCGCGTCGAGCATCCGTATCGAGGTGATCTCGACCGCGGTGTCGGTGGTGACGGTCTTGGCGGCCCACGAAACGCCTTCGTCGGTCGATATGAGTATCTTGCCGGTCTTGTTGCCGAGCCAGAACTTGCCGTCACGATACTGGAAGGCGGCGGGCCATTCCGAGACGGTCATGTCGGTCGTGGCGCTGCCGCTGTCGAAGGTGTAGGTCGCGTAGACGGTCTGAAAATTATCGACGTGCACGAACTGGATGATGGAGTTGAATCCCTGTATCGAGAACTGGACGCCGTACAGTTTGAAGGGATCGCGGAACTGCGCCTTGACGATGAAGCTCATGTCGCCGCCCAGCGCCGGCGCGCAGGTGTTCCAATTATGGCCGTCCTGCATGAAAAGACAGTAACCCTTCGACCCGCCCTGTCCGTCGTCGGCGGAGCCGGTCTGTATGCCGACCGTGGGAAAACCGACCTCGATGAGGGCGGGGGTCGCCGTGATGAACTCGGCCGGTCGCATGACGAACCACTCCCAAGCGGAGAGAGTGGCGGCGGCAAACAGGAGGGATGCGGCAAGAAAAGAACGCATAAAAGAACCTCCGGAAAAAGATGTTTTCATCGGCACCAACAATGAACGTCATGCTAGCCTTTCGCCGACATTTGTCAAGAGCTGTTCGCGCGTGCGCGAAAAAGTTGATTTGAGACGCGACGCGGGGTAGAGTCCCTCACCGAAGGCCGGAGGACCCGATGCGCAGTTTTATGACGCCGCAGGAGTTGCAGGGACGCTTGCATGCCGATACAACGCTGGTGGCGGACTGTCGCGGCGATTTGGCCGACCTTACCTTCGGACTCACCCAATACCTCGCCAACCACATACCGGGCGCCGTGTTCATTGACGGCGAAGAAGTGCTTTCGGGGCCCAAGGAACGCCACGGCGGCCGACATCCGCTCCCTGACCTCGCGCAGTTCGCGCAGGTGATGGGGACCAACGGCCTTACCGCCGACACTACCGTGATCGCCTACGGCATGTATGCGGCGCGGTTGGTGCTGTTGCTGAATCTCATCGGCCACCGCGACGCTTGCGTGCTCGACGGCCATATCGAGGGGTGGCTCACGGCCGGTTTTCCGGTCACCCGCACGTTGCCGAACCGCAAACCGACCCGTTACCAGCCCCGCGAGGATAACGCATTGATACTGGATGTTGTAGCGGTGCGGAAGCATCGTGCGGCGCAGGACGCGGTGCTCATCGATGTCCGGTCGCCGGAGCGATTCCGTGGCGCGGTTGAACCGATAGATAAGGTCGCGGGTCACATCCCCGGCGCGGTCAATGTGCCGTGGGAGCAAAACTTCGACGATTCGAAACGGTTGCGTTCGGCGGCCGACATCTCCCTTTTATACGCCCCCTACACGACGGAGAAGAAAGAACTTATCGTTTACTGCGGATCAGGGGTCACCTCCTGCAATACCCTGCTTGCCCTACGCGAGGTCGGGGTTTCGGCTCGTCTCTATGCCGGGAGCTGGAGCGACTGGATCAGTTATCCCGACAATCCGGTTGCGACGGGGGCGATCTGATGCGTACACTCCTCGGCATCCTGACGGCGATCCTATTCCTTTCGTTGATCGGCCTTCCGATTCCGCTCGCGGCGGCCGAGGGGACCGCGCCGCTTTTCACCCCGGAGTTCTTCAAGAACCAGACGCAGGCCGGCCTAGCCGAGGTCGATGACGATCGACTGGTGCGGAACCTCACCGATCTGTACGGCAAGTTCCGCACGTTGAACTATCCCAATTGCTTCGCCTGCTCGCTCTGGCTGATCCGCGAATCGGCCGAGATGCCTTCCTCCAAACAACTTATCATGGCCGAATATGCGGTACGATTCTCCCCCGATCTGCCGGAAGCGCATCTTAATCGGTTCTCTTCCGTACTCAATAATCGTCCCGGCGACATCGCGCTGCTGTTCTCTTCGTTTCTGAAGTTCGCCGAGACCTCGCTGAGGACGCCGTCGCGCGATGCCTTTCTCGGGGCTCTCTGCCGCGTGGTGATCTTCTTTACGGGATCGTTGTTCATCGTACTCGTTCTTGCTATGGGAATGAGATACGGTCGATCTCTAGCCCACTTGTATTCACATGTCGGTTCCTTTTCGCTTTTTCACATGGTCATCGGGATCGTTATCCTTCTTTCCGGAATGTTTTTAGCGGCGAAGAAGGTCATCGGACTTGAACTGTTCTTCATCCTCTGGATGTTCTTCTGTTACCGTATCATGAAATACCGTGAATTGGCGACGCTGATGCTCCTGTTCCTGTCGTATCTGACCGCCAGCGTTTCTCTTGACCTGTTAGCCTCGGTCGCTCCCGCGGGAAGGCCTGAAGCCGCCGCATTGTACCGCACCGTCTATGATCCCCCGTTCGCCGATAGGCTCACTGTTGATAACGGTATGCCCGAAACGATCTTCGCTCGCGGCATCCAATCGTTATATGACGGACGGTTCGAGCGGGCCGACACGCTTTTCGCCTCCTACGCGCAACAGATCCGCGATCCCCGCCGTATCGCTCTGGTGATGAACCTGCGGGGCATCTGTGCGGGAGAACGCGGTGACCGCGAGGGATCGCGCAAGCTTTTCATCGAGGCGTCAAAGATCGATGAACGCCCCGAATATCTTTTTAATATGAGCCGCGCCCTCTATGCCGAAGGAAGCATCAAGGATGCCGAACAGGTTGAAATGCGCGCCATAGCCTTGGCCGGCCGAAAGAGTTTCAACTACCCCGTTCTGGTCCTGCCGCGACCCTACGATTTTTACCGGGCGGTTTCCGCACCGTCTTCTTCAGCGGGGTTTTTCAGCGATCCGCTCGTTCGCCGGGCGATCGCCACGATACTCCTGCTGTTGATATCCGCCTTTCTTTGGGGTCTCGGCGCCGCACGCATCGCCATATCCCGGTGCGTCGAGTGCGGGGATATCATTTGCGAAGAATGTGGCGGTTCGGACGACGAAGTATGCCTGACCTGCCGCGTGATAAAAGCGGGGAAGAACCTCATCGGCTCGGAGGAACAGCGCGCCCATGCATTGCGGCGTGAGCAGTGGTCGGCGCGGCGGCGGATCGTGTCTATCAGTATGGCCTTCGTGATGCCGGGGACGGGAATGATCTATAACGACCATATTGTCGAAGGTGTTTTTTACACGGCGGCATCGCTGTTCCTTGCGATACTTTTCCTGTTGCCGTACCTCTTTTCGTATGTCGCGCTCATGGGATCTTTTCCCGCCCTACTGAAACTGATCGGCGTGGCGTTCATCGTTCTGCTGTGGCTGTTGAGCATGTTCCGAACATGGCGTGTCGCCCATAACGAATGAGTAGCCGGAGGATGTCATGCTGTCGGGAGAATTGAACCCCGGTGCTATCGGGAATGTGTGGGAAGAGATAGCGGCGGGCGAAATGACCGGCATGCTCGCAGTGATTGCGGGGAAAGAACAGTGGGACTTTTCCTTCCGGGAAGGGGTGATGACCGGCGCGCACAAGCGAGGAATCAACAACGCCGAACATGCAGTGGAATTGATGCTTGATGCCGGGATCTTGCGCCATGAGACGGTGCGGGACGCCCTTAAGAAACAATCGAAAGTGATGAAAAGCTGCTTGGACATACTGATGGAAGAGGGGCATGTGCCGCTTATTCTCTATTCCCGTATCATCTCGGCATCCATGCGGCTTTATCTCCTTGATGTGTTGGCTCTTTCGAAAGGGCACTATCAATTTGCCGTAAAGGACGATATGCGGGAGGATCCCGGCGCGAAACCGCTTGATGCGGCCCGCTTCAATGCGTTCCGCGACCGTTTCGAACACGATCATAAAATGCTGAAACAGGTTCGGGACGCACTCTTTTCTCCCATCGAGATGCTTATCGAGGTCAGTTTTCCCCTTGACCGCAAAACGCTTTTCTACAGCTATTCCACGCAGGATCGGGACCTTTTTGATTTTTTGGTGAGAATGGCGGAGCTGATAAAAAGCGGTTCATTGACGACCGACCGCGGCATCTGGAGCGCCGCACCCCGCGACCTCGTCGCGGCGCTTCTCCTGCGCGGCGCGGCGCTGTTCATGACGGCGGCGGTGTTGGCCGCAGTGTTCATCGCCCGGCCCAAAAGCGACACTGCGATCCACGAGGTGAACACCCGCGCGGCTCGCCATAAGGTCTTTCTGCTGAGCGAACTGTACCTTTTCGACACGGGAGAACCTGCCGACACCGACCGGCTTGTGCGCGCCGGCCTCATAACGCAATCGGAGGCCGCGACGGTCCAGACTGATGATCCGACGAACCCCCAATAAGGAGATGCCGATGCGTGATCCCATCAAACTCGCCGTGCCGCCGGAACGGCTTCGTTATTATCCCAAACTTGAAAAGTATGAACGGTTGACGGCCCGCCAGATCGCGCCGGGATCCCAGTCCTTCTGTCAGGAAAAGGGGTTCGAGGCGATAGATTTCGGCGTCTCGATAAAAATGAAGGGCTTCAACATCTATGTGGCGGGTGATCCGGGGACCGGCAAGACCTCGAGCGTCAAGAAATACCTCGAAAAGATGGCCGGCAAGATGCCGATACCCGACGACATCTGCTATGTGCACAACTTCGATATCCCCGATGAACCGAGGCTCATCCTCATGCCACACGGCACCGGCGAGGTGCTTGTCAAGGACATGGCCGATCTGCTCGACTATTTCCAGTACCAGATACCGCGTCAACTCGAGAGCGAGACCTTCGAGATAAAGAAAGGCGAAGTGGTCCGCTGGTATCAGGAGGAAAGTGAGCGCAACTACCACGCCATCGAAGCGGAGGCGGCAAAACTCAGTTTCACCATCAAGTCGACGCAGGGCGGCTTCGTGATCAATCCCATCGTCGGCGGCGAGGCGATCGGCAAGGAAGAATTCGACAAACTCGGCGAAAAGGAGCGGGAGAGCATCCGTGTCAACGAGGAGAAACTTCAGGAAAAGCTCATCGCCTTCTTCCACCGCGAGCGGGTGCTCGAGAAGGAATACAAGGAGAAGATGACGACCCTGCGCCAGAGCATGGTGCGGCTCATCATCGGCGAGCCGCTCGGCGAACTGCGCAAAAAATACAAAAAGAATGTCGGGATACAGGACCACATAAACTCGCTGGAGAAGCATCTGCTCGACAACTTCGAGGATTTCTTCACCTGGCGCGACATCAATGAAGGCAAGGCCGAGGCGCAGAATCTCGAGATACCCGACTTCCGCGAATATAAGGTCAACCTGCTCGTGAACAACAAGAATCTCAAGGGCGGCCCGGTCATCTACGAGACCAATCCGACCTTTCAGAACATCATGGGCTACTTCGAGTATGAAGAACTCCACAACTCGATATTCACCGACTTCACCAAGATGAAACCGGGCGCGTTGCACTACGCCAACGGCGGTTTCCTCATCGTGCAGGCCAACGACATCCTCAAGAACTACTACGCGTGGACCGCGCTCAAGCGTTCAATGCGCAACCGTCTGCTTAAGATGGATGACATTGACGTCGATTTCCGTTACCGCGTCAACATCTTCCCGAAGCCCGAACCGGTACCGCTGAACGTTAAACTCATCATGATCGGCGACGACTATCTCTACCACCTGCTCTACAACTACGATGACGATTTCAACCGCATCTTCCGGGTCAAGGCCGACTTCGAATCGACCACCGACATCACGCCGCGCAATACCGACGGGTTGGTGAAGTTCATGGCGCGTATCGTACAGGAGGACTGTGCGCTCGACTTCGATGTGACGGCGATGCGCCGCATACTGCATTTTTCTTCGCGGCAGGCCGAGGATCAGAAAAAATACCGCGTCGGCGCGTCGGATCTGGTCGACATCATCCTCGAGAGCGATTTCTGGGCGCGCAAGGACAAGAAAAAGATCGTCAACGAAGACTCGGTCCGCAAGGCGATCGCGATCAAGGAGAGCCGTCATGCGAAATTCAAGAAACACTACTACGAATCTATAGACCGCGACATCATCCTCATCGACGTTGCGGGAGAGAAGATCGGCATGATCAACGGGCTGGCGGTCTACAGCGTCGGCGATTTCAGTTTCGGCGTACCGTCGCGCATTACGGCGCGGGTCTTCGCTGGACGCACCGGCATCATCAATGTCGACCGCGAGGTGCGCCTGTCGGGTCAGATACACGACAAGGGAGCGCTCATCCTCGCCGGTTTCCTCGGCGACATCTTCGCGCAGGATAAGCCGCTGTCGCTCTCGGCATCGATCACCTTCGAACAGAATTACGGCGGCGTGGAGGGCGACAGCGCCAGTTCCACCGAACTCTACGCGCTTCTTTCGGCGCTTGCCGAGGTCCCCATCAAACAATCGATCGCCGTCACCGGATCGGTCAATCAGCTGGGGCAGATACAGCCTATCGGCGGGGTGAACGAGAAGATAGAGGGTTTCTTCGAGATCTGCAAGATGAAGGGGCTCACCGGCACGCAGGGGGTTATCGTCCCGCGTCAGAACATGGAGCACCTGAATCTTTCCGACGAAGTGGTGCAGGCGGTCCAGAAAAAGAAGTTCCGCATCTACGCGATAGCCTCCATCATGGAGGGGATCGAGATCCTCACCGGCCTGCCGACCGGCAACCGCCTCAAGAGCGGCAAATTCACCCCCGGTAGTCTGTTCGACAAGGTCGACCAGCGGATCAGAAAACTTAACCGCATCAAGTAGGGGGCTGCGCATGCCGACTCTCAACTTCGAGCACCAGACCGGGAAGAACCGTACCGAGATATGGAAGTGGATAGAGGAACACATCGAACGGGAACTCAAGTACAAGGTTCCGCGCGAGGAGTTCCAGATAGTTGAATCGGTGAACGACTGCACCTTCATCATCAAAGGAAAAAATGTCGGGGCGCAGGTCCATGTGGCCGATAAACTCGTTTCGATAGAGCTGACCATTCCGCTTTTGTTCGTGCCGTTCAAACAGCGGATAGAGGCGGGTGTCCGCGACGCGCTCAAAGAGTTATGACCGATTCCTACCGGACCCTTGCCGATCCCTGCGGCCCCTATGAACTGAAAGAAAAGGCGTCGCGTTTCATCGCCCATGCCGCTCCCGCCGCGACGATCGCCGATGCCGAACGGTTCGTCGCGCTGTTGCGCAAGCGCTTTCATGATGCCGCCCACATCGGTTGGGCCTGCCGGTTCGGCGACGGCGTCGAAAGTTCGTTCCGTTACAGCGATGATGGCGAGCCGTCGGGATCGGCCGGCGTGCCGATCTATCAGGAACTGGTCCGGCTGGAACTATTCAATGTCGTCTGCGCGGTGGTCCGCTATTTCGGCGGGGTGAAGCTCGGTACCGGCGGCCTTGCCCGCGCTTTCGGCGCTGCGGCGCGCGGCGCGCTGGATACGGCATCGTTGCGCACGGTGCTCGTCACCGTACCGTTGACCTTCCGAAGTCCGTTCGAACTGGTAGGTACGGTCATGCATCTGGCGGGACAGTTCCCCGGTACGACCATAGTGTCTCAGGAGTATGACGCGGAAGGGGTATGTATCGAAATAGCGGTCCCGCGGTCAATGGCGGAGCGGTTCGGCGCCGCCGTCATCGAGAAAAGTAGCGGTCGGATACGTATGGGGTCGGGCAACTTGTGCGACTAGGGTGTGGGGTCAGGCAACTTGTGCGCCTGACCCCTTTCCTCGGCCGGCGCCAGAGCGTTCATCATGTCATCAAAATAAGTCTTGAAGATGCTGGCGATATCGCCGTTGCGTGTGATGAAAAGCAATTCGCGGTTCCGGTAGCAGCCCGCCTTGGTCCAGTTCATCGAACCGAACACCAGCGCAGCGCCGTCGTCGATGACGGCGAATTTGTGGTGAAAATTCATCGGTCGTCCCTGTGTGTCGTTGAGGCGGTCAAAAAGCACCGCGCCCCCCAGACTTTCGAGATAATTGGCCGCCTTTAAGTTAACCACAGAACCATTTTCGGCCGACCAATCGTCGAGAATGAGGCGCAGAGCACGTCCTTTTTTCAGGTTTTTTTTCAATCCGGTCATGACCGGCGTCCCGACGGTCATGGTGTACATCGCAAGAGAGATCGATTCGTTGGCCGAGAGCAAGGTGTCCTTCGCGGCGACACAGCCTTTGCCGGGAATGAAATAAAGAGTGCCGTATTCAACCGGGCAGCCGGTCTGGCACCGCTTCTCGACGCGCATCTCTTCAAGAGAGGAGAATTCTTCGGAAAGAATAGTGGCCAATCGGGGAGCATCCGAGAAAAGGATCGCGGCGTTCTTTGATTGTCCCGGCGTAAGATTGCGTGAAGAAATAAAGACGCGCCGCTCGTCCGCCACCAAGAACTTCTCATGCAGGATGCCTTTGGTCGGATGGAATTCGGTGAAAGCGAATGCGGGTGTTCGCTCAAAGCCGTTCTTGCCCGCCACCACCGCCACCGTCACGCCCCGCGCGGTCGCCTTTTCGAGGGCCTCGACGGGCGGGGATGGTTCTATCGTATAGGTGACGGCGCGCAGGTTTCGGGAGGCTCGATCGATGAAGGCGACCGCAACGGGCTCTACCGCGTCGTCGAAGAAAATCTCGCCTCCTGCGAATTCGTAGTGATCGCGTACGGTCGTGGCCGGCGGTGGCGACCCGGTATTTTTTCCGTCCACTGATCCGTTCTCCTCATTCCGCTCTATCGGGGCGGGCGATAGCCGCAGGGTTTCCTCAAGCGGCGGCGGTTCAGGTATGACGAAGAAATAGATGAGAAAACCCATCGATAACAGAATAAGCGACTCCAGCAACGACATGATGCGCGAGGGTATGTTGCGGAATTTCGGTATCAGAAGCACGGGTTGCCGAGACAGTTCTGGATCTTCTTGGTCCGTTCGAATATACGGGAAAATTGCTCGAAGTTAACCGACTGGAAGCCATCGGAGAGCGCATTGGAGGGATCGAAGTGAACCTCGATCAGCAGACCATCGGCGCCCAGAAGCACCGCCGCCTCGCTGACCGCCGGAATGTAGCGGGCGACCCCCACGCCGTGCGAGGGATCGAGCAGTACCGGCAGATGGGAGATATCCTTCAACATCGGTATGGCGGCCATGTTGACCGCATTGCGGCTCGCGTCGTCGAAAGAGATCGAGCCGCGTTCACACAGAACGACCTGTTCGTTCCCTTCAAGCAGGACATATTCGACCGAGAGGAGAAAATCCTCGAGGCGGGCCGAGGGGGCCCGTTTGATGAGGAGCGGCTTGCCGCTTTTCCCGAGTTCCCGCATGAGAGTGAAATTATACATGTTGCGCGCGCCGACCTGTATCATGTCGACATGTTCGAGGAAGAAATCCAAGCTACGCAGATCGACGATCTCGCTGACGGTCTTCATGCCGTACCGCTTCGCCACCCGTTTCATGATGCGGAGTCCTTCGTCGCCGAGTCCTTGGAAACTATAGGGCGATGAACGCATCTTGTAGGTGCCGCCGCGCAGAAGTTTGACGCCGAGCCCTGAAAGGAATGCGGCGATGCGGTCGAACGATTCCTCGCCCTCGACACTACAGGGTCCTGCGATGAACTGAAAATTGTTCCCAATAGTCACGCCGTCGCCCAGATCGACTACGCTCTTCGGACGATATTCTTTGGTGACCATGTAGTAGGGGCTCGATATCCGCAGCACCTTGTCTACGCCGTCGATGGAACGGAAACGACTGATGTCGCTGGTGGTAAGGTCGCCGAGAACCGGGATAACGGTGTACTTAACCCCTTCGAGGACGTTATACTGGAAGCCGCCGGCCATCAAGCGGCTACGGACATCTTCCAACACCTCTTGACGGTCCCGTTTAAGAACAATGATCATACAGTTACCATCCGTTGCCTGTCATATATGCCGGACCGCTGTTCGGATCGGCAGGGGACAGTATAGCCGTGCCCTAAAAAAATGACAAATTTTATTTACAAAAAAAAAGCCCTTGCGTATAATTCCCTGTTTATTTGGGTCCTCTCTTTTTTCTTGAGGTGCATCGCTATGCGCGGTCTGTGTTTCCTTCTTCCCTTGCTGTTCGGATGGTCTCTCCTGTCGGCGAAGATGGACTATGCCGTGCTGAAGGTCTGCTTTGAGAAAGACAGCGCTCCGTTTCTCATTTCCACCAAGGACAAAAAGTTGGCGGAAAAAGAGGGCTTCCAACAGGTCAAGGATTCCGAGCTCTGGATGCGCAAGATGAAGGTTCTCATGGATTATCAGCCGCTCTTTTCTTTCAAATCGGTGAGCGATTCCTGCATAGCTGTCTCCCGGATCCCCACCGGTTCGCACACGATCTCGGTGGACTTCAAGAGTGCCGCCTATTCGACGATCATCGTGCCGGAGGCGGTGACCAAGAAATTCAAGGCCGACCTTCTGTTCGAAACGGTCGTCAAGGTTCAGGATGGACCTACTGCTACGGTAGAATTGCGACAGGATCAGGATCGCATTACTCTCTATCAGACGGTCGACAACCAGCCGGTGGCGAACTGTCAGAAGGAGTGCCGCATCCCGGCCGAGACCCCCGTCTATTTCATGACCCGCTCCGACGACGAAAAGGTCGAATGTCCCGTGCAATTCGAGGTGATAGTTTCGAACAAACGCGATAAGGATCTCGCCTGCTACGATGCGGAGCGCATAACCGATCGGCTCAAAGATTTCGTCAAACAGAACAACATCAGGTGTCGCATCAATGTCGAGTATGCCTTCTTTCGCGTCTATGGCGACGGTTGTCTGGTGACCCTTGAGCCCGATGCGAACGGTCTGCGGCCCAAAGATCCCGAGATACGCCTGATACCCCTTGAGAAACAAAAATTGCGCTACTATCTGCAAATCGGCGAGAACGAGAAGAAGCCGTATCAGTTCTCCACCGCGGAAAAGAAAGGGGATGTCCTGATCCCCAAGAGCGACGAACGCATAGTCCTTATCGAGGTCCACGAACAATGAAGATCGGCATCTTCATATCGGGCAGCGGCACCAACATGGATGCCGTCGTCCGATCATGGCACGCCGGTCGTTTTTCGCAGGTCGACGAGGTGTCGTTCGTCCTTTCCGATAAAGCGGATGCCGCCGGACTGGCCAAAGCGGCCGCCCACGGCGTGCCGACGCTCACGGTGGCGCGCCGCAAAGGGGAGCCGCGCGAACATCACGAGGCGCGTCTTCTGGAAGCGATAGTCTCTTACCCGGTCGATCTCATCGTGCTCGCCGGTTTCATGCGAGTGCTATCGCCTTATTTTTTGTCACGTTTTCCGGGGAAAATCATCAATATTCATCCGTCGCTCCTGCCTGCCTTCCCCGGCGTCGATGCGCAACATCAGGCGTTCGATCACGGGGTGAAGATCTCCGGTTGCACCGTTCATTTTGTTGACGAAAGCTTGGATGGCGGACCGATCCTCCTGCAGAAGGCGGTCGAGCGGCTCGATGGCGACACCACCGAAGACCTTCGCCAAAGGATACTCACCGAGGAACACAAACTCCTCAGCGAGGCGATAGAGATCGTAACCACCGGAAGATACCGTGTTAGCAACAGATACGTCAGAGTGGAGAGGAACCATGAAAGCTAAGATCATCCTGCTTTCAGTGATCTCGATCGCCCTTGTGTTCGGGGCGGCCTATCACCTGTTGGTCAATCAGACCAAACGGCAGCTCATCGAGACGCTGGAGGACAGCGTGTCGCGCGCGACATCGCTCTACAAGTACATCAACGCCGCCGAGACGCTTGATCGGATCCGCGCCGCCGAAGAGATCGCGGCGCGTAAAGAGTTGCTGGATGTGCTGGTCCCGGCCGCTTTGGCCGCCAACCCGATCGAGGCGGAGCAGAAGATACAGGTAGAGCTTAACGTCATCAATAAGTTCTCCGACCCCTCCGATGTCCTTTTCATTACCGACACGGAAGGGAGGGTTGTCGCCAAGAATCTCGACAATACCCTTAAGGGCATAAGTTTCAAGGAGAATCTGCTTATCAGCAATGCGATATCGGGACGCAGCGACGAGGATATCTTTGAGATACTCGGCAAACGGATGAAGGTGGTTTCTGTTCCGATACGCAAGGAAGGCGCCATCATCGGCACCTTCAACTCGGCCAACATCATCGATTCGGAGATGGCGAAGGGCGATTTCAGCAATCTGACCGAAGAGACCAACGAGGAAAAGGGGAACAACCCGCTCCTGTTCGCCTTTGTCGAGAAACAAAAAGTGCTTGGTTCGACCATGCCGCCGGAACTGCACGAGGCGCTCAAAAAGTATATCGAGAACAACCCCGATATCGTCGAAAAAGCGCTCAAGGAAGAGGAACGCAAACATGCCTTTACCGCGAAACTCAACGGCGAAAAATTCTATGCGAATATCGCCGTACATGAACATCTCGGTCAGGAGAAATATGTCTGTTACCTGTTCGTTAGTTCGATAGACAAGGGGTTGCAGCCGCTCTACGCGAGCCGCAACAACTTTCTCTGGATAGTGATCATCGTCCTGATCATCGCTATCATCTTCGGTATCGTCATCGAGGAGCAGTCACAGGCCCCCATCAGCCGGTTCACCGAAGGGATGATCGAGATCATCCACGGCAACCGCAAATTCCGTTTCAGCAACGAGGCGGAGGGAGTCGAGGGACAGCTTAACCAGAACGCCAATATGATGATCGCGGCGCTTTTGGGCGAACGGCTCCCTGATGAGAAGAGCGGAACGGAGAAGATCGGTGTAATGAAACCGGAGGAGTAATACCTATGGCATTCAACAGCTTCAACAAGATCATGATCCTCGGCCGGCTCGGCCGCGCCCCCGAACTCAAGTATTCGACCGCGGGCAACCCGATAACCAAGTTCACCGTCGCCACCAACGAGCGTCTGAAAGGTACCGGCGGTCAAGCGGAGGAACACACCGAATGGCATAAAGTGGTGGTGTTCGGTGCGGCGGCCGAGAACTGCTCGAAGTTCCTCAAGCAGGGATCGCTCGTTTTCGTTGAGGGTAAACTGCGGACCCGCAAATATACCGACAAGGACAATGTCGAGAAATACTTCACCGAGGTCATCTCCGACACGGTCCATTTCCTTGATGCGGGCGGCGGCGAAGCGGGCGGCGGCAAGGAAGCGCCGCGCGGCGAGGAGCGTAGCTACCAGAAAAGCGGTCCCAAGGCGAAGGAGGCGGAATTCAACAGCGCCCTATCCGATGCCATCAAGGGTGCGCCCGACGACGACGATCTGCCGTTCTAGTTCACGGTATCAGATAACTTCTTCCCTTTTTCACCACCAGTCCTTCGGCGCACAGTTCGTTCAGTATCTTCGTGAATCGTGCGTCATCGAGCGTCTCTTTCCCGAGGTCGAGCGCCGCGGCGGCCGAAAGCCGTTTGCCGGTGAGTGTCGTTTTGGCCAGCGTGCGAAGTATCGCGCCGCGTATCTGGCGGTCGCTTCCCTCGAAACGCGACTGTTTCGCATGGTGCGCCGATCGGCGCGAAGGGTTCGGATGGAGTTTCTTCAAGTGGACGCCGTAATCCATGAGGGCGTAATACCAGCGGCGCGGATCGTCGCGGTCAAGGGTCGCATCGATCAGCGGCATCAGTTCGCGGTCGCTCACCTTTTCCTGACCGGAAAAGAAGTGGTGCAGGTAGACGGCGCGGATGTTGGTTTCGATGAAGATATGTGGCTGATTGAAGGCGAAGGTGAGAACGGCGCGGGCGGTGTAGGGGCCGATGCCGGGAAGGGCGGTCAGCGCCTCGATGGTGTCGGGAAGGATGCCGTCATGTCGCGCTACGGTCGCCTCGGCGCATTTCTTGAGGAACAGCGCCCGCCGGTTGTAGCCGAGTCCTTGCCAGAGGGCGAGCACCTCCCGCAGCGGGGCGGCGGCGAGCGTCGCGATGTCGGGAAACCGCGCGATGAAGCGGGGGAAGTAGGCGGCGACGCGGTCGGTCTGCGTTTGCTGGAGCATTACCTCCGAGACGAGTATCTCGTACGGATCGGTCGTGAGCCGCCAGAGGAAACTGCGGCCGTGCTTATCGAAATGACCGAGCACCGTTTCGCGGAAATGTCGTATCTCGTCGCGTCTCATGGGAAGGGTATACTGGAAAAAAAGGGCGCGGTCAACAGAGTATTGTTGCCTTACACCGCCGCCTGCGTTACTATCGGCCAGTAACGGAGGGGCCATGACGCGGACCGGCATCTACATCCACATCCCATTCTGTGAGTCGCGCTGCAGCTATTGCGATTTCTTCTCGACGGTGCCGAAGGCGGCTGAGATCAAGACGGCCTACGGGGCGCAGGTGGTCGCGGTGCTGAAAAAAGAACTCGCGACGGTGCGGGCCGAAGAGATCGTCTCGCTCTACATCGGCGGCGGTACCCCCTCGACCATGCCGGGGCGCTTCTTCACCGCCGTCGGGCGGGCGCTGACCGCTGCCGGTATCGATACCAAGAAGATAGAATTCACCGTCGAGGCGAATCCGGCCGACATCACCGCGCCGTTCCTGCGGACGCTCAAGAAATGCGGCGTCAACCGGCTCTCGCTCGGCACCCAGTCGGCCGACGATGCGGTGCTCAAGGCGATGGGTCGCCGCGCGTCACGCGAGATGCTCGCAAAGGTGCTGCCGCTCGCACGGAAGGAGTTCGACAATATCTCCTACGATATCATCTATGGCTTTGGGAAACGGCCGCGCGATCTGGCAGCGGAACTCGGCTGGCTTTTCGAACTCGCCGTTCCCGACCATGTCTCGACCTACTGCTACACCCGGCCCGAACGGCGCAAGGTTCCGCCCGTTGCACGGGAAGAACGGATAGAGACGGAGGAAGAGGCGATCCACCGGTTCCTTGCTGCCAGCCGTTTCACCCGCTACGAGGTGAGCAACTGGGCGCGCCGCGGGTTCGAGAGCGTCCACAACCGTCTCTACTGGTCGTGGGACCGTTACATCGGGATCGGCGCCGGGGCGCACGGCTTCACTCCGGCCGACGGGGTCCGCTATCATTATCCCGAGTCGGTCATGGCGTTCATAAAGGACCCGGTGCCGGTCGTGGAGCGGTCGCCGCGCGATGTAAAGATGCGCGAATTCGTGATGATGGGACTGCGCACGAAAGAGGGGATCCGGCGCACGCAGTTTAAAAAGCTCTTCGGCGTCGACATCGCCGCCCTTATGTCGGTGGTCACGCGGGAACGCTTCATTGACGCCGGGTACGCGACGCTCACTAAGAGGCGGCTTGCGGCGACGGTGCGCGGGTTCGATCTCCTCAACAGTTTCATCGGCGCACTTTTTGACGACATCGAACGCTACGCGAGGGGCCATGAAAGATAATATCGACACGCGCTACACCGCCGACGGGCTGAAAGTCATCGGGGTGGACGAGGCGGGGCGCGGCCCGCTGTGCGGCCCGGTCGTCGTCGGGGCGGTCCATCTGCTCGCTCCCGTTAAAGGGCTCGACGATTCGAAGAAACTCTCCGAACATCAGCGCGAAGCGCTTGTGCCGCTCATACTCGCGAACAGCATCTGGCAGGTCTATTCGGTCCTCCCGTGCGTCATCGACGAGAAGAATATTCTCTACGCGACGCTGTGGGGGATGGGGCGGGCGGCGGGGAAGGTGTTCGACCGGCTTGCGGGGGAGAAGATCGTACTCATCGACGGCAACAAACTCATTAAAAGGTTCGCGCGCGAGGAGGCGGTGGTGAAGGGCGACAGTAAAAGCGCGAGCATCGCGGCGGCCTCGATACTCGCCAAGGTGCACCGCGACCGCATCATGAAGCGGTGGGCGCTCATCTATCCGCAGTACGGGCTCGCCGAGCACAAAGGTTATCCGACCGACAGCCACTACGCCGCGCTGGCGCTCCACGGCCCGACGCCGATACACCGCCGCAGTTTCCGCCTGACCGCACGGCCCGAACAGACCACGCTGTTCTGAAATTCAGTACAGGAACCCGAAAAGGTAGAGCGGTATCTTGTCGCCCGCGCCGATATCGATGCCGTCAAGCGCGCGGAACGAGTCGGCGATGCCTTTGATCTGATCCTCTTTTTTCGACGGGCCGCCGACCTCGACCGTGAAATGGCCGTTTGCCAGAAAATCGGCCGTTGGGTGCAGGGAGACCTTGACGCCGGCGTTCTTCAACTGGTTCGCGAAGAAGGTCTCGCGCACGCCGCCGACCAGCGTCTCTTTTTGCAGGGAACCGTTCAGGGCATAGAGCAGGTTCGGGTTCTCCAGATAGACCTTGCCCGGCTTGCGCACGAGCGCCGCGCCGGAGCCGTCCAGCCGGAGGGTGGCGATAAGTCCCGCCCGCTCCAGATATTCGAGATAGGTATAGACATACTCTTTCGATATCCCCAGATCGCGGCTCATCCCCGCTATGTTCGGCACGAACGGATCGCTCGTGGCGATGAGCCAGAGCATCTTCTTGAGGATGGGCAGTTTCGTCTGGGTCAGGTTGGCAGTGACCGCGATATCTTCGAACAGCGTCTTTTCGACGGTGCTCATCACCTTCTGCGCGTACTGCTCCGCGCCCTCTAATATATAAGGATAGTAACCGATCCGCAGGTATTCGTCGAAGTGCTTGAGTACAGGCATTTTTCCGGCGATATCGGCGGCGATCGCGGTGTGGCCGCTCACGATATCGTCGAAAGAACGGGCCGGGAATTCATATCCGTAGCGGAAAAAGAGATATTCGCGGAACGACAGGCCGGGCAGATCGTAATAGACCACGCGGCGCGAAAGGTCGTACGCCGCCTTGGTGAGATCGAGCGAGGAAGAGCCCGACACGAGGATGTGTTTGTCCTTGTAGGTGTCGATGCTGTTCTTGAGTTCCTGCGCCCAGTTCGGATATTTGTGTATCTCGTCGATGATGACCGCCTCGCCGCCGTAGGTGAAGTAGTCGCGCACCGTCTGGTAGAGGCCGTTGGAAACGACATGGATGTTGTCGCCCGAGATGTAAAGGCAGCGGTCGGGTGATCCGTAGGTTTCCTTATAATGTTGGAGCAGAAGGGTGGTTTTGCCGGTGCCGCGTGGGCCGCGCAGGCAGATGCACTGTTCCCGCCAGTTCATTTTCGGCGCAAGATACCGTTTCTTATCGGATTTCATGGCGCCGACGATCTGCTGGTGAATGGAAAATAACTCTTGCAACATGGGTTCCTCCCAGTCAAACAGACAAGTGCACTTTACTATATCTTGTCAAAAGAGTCAAGTGCACTTTCCTCTTTTTGGAAAAAAGAGACAACCGCACTTTGCTCTTTGCGACTTTCCTCCTGATCGCATGACCCGAACAGACCTCGTTGTTCTGATTTCTTGATTTTACCTTGAAGGGCACTAGACTCACGCCGGGTGATATCAGAATGGAGGAATCCATGTCCCTCAAACGGCTCCTCATTGACGGCGAAACGCTGACCATCCGCGATGTGTACGAGGTCGCCTGCTGCGACCGCCCCGTCGGCATCGCCCCCGCGGCGGTGAAAAAGGTCGAGAAATGCCGCCGCTTCGTCGATAAACTCCTGACGCAGGATAGGCCGGTCTACGGCATCAACACCGGCTTCGGGATACTCAGCGAAGTGGCGATCCCCAAAGACCACCTCGACGACCTCCAGATAAACCTCATCCGCAGTCACGCCATCGGCGTCGGCGACCCGTTCGACCGCGCGACGGTCCGCGCCATCATGCTGCTGCGCGCCAATGTGCTCGCCAAAGGCTTCTCCGGCGTCCGCCTCTCGACGCTCGAACATCTGGTCGAGTTCCTGAATAAGGATGTGGTCCCCTACATCCCGCAGAAAGGATCGGTCGGCGCGTCGGGCGACCTCGCGCCGCTGTCGCACCTCGCCCTTGCCCTGTGCGGCGAAGGCTACTGCCTCGGCGACGGCGGTAAGCCGGTCGACACCGCCACGGTGCTCAAAAAGAAGAAAGTGGCGCCGATAGCGCTCAAGGCGAAGGAGGGGCTCGCCCTCATCAACGGGACACAGGTGATGACCGCCGTCGGCGCGCTCACCATCCACCGGCTGAACGACCTGGTGAAACTCGCCGACATAGCGCTGGCGCTCACCGTCGACGCGATGCTCGGGACCGACCGCCCCTTCGATGACAAGGTTAACCGCGTCCGCGCCCATCCCGGCCAGTTCGAGGTGTCGCGCAATGTCCGCAAACTCATCGCCGACTCATCGATACGCGATTCGCACCGCTGTTGCACCAAGGTACAGGATGCCTACAGTCTCCGCTGCGCCCCGCAGGTCCACGGCGCGGTCCGCGATGCGCTAAATCACGCTTCCGAAGTGATCACGACCGAGATAAATTCATCGACCGACAATCCGCTCATCTTTCCCGACGAGAAAGAGACGATATCGGCGGGCAACTTTCACGGCGAGCCGGTGGCGCTCGTTATGGACTACCTCACCGCGGCGGTGAGCGAACTGGGCAACATCGCCGAGCGGCGTATCGAACAGCTCGTCAACCCGGTCTTCTCGCAGGCGCCCGCTTTCCTGATAAAGAATAAAGGGCTCAATTCGGGCTTCATGATCGTGCAGGTGGCGGCGGCGAGCCTCGTTTCCGAATCGAAGTCACTCTCGTTCCCGGCGTCGGTCGACTCCATCCCCACCTCCGCCGGCAAAGAGGACCACGTCAGCATGGGGACCATTTCGGCGCGGAAGTGCGCGCAGGTGACCGAGAACACCGCCTGTGTGCTGGCCCTTGAGGTGCTCACCGCCTGTCAGGCGCTCGAATTCCGCAAGCCGCTCAAGACCAGCAAGGCATTGCAGGCGGTCCACAAGAAGGTGCGCGCCGAGGTCCCGTTCATGGACCACGACTACTTCCTCCATCCCGCCTTCGCGAAGGTCCGGGCGATGGAAAGCGAACTGGTCCGCGTCGCCGAGAAGGTGGTGGGCGGACTCGAATAATTCCCCGTTAATTCTCCGCGGGATCTTTTTTCTTGATCTTATTCTGCATGCGACTCAGCATGTCGAGCGCCATTTCTTTCTCGGTGAGGCCGCCGGGGACCCCTTCGGTCAGCCCCGCCTCGGCGAGGAACACCGACGCGGCGGTCATCTCGCTTTTGCCGCGTACCTTGACCATGCGGGGGATGGTGAGGTGGAGCCGTTCTCGGGCGCGAGTGAAGGCGACATAGCAGAGCCTCCGCTCCTCCTCGATATTCCCTTCGTCGAGCGCCATCCGGTTGGGCATCCCGCCCTGATAGAAACCGGGGATGAAGACGGCGTCGAATTCGAGTCCCTTGGCGCTGTGGGCGGTGATGATGCTGACGCCCCCCTTTTTCTCGTCCTCGTCGGCCGACTGGATGAGGGTCGCGGCATTGATGAAATCTATCCAGAACTCCATCGGGCCGAGATTCTTCTTCTCGGCGCGGTGGTAACTGACGGCGCTCACGAATTCGCGGATGTTCTCGAGTCGTATCCCCGCCGCCTCGTCGCTCTCGCCGCTTTTGAGGACCGCTTCTTCGATGCCGGTCAGACGGATGAGCTCTTCGGCGAACGGCGCCGGTTCGAGCGCGCGGAGTTTACTGATGAGTTCGCGGTGCATCGCCCCGAACGCGCCGATGGCGCTCTGCTGGGCCGGGGTCAGTATCGTGTAGTCGGCGGCCCGCTGGGCGACGCCGATCGCGGGCGATTTTTCGACCGTGGCGATCTCGAACAGTTTCTCGACCGCCGCCGCGCCGATGCCGCGGGCGGGATAGTTGATGATGCGGCGCAGGCTGATCTCGTCGTCGGGGTTGACGAGTATCCGCAGGTAGGCGAGGATATCCTTGATCTCCTTATTCTCGAAGAACTTCTGGCCGCCGATGACGCGGTAGGGGACGCGCGAGCGGGCGAAGGCCTTTTCGAAGGGGAGCGTCTGGGCGTTGGTCCGCACCATGACGGCGCAGGCGGTGTATTTCTTCCCGGCGACGACGAGCTTTGCTATTTCACCGGCCACCTGTTCCGCCTCCTCGATCTCGTCGAGCGCGGTGGCGACCGTTATCGGCGTGTAGCCGTCGGCCTTCTTGCGGGCGAAGACCGTTTTGGGCGACCGGGTCTTGTTAAAGCCGATGAGCCGTCCGGCGGTCGCGACTATTTCGCTCACCGACCGGAAGTTCTCCTCCATCTTGACGATGCGGGTGCCGGGGAAGTCGTCGGCGAATTCAAGTATGTTCTCGACCCGCGCGCCGCGCCAGCTGTAGATGCTCTGATCGTCGTCGCCCACCGCGCAGACATTGCCGTGGACCGACGAGAGCCGGCGGATGAGCCGGTACTGCGCCCGGTTGGTGTCCTGATATTCGTCGACCATGAGGTAACGCCAGTGGGTCGCGTATTTTTTCCGCAGTTCCTCGTCGCGGTCGAGCAGTTCGAGCGGCTTCATGATGAGGTCGTCGAAATCCATGGCCGCCGCTGCCTTGAGCGTCCGCTGGTACGGTTCATAGAGCCTTCGTGCGACGGTGCGGCGGATGTCGCCGAGGAAGAAACTTTTGTCGTCCAGCAGCGCCGGATCGTTCTTGAGCGACGAGACGATGCCGATGAGGGCGTGGGCCGAATACTGTTCGCGCGAAACGCGCTCCTCCGCCATCACCTTTTTCATCAGTTCAACCTGTTCGTAAGGCGAATAGATGACGAAGTGGGCGGGGTAGCCGATCTTTTTGTGCTCCCGTTTCAGTATCTGGAGGCCGAGCGCGTGGAAGGTGCAGATGGTGACCCGTTTGGCGGTCGCCGGGTCGTCGATGAGGCTGCCCGCCCGTTCGCGCATCTCTTTGGCCGCCTTGTTGGTGAAGGTGACGGCGAGAATCTCTTCGGGCGGCACCTTCTTCTGACCGATGAGGTAGGCGATGCGGCAGGTGATGACGCGCGTCTTGCCCGAGCCGGCACCGGCGAAAACGAGGAGCGGTCCATCGGTCGTGGTGACCGCCTCGCGCTGAGCCTCGGAGAGGCGGAGTTTCGCTATGTCAAAGGAGGTGGCGATGGCTGCTTACTTGAGACCCTGCAGAAGAACGATGCCGCCGACCATCGCGAAGATCGCGAACGATTCGATGATGCCGGGCGACGCGAACGACATGCCGGCGATGGAGGGCTTCTTGGCGACCGCGAGTATCGCCGACGAGCAGGCTTTGCCCTGATAGATGGCCGAAAGCATGAGCGCCACGCCGCAGGCGACGCCGATGGCAAACAGCGGCCCGGTCGACTTGCCCGCTTCGGTGAGAGCATTTATCTTGTCGCTCATGAGGATCATCAGAACGAAGCCGTAGATGGTCTGCGACGCGGGCATCGCCGAAAGGGCGACGAACAGGCCGTGTCCTTCGTCGGTCTTGGACATGATGCCGTGCGAGGTCATGCCGGCAAGGCCGCAGCCGATGGCCGAGCCGCAGGCGGCGAGGCCGAGACACAAAATGGGGCCGAACGAACCGAGATCGGAAAACATGAAGGTCCTCCCTTATTAGGTATGATCATCTGTTAGCCAAAGAGCCGCGCCCATCATACTCGGGACAAAAAGAAATGCAAAAAAGGTCAGGTCGGTATGTATTCGTTCTTGTCCGATTTCCAGATCAGGTAGTCGCGGTATTCTTTGTCGATGAGATCTGAATTACCGCTATTGTAAACCATGATGTTGCGCAGAAAGATAAAGGAGTCGAGTTCGAGATCGCGCAACTGCACCGCGAAGCCGTCGGGATCCTTGCGTACCACCGTTCCCTTGACCGTTACTCCCATTTCGGAGTGTTGGGAGGAGAGTTCGAGCCGCACCTCCAACGCGGTATTCATCGGCAGATCGGGACCCTTCGCGAAGTAAATGCCCGAGAGGCTCAGATTGCGCACCTCGCACGGTATCTCGGCGCCGTTATGTATGATCCGGGCGGCGACCTCGAAGTCGACCCGTGAGAGCATCCGTTTGACCATCACACCACTCATGAAAAACAAATAACGCTGGATACTATATAAGCGGGAGCGGTTTGTCAATGAAAGGATGCGGATCACTTCGCGAAGAAAAGGTTCTTGATGTTGTATTTGGCGCTGTTGGTCTTGAGTTTCTGAAGCGCCCGCATCTCGACCTGACGGATGCGTTCGCGGGTCAGGTTCATGATGGCGCCGACCTCTTCGAGGGTGACGCCGCCCTTGTCGGCCACATCCAGCGAACAGGTCTCGCGCAGTTCCCAGACCTCTTTGCCGGGAAAGTTGAACTTGATCGACTTGGTGTCGGGGTTGACATCAAGATAGAGGTGGTACTTACAGGAGACGAACAGACAGGGGCGCTTCATCTTGAGACATTCGGCGCGCTGTTTCGGCTTCTGATAGTTGGTCAGGTCGATGAGCTCCTTGATGATGGGGTCCTTTTCGAGTTCACTGCGCTGGTCGGTGATCACCTCGGTATAAGGCTTCACCTTCTTTTTCATCTTTCTCACTTTAGCAAGCATTGGCGGAACCTCCTGTTGTTTGCCCGGAGAGAAGTGAGTCCCGGAAACATGTGCGGATAGTAACCGGCTGAATGCCGCTGTCAATCGGAATTTTACAACCCCTCTGATTTCCAGAGAATATTTTTCATCCCGGCCCGCTCCTAAAACAGCGAGCTCCCGCAAGAGGCGCCAATAGTTGAAAAAAAATGTATTATAATATTGATTTTGGCGGCTTAGACGTGTAGCATGCTTGTGTTTACGTGTCTTTTCAAGGGAGAGAAACATGAGATCGTTTTTAGTGGTTACTTTTATCGCGGCCGCGGCATTGTTCATCGTCGTTGCGTGCGCCTCCCAGCAGGCGGCGTCGGGCGATAAGTCGGAGGGCGAGAAGCAGATCGCGCTCTATGCCGAGGACACTCTGGCGAAGGGAAAAGATATCGCGTTCCTCGCGAAGTTGTTCGATCTCAAGGCTCAGTATCCCGACGATGCGGAGGATGCGATAGAGTCGCAGTTCAAGAAGTTGCACGACACTCTGCCGAAGAATCGACTCGACACCTTCAAGGAGTCGCCGAACAAGGAATTGCGTGTGGCGCCCGGGCAGTCGCGGCTTCACCTGAAGAACAACTACACGAGCGGCAACACCGCTATCTTCATCCGCGAAGGGAACGATTTCGTCGTCAGTGAGATGTTGCCGTTCAATACCGAGCGGCAGATAGACCTGAAGCCGGGTAGTTATGAATTCGTCGTCATCATCGATCGCAAGTTCAACAACAACAAGTATCTCTACACCGCGACGCTCAACATGAGCGACGGCACGATCTATGTAGGCGAGTTCAATATCGCGTCGGAATACAATACCAGCGGACAGTGTCCTGAAGGTCGCGTCGCCGACGAGGACACCTGCATGAAGGTCGAGTTCCGGGCGTTCGACAATTGCGCGCCGGGAACCCATCTGGTCGATTATCTCTGCTGTGACGAGGGCTACAACTTCGTCATGGAGGGGAAGTGCTCGCGCTACACCGACAAGGTCGATACCGTTATGTGCCCCACCGGATATGAAGAGGGCGGCTCAGGCCGTTGCTGTCCGAAAGGGATGAAATTCATCGACGGTCAGTGTCAAGTTCCGCCGAAGGGTTGGGTGCCGCCCGACCAGCCGGCCCCGGCCGATGAAGAAAAGCCCGCCGAGGCCGAAAAACCGGCCGAGTGATGACCGAGCCCTCGTTCGACGCATTTCGTGACAACCTCTATTCCTTTCTGGATGAGACCGCCGGTCGTGACGGCGTCCACTATGCCCGCGAGGTGGTGCGTCGCTTCTCGTTGGTCCAATGCCGTCGTGCCCTTTTACCGCCGTCCGACGGCGAGCGGTTCGTTGAGCGGGTCCTTTTTCTGCGGCTTCGCGAATTCGGCGAATTGTTTGTTGAATTCGCGGAGGCCGCGTTCAAAAAGAACTTCACAGAAAGCGATGTCAATGGTATGATCGAGACATGGTTGCGCGAGTATCTCACCACCCGTCACGGCGCCTGAAGGTTCCGCCGTTCTTTTTCTTTGTCCTGCTGTCGGCGGGATTGCATGCGTTGCTGTTCCTTTTCTTCCGCGTAGATACGAGCGGCGTTCCGGTCGATGACTTGGTGCAGGTGCGCCTTTTCGACGAAGGGCCGGTTTTTGCGATGGATCCCGCAAAAAAATCGCCGGAAGAGGCGGAGAAGAAAAACGAAGAAAAGAAGACCGAGAAAGAGGATCGTCCCGATGGTCAGGTAGTCGACATCGCTCGCCCCGATAAAGAAGAGCGTCCCGACAACTACAAGTTCCTCTCCAAGTGGGATTCGACCGTGCCCCGCGAGAAACGGAGCGCGTTCGACAAGGCTATCCCGGTGCGCGGGAAAAAACTACAACGGCTCGCCACGCCGCCGTCGGCGAAGTTGGCGCCGCAGAGTGAAGAGTTGGTCACTCCGGGCACGTCAAAGGAGCGCAGGGAGAAGATCGAAGAGAAGATCAAGAAAGGCGAGCTCGCGGGATTCGAGGGAGAAACGGGCGACCTTGAAAAAGGGGCCGAGAAGAACGATCCGGGCCGCATCGCTGGAACCGATAAGGCGGACAAGAAAGGGCAGGAGGCGGCCGAACTGTCGTTGCCGCCGCGCTATCTGCCTTTTTTCTCGGGGACTGATACGGCGCTTACCTCCCCCTCCAACGACTACCTGAAGGAGGTGGATGAGGGTGACGAGACGGCGCTTAATGCGCGTCGGTTCCTTTACGCTGACTACTATAACCGCATCAAGAATGCCGTTTCCCATTACTGGACGCCGGGCAAAGTGCTCATGGTGCACGATCCGAGCGGAAACATCTTCGGACCTGCCGATCGCTATACCAAGATCGAGGCGGTGCTTGACGCCCGAGGCAAAATCGTGTCGCTGGTCGTGACCAAACCGTCGGGGGTCGATTTTCTTGACCGAGAGGCGATCAATGCCTTCAAGATGGCGGCTCCTTTCCCGAATCCGCCGGCGCCGCTCCTGAAAGAGGGGAGATTCACCATCCCGTTCGGTTTCTATGTCGACATTCAATAGCGAGGCTGGGGTGAACAAGGCGCCGATCATTATTCTGGTACCTTCACGGGAGATCGATACGGTGCGACCGCTTCTGGGCATCTCTCTGACCGAACGGGCCGCGGTGATCGTGGCGCGCTATTTCGGCGCCGAGAAGGCCTATGCGCCCCACCTCGAGCGTAGCTATCTTTTTCGCGGTATCGAGTTGCTGGCGGAGTTTCCCCGTATCGACCGGCCGGTGGTGATCGTCGATCCGCTTTTGGTGTTTGACGGGAGGTTCGTTCGCAATCTCACGGTCAATTTTGATGCGCCCGCGGTCGCGTGTGATCCGACCACGCTGGAACCTATCGGCCTAGCGCGACTTTTGCCGGAACATCTGCCGGACGACTTCGCCGAGGCGCCGTGGTTCCATATCCGTGAATTCCTCCTGCGGCGGCAGGATGCCCGTATCGCCGTCATCGCGGCCCGGTATTTCGTCGTGCGTCACGCATCGGATCTCGGTGGAGCCGAGAATTATCTGCTCCGCTCGCTTGTTCACAAGGGAGACGATATCGTCGAGCGCAACCTGACCCGTCCCGTGAGTCGCATCATCACTGCGTGGACAGCCAATTATCGGGTAGACCCGCGTCTTTGGACACTCTTGGTAATGTTCGTGGGTATCGCTGCGGCATGCATGTTGTTTCTGACCGGCGCGACCGAAAGTGTCACGCTGGCATTGCTTCTCTGCGTCGCGGCGGTGCTGTCGTCGGTCGACGGCGAGACGGCGCGTCTTACCTTCCAGACCTCCCGCGGCGGCGGCGTATTGAACTACTACGCCAGCCGCATCGTTGTCTGGAGTTACTTCTTGGCCCTTACCCTGCTGTTGCGTGATGCCCCGCCGGTGCAGTGGTGCGGGCTCATCTTTTCGGTCGTATACCCGTTGCTGGTGGTGCGTTACGATCGCTACCGGCATGGCGCTGCCGCTCGACCGCCGCGCTCTCCGTTGCGGCGTCTCGAACAGGCTCTGCGGCGACATTTCAGCATACACGCCGTGGCGCTATCGGCCCTTTTGCTTGCGGCGTTGGGGATATTGAAATATGCGGCGCTCATTACTTTGCCTCTCGCCGCCGTAGGAGCGCTGGTGGTTCTCGGCGAGGCGCTTTTCGGTCGCATGGAACGGAGAAAATAAGCATGAGAACGGTCGTTCTTTTCAGCGGCGGTCTTGATTCGACGACGGTGCTGGCGATGGTCATCGCCCGCGGCGATGAGGCGTTTCCGCTCACGGTCGCTTACGGTCAGCGTCACCGCGTGGAAACGGAGAAGGCACGGCGCATCCTCGATCGGTACGGCCTTGCGGCGCGCGTTCGCGAGGTGACGGTCGACCTCTCCTTTCTCTCCTCTTCGTCGCTCATCAACACCGATCTTGCGGTTCCCGGCTCCGCCGACACGGCCATACCCAACACCTATGTGCCGGCGCGCAATCTCGTTTTTCTGTCGCTTGCGTCGGCCTATGCCGAGGATATCGGCGCGACGCGCATCGCCATCGGGGTCAATGCGCTCGATTATTCGGGCTATCCCGATTGCCGTCCCGAATTCATCGAGGCGTTCAACCGCGTCCTTGCGACGGGTACCAAGGCGGGTGTCGCGGGCGGCGGCATCATCGTCGAGGCGCCGCTTATCGATCTGTCGAAAAAAGAGATAGTCCAGCTCGGACGGGGACTCGGGGTTGACCACGCCATGACCCATTCCTGCTATGATCCCGACCCGGAAGGACGGGCTTGCGGCGCATGCGACTCGTGCCGTCTCCGACTTAAAGGATTCGCCGAGGCGGGAATCACCGATCCGGCTCCGTATCAACCCGGATGAGAAAAGAGGAGCGGTGGGGTAAAAATCCTGTTGCTTTTTCCCCCGGCTCTTTTATACTTCTTACCGATAGTACCTTGAAAAGGAGGGATACATGAGAGTATTTCTTTGTACGATCCTTGTTGCGATGTCACTTCTGCTGGTGGCGTGCGGAGAAGAGGAGCAGGTCGCCGGTGAGTGTTCCGTGGACGCCGATTGCGGCGATACGACGATCTATTACTGCGACAAAGTGCATCAGGAATGCAAGGTGCGAGCCGGGGTCGATCTCGATCAGATCGGCGGCACCGATGAAGGAAACGATAACACCGGCGGGACCGACGACGATCAAGGTGGCACCACCGACAGTGTTCAGCCCGACGACGATGCCGAACCGGTGCAGGATATCGATTACGCTGGGTTGGATTGTGTCCCCGGCACCACCGAGAAATGTCCCTACAACGGTCCGTCGGGAACCGAGGATGTGGGGCTGTGCAAGGCGGCGGTGAAACTTTGCAAGGAGAGCGGTACGTGGGGCAACTGCAACGGCGAGGTATTGCCGGTCTACGAGATCTGCGATAATGGGATCGACGAGGACTGCACCGGCACCCCCGATGACGGCGATATCGACGGCGATGGGTACAGCTACTGCGGTCCTACCCCCGATTGTTGCGAGGACACCAGCAAATGTCCCGATCCGGCGGCGGCCTATCCCGGTGCCACCGAACTGCCCAACGGCGCCGACGACGATTGCGACGGCAATATCGATAACGGAGTGAGCGATTGCGATGATACCATCGCGCTGGACTCCAAGAATCCTTTTGACTATGCCAAATCGATGGGACTGTGCAACGGTGTGGTGCAGGCCGATATCCTGAAACTGGACGGTTCTGCGAATCCACATATAAACAGTAACGGGCTACTGTCGGCCTTCGGTAATGTCATAACGCCGAAACAGGGAGTGGCGCTTATGGCGCTTTCGTCGGGTAAAGTGGGAAATCCGGTCACTGATCTCGATTTCAATCAGAATATAGGTGGGCTTTCGGGCACCCCGGTGCCGGGCGATTGGTATGCCGCCAACGGTAATCAGTTCCCCAGTTCGCCGGCGTGTAGCGGCGGTAGCGGAACGACCGGTGGTGCATTTGACGGGGTCATGGTGCAGTTTAAGGTACAGGTGCCGCCGACCGCCAACTCGTTCTCGTTCAACATCTACTTCTTTACGAAGGAATATCCGACATATATCTGTTCTAACTTCAATGACTTTTTCATAGCATTGCTCGACAGTGGCTACAACACCAGCGCCGGTGCCGACCCGAATCTGCTTAATCCGCAGGATAAGAATCTCGCCATGGATGCGGACGGTAATCCGGTCGGTATCAATATCGCACCGGCCGGTCTATTCAAGCAATGCGTCAATCAGCCGAGCCAAGGGGTCACCTCCTGCGTAGGAACCGAGGAATTGCAGGGGACCGGTTTTGAGGCGCACGGCGCGACCGGGTGGCTGACCACGCGCGGCAATGTGGTGCCGGGCGAAACGATCACGTTGCGTTTCGCGATATGGGATCTTAGTGATCATGTCTGGGATTCGATGGTCCTCATCGATAATTTCCAGTGGCAGAGCACGAACTTCAAACCGGGGACCGGCGATTCGTAGTCGACGCCCGCAGTAGAACGCAGGGGAGGGGATCATGGTCGCACCGAATATCTGCCGTTTCATAGGGTCGCGTCCCACTATCGAAGGATGCGATATCGTGTTGGTCGGTGTTCCCTATGACGGGACATCGAGTTTCCGTTCCGGTTCGCGGTTCGGGCCGCGCGAGATACGGGCTTATTCGGACGAAGGGATGGAGGACTTCTCTTTTTTCTGCAACCGCGGTCTGGACGAGATATCATTTTTCGACATCGGTGACCTGCCGCTCATGGTGGGCAATCCGGGGCTGATGGTGCGCGAGGTCAAGAAAAGCGCGCTCGAACTGATGGTCGGCAATCCGGAAGTGACCACCGAGGAGTCGCATAAGACCGCCTATGAACTGACCCTGACCAATCGGCGGCTTCTATCGATCGGCGGCGAACACCTCATCACCTATCCTCTTTTTCTGGCGATGAAGGATATCTATCCCGACTTCACCGTCATCCAGCTCGATGCTCACGCCGACCTGCGCGAACGCTATGCCGGCGATCACTTGAGCCATTCGTCGGTCATGAAACTCTGTCTGCAGGAGGGACTCAAGAAACTGGTGCAATACGGCGTCCGAAGCGGTACGCGCGAAGAGTATAAACTGCGACAGCAGGATCATCGCATCATTCCGGCGGCGAGTATAGCCGAGATGGAATCGTCGCTCAAGGAAGGGGAAATAGTGTACCTGTCGGTCGATCTGGATTTCTTCGATCCGGCCTGTATGCCCGGCACCGGCACCCCCGAAGCGGGAGGATACTTCTTCAACGAATACCTCGATATCCTGCGGATGCTGAAGGGCAAGAAGGTCCATTTCATCGGCGCCGATGTCGTAGAATTGGCGCCCGATATCGATTCGACGAAGGCCTCGACGGTGTTTGCCGCCAAGGTCATCCGCGAAACGCTATTGCATATGCATTGACCGCTACTGGGCGATGATCGTCCGGAAACCCTCTAAACGATAGTGCGCCCGCTCTTCCGCCTCGCGCAGAAGGATCGCCGGGTCTTTTTCCCACAGATCGAAGGTGACGGGGTAGAGCCGGATGGCGATCCCTTCGCTTAGGGCGAAATGGGAGCCGTCGGCGGTAAAGGCGGCCGCATATCCGGTATGCATCAGGGGGAGGCGCAACACTTCGGCGCCGTCCCGGACATCCCAGAGCAAGGCGTTGACGCCGACCGACAGCAGATACCGACCGTCGGGAGAGTAGGCTATCGAATTAACGGTGGCGCCGAGGGTTTCGAACGCAAAGACCTTTGCGCCGTCCGTAAGACGATGTATCAACACCTCCGCACTTTCTCCGGCCGACGCCAGATGCTTGCCGTCGGGGGAAAACGCAACCGAAAGTATATTGCCGAGATGCCCGGCGAGCAGAGCGACATTCGTTCCGTCCGATACGCGGCGCACAATGATGACCTTGTCGCGGCCGGCCGATGCGATAAGTTTGCCATCGGGCGAGAAGGCGACGGTGTGGACCGAGCTGGCGTGATCGTTGAACATCCGGATGGTGCGTTTCTGCGATACGTCCCAAAGCCGGACGGTGCGATCCCAGCTGCCCGATACGAGGAATTTCCCGTCGGGGGAGAAGGCGATCGAGTAGACCCCGTCCTCGTGTCCTTCGAGAGAAGCAATAATGGTGAAATCGGAAGCGTTGAACAATCGTATGTGTTTGTCCTGTCCGGCGATGGCGAGGAGCGTTCCGTCGGGGGAGAAGGCGACCGCATGGCACACCTCCGCGCAGGGTATTGAGCGGAGTTCCCGTTCCGAGGCGATATCCCATATCTTCACGGTGCGATCCCAGCTCGATGAGGCGAGCGATCTGTTGTCGGGAGATAGGGCGATGGAGGGGATATAGGTTCGATGGCCCGTAAAAAGGCGCGAGGAACGAACGACCTGCGTTCTCCAGAATCGAAGTGTGCCGTCCGCGCCTGCCGAGAGAAGGCTGTCGCCATCGGGAGAAATCGCCGCCGCCTGCACCGCCGCATCATGTCCGCGGAGCGACTCGGCTTTTCCGGAAACGGTATCCCAGAGCAAAATGCTTGCATCGCGAGAGGCGAGGACCGCGAGTTTTCCCTCTGAGTCGATGTCGAGCGCATAAAAGGCGTCCCAGTAGGTGAACGATTTGATGGTGGAGAGGTTCGTTGCGTTCAGCATCAGCGCGCGCTTGTCGTAGCTTGCGGTGAACAGCCGCTCGCCGTCGGCGCTGTACCGCAGGGCGATGAGCGATTCATTGTGCGGTCGGTAGCGGGCAATGGTCCTGCCGCGCAGCATGAAGAGTTCTCCCGTTGCGCTTCCCGCCGCTATCGCCGCGCCGTTGGGGGATACTGCAAGAGCGCGGATCTTGGCATCGACGAGCAAGATCTCCGAAAGTTGACGGCGTGTAGGGATGTCCCAGAAACGGATACTGCCGTCGTTGCCGCCGGAGATAATCGTATGATCATCCGCAGAAAGAGCGAGGGCATATATCTCTTCGGTGTGCCCGTTCAGGGTGGCCAATTCGGTGCGGCTGGGGATGTCCCAGATACGTATCGTTTTGTCCCAGCTCGCCGAGAACAGAAGCTTTCCGTCACGGGAAAATACGAGGCTCGTTATCTCATCGCGGTGGCCGGAGAGGCAGTCGAGATAGGTCCGGTCGGCGATGTTCCAGAGGGTCACCGAACCGTCGCGTCCGGCAAGGGCGGCGATCGCGCCGTCCGGGGCGATCGCGATGTCGCTTATTTCGCCGCCGGGATGTTGCAGGATACTTACCAACGCATCGTCTCGGTTCATCCGCGCGAGATACAGGCTCGATCGCGCCGAAAGGGTATTGTGGGCAATCTCTTGCCACGGCTTGATCGCGATGTCGGGGAAACGGTAGGGGCTGAGGGGGTTCCACGGGGTATGGCCCAAGGCGGCGGCGGCATAGATCTCGGCCTTGTCGTACCGACGTTCCTGCAGCATGCGGTCGGCGTTCTCCTGATAGCCGAGCGCCAGATTGAGATTGGCCGTTCGTTCGTTCTCGACGGCGTTGCGCCACGCGGAGAAGATCGTGATCGCCGCGCCGACGAAAAGAATCAGCGTTGCGCCGATGAGCGCCGAAAGAGTGCGGTTCTTGCGGATGAAGCGCTGAAGCAGTTCCCATGAGCTGTAGTCATAGGCGCCGATGCGGCCGCCGGCCATATAATTGCCGATCTCCTGCGCCACTTCACGCGCCGACTGATAGCGTTCTTGTTTGTCTTTCGCCAGCGTTTTTTCGACCACTGCGCACAGATCGAGCGGCGCTTCGGGTTCCAACTCGGTGATGGCGGGGGGGCGATCCTTGAGCACCCGATCGATGATCTGGCCGACCGTGTGGCCGCTGAAAGGTGGTTCTCCCGTCAGGATCTCATGAAGCACCGCACCGAGCGAATAGATATCGCTCCGTTCATCGATCTCATCGACCGAACCGCGCGCCTGTTCCGGCGACATATAGGCGGGGGTACCGAATGCTTTCCCGGTAACGGTATGGGGGCCGTGGGTCTCGCGGAGCGCGGAAAGTTCCTGTGCCATCTCGCCGGCTCGGTCGTCCGCTTGACCGTGGACCTTGGCGAGGCCCCAGTCGAGTACGACCGTTTCACCGAATTGCCCGATCATGATGTTGTCGGGCTTTATGTCGCGGTGCACCACGCCGCGGCTGTGGGCGTAGGCGATGGCGTTGCAGATGTCGCGGAAGTGGGGGAGCAGACGCAGCCGGTCGCGTAGCGTTTTTGCGGCGCGGATCGCCGAGGAGAGCGTTTCTCCGCGCACCAGTCGCATGGTGTAATAGGGGGTGCCGTCGCCCGCCGCCCCGATCTCGTAGACCGGGACGATGCCGGGGTGTTCGAGCTGGCCGGTGACGCGCGCTTCGCGCAGAAAGCGGAGCGCTGCGGTGCGGGTCGGACCCTCATCCGGTGTTATCATATCGGGTTTTTTCTCGCCGGGAGGGATGAGTTCCTTGAGGGCGATCTCGCGGCCGATCCGCTCGTCAAGGGCGATGAGTACGCGGCCGATGCCCCCGCGTCCTTTTTCTCCCTTTACCGTATAGCGGGTCAAGGCGGACATCTCGCCGCTCTGGGTAGACGAGGAGGGTAACTCGGAAGCCGGCGTTGAAATGGTTCGATCGGGATATTGTGAGTTACTCAGCCTGCGACCCCGGAATGATCACCTTGATGTCGCGCGAAGAGAGCGAGGCCCCCTCGCCGAGTACCCGGATACGCGCATTGTAGACGACCGGATCGGGCAGGGGGTTCT
>Ga0116153_10000569_pt1 | contig 44750 bp, 40 predicted proteins | sample AD_UKC028_MetaG_FD_89896 | JGI IMG/M metagenome (GOLD analysis project Ga0116153, IMG submission 89896) | Active sludge microbial communities of municipal wastewater-treating anaerobic digesters from USA - AD_UKC028_MetaG | ecosystem: Engineered > Bioreactor > Anaerobic > Digestate | place: USA...
AGACAACCCTCTACCAAGTTAAAAACAACCTCTGGAGTGAGTATTTACGTCATGAGTTACGTAATCCGCGTATTCCAGTGTATCAACCCGCTTGATCGAGAAGATTGAGCGAAAGTCCTGTATTTATAAAAATCGTAGTGTATGGTTTTTCGATTGTGCACAGCCTCAAAACCACTATCGAGGAAATTGGAATGAAAAAGCGACTGAATACCTATTTAAGTATGGCGATTATCGCCGCTATGACCTCACCCTCGGCCTTTGCCTACGATCAAACCGACGCCATTGAAGATTGCCAGGCGAAAATCTTCGACGATTCCCAATACTCAAGGTATTCGGGAGTGCATGGCACGACCGCCCAGGAGACGGGTCGCCATTCCTTCAAGGTGTCCGGCCTGGTCAAGGACCGGGACAAAAAGGATCATCGTTTCAACTGCCGGATCGATCACCGCGAGGTGGTGAGCTGGAACGTCAGCCCGGAACAGATTTCGGATTCCGACAAGAAAAAGGCGGCGGCAATCGGTGCTGGTGTCCTCGGCCTGGCCATCCTCGCCGCTGCCGTGAGTGGCGATAAGGATCATGACAACAAACGGAGTTCCTACGAAAAGGGCGAGAACTCCCCATTCGACGACATGGGATATCTGAAGCGGGAATGCACCAACGAAGTGCGCCGCCATCTGGATCGGGATCACGGCCAAGTCCGCAATTTGGAATTGACACATCCGCATTTGCACGACCGCACCCTGTCCGGCAACGGCCGGGTTTCCTTCGAGCGCGGCGGTCGCCGGGAACTGTCATTCACCTGTGATTTTGATCGTCGCGGCCAGGTTCAAGACGGGCACTACAGTTATGCGGATGGCGGTGGCGATGACCGCATGGGACGCGCCGACGAAGATGGAGCGGGCGCAGCCAAGGGCGGTATTCCCTTTTTTAACGCCACCTGTCCTGGCGGCGTCGAGGTGCATGCCGATCAGGGAGGTCCGGTTTTCATCAACGGCAAGGAAACCAAACTCAAAAAATTCAACAACAACGCCTTCGAAGCCACGGGTTCTGACATCACTCTCTCCCTCACCATCAATCCCGACGGTTCGCCAAGCCTGATGTACACCGGCAAGCATGGCGCCAACGGCATTTGCACGATCTCGAACTGATCCCGATCCTGCGCGAGCGGCGGCCTGAGCGCTTCTGCAACGGCCCGCCCCCCATCGTCATCCCCACCGGAGAGCTTTATGCGCCGTTTCCGTCTATCTCCAGTCCTGGCCGGTCTCCTGCTGGCTGGACTCTCGCCGGCCCTGAGCTGCGCGTCCCCGTCCATTGCTCAAGCAGACCCTTCCGACCGCCCCTTGTGGCTTCGCTACCCCGCCATTTCGCCTGATGGGCAGTCCATCGCCTTCGTCTATGGTGGGCAGATCTGGCGGGTTCCCGCTGGCGGCGGCGAAGCACTGCCGCTGACCAGCGCCCTGTTCTACGCCACGCAACCGGTCTGGTCAGCGGACAGCCGCAAAATTGCGTTCGCCTCCATGCGTCACGGCAACGCCGACGTGTTCGTGATGCCGGCGCGGGGCGGCGACATCCAGCGGCTGACCTTCCACTCATCGAACGATGTGCCTTACGCCTTCTCGCCGGATGGCGCGGCAGTGTATTTCGGTTCGGTGCGACTGGGCGACGCCCAGGAAGCCTTTGGCGGTTACAGTCTGGGCGGGGCCGGTCAGCTCTATTCAGTTCCGGTCGCCGGTGGCCGTGAGCGGCTGGTCATTCCCCTCCAGGCGCTCGACGTAGCGCCCAGTCCGGATGGGCGCACTCTGCTTTACACCAACCGCCCGTCGCAGGAAAACGAGTGGCGCAAACACGCCGTTTCCGAGGCAGCCCGCGATATTTGGGCGTTCGATACCAAAGACGCGACTCATCGGCAGATCACCACCTTCCGGGGCGAAGACCGTGATGCGCTGTGGAGCGCCGACGGTAAAAGCATCTATTACCTCAGCGAGCAATCCGGGTCGTTCAATGTCTGGCGGCGACCCTTCGCCGGTGCAGGGGAGCCGGTGCAGATGACCTTCCATCAGCATCATCCAGTGCGCTTCCTGAGCCACACTAACCAGGACGATCTGGTCTACGGTTACGATGGCGAAATCTGGACACTGGCGAAAGGCGCGAAGGAACCGGCGCGGGTCGAAGTGCGGATCGCGCAGGGAACGATGCTTGCCGGTTCCTTCTACGCCAAGGTCAACGATGCCGCGACCGAGATTGCTTCATCGCCGGATGGTTCTCAGCTTGCCGTGGTGGCGCGGGGCGAAATCTTCGTGGTCGAAACCGCCAGCGGCAAGACCCGCCGGGTGACTACTACGCCCCAGCACGAGCGCGACGTGAGCTTCAGTCCCGACGGGCGCAGTCTGCTTTACGTCTCAGAGCGGGGCGGCAAATGGGATGCATTTGAAACCACCATGGCGATTCCTGACGCTCCGTCGTTGCTGGCTCCAGGGCCGCTCAAGGAAACCGCCGTCACCCACACCGCTACCGATGTCCTGCAACCGGCCTACTCGCCGGACGGCCAGCGCATCGCCTTTCTGGAGGATCGCAAGCGCCTCGTCATCCTCGACCGTCATACCGGCAAGACCACCACCGTGCTCCCGGACGGCCTGCTGTTCTCGTACACCGACAACGACCTGCCGTTCACCTGGTCACCCGATGGCCGCTGGCTGGCGGTCACTACCGGTTCAGCGGCCAGCCAGTTCGAGGTTCATCTGATCGACGCCAGCGGGCAGAAGCCGCCGGTCAACATCAGCCGCAGCGGTTTCCAGGAGATGGCCCCGACGTTCAGCCCGGACGGCAAGACCCTCTACTACCTATCCACTCGCGCCGGGTTGCGCACCACCGACGCCAAGGACGCCGAGGTGGATATTTACGCCACCTTCCTGACCCAGGATGCCTACGACGCTTTCGTCCGGCCCGCCGACCAGACCGTTCATGCGGCGGCGACCACCGCCAAGGACGCGACGCCGCCGACCGCTGCCCCGGCGTGGGAGCCTCAGTTTGACGGGTTGGAATTCCGCACCGGGCGGATCACCCCATTCTCCTCAAACATCAACATGTTCAAGATCGCGGCGGACGGTAAGTCGCTGCTGTGGGTGTCCACCTCGGCCACCACCGGGATGACCGGCTACCGCATCAAGCTGGGCGCGCCCGGGATGAGTCAGGTCTTTACCAAGCCGCCGAGTCCGGTCAGTGCCTATGCCACCGACGCCAAAAACGAAACCCTGTTTCTCATCGGCGCTGGCGGAATTGAGCGGATCAAGCTGGCGGACGGCAGCACGGCGACCGTTCCCTTTGCCGCCGAAATGGCCTATGACCAGCGCGGTGAGATGGCTTACCTGTTCGAACACGTCGGGCGGCTGACTCAGCAGAAGTTCTACCGGGCTGATATGCAGGGCGTGGACTGGGCGTTCTACCGCCAGGAGTACGCCAAGTTCCTGCCCCACATCATCCACTGGGAAGACTTCGCCGAGATGCTCAGCGAGATGGCGGGCGAACTGAACGCCTCGCACATGGGTTCCCTGTTTCAGCAGCCGGTCAGCTACGGGGACGCCACCGCATCGCTCGGGGTCTATTACGACCACGCCTTCGCCGGGCCGGGGATGCGGATTGTCGATGTCTTGAAGCAAGGCCCAGCGGGACGCGCCGACAGTCAATTGCGACCGGGCGCGACGATTCTGGCGGTCGATGGTGCGCCGATTCCCCCGGACAGCGACATTTACCCGTTGTTGAACCATAAAGCCTCAACGCCGGTGCGCCTGACGATTCAGCCGGCGGGCGGCGGCGACCCGGTGGAGGAAGTGGTCACGCCGACCCCTTTCGAGAACGACCTCATCGCGGCGCAGGCCCGCTGGGTCGAACGGGCCAGGGAGACCACCCGCCGACTGTCCAACGACCGGCTGGGTTACGTCCATGTCCCGTTGATGAACACCGCGAGCTACCAGAACTTCTATAGCGAGCTGTTCGGCAGTGAGTTCGCCGACAAGGAAGGCGTGGTGGTTGATGTGCGCTTCAACGGCGGCGGCAACCTGGCCAACCAGTTAATCGCTGATCTGTCGGCGACGGCGGCGGGGTCGAGCATCGACCGCGAGGGCCGGTTCATCACCCACATCCCGGAAAATCGCTGGAGCAAGCCGAGTATTTTGCTGGCTAACGGCTACAGCTACTCCGATGGCAGCATTTTCCCGCACCTGTACAAACAGGCCAAGCTCGGCTCATTCGTCGGCGAACCGGTGCCCGGCACCGGCACCTCGGTGTGGTGGGTCCCGATGATCGGCGGCAAGCTGAAGTACGGCATCCCCGAAATTGGCCGGAAGGATCTGCAAGGCCGCTGGTTCGAGAACACCGAGGATCAACCCGACATCCTCGTCCGTCGCACGCCGGACTCGATCGAGGAAGGTCGTGATGTGCAGCTCGAACGTGCAGTCGAGCAGCTTCTCGATCAGCTTGGCGAACCGAAGTGAACGACTCAACGCAAACCCGTTAATTAGAGGAGTTCATCATGAAGCATCGTGTGATTGGCTATTCCGCCGGCATCCTCGCCGCCCTGCTGGTTTTGACGCCAGCCGCTTATGCTCAAGACCCCGCTCCCGATCTGCAGGACCTCGTTGGCGCCAAGGGCAGCAGCGGTGAACAGGCTCTCCAAAAGCGCGGATTCAAGTTTGTCAAGGGCGAAAAGTCTGGCAGCGACAGCTACACGAACTGGCGTAATGCCCGCACCGGGCAGTGCATCATCGTGCATACTGCCGAGGGTCGCTACCAATCTCTCGTCAAAGCGCCGGACCCGGATTGCCAGGTCAGCGGCGCGGCTGACGGCGTGCCCGCACCGGGATTCAGCGAACACGGTAGCCGCTTTGATACGGTTTGCGGGGTGACGGTGGGCAGCAAGACCTACCGCTACAAATGCCTCGTAGAAGGCACCGCACCCGGTGGCTCAGGTAAAACCGTCGTCCATTACCCGGATCAGAAGATCACGCTGCACTGGCGCGGAGGAAAGCGCGTGGGTGTGGAATTCGAGGGCATGAAGACCCAGCAGACGACCTTCAGCACCTCTGAGGGCAGTACCCAGTTCATGTACGAAGGTAAGCCGTACTTCTATGTGTCCGATCCCGGCGCCGCGGAATGGGAAGTGAAGCACTTCCATGATCAGTGACGGAGCCACTGGCCGCAATGGAACCGTGCTGCATACCCAAGACAATATCGGCTTGTTGTTGCTGGGTTTCAGTACGCCAGATTCAAGATTCCGTTCGCTCCTGAAACAACTCTATGAGGCGCTGGCAGGTACTGGATGACCGGCCGTCTTGCTCGTCGATGAGCAAGCTGAAATGAAAAGCCGGGCGAGGTCAGCGCGAAGGTGGCGAGATAGGAGGTAGCGAACTCGCTATCTCGCTATCTCCCGGAGCAAACGTTTACAGCGGCTGCTGTTCGAGATCGCTGTCCTCGACCAGACTCCGATAAGCATGCCAGGTGGCGTGGCCGATGAGGGGTAAGGCAATAGCCAAGCCGAGATAGAAGGTCATCAGGCCGATGCCGGTGAAAATGACGATCAGCACCGCCCACAGCGCCATGGGGGCAGGATTGGCGCGAACCGCGGTCAGGCTGGTCAAAATGGCCGTGATGAAATCGGTTTTACGATCCAGCATCATCGGGATGGACACCACACTGATGGCGAAGACCGCTGCCGCAATGATGGCACCGACCACGGTGAACACCAGCAGGAAGGTCAAACCACTGCCAGAGAAGAAGATCTGCGCCGCCGAAGAGTCCAGACTCAGATCGCGGCCGCCGACGATGACCGCAAATAGCGCCGCTGACAGCCGCGCCCACACAATCATCAACAAACCGATCACTACGCCGAACAGAAAAATCGGCAAGGCGTTATGTCGCCAGGCGGTCAGGGCATGACCCAGCGTTGCCGATTCGCCCGCCTCCAGCCGGCGGCTGATATCGTACAGGCCCATGGCCAGAAACGGGCCAGCCAGCAGGAAACCCGTCGTCATGGCCAGCGCATATTGGAACTGTCCCTCGACCAGATAGACCATCATGTAGCCCATGATCACGAACAGCAACCCATAGGCGATACTGGCTGATGGAACCCGCCACAGGTCTTTCCAGCCAGCTCCCAGCCATTCCCAGGGTTGGTCTATGGAGATCAGACGCACCCTGGGGGTGGTCAATGAGCTTTCAATCACCGGAATGGTAGCGACCATCGTTATTTCTCCTTCACCTTGAGTATCGCAACGCAGAGTTAAATAAGCATCGTAGCCTGAAAAAGAGGCAGAATCCTTAGTGTCACACTTGGTTTTTCTTGACCCGGCAAATGCGAAAGAGTTGCAACAACGGCAGCCTATCCACGCCCTCCCCCGCAAGGAAAAGGGCGTTTACCGACAGGGGGAGGGGATCAAGGCAAGTTTATTGTGGATGATCGTTACGCTGCGCCCGCAACCGGCGGTAGAGATCATAGGTTTGCTGGGCGATGCTGTGCCAACTGTAGTGTCGCTCCACTCGTTCACGACCAGCCACGGCCATCCGCTTGCACAGATCGGGATCGTTGGTGATGCGATTGATAGCGTCGGCCATGCCACGTTCGAACCGAGCCGGTGAGATCGGATCGTGCGGCGGTTCGGCGGACAGGTGCGGGTCGACCAGTAAGCCGGTTTCGCCATCCACCACCACTTCGTTAATGCCGCCGACGGCGCTGCCGACCACCGGAGTGCCGCAGGCCATCGCTTCCAGGTTAATGATGCCGAACGGTTCGTAGATCGAGGGACAGCAGAAAATCGTCGCGTGTGAGTAAAGCGCGATGGTGTCTTTGCGCAGCAGCATCTTGGGAATCCAGATAATGCCGGAGCGTTGGCTTTGCAATTCCTTCACGATGTCTTCAATTTCGCGCTGCATGGCCAAGGTATCGGCGTCGCCGGCGCATAGCACCACCTGCAGCTTGGGATCGAGATGGGGAATGGCCTGCAGGAGGTAATACAGCCCCTTTTGCCGGGTGATGCGTCCAACGAACAGCACATAGGGACGGTTAGGATCGATGCCGTGCCGGGCCAGCACTTCAGGGGCTTGAATCGGCTGATATTCCTCGGTATCGATGCCGTTGGGGATGACTACCACCCGGGTCGGCTCGACATTGAACAACCGCAGGATATCGTCACGGGTGCTGCGCGACACGGCGATGATGGCGTCGGCCATTTCCAGGGCGCTTTTCTCGATCCAGCGGGACAAATCGTAGCCATGGCCGAGTTGGTCGCGCTTCCAGGGTCGCAGCGGCTCCAGCGAGTGGACGGTGATCACCAGCGGGATGTTGTAGAGAATCTTGGCCAAAATGCCGCTGAAATGCGTGTACCAGGTATGGCAATGGATAATTTCGGCGTTGCCGCCTTCCAGATCATCGCCGATGCCTTGACCGACGAAGGCCAGGCAGGTGCTCAGGGCCTTGAGTGGGGATACGAAGGATTGCGGGCAACCGGCGAAATGGGTGGTGTCCATTTTGATGCCGCGCACATGCAACTGGCCCTCATCAGAGTTCTGGTCGTGAAAGCTGCGCACCTCGACCGGGGTCAGTTTCGCCAGTTCGCGGGACAGGTATTCGACGTGAACACCGGCACCGCCATAGACATACGGCGGGTACTCATTGGTAGTCAGCAGGACACGCATTGTTCTTATGCTCCCTTTGGGGCCAAGCCGGCAGCGAGGCGGGTGAAAGATGTCGGGCATTATGCCAAGCAGAGCAGGGATTTTGAAAGGGCAGAACGGCATCCTGCCCGTGGTCTACGGTTATCGTCGTGTAGGTAACGATTTCATCCGCCCGCACTGTCCTGCTCATTCAATACCTGCCGATCCGCCACACTTCGCCCGCGCCGGACCTGCAAACCCTCGCTCAGTTGATACCAGTCTACCTTTCGGGTCAGCACCATCGCCAGCGCCAGGAAGCCGAACAGCGTGAGTGAGCCGGCCAGCAGCGCATAGTCTTCCAGGCTGATCAGCACATAGAGAATGCCGAACACCCCACTGAGCAGTGTACCGAACCCCAGCCCCCAGGCCATGCTCCCCAACACGTAAATCAGGTAATAGCTGATCAGCGCCACGCAACCAGCGGTCGCTGCCGCATAGGCCGGCGCAAAGCCGATGTGTTCCGACAGCGACAGCAGCAGCAGGTAGAACAGGGTCAGCGCCGCCCCGGTCAGACCGTATTGCAGCGGATGGATCGCCAGACGCCGCAGCACCTCGAACAGAAAGAAGGCGATAAAACTTAAACCGATGAACAGCAGACCGTATTTGAGCGCCCGGTCGCTTTGAACATAGCTGTCGGCGGGTTCCACAAAGCGCACCCCGATCAGTCCATCCAACCCCTGCTGACCGCGCAGATAGGCGTTTAACTGATGATCCATGTTGGCGGCCAGCCGGGTGGTTGCCCAGGCGGCGGTGAATCCCTCGGGCGTCACCGTGCGCGCTTCCGGCAGGAACTGGCCGAAGAAGCTGGGATGCGGCCAGCCGCCCCGCACTGCGATGCGCGTAGCGTCGCCCACCGGAGCGAGGCTGATCGATTGGGTGCCGCGCACATCCAGGGTAAAGGCGAATTCGGCAGACCACGGATTTTGCAGATTCAGTCCGCTGATGCGCGCCTGAATGCCATCCGCCATCCGCTCCTCTCCGGTACCGGGTAGAAAATCGACGCGCTGTTCCCCCCAGGTCAACGCGGGCGCTCGTAAAATGCCACGCGGGTCGGTGATGCCGATGATCAAGCGCGGTTCGCCGAGAATCATTTGCTCGTTGGCGCCGGGCTTAACCGGTTCACCTTCAGCAGCAAACCGGCCCTTGAAAGCGAGACTGGCGCTGAATACGACCGCCTGATACAAGCCGCGCCGCACCGGTTCAGTATTCAGGCTGGCTTGAACGTCCAGTTCGGCGGGCAGCAACAACAGTCGATCCGCGAAGCGTTTTTCGACTTCCAGGGGGCGACCGTCTTCCTTGTCGGCCGGTTTCAAGGTCTTGATGATGCGGGTGTAGGGAATCACCAGCACCGGCCCCACCATCGTTTGCGCGCGGGCAGTGGCGGCGGCGATCTCGGCGACCACGCTGTCGCGGCGGGCCATCCGCTCGTACACCAGAAAACTGATCCGCGCCAGCCCGGCAGCGAGAATCAGCGTGACCAGAAAAATCAGGGCGATTTTGGTGAACAGGCCGTATTTCATGAGAGGCTCCCCGTTGTGGAATGGTAACCATTCAGACCCCCCACCCCGGCCCTCCCCCACAAGGGGGGAGGGAGTTTTACAAAACAGTCGGTTATCTGGCTCCCCCTCCCCGACGTGGGAGGGGGTTGGGGGGAGGGGGTGAACGCATATATGGAATGTACGGGGTGAGCCTACCTGGCTTGTTTGAGCGGGTGATGAGCGAATCGTGGGGAAACTGTGGGGATGGGGTGAACCGGGTGATCAGGCTGCCGGCAGCGTCAAACGCGCCGCCACGCCACTGGCCTTTCCCGCTGCGTTCAGTACGTTATCCACCGTAATCGTCCCCCCGTGCAGTTGCGCGACTTCCCGGACGAACGCCAGTCCCAGACCGGTGCTTTTACGTCCGGTGTCGGGCCGGGGCAGCGAATAGAATCGCTCAAACAGCCGGTCGCGGGTATAGTCGGGAAGGGCGCTGCCAGTATTGGCGACGGTCAACCGCCAGGCGTCGCTGGTTGCTTCGGCTGCCAGAGTGATGCAGCCCTGTTCCGGCGAAAAATCCAGCGCATTGTCCAGCAAGTTGCCGATGGCCTGCGCGATCAGGAACCGTTCGCCCAGCAGCACCGTATTTTCTGGAATGTGTTGATCAATCCGCAGGCGTTTCCGGGCGATGATCGGCATCCGCGACGCCAGTAGTTCCTGCACGGTCGGCTGTAGCGGTATGGGTCGCTGTTCCTGCAATTCACGCCGTTGCTCGACCGTGGCCAGCGCCAGCAACCGCTCGATCATCTGCTGCAACCGCTCGGCCTCGCCCGTCACCAGGCCGGCGAACCGCTCCCGTTGCAGTGCGGGCAAGGCGTCCCGCAGCAGTTCGGCAGCGCCGGCAATCGCCGCCAGCGGACTTTTCATCTCATGGGTCAGGGTATGGACATAACGCTCCACATAATCCCGGCCCTCCAGCCGGTCGCGCATGGTCTCGACCGCTTCGGCCAGCGCCCGCAGTTCCGGGCCGCCGTTGCGGGGAACCGCCCGCCGCTGACCCTCAGCCGCGGCGCGGGCATAAGCGGCCAGCCGGTTGATCGACCGCGCCAGCGACCAGGAAAAGGCCAATCCCACTGTCAACGAGACCGCCACCAGCACCGCAGCGGCGCGCCGCAGTTGCGCTTCCGCCCGATCCACATAGGGCTGGACGCTGGAGCCAGGCTTGGCCACGGTCAGCACGCCGATGATCCGGTCCCCGTCGCGGATCGGCGCAGCGACATACATCACCGACGTCCGCTCGTCATCGGGATTTTCACGGGTAGTGCGAGCGCCATACTGGCCGCGCAGGGTCAGATAGACATCGTTCCAGCGGGAATAGTCCTGACCGACCGCCTGGCCAGTGGAATCGAATAACACGATGCCCTGCGTGTCGGTGATATAGACCCGATGGTCCAGCGTGTTTTTCACGATGTCCCAGACTCGGGCGTTGGGCGTGCGGCGGGCGTATTCCGCGAGCCGGGCCTGAAAGCGGCCATCCGCCAAACTGCCGTTCGCCAGATCGTCCCGCGCCAGCACCGCCAGCAGATGGGCCGTGTCGATCAGCGTCTCCTCGGTCGCCTGACGGAAAGCCGGCTTGATTTCCACGCCGAGGATGTTCAGGGAAAAGTAGACGCCCAGACCGACAATCAGGAAGTAGCCGAGAAACAGCTTTAGGCCGAGGCGCATGGTGGGCTTCAGGGTGAGGCGTCGCGCACCCGGATCGAATAACCCAAGCCCCGATGAGTGCGAATCGGATCGTTGTTGGGATCGATGTCGCGCAGTTTGGCGCGCAGCGTCTTGATATGAGTATCTACGCTGCGCTCAAAACTGGCCGCCGGATCCGGCCAGACCTGATCCATCAACTGAGCGCGGGAAAACACCCGTTCCGGCTGGGCCAACAGCGTTTTGAGCAGCAGATACTCATAACGGGTCAGGTCCAGGGGCTGGTTCTGAAACCGGATGATGGCGCGGGCTTCATCGACGACAAACCCGCTTTCCCGGCGACTTTGGCCCGTCTCGCCAGCATCAGGTGGCTTGCGAATCGTGCGTTTGAGAATTGCCTTGACCCGCGCCGCCAGTTCCCGAGGGCTGAAGGGCTTGGTGACGTAATCATCCGCACCCAGTTCCAGGCCCAGCACCCGATCCAGTTCCGCATTGCGGGCGGACAGGATCAGTACGGGCATTTCCGAATGGCGTCGCAACCGCTTGAGCAGTTCCAGCCCGGAACCATCCGGCAGGCCGAGATCGAGAATCGTCAGATCACAGGGGGTTGCCGCCAATTCGGCCTCGGCCTCGCGGACCAGCGTTCGCCACACCACCTGAAAACCTTCGCTGGTCAGGGCGAAATCGACGATTTCGGCGATGGACGGCTCATCTTCGACCAGCAGAATGCGGGCGGTCATCACTCGGGTACGCAGATTTCCTGACGGTGAATCGCCACCAGAGTGCGGAATGTCAGCGTCGCCACCACTAGGCTGAGCAGCGCCAGCAGCCCGTAACCGAGCAGATGGAATGCCGGGCCGGGCAGGCGCGTACTGATGATCAGCGTCGCCAGGGTCAACGCCGCCAGCGGGAAGGAATAGGCCCAGGCGGAGATGAAGAACGGCAACCGCAGGAAACGCAGGGCATTGCTGGCCAGCAGCAGGGCGAGGAACAGGGCAGTGTAGTAAAGAATCCGGGCAAAGGCGTCGAGGTCGCCGGTCAGTCCCACATAGGCGATGAAGCCGACTGAGGGTGGCGCGAGCAGAATGAATAAGGTGGGCGCCAGCCGGGCCGGCAGCGGTTCGTGAAAGAACAGCCGGTACAGCACCATGGTCAGCAGTACAATCCAGAACACCAGACCGATGCTGAAAAAGAACCAGGACAATTCGGAAAAACCCAGTCGTACCCCAGCCACCGGCACGATGATGTTGCCGACCACCGGAATGAACCAGGCGGGGTTGATATGTTTGATATCGTAATGCGTGTGGTGAAGCCAACTGCCGAAAATCGCCAGAGTCAAGCCCAGATGCAGGAGCGCGCCGGCGACCCACAGCCAGAACGCCGCCTCAGGCGCGGATTCGAAATAGGCGATGGCCAGCAATAGCAGGGAAATCGACACAGTGGGGAAGAAGTTGATGCGGATGGGATGGCGCATTTCCATTTTGACCGCTTGCGGATAACGCAGAATTTTCAGGCTATAGAAAACGAGCAGGATCAAGAATAGCGCGCTCGCTGCGCCGCGCACCCCTTCACCGATGACTACCGGCAAGCCCAACACTGCATGGGCTTTCAGCCAGGCCAGCGCCAGGCCCGTCGTGCCCATGATGATCGAGAACAGGGCGATGGGAAAATGTTCCAGTCGGTGACCGGCAGATTCCTGGCCGGATACCGTGGGGGACAGGGGGGCGGAAGCAGTCATGTCAGGATCCTGGAATGCTGAGAGTCAGGTGCGCTGCAATGATTATATTAGTATAAGCTAATATTTTAAAGTGCAGGTTTTTATGTCTCACCTGCTTGCACTAGTAATGAGGAGTCATCAATAGGGATGGGCACGGCGGGCCAAGGTTCTGAGCAACCATGTGTATTACCATTGCCACCCCCTTGATCTTTTGGATGTCAATGGTCGAGCTGCTCCTCGGCAAACAGTGCCGCACCGACAATCCCGGCCTGATTGAGAAAACCAGCGGGAACTACGGGCGTCTGCGTGGTGATCCGCGACGCAAACTTGGACAGCTTTTTGCTCGCGCCGCCGCCGATCACGATCAAATCAGGCCAGAACAGGTTTTCCAGGGTGATCAGGTAGTGGTTAAGACGATCACCCCAGTCTTTCCATTTGAGCTGCTTGGCGACGCGCACGGCGTCCGAAGCGTAACGTTCGGCCTCCAGACCGTTGTCGAGAATAAGATGGCCCAGTTCGGTGTTGGGCAGCAAATGTCCGCCGCTAAACAGGGCTGTTCCGAGTCCGGTGCCAATCGTGACGATGAGCGCTACGCCGGCGACCTCTTTGCCGGCGCCGAAACGCATTTCGGCCAACCCCGCGACGTCAGCATCGTTGGCGACATACGCCAAATTGCCCGTTTGTCTTGAAAAATAATCAGCCACGGGCAACCCGATAAAGGCGGGGTCGATGTTCGCCGCCGTGCGGGCGATGCCGTGCTGGATGGCGGCGGGAAACCCGATGCCGACAGGACCGGACCATTGGTGCTGCTCGACGAGTTTTTTCACCGCCATGCCGATGGACTCGGGCGTCGCCGGGCGGAGCGTCTCGATACGCAGGCGTTCGCTCACCAGTTCTCCGGTCGAAGTTTCGACAATAGCGCCCTTGATCCCGGTGCCGCCGACATCAATACCTAAGATTTGCATGCCTGTTTCCTTCAATATATTTATTTATCTTGATCAATTTGTTATGAGAATTAATATTGGGCATGGGAGCCGGATGGGCCGGATCAGAAACCGAAGCTTCCACGAAACTTAACAGATTGGACTCATCGGTTCATCATTAACCGTTCATTTTCTTGTGGGAACTGATCCAGTGCATCCGAGATTGCGCTGGCAAAGCTTGCTTGCTTTTTAGCCTCTGATCCTTTGACTGGAGATCGACTAATGAATCCTCGACCGATTCTACGCCCGGACATCACCCTGGCATGGCTCAACGAACTGGGGACCGAGTATCTGCCCGGCTTTCTGGGCGTGGAATTGCTGGAATTAGCGCCGGGACAACTGCGCGGTCGGATGAAGCTGGCCCAACAGCACTTTGCGCCTAACAACTTTCTCCATGCCGCCAGCATTGTAGCCCTAGCGGATACCACCTGCGGCTATGCCACAATCGCGCACCTACCGGAAGGCGCTGCCTCTTTTACCACGATTGAGTTGAAGAGCAATCATCTCGGAACCGTCCGCGAAGGCACGATTCTCTGTGTGGCTAGCGCCCAGCACTTGGGGCGCACGACGCAGGTCTGGGATGCGGTGGTCACGGACGCGGCGAATGGACGCTCGCTGGCGCTGTTCCGCTGTACGCAAATGATTCTGTGGCCGAAAACCCCGTAGGGGCCTTCAGCGAAATGGGCGTTGATGAGGGATGATGTTGCTGAGTGATCACCGCCGCGCCATGACCGCTACCCCGGTGATCACCAAGGCCATGCCCGCCAGTTGCGCGACGCCCAACGGCTCATCGAGCAGGAGCCACGCCAACAGCAGGGTCACGCCGGGTCCCAGGCTGCCGGTCAGAGCGACCTGGCCCGCCCCAAGCCGGCGGATCGCTTCCGACAACAGCCACACCGGCAATACGGTCGAAAACAGCGCCATCGCCAGCGCCAACCCGTAGACCGGACATGGTTGAACCAGCGTGGTGACTGGGCGCATCAGGAGGAATTGGCCCAGCGCCAGCAAGCAAGCAATGACCGACGCAACAGCGGTCACCCGCATTGTCCCGATCCGGCTGACGACCCTGCCGTTCCCCAAGAGATAAAGGGCATAGGACAAGGCGCTGCCAAAGACCAAGGCGCTGCCGAGGGCCAGGTCTCGCGTTGATCCCGCCAGCCGCCAATCGTGTGCGACTGCCAAAGCAATGCCGGCATAACATAGCGTCAGCGCACTCAGCACCCGGTGAGTGATGCGTTGACCGAACAGCAGCGCCGCGAGCAGAACGACCAAGGTTGGGTAAACGAACAGGATCAGCCGTTCCAACGCCGCGCTGATGTAGCGCAAGCCGAGAAAATCCAAATAGCTGGCCAGGTAGTAGCCGAGAAACCCCAGCCCGAACAACCATGCCCAGTCGCGCCGCGTCAGCCGGGCCACCTTTGGGTGGGCGCTCATCCAGCCCATCGCGACGAAGAACGGCAAGCTGAACGCCATGCGCAAAGCCAGCAAGGTTTCGGCGTCTACGCCGTGTCGGTAGGCCAGCTTGACCAGGATCGCCTTGCCAGAAAAACCGACCGCCGCCAATACCGCGCACAGCAGACCGATCCGGTCGGCGGCAAGGTCCGCGCCCGGAAGGCCAGGTATTGTTCGGTTCATCGCTTGTTGACCAAAGCCACCATCCGCTCCTGCCCCGCGTTGGTGTAAATCTGCGTAGCGTTCATCGTAGTATGCCCCGGCAGTGCCTGGTGGGCTGCCGCAGAAGTTTTGATAGATGAAGTTTTGATAGATTCAGATACAAGGGTGAGCTTAAACAAACGACACAAAAGTCCCATGGGATTTTGAGCCATGGCGTGGCCTAAACACCCCGCTTATCGAACCACCCGGAAATCCAGTGGGCGGGAGTCCGGTCGAAATACACGTTCTCGACGGTACGCCGACCAATACGGGTGCGTTGAGTTCGCCGGGGTCCATCGACTCGAACTTCAGATAGCCCCAGTTTGGTTGACGCTGTTTGAACCGCTCGCTATAGACTCAACGCCTCGCTCGCGGTTATAGCGATCTGGCGTCCTTCATCCAGCGGCGTATCCCTACGGTGTGGAAAACAGGCAGTGTAGCCGTTGGAACAGAGCGCCTTTGAACGGGACTGCCCGCTAGCCACCATTACCTTGGAGTCAACCGCCGCCGACCACACCTTGCGGCAAGCCTTGGCTCAAGGATTTAGTGAGATCAGAGAACGGCTGACTTGTCTGCTGTCACAGGCCGGTGTGAGTTCGGCCAAGGCGGCGCAACTCTCTAAATGCCTAACCTTGGCGTTGTCATGCGCCTGCCGTCGGCCCGGCGGATTCTGCTAGAATCGCCGGCCATGGACGTTTCCTGGATTCTCAATAACCTCAACGAACCCCAGCGCGCCGCAGTCACTGCGCCGCTGGGGCCTTTGCGTGTGCTGGCCGGCGCCGGCAGTGGTAAAACGCGCGTGCTGACCCGGCGCATCGCCTGGCTGATGGCGGTGGAAAACGCCTCGCCCTGGTCGATCCTGGCGGTCACCTTCACCAACAAGGCCGCCGCCGAAATGCGTGGCCGTGTGACGGCGATGCTGGAGCAACCGCTCAGCGGGCTGTGGATTGGCACTTTTCACGGCATCGCCCATCGCCTGCTTCGTCAGCACTGGCAGGAGGCGCGCCTGCCGCGCGCTTTTCAGGTACTCGACAGCAGCGACCAGCTCCGGCTGGTCAAGCGCGTGCTGCGCGACCTGAATCTCGACGAGAAGAAATGGCCGCCGCAATCCGCAGCCAACTTTATCAACCGTTGCAAGGACGACGCACAACGCCCGGCGAATGTCATCGACGACCACAGCGCAACCCAGCGCCAGTACCTGCGCATCTATGCGCTCTATCAGCAGGAATGCGACCGCAGCGGGCTGGTGGATTTTGGCGAACTGCTGCTGCGCGCCTATGAATTGTGGCGCAATGACCCGGACCTGCTGGCTCACTACCGGGAACGGTTCCAGCATCTGTTGGTGGACGAATTCCAGGACACCAACGCCATCCAGTATCAGTGGGTACAGTTGTTGAGCGGTGGCCAGGGCGATGTCTTCGTCGTCGGAGACGACGATCAGTGCGTCTACGGGTTCCGAGGCTCCAAAGTCGAGAATATCCAACGCTTCGCCGACGATTTTCCCGGCGCGCAAACCATCCGCCTGGAGCAGAATTACCGCTCGACCGGTGCGATTCTCCACGCCGCCAACGCGCTGATCGCCTACAACACCGTCCGATTGGGGAAAAATCTGTGGACGGACGCCGGCAACGGCGAACCGATCCAGGTCTACGCCGCCTACACTGCAGCCGATGAAGCCCGGTTCGTGGTCGAGCGCATCCGGCAATGGGTCGAAGCCGGCGGTAAGCGCTGTGAGGCGGCGATTCTGTACCGTTCCAACGCCCAGTCACGGATTTTCGAAGAAACCTTGATCGGCGCCGCCATGCCCTATCGTATCTATGGCGGGCTGCGTTTCTTTGAACGCGCTGAAATCAAGGACGCCCTGGCCTATCTGCGGCTGGTCGCCAATCGCCATGACGATCCCTCATTCGAACGGGCGATCAACACCCCGCCGCGCGGCATTGGCGAACGCACCCTGGATTTGCTGCGCGAGACGGCGCGCGCCGGAAACTGCGCCCTGTGGCAGGCCGCCGGATCACTGCTCACCGCGCGCGTTTTCAGCAGTCGGGCGGCGAACGCCGTGCGCGGTTTTATCCACCTGATCGAGGCGCTCGATCACGATAGCGACCAGCAGCCCCTGCCCGAACGGGTCGCGTATGTCGTCGCCCACAGCGGTTTGCGGGCGATGTATGAGGAGGCCAAGGACGATAAGGGGGAAATGCGTGTCGAGAATCTGGAGGAACTGGTCAACGCCAGCGCCAGTTTTATCATCGAAAGCGACCCGGTCATCATCGGCATCGATCCTGATGAACCGGACTGGCTGAACGCCTTCCTGACTCAGGCTGCGCTGGAATCCGGCGAACGACAGGCTGGCCTCGGCGACGACTGTGTGCAAATGATGACCCTGCACATGGCCAAGGGGCTGGAATTCCCGCTGGTATTTCTGGTCGGCTGGGAGGAAGGACTGTTTCCGCACAGCCGTTCGTCCACTCAGGACCGTCAACTGGAAGAGGAGCGGCGGCTGGCCTATGTCGGCGTCACCCGCGCCCAGACCCGGCTTTATCTGTGCTATGCCGAGTCGCGCCGCCTGTATGGCAAGGAACACCAGGCGGAGCCTTCGCGCTTTGTTCGGGAAATCCCTGCGGAGTTGACGCATGACGTGCGCGCCCGGAAGAAATCGCCTACTTCCGTAGCGGCGGTGTCCCCTCCTGCGCCTAAGCCCGTTGCAGGCAGTGCGCCAGCCACTCTCCGGCCCCGCCAGCGGGTGCGTCACGCCAAATTCGGCGAGGGCGTGGTGCTGGAGGTCGAAGGGCAGGGCTACCATACCCGGGCGCGGATCGACTTTCCAGCAGCAGGCGGTTCCAAGTGGCTGATTCTGGCCTATGCCACCCTGGAAATCATGTGATCCGTCCCAATTCCTTCGCCCCGCTAACCTACCGCACGACGCATAGCAACGCCGACACCCAGTCCCGCCCCTCATCCCGGCCGCGTCTGCCCGAACACCGACTGACCTTGAAGGAAGTGCTGGACGATCTGATCGCTGACGGTCTGGTCGATCCCGCTGAGGTGGAGCAAGCCGGGGTCAGCGCTCGCGTGGAACGCAACGAACTGCATCCACTGGTCATCATCGCCAACAAGCAATTGCGCCAGCGCCAGCCGCCGCACCAGGTGCTGAGTCTGGAGCTTCTGACTGAATGGCTGGCCGGTCAGGTGGACCTGCCGTATCTGCGCATCGATCCGCTCAAGCTCGACATCGCCGCCGTCGAGCGGCTGTTACCGTTTGTGTCCTACGAATACGCTGCCCGTTATCACATCCTGCCGGTGGCAGCGGATGAGCAGCGGGTGACGTTTGCCACCACCGAACCCTGGTTGAGCGAGTGGCAGAGCGTGTTGCGGCAGACCCTGCGCCGGGACATCGCGCGGGTCATCGCCAATCCACTGGATATCAACCGCTACCAGTTGGAATTCTACGGGGTATCGCGTTCCGTCCGGGGCGCACTCAAGGGAATGCTGGAACCGGCTTCGGGCATTCTTAACTTCGAGCAACTGGTGGAACTGGGTCGGCGCGGCGAGTTGAGCGCCGATGAGCGACCCATCGTGCAAATTGTCGACTGGCTGCTGCAATACGCTTTCTCTCAGCGCGCCAGTGATATCCATCTGGAGCCACGTCGTGAGCAGGGCCAGATCCGCTTTCGTATCGACGGCGTCCTGCACGCCATTTATCAATTGCCGCCAGCGGTCATGGGTGCCGTCACCAGTCGGATCAAAATTCTGGGTCGGATGGATGTGGCCGAAAAGCGTCGGCCACAGGATGGCCGGATCAAAACCCGCAGTCCGGCGGGACGAGAGATTGAGTTGCGGCTGTCGACCATGCCGACCGCCTTTGGCGAAAAGTGCGTGTTGCGCATTTTCGACCCGGACACGACCGCCAAGGATTTCACGCAACTCGGTTTCGCGTCAGAAGAGGAAACGATCTGGCGGTCGATGATTGTTCAGCCGCACGGCATCGTGCTGGTGACCGGCCCGACCGGCTCCGGCAAGACCACTACGCTGTACACCACGCTCCGGTATTTGGCCGCGCCCGAGGTCAATGTCTGTACCATTGAAGATCCCATTGAAATGGTCGTCCCGGAACTCAATCAGATGCAGGTGCAACCGGCGATTGATCTCACCTTCGCCCAGGGGATTCGCACCCTGTTGCGCCAGGACCCCGACATCATCATGATCGGTGAAATTCGCGACCTGGAAACGGCGCAGATGGCGGTGCAGGCGGCGTTGACCGGCCATCTCGTCCTATCGACACTGCACACCAATGACGCCGTTTCGGCGATCACCCGCTTGCTGGATCTGGGCATACCACATTATCTGATTCAGAACGTATTGATCGGCGTGATGGCGCAACGGCTGACTCGCACCCTCTGCCCGCACTGCAAGGAGAATGCTCGTATGGACGACGGACTGTGGGAGGCTCTGGTTCGGCCCTGGTCATTGCCGAAGCCGGAGGCCGTCGGCGCACCGCACGGTTGCCCGGAATGCCGCAACACCGGTTATTTGGGCCGGGTCGGCCTGTACGAGTTGCTGCGCATCACCCCGGAGCTGCGCCGCCTCTGCCAGGCGGACGTGGATGAAGACGCCCTGCGACATGCAGCTTTTGAACAGGGGATGCGTCCGTTGCGTATCAGCGCCGCCCTGCAGATCATCGCGGGTTTGACTACCTTCGAGGAAGTTGCGCAGAGTCTGCCGCCGCTGGAGCATTGAACGCTGCTTTTTGTCATTTTAATACACCACAATATTTTTGACTAAATTGTTGTGTTTAACATACAATGCCTTGGCGTTCTTATGGCCTTTAGCCGAATCCATCCAATAAATTTCAAACTACTGCGTTTTTAAGGAGTGCGTGATGTCTTCCAAGATGCTGAAGAGTGCTGTTGCCGTTGCCCTGGCCGGTGGTCTGCTCGCCGGAGCCGCTCAGGCTTACGAGGCGGGTCAATGGCTGGGCCGAGTCGGCGCTTACGGGGTGTTCCCGGAATCCAATGGTCTCAGTAACGTCCTGGGCACTGGCGCTAATCTCGAAGCGGACAATGGCTATACCCTCGGCTTCAACTTCACCTACATGGTGAACCCGAATATCGGTATCGAACTGCTCCTTGCTCTGCCGTTCCAGCACGACCTTAAGCTCTCGAGCGCCGGCACGGTCGGCAAGACCGATCAGTTGCCCCCGACGCTCAGCATCCAGTATCACCTCATGCCCCAAGGCACCGTCCATCCGTATATCGGTCTTGGCCTGAATTACACGAACTTTTTCAACGAAGAGACCGAGGGTGCGCTGACCGGCACCAGCCTCAAGCTGGATGATTCATGGGGTTTGGCGGGTCAGCTCGGCATTGACATTGACGTAGCGCCCAACTGGTTCGTGAACGCCGACCTTCGCTATATCAGCATCTCGACCGACGCCAAGCTCAATGGCGTCGGCATCGGCACGGTGGACATCAATCCCTGGGTCGTCGGTCTGACTGTCGGCACCCGCTTCTAATTCAGTGATTGGCGGCTTTCTCGCTCGACCAGGAGCGAGAAAGCGCTCATCCCTCACGCCTTTGCGGGATAGCCCAGTTCCCTGAGCATCCCGCTCAATTCTCCCCGAACATCCCCGGCTGTTTCCACAGTGACCCGCCCGGTGGGCACGTCTACTTGCACCCCGCGAACCTGCGGATGCTGGCCGAGTCCGGCGCGAATTGCGCTCGCGCATCCCTGACATTTGACGTTTTGCACCTGAAATTCGAGTTCCATCAGCTTTGCCCTCTGGCGATTGATCAACGAAGAAAGTATAAGCCCTGACGCCCGGTTCGAGTCATCATGGGGCAATGAGCCACGGCTATCGAACCAAAATAGTGCAAAACACTGGGCCTTTGCTCCATAATAAAGCAATACGCCTGATCTGCATGACGATGAATAGCCGCAGACTATCGTTATGATGAAAAATTTTTCCGTGGCATGAATCCTGCTAAAAAGGCCGGGTATTATTCATTGAAATCCATCCCTGACATAACCCCCGAGGAATTTGCTCCAATGAAAGCTGCTGATGTGATGAAGCTGATGGAAGAAAAGGGCATCAAGTTTGTGGATTACCGGTTCACCGACACCCGTGGCAAGGAACAGCACGTCACCGTCCCCGTCAGCCAGGTCGGCGAGGATGTGTTCGAGGACGGCAAGATGTTCGACGGCTCGTCCATTGCCGGCTGGAAGGGCATCCAGGAATCCGACATGATCCTCATGCCGGACCCGGCGACCGCCCGCGTCGATCCGTTTTTCGAAGAGCCGACCCTCAATCTGACCTGCGATGTGATCGAACCGAACACCATGCAGGGCTACGAACGCGATCCGCGCTCGGTCGCCCGCCGCGCCGAAGCTCATCTGAAGTCTACGGGCATTGCGGATACCGCTTATTTCGGGCCGGAAAACGAGTTCTTCATTTTCGACGACATTCGCTGGGGCGCTGATATCAGCGGCTGCTTCTACAAGATCGATTCTTCGGAAGCCGGCTGGAACTCCGAGCGGGCCTACGAAGGCGGCAACTTCGGCCATCGCCCCGGCATCAAGGGTGGCTACTTCCCGGTCCCGCCGGTCGATTCGCTGCATGATATTCGCTCCGCCATGTGCCTGACGCTGGAAGCCATGGGCGTCAGCGTCGAAGTGCATCACCACGAAGTCGCCACTGCTGGCCAGTGCGAAATCGGCGTACTGTTCAACACGCTGGTGAAAAAAGCCGATGAAGTGCAGGTGCTGAAGTATGTGATTCAGAACGTGGCGCAGAGCTACGGCAAAACCGTGACCTTCATGCCCAAGCCGCTGGTCGGCGACAATGGCAGCGGGATGCATGTCCATCAATCGTTGGCTAAAGACGGTGTCAACCTGTTCGCCGGCGACCAGTATGCTGGCCTGTCCGAAGCAGCCCTGTACTACATCGGCGGCATTATCAAGCACGCCAAGGCGCTCAACGCCTTCACCAATGCCTCGACCAACAGCTACAAGCGGCTGGTGCCTCACTTTGAAGCCCCAGTCATGCTGGCCTACTCAGCGCGCAACCGCTCCGCTTCGATCCGCATCCCCTACGTCAGCAGTCCGAAGGGTCGCCGCATCGAAGTGCGTTTCCCGGACTCGACCGCCAATCCTTATCTGGCCTTCGCCGCCATGATGATGGCCGGTCTGGATGGCATCCAGAACAAGATTCATCCGGGCGGGCCGATGGATAAGGATCTTTACGATCTTCCCGCGGAAGAAGAGAAGCAGATTCCCAAGGTCTGTTTCTATTTCGACGAGGCGTTGAGCGCGCTGGATGCCGACCGTGAATTTCTGCTCAAGGGCGGCGTGTTCACCAATGACCTGATCGATGCCTATATCGGTTTGAAGAACGAAGAAGTCACCCGGTTGCGGATGACCACCCATCCGGTGGAATTCGATCTGTATTACAGTCTGTAACGCTCTCCCAAAACCATTCACCCCTCCACCCTAACCCTCTCCCAATTCCAGGGGGAGGGAGTTTTGAGACCAACCAAGGTGTTGAAAAACTACTATCACCGGGTGGTGGAAAGTTTGAGCATCGCCGTGCTGGTGCTGGACCGGCGATTGCGGCTGTTGTTCATGAATCCGGCCGCCGAGACACTGTTCGAATTCAGCTTCCGCAAGGCCCGCCAGCAAACGCTGCCGGAGCTGATCGTCGGCGCCGAGGCGTTTATCGCCGGGTTACGGCACTGCCTGGACAGCGGCTATCCCTATCTCGAACGGGAACTGCAACTCACCTTTTCACCCGGACGCACCGTCACCGTGGACTGCACTGCCGCGCCACTGCCGGAACGCGATCCGCCCAGCGAACTGCTGCTGGAGCTGCGGCAAGTGGACTGGCGGTTGCGTATCAGCCGGGAGGAAAACATTTTGGCCCAGCACCACACCACCCGGGCGCTGGTGCGTAACCTGGCCCATGAGATCAAGAATCCCTTGGGCGGATTGCGCGGGGCAGCGCAGTTGCTGGAGCGGGAATTGCCCGATCCGGCCTTGCGCGAATACACCGGCATTATCATCGGCGAGGCTGACCGGCTACGTAATCTGGTCGACCGGATGCTGGGGCCGAATCAGTTACCCAATCACGGCGAAGTCAGCCTGCATGAAATTCTGGAGCGGGTGCGCGCCCTGGTCGAGGCCGAGGCAGCCCCCGGTATTCGCATCGAGCGGGACTACGATCCCAGCATCCCGGCGCTGTGGGGCGACGCAGACCGGTTGATTCAGGCGGTGCTGAACGTGACGCGCAACGCCGCGCAGGCGCTGCATGAACGCCAGCAAGGCGTCATCATTCTGCGTTCGCGGGTGCAACGCCAGTACACCATTGGCGCCAAACGTCACAAACTGGTGGCCCGGCTGGATGTCATCGACGATGGCCCGGGCATTCCACCCGAGGAGCAGGAACAGATTTTCTACCCGATGATCAGTGGCCGACCCGGCGGCACCGGGCTGGGCCTGTCCATCGCGCAGAGCATCATTAACCAGCACGGCGGGCTGATCGAATGCGCCAGTCGGCCCGGCGAAACCGTTTTTACCCTGTTGCTGCCCCTGGATCGCATCGAATGAGCCGGAAAGAACACATTTGGGTAATTGATGACGATCACGCGATTCGCTGGGTGCTGGAAAAGGCGCTCCAGCGCGACGATTTGGCCGTTACCACGTTCGACAGCGCGGTGGGCGTCATCGATGCCCTGCGTCACGGCAAACCGGACGCGGTGATTGCCGATATCCGTATGCCCGGCATGAGCGGTCTGGAACTGCTGGCCCGGTTGCGCGAGCGGTTGCCGGAACTGCCGGTGATCATCATGACTGCCCATTCCGATCTCGACAGCGCGGTGTCCGCCTATCAGGGCGGGGCATTTGAATACTTGCCCAAGCCATTCGATGTCGACGAAGCGATGGCGCTGGTGCGTCGCGCCTGCCAAACCCACCGCCAGCAGACGGGACCGGATGAACCCGCAGAACCCTTGCCGGAAATTATCGGCGAAGCGCCCGCCATGCAGGAGGTCTTCCGCGCTATTGGCCGGCTGTCGCGTTCCAACATCACGGTGCTGATCACCGGGGAATCAGGAACTGGCAAGGAACTGGTGGCGCGCGCCCTGCACCGTCACAGCCCGCGTGCTGAAAAACCCTTCATCGCCATCAATACCGCCGCTATCCCCCGCGATCTGTTGGAATCCGAACTGTTCGGCCACGAACGCGGGGCCTTCACTGGAGCGCAAGCCGCCCGGCAAGGCCGGTTTGAACAAGCCAATGGCGGAACGCTGTTCCTGGACGAAATCGGCGACATGCCGGCGGAATTGCAGACCCGGTTATTGCGGGTGCTGGCCGAGGGCGAGTTTTACCGGGTGGGCGGCCATACCCCGACCCGGGTCGATGTACGGGTCATCGCCGCCACCCATCAGACGCTGGAGCAGCGGGTCCGCGACGGGCTATTTCGTGAAGACCTGTTTCATCGCCTGAACGTCATCCGCATTCAACTGCCGTCGCTCAACCGACGCCGTGAAGATATTCCGTTGCTGACCCGGTACTTTTTGACCCAGGCGGCGCGCGAATTGGGCGTTGAATCCAAGCTGCTGCGCCCGGAAACCGAAAGCTATCTCAGTCGGCTGGATTGGCCGGGCAATGTCCGGCAACTGGAAAACCTGTGCCGCTGGCTGACAGTCATGGCGTCCGGTCGGGAAATCCATCTGGAGGATCTGCCGGCTGAGCTGCGCGAGCGTGCGCTGGCGGTCACCCATGGCGGCGCTGATTGGGAAACCGCCTTGCGGCTGTGGGCCAGCCAGAGTCTGGCGTGCGGCGAGCAGAAATTGCTGGACACGGCCCTGCCCAGTTTCGAGCGGGTGATGATCCGGGCGGCGCTGGAACAAACCGGCGGTCACCGTCAGGACGCGGCCCGACTATTAGGCTGGGGGCGCAACACACTCACGCGGAAAATCAAGGAATTGGGGATGGAGTAAACGAACCCCATGTTCCAGGTCATCCTGTTCGAGCCGGAAATTCCGCCCAATACCGGCAATATTATCCGCTTGTGCGCTAATACCGGGGCCGGGCTGCATCTGATCCGCCCGCTCGGTTTCCAGATGGCAGATCGCCAGTTGCGACGGGCCGGCCTGGATTATCATGAATGGGCGCAGGTCCGCGACTATGCCGATCTGGCGGACTGCCTGACGGAACTGTGTCCGCCGCGACTGTTCACGTTCACTACCCGAGGTCAACAGGCTTATCATACGGTCGCTTATCGGCCTGGCGACGCTTTGTTGTTTGGCCCGGAAACGCGCGGTTTACCGGCAGCGGTTCTGGACACCATTCCCAAAGAATGCCGCTTGCGCATCCCGATGCTCACCGTTGGGCGCAGTCTGAATCTGTCCAACGCGGTCGCAGTCGTCGTATACGAAGCCTGGCGGCAGTATGGCTTTCCCGGGGCGTGCTGAGGAAGCGAACCGCCCACTGACTGCTATGCTTTGGCGATCATCGCGTATAACGCGCTTCCCGTTCTTTCCAGGAGACCTCGTTCATGGATTTTCTGCTTGACCCGCAAGTCTGGGCCAGCCTGGTCACCCTGACCGCGCTGGAGATCGTCCTCGGCATCGACAACCTGCTGTTCATCGCCATCCTGTCCAACAAGCTGCCCGAGCATCAACAACGCGCCGCACGGCGCAGTGGCCTGGCGTTGGCGGTCATCACCCGTCTGCTGCTGCTGGCCAGCATATTTTGGCTGGCCAAGGCTACAGAACCCCTGTTCAGTGTGTTTGAGCATCCAGTGTCGATTCGCGACCTGATTCTGCTGGGCGGCGGTCTATTCCTGCTGGCCAAAGGCACCACCGAGATTCACACCACCGTGGACGGTGTGGAAGAGGAAATGCGCCAGGCCAAGACCACCGGCTTTGTAGCGGTGATCGTTCAGATCATGGTTCTGGATATCGTGTTTTCTCTGGACAGCGTGATTACCGCAGTGGGCATGGCTCAGCACCTGTCGGTGATGGCCGCCGCCATTATTATCGCGGTCGGCATCATGATGTTCGCTGCTGAGCCGCTGAGCCAGTTCATCAACACCCACGTTTCGGTGAAGGTGCTGGCGCTGAGTTTCCTGATTCTGGTCGGCGTGGCGTTGATGGCTGACGGCCTCGGCTTCCACATTCCCAAGGGTTATCTCTATTTTGCCATTGCCTTCTCAGTCGCGGTCGAGGCGCTCAACCTGAGAGCGACCAGCCGTCGGCGGCAGGCGGTGGCGCAAGCCCATTGAACCAGGCAGACGGCAAACATGGCTACGGAAATCGAACATAAATTTCTCCTCCGTAATGATCGCTGGCGTTCACAGGTCGAGCGTTCGGCGCGGCTGCGGCAAGGCTACCTGACCAGCGATGCCCGTTGCTCAGTGCGAGTGCGCGTTGTGAATGGCCAAGGTTTCCTAAATCTCAAGAGCGGTACGCTCGGTATTCAGCGCAGCGAGTACGAATATTCCATTCCGCTGGCTGAAGCCGAAGAAATCCTCGACACCCTGTGTGAGAAGCCGTTGCTGGAAAAGACGCGCCATTACCTGCATTTTGGCGAACACTTGTGGGAGATCGATGAATTCGCGGGCGACAACGCCGGGTTGATCGTGGCGGAAGTGGAACTGAGCCGGATCGACGAGCTGTTTGCCCGGCCTGACTGGCTGGGTGAGGATGTTTCGCACGATATCCGCTATTACAACTCACAACTGGCCCGGCATCCCTACCGGAATTGGTGATGTCCGAACGATTGATTCACATCAGTATTCCAGAGCAGCGGCTGGAAGTGCTGGAAGCGCAACGTGTGATGGCAACTTACCCAGTGTCCACCGCCCGCAATGGCCCCGGCGAGCGGCGCGGCAGTGGATGTACGCCGTGCGGCTGGCACCGCATCCGCATCAGGATCGGGGCCGGATTGCCCCTCAATACGGTCTTCGTCGGGCGCCGGCCTACGGGCGAAATTTACCATCCGGAACTGGCGGCCCGCTATCCGGATCGGGACTGGATTCTGACCCGGATTCTCTGGCTGACCGGGTTGGAACCCGGACGCAACCGGGGCAGCGATAGCGATACCCTGCGCCGGTTCATCTACATCCACGGTTGTCCGGACACGGCGCCGATGGGCGAACCGCGCTCGCATGGCTGTATCCGGATGCGCAACCGGGACTTGCTGGAATTGTTCGAGCAGGTGAGCGCGGGCGACCGGGTGTTGATCAGCAGTTAATTGTTCAACCGGGATCGCAGGCTATCCAGTACTCCCTTGAAGGCTTCCTGATTACGGGAATTAAGATCGCTCAGGGTCTGGTGCGCCTCATAGACGATCCGGGTCAGCTCATCCTTGCAGGGCGTATCAATTGCCAGTTGTTGCAAGGCCGCAGTAATGGCCTCGCCAGTGTCGCGAATATTAAATATCTCATAAAAACCCATACTATCCAGGATTTGATTAACATCCGGATTTGTGGATAGCAATGTGGTTTTATGAGCGAAATGTTGAAGATTAAAATTAGCGATCTTGGCTAATAAACCCAGACTAGTGCTGTCGATGGAATGGGTTTCAGTCAGATCAACGACGATATCATTGTAGTCGGTGTGGGTGAACAGTCTATCCAGAAAATCCCCGAGTGCGCAACCCATCGTATAGCGGATATCACCGATCAACTTGAGAATATAAATATTGCCCTGCCTGACATAGAAAGCCGCACCGGATTCCATTTCAGTCCATCCTCTCAACCAACAAAAGCGTGACGTCATCGGGCAGTGGTTCCGCCTGATCCAGCCCTAGCGTCTGGATCAGATTCTCAATCGTCAATTCGGTATGGCCGACCAGCTCCAGTAGAAACGCCTGCTTGTCGCGCAGGGTCGGTTGCGGCAGCGTTTCCAGAATACCGTCGGAAATGAACACCATGGTAAAGCGCGGCGGCAATTGGAGGGATTCGGTCTGATAGTTGGCGAAATCGAACAGGCCAATCGGCAAGCTCTTTTTCCCCACATAACTGGCCTGCTTGCCATCGAACAGGATTGGGAATGGGAACTGTCCGCCACTGCTGTAGCGCAACTGATTAGTTGACCACTCGATCACACCATAGAACATGGTCAGATATTTGTCCATGTGGCAGCCAAAGATTTCCCGGTTCAGCCGACTTAGCGTTTCCGCCGGGTTGAGAATGCCCTTGTCACGATTTTGCCGGCGCAATTCCCGGTAGCGGCCCATATAACTTTTAAGCATGACGGTTACAAAAGCCGAGGAGACTCCGTGGCCGGAGACATCGGCAATGTAGAAACCGAGATGATCGCCGTCAATAGCAAAATAGTCCACGAAATCGCCGCTCAGGTACTGCGAAGTCAGCAGATGCCGACTGAAACGATAACTGCGGTAGAGCTTGTCATTTTCGGGCAGCAATTGAAACTGGATACGCCGCGCCGCCGCTTCGTCCTCGCGTAATTGCCGCACTGTCTGCCGCAGTTGGTCATTGACCGCTTCGAGATGTTCGCGGTGTTGACGATTTTCCTGGCGTAGCCGGGCGCGTTCCAGCGCATAGGCAATGGCGTGCTCCAGCACCGCCATATCCTCAATCGGCTTGGTCACGTAATCCCAGGCGCCAAATTTAAGCGCCTGAATGGCGTCGCTCATCCCACCCATCCCCGACACCACCAGAATCGGCAAATCGGGAAATTCGCGGGTCACGGTCGCTAACACTTGCAAACCGTCCATACCGGGCATGCGCAGATCACAGAGCACCAGATCCGGGCGCTCACGGCGGATCAGGTCGATGCCGGTCGGCCCGTCGCCCGCCTGGAGCACTTCGAAACCACTGTCTTCCAGATAGGTGGCGAGAATTTCGCGCACCATCGGTTCATCGTCAATCGTCAGGACGCGCACCGCTGGCGTATTCATGAACGGCTCTCCCGACTCGACAAGATGTGGACTGCGGCGGCCAGCGGCGCCATGTCGCTTAGGGGCTTTTGGTAGACGCGGTCGTCGTCAAGTCCTATCGCACGCAAATCATCAGGCAGGCTGTAGCTGGAGGAACCCGTGTGGATCAAAAATTCCATGTTGGGATAAAGCTGGTGCAGGATGCGAATGGCGGAGTTGCCGTCTATATCGGGCAGACGCATGTCCATAATGCACACTGGGCAGGTGTCGCCCTCGACGAGCCAGCACAGGGCAGGGGTGACCGACTCGAACGCCATCACCTGCAAGCCTTCATCTTCCAGATAGGCCTTCAGATTTTCCCGAATCATTTCCTCATCATCGACGATCAAGACCCAATCCGTCATGAGAGCGCCTCCCGGCCGATGGGCAGGCGGATACTGAAGCAGGCGCCTTGACCCGGTTTAGACGCCACCGCCAGCTTGCCCCGATGCTGCTCGGTGACAATGAAATAGGATACTGATAACCCCAAGCCGGTCCCTGAACCGACCTCCTTGGTGGTGAAGAACGGTTCGAAAATCCGCTTGAGGGTTTTTTCATCCATACCGGGTCCGTTGTCAATCACTTCGATTAAAACGTAATGCGGTTCGCGGAGAGTACGCAAGGTGATCGTCGGGAAAGGCGCGCTGTCTTCGGCCATCGCTTGGGCAGCGTTCTTGAGCAGGTTCAGGATCACCTGCTCGATCTCGGTCTTGTCGCAATACACCAGGCGCAGAGTGGGATCATAGTCGCGCTGGATCGCGATGCGCTTGAAGTCGTACTTTTTTTTCAAATCATAGTCGCTAGCGGCCAACCGCAGCACGGTTTCCAGCAGGTCTTCGAGATCCACGGGCGCAAAGCGCGATTCGCTGCGCCGGCTGAACGAGAGCATATCGGCGACGATCTTAGCGGCGCGGGCGCCCGCTTCCCGGATGCCTTCCAGAAAATGCAGAACGCGCCGCTGTTCCAAATAGCGGTTCAACCGGTCCAGGTCGATGCCGATGGCTTCGGCGACCGCACGATTCTGGGGCATATCCGGAGTGATGCGGCGCAGGATGTTTTGGCTACCCTGCAGGATCGCGCCCAGCGGATTATTGATTTCATGGGCCATCCCGGCGGCTAACCCACCCACCGAGAGCATTTTTTCGGTTTGCACCATCATGGATTCGATACGGACCCGGGCGGTCACGTCATCCACCCGGATGACGGCACCGCTCGCGCTGTCCGCGATTAAAGGATAGACCATCACATCGGCATAATGGAGTTCGCCCTGATCCTCGAGCGTCATGCGCGGGGTCTTGATCGGGGTGCCCAAGCGGATGGCTTCTCGAACCTGCTCAAATTGACTTTCCAGTTGCGGGAACATTTCGCCGAAAAACCGGCCTTGGGCGATTTCCCAGGAGGCGCCGCAGGCTTGTTCGGCAGGCTGATTCAGGACAGTGATATAACCCCAGGGATCGACGCCAATCAATACCGAGGGCATCGAATCGATGATATTTTTGAGATACAGCCGCATCCGCGCCACTTCTTCCTTGGCCTGTTTCTGCTCAGTAATATCGATAGACACGCCTAAAACAGCAGTTTCGTTCAACCCCGGTTCGCTGAACGGAATCTTGATCGTTTGCATGATGCGTGCGCGGCCGGTGTGATCGGTGAACGACTCCTCGGCGATCAGCTTGGAAGCGCCGCTTTCAATCACCTCCCGATCATCGGCCAGCATCCGCTCGGCTTCTTCATCAATCTCATGCACGACGCCATGAGAACGATCCACCAATTCCTCAACGGTCAGGCCATAGGCGGCGGCAGCAGCGCGGTTGGCCAGCAGAAAACGCCCGTTACGGTTTCTGGCGAAGATCATGTGCGGCACCAGATCGATGATGCGTCGCAGCCGCAACTCGCTTTGCTGTAGCGCGGCTTCCGCCTTAACCTGCTCGGTGATGTCCGTACCCGTGCCGCGATAGCCGGCAAATCGGCTCTGCTGGTCATAAATGGGCTTGCCGCTGACTTTCAGACAGCGATCCTGATCAGAGCGACCGCCCACGTTGGTGCGGTAGACGAAATCGCGAAAAGATTGATGGTTTTCCAGCATTTCCCGGTGCTGTCGCCATTTTTGCGGGTCAATCGCTGCATCGACCGTCGCCAGTTCCCACCGGGTGCGACCCAGGACGTGTTGCGGGGCGATGCCGGTCAGCGCATAGAAGCGTTCCGACAGGTAGGTAAATCGCAGATTCCCGTCCATCTCCCAGATCCAGTCGCTGGCTGCCTCGGTCACATCACGGAAGCGTCCTTCGCTTTCGCGCAGGGCGGCTTCCGCCTGCTGGCGCTCACCGAGTTCCCGTTGCAACTGGCGGGTCCGATGCGCCACCTTCCGCCGCAACAGCCAGGACCACAACAGGGAGGCGACGGTGATCAGCGCAATCGGCAGCAGCATCCAGAATGTCAAACGCAGCATGGTCGAGAATTCCCCGGTCTCCACCGGCTCCTGATCCAGTGCGTAGGCCAGGGTAGCGCCGACGAGGGTAGTCACAATCAGCAGCGTCCACACGGAAAATCGCGCCAGCCCGGCAGTCAACCGGGTGGCGGGGCGAGGATGGGTTAAAAGACGTGATCGGTTAAGCATGGAGGCTGATGATGACTGGATTAATCGCTATGATAGAACCATTTTGCAGCCATGGTGGATTTGGAGCGAATAATGATGGCATTAGGACCGGTGATGCTGGGACTGGAAGGTTTGGCGCTGACTGCCGAGGAGCGGGAGCTGCTGCGCCATCCGCAAGTAGGTGGGGTGATTCTGTTTGCCCGCAATTATCAATCGCCGGAACAGGTGATGGCGCTCACGGACGCCATCCATGCGCTGCGACAACCCCGGTTGCTGATCGCCGTGGATCATGAGGGGGGTCGGGTTCAGCGATTCCGCGAGAGTTTCACCCGCCTGCCCGCAGTGCGGCGACTGGGCGAAATTCACGATCAGGATCCCCAGCGCGCCCAGCAACTGGCGCGGATCACCGGTTGGTTGATGGCGGCTGAATTGCGAGCGGTTGGCGTCGATTTCAGCTTTGCGCCGGTGCTGGACCTCGACCATGGCGTCAGCGGCATTATCGGCGACCGGGCCTTTCACCACGATCCCGAGGTCGTGGCGGATCTGGCCCATGCCTATCGGAGCGGGATGCAGAAAGCCGGCATGGAGGCGGTGGGCAAGCACTTTCCCGGCCATGGCGGAATCGCCGCCGACTCGCATCTGGAACTGCCGGTGGATCCACGTTCCTATGACGAACTGGCCGTTGCCGACCTGCTCGCCTTCGAACGGATGATTCATTACGGCCTGGCGGCGCTGATGCCGGCCCATGTGCTCTACCCCCAAGTGGACGACCAGCCGGCCGGCTTTTCTGCGCGCTGGCTCAAGGACATTCTGCGTCGACATCTGGAGTTTCAGGGCGCGATTTTCAGCGATGATCTGGACATGGCCGGAGCGGGACTGGCCGGTACGCCGCCGGAACGGGCGCGAGCGGCGCTGGCGGCGGGTTGCGACATGGTGTTGGCCTGTAATGATCGCGCCGCCGCCGTGGCGATTCTCAAGGGGCTGGGCGAAGCGCTCGATCCCGTCAGCCAGTTGCGGCTGATTCGCCTGCACGGGCGCGGCCGTTCCAACCTGGAGCGCTTGCGGCGCAACCCGGTCTGGCAGCGAGCGATTCACCGGGTGCAGGATTATGATGCGTTTCCCTTGCTGGAAATGGATATTTGAATTCGGAGTCCGCGATGTCTTCCTCAATCACTCCGGAACAGGCGCTGGCCGTGCTGCGTGATGCGGAACTGCTCTGCAGGCCGGAGCAGATTCAAGCGGCGCTGGATCGTTTGGCCACTGCGATTACGGCCTGCCTGGAGCGCCATAACCCGTTGGTGTTGGTGGTAATGAATGGTGCGTTCATTCCCGGCGCGGAATTGTTGCTGCGTTTGCCTTTTCCCTTACAGGTCGGTTATTTGCACGCGACCCGCTATCGCAGCGGCACCCAGGGCGGCGAAATCGACTGGATCGCGCCGCCGCGTCCGGCGGTCGCGGGACGCACGGTGTTGGTGGTGGATGATATTTACGACGAGGGCGACACGCTCAAGGCCATTCTCGATGCCGTGCGCCGGGAAGGCGCGGCAGCAGTCTATAGCGCGGTGCTGGTCAACAAGCGGCATGAGCGCAAGGTCGCCGGGCTGACGGTCGATTTCGTCGGTCTGGAGGTCCCGGATCGCTATGTCTTTGGCTGTGGCATGGACTATCAGGAATATTGGCGGCAACTGCCGGCTATCTATGCAATCAGTCAGTAAACGCCGCTCATCTCCTTGTGAGGAAGTTCATCATGACCCCGACCGTCGCTATCATCGGAGGCACCGGCCTCACCGCTCTGGATACGTTAAAAATCACTCGCCGGGAAGCACTATCCACACCTTACGGCCAGCCGTCCAGCCCGCTGATTTACGGTGAACTGGACGGACGCTCGGTAGTGTTTCTGGCCCGGCACGGCCTGCATCACACCATCCCCCCACATAAGATCAACTATCGGGCCAATCTCTGGGCGCTGCAGCATATCGGCGTTCGGTGGGTGATTGCGGCAGCGGCGGTCGGGGGCATTCGCGCCGATATGGAACCGGGCGTTCTGGCTTTTCCTGACCAGATTGTTGATTACACCTGGGGTCGGCCCAGCACCTTCTTCGAGGATCATCTCAGTCATGTGACCCACATTGATTTCACCGAGCCGTATTGCCCCACACTGCGTGAGAAGCTGATTCAGGCCGCCCGCGAGCTGGGCCTTAATGCCCGAGAATCGGGTACTTATGCGGCGATGCAGGGGCCGAGGCTGGAGACGGCGGCGGAAATTCGCCGGCTGGAACGGGACGGTTGCGACATCGTGGGGATGACCGGGATGCCGGAGGCGGCGCTGGCCCGGGAACTGGGGCTGCGCTACGCCGCCTGCGCAGTGGTGGCTAACTGGGCGGCGGGTAAGATTCCTGGCGAAATCACCATGGCCGAGATCGAACGGAATCTGGTCGGCGGCATGGAGCAGATTAAAAAATTGCTGGTGCGGGTAATTTCGATGTTGGATGAAGAGTGAGCATGGTGGAAAGCAACACCCGTCTGGAACTGACCTGGATCGGCAAGGAGAACCGGCCAAAGCTGGAACCGCGTATCCTGATCGAAGACCTAGACAAGTCCTATCACGACGCCCATCGGGCCAGCGAGAACGACCTCTTCGACAATCGGCTGATTTTTGGCGACAACCTCCTCACCCTCAAAACGTTGGAACAGGAGTTCACTGGCAAGATCAAGTGCATCTACATCGACCCTCCCTACAAACCGGGATGGTTCGGGCATCAGCGACCGCCCAGCGGCAATAAACATTTTCGTTGCGCCCTGCCTTCGCGTTATCATCGCCGCCTTGTCATCATCAAACCCTTCGTCAAAATCCCCAACATTTTGTTGGAACTGAAAATTCACCCCATCGTTACTGATTGATCATGCCAAAAACGCTCTTTGAAAAAATCTGGGAGTCGCATGTCGTTGCCGAACAGCCCAACTCCCCGGCTATTCTGTACATCGACCTGCACCTCGTCCACGAAGTGACCTCGCCCCAGGCGTTTACCGGCCTGCGCCAGCGCGGTTTGCAAGTCCGCCGCCCCGAACGCACCGTCGCCACGATGGACCACTCCATCCCGACCACGCCACTCAATGTGCCGATTGCCGATCCGCTGGCTGCTGCGCAAATCCGCCAGATGGAAACGAACGCCGCCGAATTTGGCGTCACCCTGCACGGCATGGCCAGCGCCCATCGCGGCATCGTCCATGTTATCGGCCCGGAACTCGGTCTGACCCAGCCGGGTATGACCATCGTCTGCGGCGACAGCCATACGGCCACCCACGGCGCGTTTGGCGCATTAGCTTTCGGCATCGGCACCAGCGAAGTCGAGCATGTTCTCGCCAGCCAATGCCTGTTGCAGAGAAAGCCGAAAACCTGCGAAGTCCGCATTGATGGGACGCCCCCGGCGGGCGTGACCGCCAAGGATATTATCCTGGCGCTGATTGCCAAAATCGGCGTCGGTGGCGGCACCGGCTACGTCTTTGAATATACCGGCTCCGCCATTCGCGGGCTGACCATGGAACAGCGGATGACCGTCTGCAATATGTCCATCGAAGCCGGCGCACGGGCTGGACTCATTGCGCCGGACGAGACGACCTTTGCCTATCTGAAGGGCCGTGAACACGCACCGAAAGGTGCGGAATGGGATCAAGCGATAGCTCGTTGGCAAGCACTGGCCAGTGATGAAGGCGCGACCTACGATCACGTTATCACCCTTGACGCCGCCGCGCTGGAACCGATGATCACCTATGGCACCAATCCCGGCATGGGCATGGGCATCACCGGGCGCATCCCCGATCCGGCCCGCCTGAGCGACGCCAACCAGAAAGCCGCGCTGGACAAAGCGTTGCGCTATATGGGCCTCCAGGCCGGGCAAGCGTTGCTCGGTCAGAAAGTGGATGTGGTGTTTATCGGCAGTTGCACCAACTCGCGCATTTCGGATCTGCGTGAAGCGGCGGCGCTGCTCAAAAACCGCAAGGTTGCTGACGGCGTGCGGGTCATGGTGGTGCCCGGCTCGCAGGTCATCAAACAGCAGGCCGAAGCCGAAGGACTGGATCAGGTGTTCAAGTCCGCCGGCGCGGAATGGCGCGAACCCGGTTGCAGCATGTGCATTGCGATGAACGGCGACCAGCTTCAGCCCGGCCAATATGCAGTCAGCACCAGTAACCGCAATTTTGAAGGCCGCCAAGGTCAAGGCGGGCGCACCTTCCTCGCCAGTCCATTAACCGCTGCTGCGAGTGCCTTAGCCGGCGCCGTGGCTGATCCGCGCGCCTTGGCCGGAGATCGCTAACATGGCCCAGTTTACCTCCCTGACGTCCCGCGTGGTCGCGCTGCCGGTCAACGACATCGACACCGACCAGATCATTCCCGCCCGGTTTTTGAAGGCTACTGACAAAAGCGGCATGGGCGACAATCTGTTCGCCGACTGGCGCTATCACAGCGACGGTTCGCCCAAGCCGGATTTCGTGCTGAATCAGCCCAAAGCGGCGGGCCGCCAGATTCTGCTGGCCGGCGACAATTTCGGCTGCGGCTCCTCCCGTGAACATGCGCCCTGGGCGCTGACCGGCTTTGGCTTCCAAGCGGTGATCAGCACCTCGTTCGCCGACATTTTCCGCAGCAATGCGCTGAAAAACGGCCTGCTGCCAATCGTTGTCGATGAGTCCACCCATCAGCGCCTGTTCGCCATGGTCGGGGAAAATCCCGGCGTGGAACTGACCCTTGATCTGGCCACCCAAACGCTGTCGTTCCCCGGCGGTTCGGTCTCGTTCTCCATTGACCCGTTCAACAAGACTTGCCTGCTCAATGGCGTCGATGAACTGGGTTATATCCTGAGCTTCGAGAAAGAGATCGCGGCGTTTGAAGCCCGAAGATAAGCCCATGTCCTTGATTCAAATTTACGATACGACCCTGCGCGACGGCACGCAGAGCGAAGGTTTCACCCTGTCGGGTCACGATAAAATTCGCGTCGCTCAACGGCTGGACGATTTAGGCGTGGCCTTCATCGAAGGCGGCTGGCCCGGCTCCAACCCCAAGGACGCTGAGTTTTTCGAGCGCGCCCGCGATCTGGAATGGAAAACCGCGCTGATTGCCGCCTTTGGCTCCACTTGCCGGGTCAAGGGCGGCCCGGAAGATGACGCTAACCTCCAGTCGCTGCTGGATTCGCAGGCCCCGGTCTGCACGATTTTCGGCAAAACCTGGACGCTGCACGTCACCGATGTGTTGCTCACCACGTTGGAAGACAACCTGCGCATCATCGAGCAGTCGGTCGCTTACCTGCGCGCTGCGGGCCGTCGGGTCATTTACGACGCCGAGCATTTTTTCGATGGCTACCAGGCTGATCCGCTGTACGCCATTGAAACGCTCAAGGCCGCCATTCGCGGCGGAGCCGAAACGGTCGTGTTCTGCGACACCAACGGCGGCACCCTGCCCTGGACGTTGGAAACCATCATCCACGAAGTGAAGGAGGCCATCGATCACCCGTTTGGCATCCACACCCACAATGACGGCGATTCTGCGGTCATCAACGCGCTGCTGGCAGTGCGCGAAGGCGCGATCCAGGTGCAAGGGACGATCAACGGTGTGGGCGAGCGTTGCGGCAATGCGAATTTGTGTTCGGTCATGGCCAATCTGGAACTGAAAATGGGCCGCCAGTGCCTGCCGAAAGATGGCTTGAGCAAATTGTACGAGTTGTCGCATTTTGTCGATGAAGTCGCCAACGTGACGCCCAACGACCATCTGCCCTATGTCGGCAAGAGCGCGTTTGCCCACAAGGGCGGCGTCCATGTAGCGGCGATGCGTCGCTCGGCGCAGTCGTATCAACATGTCGCGCCGGAGCAGGTGGGTAACAAGATGCGGGTGGTCGTTTCCGCACTGTCCGGGCGGGCCAATCTTCTCAGCAAGGCCGAAGAACACGGCGTCGATGTCAGCAGCGTGACCGATGTCGTCGGTGTACTCAACGATGTTAAGGAACTCGAAGCACGCGGTTTTTCCTTCGAAGCTGCCGAAGCCTCGGTCGCCATGATGCTCAAGCGCCAGCAACCGGGTTACCAGCCCTTGTTTGAACTGGTGGATTTTTTGGTCAACGTCGAGCATCGCCAGGGACGGGGCATTTTCGCTGAAGCCATGGTCAAGTTGAAGGTGGGCGAGGAAGTGCTGCATACCGCCGCTGAAGGCAATGGTCCGGTGAACGCTCTCGATCTGGCCCTGCGCAAGGCGCTGATCGGGCATTACCCGGAAATAGCCTCCTTCCATTTGGCGGATTACAAAGTCCGCATTCTGGAGGGCCAGAACGGCACCGAAGCCATCACCCGCGTGTTGATTGACACGCGCAACACCACCCGAATGTGGAGTACGGTCGGCGCGAGCGCCAACATCATCGAAGCCTCCTGGCAAGCGCTGGTTGATGCAGTGGAATATGGGCTGTCCGTAGCGCATTGATGCAGGGATGCCGGGTCTGTCCCCCTGTCGATTTCTGGTCTTTATTTATACCGGGAGATGTTTAAATGCAGTGGAGAGGTATTCTCAGGTTAATGGCTGCCAGCCCCACGATCATTGGGCTTGGTGTTTTGGCGATAACAGTTCCTTCTAAAGTCTTCGCGGCGGATATGCTGTGTCGAGGAACCATTCATCGCGCTAATAGCAATATCTCATTTTCCGTGCCCTGGAGTCCTAATACCGGTTTTGAGCAGCAAGTGCAGTTCCGCAACGCACGGACTGGCATAGATATTTCCCGATCCTCCCGGCTACGTTTTGATCGCAAGAATGAGAAGGGTCAGCGGATTTATCGCGGCAACGTCAGCGGTATGGCGGATGTCACTTTAATCAACTTATCCAGATCCTTTCAACCTCGACCCGGCGGGCAGATTTCCGTGAATTTTGATGGTCAATGGGGGCGTGGAACCTGCTCTAATCGTCGTTAGATAGGGAACACTTCTGCATCCTGAGTAGAATCGCCTTAAAACAATCCCCCTCTGCTATTTCATGGAAGTATGCCCGAAAAGCAGGGGACCCTTCACGGAATCCTTATGAAAGCTCATATCGTTTTACTGCCCGGTGACGGCATCGGCCCGGAAGTTGTCAGCCAGGCCGTTCGGGTACTGGATGCCATCGCCAGCCAATTCCGACACGAATTCGTTTATCAGGAACGGCTGATGGGCGGCTGCTCTATCGACAAGTGCGGTTCGTCGCTGACCGACGAAACCCTGGCGGATTGTCAGGCGGCGGATGCCGTGCTATTGGGCGCGGTGGGCGGGCCAAAATGGGATAATCCGAACGCCAAGGATCGCCCTGAACGGGGATTATTGGCCTTGCGTAAGGGTCTCGGCGTGTTCGCCAACCTGCGTCCGGTCAAGGTTCACCCGGCGTTGATCGATGCCTCGCCGCTGAAACCGGAAAAACTCCAGGGTGTGGATATTCTGGTCATCCGCGAGTTAACCGGCGGCCTGTATTTCGGCTGGCCAAAAGGTCGTGATGTCAAAGATGGTCGTGAGCGCGCCGTCGATACGCTGGAATATTACGATTACGAAATTCGCCGGGTGATGGAATTGGCATTCAAGTTGGCTCAGGGCCGCCAGCGCAAGGTTACGTCAGTAGACAAGGCGAATGTCCTCGAATCTTCGCGGTTGTGGCGACAGATCGCCGTGCAGGTCGGCGCAGAGAACCCGGAGATCGCCTTGGAACATGTGCTGGTGGATACCGCCGCCATGCGCCTGATCACCGGTCCCGCCTCGATGGATGTCATGGTCACTGAGAACATGTTTGGCGACATTCTCACCGACGAAGCTTCCGTGTTGGCGGGTTCGATGGGCATGTTGCCGTCGGCCAGTCTGGGCGCGGGCCGGGTCGGATTGTACGAACCGATTCATGGTTCCGCTCCCGATATCGCCGGGAAAGGGATCGCCAACCCGATTGGCATGATCCTGTCCACGGCGATGCTGCTGCGTCACTCGTTGGGGCTGGAGACGGAAGCCGTGGCGATTGAAAAAGCGGTGGATGACACCATCACTGCCGGGGCGCGTACCGCTGATCTCGGTGGGAAATTGACCACCACCCAGATGGCGGATGAAATTATCCGCCGATTCTGATTTCCGCAAGAATCCTCGCAGAATTCTACTGGAGTGGACGATCTTCTCCACCATGCCCAATAGTTATTCTGCATTTTGCCAATCACTTTCTCCATCTCGTTCGTCTGCGGGTGAAAACAACGAAATCATCTACTGCGGGCACACTGGCCATTGCCACCAACAGGAGTGCTAATGGCACAGTGGCGATGTAGCCAACCAACTTAAAGCCCCACACTCCGATCACACCTCCGGTAAAAAATAACACTGCCAACGAGATCAGCACCTGGAGACGATCTCGGTTGGCAAACACCTTCGGCAAGTGGTTCGATCCAGGTGCGCTCCAATACACCAGTTTGCCCAATTCAATCCCAATATCCGTGACCAGGCCAGTGATATGCGTAGTCCGGATTTCGGATCGGGACAGCTTGGTAATCACCGCGTTTTGCAAGCCCATAATGAAGCTCAACAACATCACGGTGAGTGGGACAAACAGTCCGGCGATCTCGGACAGTTTGTTGCCCAACACGCCAAAGCACAGTAACAGCGCGGCTTCCAGCAAAAGTGGCAAAGCATATTCGCTGTGCATTTTCCGAGATCGCGCATAGTTGACCATGATCGCTGTACATGCCGACCCGGCAATGAACGACAGTAGCGCCCCAAATCCAGTCAAATACTCTCGGTACGCACCCAGTGCCAGATGGTCAGCCATCGATGACACAATTCCAGTCATGTGCGATGTGTATTGATGCACGGCCAGAAAACCTCCGGCATTAGTAGCACCCGCCACAAAAGCCAACATAAAACCTAGGTGTCGGTTGGCCTGGGCGGTACGTTTTCTTCCCGTGAGTCGTCTGGAGTACTTGATGGGCATGATCGTGACCGCCCCGGACATACCGGCCTATTCGTGAGAAAAACAGGAACGATGAAAGCTTCGATATCTTTTGGCGGAAGCGATTGATTATTCGAATAGTATACTTCAACTCTATGATCAATGACGCTGTTCCGCCGAACCCTCGCGCCGGTTGGTTGCCAAAAGGCCGGAATGGTCCTTTCGGAACTGGCCCCACTTACGGAAACCTTATGTGCAGAAATCGCTTTGTCGCCCTAGCCTGCTGGCTGACCGTCAGCCCGCTGGTCGCCCTCGCCGCCACCCCGGTGCATGAATTCATCTTGGACAACGGCCTGAAAATTCTGGTGCGCGAAGACCATCGCGCCCCGGTCGTCGTTTCGCAAGTCTGGTACAAAGTCGGCTCCAGCTACGAGCCGAGCGGTCTGACTGGCATTTCCCACCTGCTGGAACATCTGATGTTCAAGGGTACCCCCAACGTGCCGGGTGGTGAATTTTCCCGCCTGATCGCCGCCAATGGCGGGGATGAGAACGCCTTTACCAGCCACGACTACACGGCCTATTTCCAAACGCTGGAAAAAGAACGACTGGAACTGAGCTTCCGACTGGAAGCCGACCGGATGCGCCATCTGCTGTTGAAACCGGAGGACGTAGCCAAGGAAGCGCAGGTCGTCGCCGAGGAACGCCGGTTGCGCACGGAAGATCAGCCCGAGGCGCTGACCCAGGAACGTTTCCAGGCGGCGGCCTACATCACCAGTCCCTACCGCAACCCGATCATCGGCTGGATGCAGGATATTGAGTTGATCAAGCCCGACGATTTGCGCCGCTGGTATCAACAATGGTATGCGCCCAACAACGCGACGCTGGTGGTGGTCGGCGATGTCGATCCCGCCAAGGTGCGGGAACTGGCGGAGAAGCACTTTGGACCGTTGCCGACCAGCGAATTAACCCCGCCCCGGTCGGCGGTGGAGATTCCCCAAAAAGGCGAGCGGCGCATCACTGTCAAAACCCCGGCGGAAGTGCCCTATGTCGTCCTCGGCTATAAAGCACCGACGCTGAAAACTGCCGCTGAGGGGTGGGAACCCTACGCGCTGGATGTGCTGGACGGCGTTCTCGACGGCGGCAACAGCGGACGCATCAGCCGCAATCTGATTCGCGGTTCCCAGGTCGCCGCCGCTGCGGGAACCAGCTACAGCACGACATCACGGCTGGAGGAATTATTTACGCTGGCTGGCAATCCCGCGCCGGGCCGCACCAGCGCCGAACTGGAACAGGCGCTGCGTGCGGAAGTTGCCAAGCTGCGTGAAGAACTCATCAGTCCCGAAGAATTGGCGCGGGTCGTTGCGCAGGTCACCGCTACCGATGTCTATCAGCAGGATTCGCTGTTCTACCAGGGTATGCGGCTGGGCACTCTGGAAACGGTCGGGCTGGGCTGGAACAAGCTCGATGACTATGTGCAACGAATTCAGGCCGTCACCCCGGAGCAGGTGCGTGAGGTTGCCCGCAAGTATCTGACCGATGACCGGTTGACCGTGGCGATGCTGGAGCCGTTACCGCTGGAAGGTCGGCGTCCGGCGGCTCCTGGTACGGCACTGGATCATGCGGTTCGCTAAAATTTCCCCTCACCCCCGGCCCCTCTCCCACAAGGGGAGAGGGGAGTTAAGGATTCTTTCGCTATGCTTTCTCTGAAATCGTTGTTATCCGGCGTTCTCGCCGCACTGTTGCTAATGGCGTCCGGGCTAGCGGTTGCCGTCCCGGAAATTCAGCACTGGCGCGCTGCCAATGACGTACCGGTTTACTTCATTCCTGCCCGTGAGTTGCCGATGGTGGATGCGCAAATCCTGTTCAGCGCCGGTTCGGTGCGCGATGACGGGAAACCCGGCTTGGCACAACTGACGAATGCCTTGCTGGAGGAAGGCGCGGGTGACTGGTCGGCGGATGTCATCGCGGACCGGCTGGATCGGGTGGGCGCACGCTTCAGCGCCAGTTCACGGCGCGATTCGGCGGTCCTCTCACTGCGCAGCCTCGCCGATCCGCGCTATCTGCAACCGGCGGTCGAAACCGTCGCCCGGCTGCTCAAGGAACCGACTTTTGCCCCGGACGCCGTGGAACGGGTGCGCCAGCAGATGCTGACTGCGCTCCAGGAACGCGCCCAGTCGCCCGGCACCATCGCCCAGGATGCCTTTTTCAAAGCGCTCTATGGCGATCATCCCTACGCGACGCCGCCCGAGGGAACGACCGCCAGTCTGAACGCGCTCACCCGTGCGGACATCCAGGATTTTCACCGCCGCCACTACACTGCGGCTAATGCGGTCATCGCCATCGTTGGTGATCTGGATCGTTCCGCCGCCGAATCGCTCGCGAATGCCCTGGTCAGCGGTCTGCCCAAGGGTGAACCGATTCCGCCGCCCCCGCCCGTTTCCCCGGTTCCCGCCAGCCAGACGATCCGCATTCCCCACCCGTCCAGCCAGAGCCATATTCTCATCGGCCAAGTCGGCGTGAGCCGCGCTGATCCTGACTATTACGCCCTCTATCTGGGCAATCACGTCCTCGGCGGCAACGGCTTGGTCTCGCAACTGTCCCAGGAGATTCGGGAAAAACGCGGGCTGGCTTACGGAGCCTATAGCGCCTTCTCGCCTTCTCGCCAAGCGGGTCCCTTCCTGATGAATCTGCAAACCCGCAATGACCAGGTCGATACCGCGCTCCAAGTGGCGCAAACCACCCTGCGCGAATTTACCGCCAAAGGCCCGGAATCGCCGGTGCTGGAGGAAGCCCGGCAGAATATTACCGGTGGCTTCGCCCTTGACATTGCCGGCAACGGCAAACTGGTGAACTATCTGGGGTCCATCGCCTTCTACGGCCTGCCGCTGGATTACCTGCAAAACTTCATCGGCGTGATGAACGGCATCAGCCTCGATCAGGTCAAGAGCGCCTGGCAACGGCACATTCAACCGGATCGGTTGATCACCGTCATTGTCGGCGGCCCGGCGCTAACTCCATCGAGTGCGCCCGGCACATGAACCGGCGCGGGCGACCGTCTAACCAGTTGCGCATCATCGGTGGCCAGTGGCGCAGCCGACGTCTGGCGTTTCCCGACCTGCCGGGGTTACGACCGACCCCGGATCGGGTGCGGGAAACCCTGTTCAACTGGCTGACTCCGGTACTGCCCGGCGCCCGCTGCCTGGACTTGTTTGCCGGCAGCGGCGCACTCGGCATAGAAGCCCTGTCACGCGGCGCAGCGGAAACGGTCTTTGTCGAGCATCACCCACTGGCCGTTCGCACCCTGCGAGAAAATTTGGCCCGATTGAACGCTCAGAGCGCACGGGTTGAACCGGCGGAGGCGCTGGCCTGGCTGCGCCAACCGGGAATACCCTTTGAAATTGTGTTTCTCGATCCGCCGTTTGGGGAAGGACTGCTGGAGCCGGTCTGCGCCCAACTGGAACAAGGCGGCTGGCTGGCGGCGAATGCCTGGATTTATCTGGAAGCCGAAGCGAATCAACCCGCACCAGCGCTGCCGGCGGATTGGACGCTGCATCGGGAAAAAATCGCCGGGACGGTCGCTTACCGGCTGGCTGTGAAGCAGTGATGGACCTGAGCCAGCAAATCCGCTAGCCCCAGGAGTTTCTTCCGGCAGAGAGGCCAGATAGTTAGCCAGGTTGAGCATACGGTGCAGACTATGACTCTCCCGGCGACGGGCCGCCCGACAACGGCGGGAATTCGGGATGGGATGATTCCCGCTGCCGAACCGCCGGGTTATAGCGCAGGCAGTTGGGGACGCAGGGACATTCAAAGGCGATTTTCATCGGCGCGATTCGCCCCTCATTTTTAAGCTGGAACAGCTTCGGCACCACTCGGTCGCGCAAGGTTTCCGGGTCAATGGTATTGACATAAATCTTGGTGCCGCCCTCAAACCCCGCCGGAGTCGATACCCGCCATTTGATCAGAATACGCCAGGGCATTGGCACATCGACATCAGGCGGCTTGTAGTACCACTCTTCATTGCAGGGAGTATCCGACCCGGCGGCGGCATGGCAGCCATGCACCAGAT